>Ga0209487_1003281_pt1 | contig 12730 bp, 9 predicted proteins | sample Poulit2012_FD_187524 | JGI IMG/M metagenome (GOLD analysis project Ga0209487, IMG submission 187524) | Agricultural soil microbial communities from Georgia to study Nitrogen management - Poultry litter 2012 (SPAdes) (version 2) | ecosystem: Environmental > Terrestrial > Soil > Agricultural land... | reverse complement strand
CGGGTTCAACGCCTAATGAAAAAGGCTGGAATTAAGTCCATTACAGTGAAAAAATTTCGACCAACCACTAGTAAACACAAGATTGAAGAAAGAGAAAACATCATTAAAAGAGATTTCACCACATCAATGATTAATGAGAAATGGGTTGGCGATATCACCTATATTCATACGCTTCGCCATGGTTGGTGCTATCTTGCGTCTGTATTAGATTTGCATACTAAGAAAGTGATAGGCTATTCCTTTTCACGATCAATGACAGTAGATTTGGTAAAAAAGGCATTAGAGAATGCTTATCTAACACAGAAACCAGATGACGGGGTCATCTTTCATTCGGATTTAGGTTCACAATACACAAGTGATGACTTTGCAGAAGTGATACAAAATTACAAGATGACGCATTCCTTCAGTCGAAAAGGTAGTCCTTATGACAACGCTTGTATTGAATCCTTTCATGCCATCTTAAAAAAAGAAGAAGTCAATCATGTGCAATACTTAGATTTTAACAGTGCAAAAATGGAACTGTTTAAATATATTGAAGGCTGGTATAACCGAGAAAGAATACATGGCAGTATCGACTATCTTACTCCACAGGAAATGGAAGATTTAGTGAGAAATCAGGCAGCCTAACTGTGCAGACCAGAACAAGAGCATGGCTTTATATGGAGAGGCGGGCATGATAGCCTTTATGGCAAGCCAGCGATCTTTAAAGTAAGCTGGCTCCCTGGCTTAGAAGCCATGCCCGCAGAGGCTCCATGTCAAGTCCTCACATATAAACTGATATAAATGATGATGTGCAATTAAAAATTAACTTATTTGTGTCCAAGATATTGACTTAGATTCATGGATTGAAAAGTGACAATGTTGTTCAAGAGTTCAACCGTCAACACTTTAATTAAAACTTGCAGCTATTGAAACAGGTTTAAACTGTTTCAATGGTTGTTTTTTTAATAAAGGTAATAAACGATAACTCCTCCACCCATATTTACTTCCACAATTTACTACGGAAAGCAGCCCTAATATAAAAAAAGGTTACTCCCTTAAAAATAAATAAAATATTTTGTCCCAAAACGTTTACCTTTGTCCCAACTTGTGTTATTATAAAAGTGAAGAGGGAGTGAAAATCATGAAGAAAAAAAATATAGTCAATTTGATTAAATACCATACTGAGAAAAATGATTTTCAATTTAGGAATGAAGCAATTGAAATTGCCCGTTACTTTGAATCGATTGGTGACCATCAATTATCTGAGTATATTATGAGTTTATTGTCTTCTGCAAATACATTTGTTCCGCAAAAGGAATCGTTTGAAAGTGTATTTATGAAAGAAGTTGCTTACAATACTGAACCTTTACCACTTCCTGAAACAATTTTAGAGGATATTAAAGGAATTATAAATGCAGTAAATCATCGAATTGGTATCAACAAATTTTTATTTGAAGGATATCCTGGAACAGGTAAGACTGAAACCGTTAAACAAGTTGCTCGATTATTGGATCGTTCATTATATATGGTTGAATTTAGTGAATTGATTGATAGTAAGATGGGTCAAACGGCTAAGAATGTTGTAACTGTTTTTAACGAAATAAACAGAATGCCTAACCCTTCTAAAGCAATAATTCTCTTTGATGAAATAGACGCTATTGCCTTAGATAGAGTGAATTCGAATGACTTAAGAGAGATGGGAAGGGTCACTTCTACTATACTAAAAGAAATGGATAAATTAAATGAAGATGTTGTGTTAATTGCAACAACTAATTTGTTTGGAAACTTTGATAAAGCACTAATTAGACGATTCGATACGGTCATTAGTTTTGATCGATATGAAAAAGAAGATTTAGTTGAGATTGCAGAGATTATATTAAATTCATTACTTAAAAAATTTAAAAATGCTGGACGTGATATGCGTTTGTTTAAAAAAATTATAAATAGTATGGATGATATTCCTAGTCCAGGCGAACTAAAAAATATGATCAAAATTTCCTTAGCATTTAGTAACCCAAATGATTCATTTGACTATCTAAGAAGGTTATTAAAAACAGTTTTAGATGAGTCGAATGAATTTGATTTAAAGACTTTACATGCTAAAGGATTCACTGTCAGAGAAATTGAAATATTAACCGGGATCTCTAAAAGCCAAGTATCTAGAGAATTGAAAGGAGAATAAAATGAACGAGATTTTGCATTTGAAAGGAAATTTTCTTCAAAAGTCTAGTGGTGGAAGACCAGGCGCTCCACAACTTGCGAAAGGAAAAGTAGTAAAGTCTAGTCATATAGAAAGTTTAATTGATGATCTGACTCGATTGAAAAAGTTTTGGCAAGAGGAGCCCTTTTTAAAGGGAAGCCTAATAAGTGTTTATTACAATGATATTATGGCAAAGAGCAATCGTATTGATGGTTTCTTATCTATGGGAAGTGAGCCGGTAAACTCCACAATTGTTGGTGCGAAATATGCGGATAATAATCTAAAACATATCATAACGCACTATGTTCCCTTGAAAGCAATTGATAACTCAATCGTTTTGGCAAAAAAGACAATTGAAATACTAAATAAAGAGTTTAATGGCAGTGTTGATGATATTGTATTTAATAATAAAGAAAAAATAAATTCAATTAATTTTGGTGCATATGGTATCGTCAAAACTAAATTTCAAAAAATAATAAAAGACTCTTCTTATGTAGAAAAATTTGATGTTGAGTATACTGATTTTAACTTTCAAAAAAATTCAATCGTAACTATCTATGAAACAGATATAGGTACAGAAGAACTTTTTGAAAAACTAGGGATAAAAACTTATAAAGAAAGAATTATCAATGAGACGACTATTCTGTTAGATGATGATAATTTAGCAGTACTACTACAAAAAGCGCCTTATTTAGTTGCAATGGCAACGGAAAATATATCGGAATTGGCACCTAGTGATTTCACTAGAATTGATAATCAGGAAAGAATAAGTATCCCAACGCCACATAATGAACCAACTATTGGTGTTATAGATACATTATTTGATGAAGACGTTTACTTTAGCGAGTGGGTAGACTTTCATAACATGCTTGACAAGAATATTCCGATAGAAGACTCTGATTATCAGCATGGCACAGCCGTGTCGTCTCTAATTGTTGATGGACCGACCTTGAATCCTGAATTGGATGATGGTTGTGGACGGTTTAAAGTTCGTCATTTTGGTGTAGCGACAAATAAAGGATTCAATTCTTTTTCGATCATTAGAGCGATTAAAGAGATAATAGTTAGCAACAGAGATATCCGGGTCTGGAATTTATCATTAGGTTCCAATGAAGAAATAAACAAGAACTTTATTTCGGCAGAAGCAGCAGTTTTAGATCAGATTCAATTTGAAAATGACGTTATATTTGTTATAGCAGCAACAAATAAAAAACATCTTGAACCTGATAAGTCAATAGGTTCTCCGGCTGATTCAATTAATTCCTTAATAGTCAGTTCTGTAGATTCTGATCATCAACCAGCATCATATTCTAGAAAAGGTATTGTTCTATCTTTTTTCGCTAAACCTGACGTCAGTTATTACGGCGGTACATCCAATAAGTATATGTCAGTTTGTGAGCCTTTGGGCAAGGCTTATGTTGGAGGTACTTCATATGCAGCCCCCTGGATTGCAAGGAAGCTATCATATTTGATTGATATTATTGGGCTTAGTAAAGAAGTTGCCAAAGCAGTAATTATTGATTCAGCAATTGGATGGGAGACAAATCAAGAAATTAGTATGTTGGAACTAAAAGGCCACGGTGTTGTACCTATCAAGATAGAAGATATTATTAAATCTCCTTCTGATGAAATTAAATTTGTTATTTCCGGAATTTCGGAAAAGTATGACACCTATAATTATCAATTCCCTGTTCCAATCCACAATAATAAGCACCCCTTTATCGCAAAGGCAACACTATGCTATTTTCCAAAGTGTTCTAGAAATCAGGGTGTTGATTACACAAATACTGAATTAGATATTTACTTTGGCAGAATTAATAATAAAGGTACATTGGTAAGCATTAACAAAAACAAACAAAGTATAGAAGATAAAACACACTTTTTATTTGAGAAAGATGCAAGAAAACTTTTTAGAAAATGGGACAATGTCAAGCACCTTAGTGAAGAGATCAAAAAGAGTCCCCGTGCTAAAAAGGTATATGATAATAGCATGTGGGGAATGAGCATTAAAACAAAAGAACGATTAGGTACTGGTGATGGTGAAGGCATTCGTTTTGGTGTCATTGTTACCTTAAAAGAAATCAATGGTGTTAATCGAATTGAAGATTTTATTCAACAATGTAGCTTGAGAGGCTGGCTAGTGAATAGAATTGATGTGGAGAACAGAATCGATATTTATGAAACTGCTAATGAAACAATAAAGTTGGAGTAGGGTAGTGATCAATTGTTAAGTAGAACAAGAAAGAGAAATGATTAAGTATTGTGATTAAGAAACTTAAAAGGTGAATTTTATAAAAAAACAAAAGAAAAAGGAGGGAATGGGGGAATGATGTATTGCAAAAAAAACAACCGTGTGGCTTGTAGAGGGCCAACGGTTGGTGTGTGACGACTGTAATAATGATAATGGATAGTCGCTACATTGTTAATTCAATTTTGGGAATTGATAATAACAATGTATCATTATCTCGGGCCTTCTGCAAGTAATATTATAAAACCAGAAGGAGTTCGATAAGCAATGAAAATATGTAGACCGTATATAACTTTAAAAAATGGAAAAAGGTTATATGCACATGAAAAGGGAAAGAAAGCTTTTTGTTTTGAAGTAACACCTGAGCAACATAAAGAATATATGAAAAAAAGAAAGAAGGATAAACAGAAAAAATAAAGTATCCCCCTTTGCGACGAGGGGATTATTGTCATTAATTTCAGTATGGTCACGATTTTCACGATCACGATTTGACTCTGTTTTATTCAATGATTCATAATAAGTAGACCTAGGTATATCAAGGGTTTCACATATTCTAGTAATAGGATAGTCATCTTTATGTTCTGAAATAAATTCTGTTAGTTCACTGTCGTTTACTTTCTTGTGAATATGGACATAACCTTTTTTAAGATTTCAAGCTCCTGCTTTAATCTAAGGTTTTCATTTTGAATGGCATCTGCTTCTTTTGGAGTCAGTTCATTGCCATCAGCACCTTCTACAGGAGTAAAATCATTAACCCATTTATAAATAGCCACCTCAGAAACGCCATATTAGCTGCTTAAATCCTTTACAGAACTTCCAGAATGATAAAGATCAACCACCGTAATTTTGAAATCATCGTTGTACCGTTTACAGTTTTTTCCTTTACTCATTGTGACACATCCTCCTTAAATTGATTGTATCTAATTTAACTTAGATGTGTCCATGAAACTATACTAGCACCGCCAGCACGAGACATTAAAACAATTATATATTGAATTGACTATGTCTCCTGAACTAAGAAAAGCATATCAGGATAATGAACGATCTATTATGGAAGTATGGATATTCCTATTGGAAGCACAACGGAAAATGACTGTGTAGCTCTACTATTTGAGATTTATAAAAAATTAATCAAAGAATAAAGGAGTTGAATAAAAATTAATGAAAAAAGAGATGTCATGCCCTTTGTTAATAGATTATTATTATTATGGATAATAGTAAGTTTCAGTTCTGCAATATCTTTAAGAGTATTAGCAGTATTGTTTATAAGTGAAGAGTCCTATAGATTAATTCTAATATTTATACCACTCATTTTAACTGCCCTAGTAAGTTTTATTGATATAAAAAAGTATCATGAACGATTAGATTTGATTAAGTATGCCTTAATTTCTTCAATTATTATTTATATAATAAGTTTGTCATTATTAGACGATCAAAATTTCAAAGATTTTTTTGTATGGACAGTAATAACGTTATTTATATTTTATTCAATTTATGTTCATAGATTTAATAATATGGAAAAAACAGAAAAAGGAGGAACGAAAGAACTATCTAAGAGACAGAAACCTCTATTTATTATATATTATTTAAATTTTTCGAAGACTTATGATTTTATTACTCTGATTAATAATAAATTCAAAGTGAATATTAACAACGAAAGAAATGAAGAAATAGCTGGAATTACGAATGTGGAACTTGGATTAAGTAATATTCAGACAGGAGCAAATGCAAGAATTAACAGGTCTTCTTCTACAAGTAAATCTGAAAGGATATTAGAGAACTTTGAAATTAAGAATACTAAGTCAACCCATTTACAACAAATTTTGATACATGCTAAAGAAGTTCATGAAACCCTTGAACTGACAGAAGGTAGTTTGATAAAATTCAGCAATATACAATTAGAATTACAAGATCAGAAAGAGAATATCGAAGCTATTAAGTTATTACTTGGTGGTGCATTTAAGGGTTTCAATATTAAAGGACAAGAAGAAGGGATGGATTTCGAATTAAATCTTTCATCATTAATCGAATCCTTCCTAGCTGAATGCGAATATAAATTGACTTTTGAATATTGCAATAAAAGTTATTACATCACTATCCCTTTAACTGGTAATGATGATTTTGAAAATGACTATACTGTAAATGATTTATTAACTGGAAGAATTTCTATTATTGGAATTTATAAAGGAAACTATGAACGCCATGCTCCATTCGTTAACACGCTCTTTAGTTTAAATGAAAATAATAATGATACTGGCACTTCCATGCCAACTCCAGTAGGAGAATTAACACAGTCTGAATATGGAAACGATGAAACAACTAATCCAGATAACACTTTATCAAAAGGGAAAATTACTGAATCTGTAAATAATGGAATATATATTGATGTTATTGCAGTAATTCAAGAAGTGAATTTTAAGAAAGAGGATAAATTTAGTGACGACTAAAAAACTGATTGGATATAATATAGAAGGCTTTAAGAAATTTTATGAAGAAATATTTGAAGAAGGAATTTTAGTTTCCTTCATGATTCTTTTTGATGCGGAAGGAAGATTTGTAAGTACATCCTACGGAACTGAGAAATGTTTTTTTGACATCTCAAATTTAATTATATTTCTTTCAAACAATTTAAATGCATTGAATTATTATGAAATGGTGATCTTGAATGTTATTAAAGAAAATGAAGAATGTGAATTTGTAATTGAGGAAAGCCAATTAGAAACGGCTCTCACTCTTTTTAGGAATATTTTTTTCATTGATGAGGATTTAGAAGAAGAGCCCATTGATTCTTTAAATAAAGAGGCCTCTTACGAAGTATTACGCAAAGATATCACCATTTATGATGATGTCAGTTTTGGAACTTTTAAAGATAATATTATAGATGAATCAATAGAGTATTGTCTAATTTCCCAATTGGCAAGAATTACTAACACTGTTTCCTACACAGTTAAAACAAATAGTATCGATCCAAGTAAAAATTATATGATAGATATATCGAATCTGCTTTCTAATCCAATCTACGAATCGCTATTTAGAATTGAATCATTACTCAGTGAATTAACAAAATATGACAATATAGATTTTTGTGTAAGAATAGAATATGAAGAAATAATCAAAAAAAAATTAAGACCGTTATTTGATAATATTAAGTATTTAACAGATGTTTCTAATCAATCGGAAAATGACTATAAACCTTTGAATTTATATAATAAAGATGAAATTAGTAGTATGTTTAATGAAATTAAAACTAAATATTTTGGGCATAGTAAATTTATTAAAGAATTAGAAGGAAAAATTAACTCTTTCATATTATTAAGTAATTTAGGCAGAACAAAAGTGTTTTCTGCTTTGTTATGTGGATCTTCTGGCGTAGGTAAAACTGAAATAGGTCGTCTTTTACATAAATATTTATCCCCTAATTCAGTGCAAATTAAATTAAATTTTGGCAATTATACAAATCGGGGATCGTTATGGAGTCTAATAGGATCACCGAAAGGCTATGAGGGTAGTAATGATGGCGGAGAACTCACAAACAAAATAAAAAGTAGTAATAGTAAAGTAATACTCATAGATGAATTTGATAGAGCAGATCCTGATATTTTTAATTTTTTTTACGAATTGTTAGAGGATGGCAGTTATACCGACTTGAGTGGTAATGTGATTGACTTAACTGGATATGTGATGATATTTACATCCAATTTAAATCAGGCTAATTATTCAAAAGTAATACCAGAATCGTTGTTATCAAGAATTGATATGACAGTAGAATTCAAGGAGTTAAAAAGGAACCAAATCAAAAAGTTTATTGAGTATACCATAGACGAACTTTTAGATGATTATATCGATTATTCTCGAAGATCCAATATTATTTTGGAAGATGAGAAGCTTATTTATATCCGAAACGAGCTATTAAAAATTGAAGATACAGCCGAAACCAATATGAGAAGACTAAAAAGAATGATACTTAATAAGTTTTCAGAACTTATTCGATAGGATAATAATAGTTCAGAATTTTACATATTTTCATAAAATATAGACATCTGCGTGAAAATTCAGTCTAAACAATTATTATATAAAGCGTGATGTTGATGTGAAGGGATTCGGTTGAGGATCCTCAGTTCCTTTATAATTTTTCTAAGGCTTCCCACCAGCTTCTTAATGCTGGTGGAGAAGTCTTTTTCATTTCTCGGACTTTGTTAGTAAATTCTATAAAAAATTTCGAACGATTCTATTTATGTCAGTACTAGAAAATGGTAATTATGTAACTGATTAATATGGTCTTAGCACCCTTGTTTTATGCTTGGTTGGCTGGGAAGCATGTTGGAAGGGTACCATAGGCATTAAGCCGGGGAGTTTTTCACAGAAGGGTCTTGGGGTTGTGGTGGTCGTGGGCGATCTGTCGTTTCAATTTAATCGGGGTTGTTATAGAATGGATTTAGGTTTTGTGGTTGAGAAGTGAGAGATGGAGAGGGTATGATCGATGTCATTAGGGAATGAGAGAGCGACGGCGGTTTATGGGACGCCTGAGCTAGGGTCGAATGATCCGCTATAGATGGAGACAATGGAATATATGATCGATCAGAGTAATAATCCGGATGATCCTAGGCCTGGGGCTGTGGGGCGTTTGAGGGTTCTTTGGGATGAGGATTATCTGTATGTTCGTGTGGTGGTGGAGGATGAGGATGTTTATACGGGTGCCATTTCTGATCATGCGTATGATAGTGTGGAGTTTTATGTGGGGCCGGGTAGTCGGGGTTTTAATCAGTGGCGTATCAGTGCTACGGGGGTGTGGTCAGGTCTGAATGCGGAGGGCAGGGCTGGGTGGTCTGAGCTTACGGATGGTGGGTATGTCGTAGAGGTGAGGCTACCTAAGGGTGGCGTGACTTTTGAGCTGTATATTGATTACGGCGATCAATTCAGTCCAGTGATAAGGTACTTTCATCTACTCAGTGCAAAGTTCTCGTCCATAGATTACGAAAGTAATCGTCCAACCAAATATCCTTATGAACCATTCCATAAGAATAGTGAGTTACAAGACACTGAAAGTGTTTTTTTTATTTGGATGAAATACTGAAGTAGTGTGTTATTACTGAATATGGTTTTAGCACATTTGTTTTATGATCGGTTTGCCGGGTGGTAATATTGTGATGTTGTTGTGAGAATGAAGTCGGAGGTTTTTTAACGTAGGATCTAAGTGATCTTGAGCAGCTCAAAATAGAAGTGTCCAAGTTAACCAATTTGACTGGTTCCATTAAAAGCGATTTAGGTGGTTCAATTGTGTCCGAAGAAGTGGTTCTTTAAGAGCGACGTATCCACTATTAATTACTGTTGATCTCAGTGACATAAACTTGAAGCTTTTCTTCTTGATGGACGATTAGAACTAGATAATAACCGTTTAGAACGAGCCATTAAACCATTCGTTTTAGGAAGAAAAAACTTGCTTTTTAGCAACACAGCTAAAGGTGCCAAGACGTGTGCACTGATATATAGCGTTGTTGAAACTGCGAAGGAGAATAACTTAAATTATTACGCTTATTTGAAATACTTATTTAAAGAATTTCCAAACACAGATGTTGAAGATTCGACATTAGTTGAAAAGATTTTGCCTTGGACAGAAAATTTTACCTGAGCATTGTCGCATGTCAACTAAAAATTAATCCTATACTAGCACAAGCCTAGGCCTGAATAATAGGTGTGGGCTATTTGATGCTTACCTATCTAAATGTTAGCTCGTTGTATATTTTTAAAAATGGAACGATTTTCTTTACCTCTGAAGAATAACGTGCTAAAATTAAAAAAAGAATGTCACCTAAGTATAATGGGTATAATGTTTTTACAAACGGAACGTTATTCTTCAATAATGAAGAAAATCATGACAAAATTAAAAAGAAGGTGAGATAAGTGGATGTGTTGACAGAACTGGCGAAGTATCCGGTTTTTACAATCGAAGATGTGAAAAAGTTTGTAGGTAATGAGAAGACAGCGTATACTCAGCTAAATCGTTTGATGAAAAAGGACCGGATTAGGAAGGTCAGAAAGAATATCTATTCTGTTGTAAATCCTGCAACAGGGCAGCTTGTAGCAACTCGTTATCAAATCGCTTGCGCCATAACCGACACTGCGTATATTTCTCATCACAGTGCGTTTGAATACTATGGGTTGGCAAATCAAGTGTTCTATGAAGTGTATGTTTCATCTGAAACAAAGTTCAATCATTTTGAATATGATCATGTAACTTATAAATACGTAGCATCTAGAATGAGCGAGGGGGTTTTTGAAGCAAAGAACACCACGGGGGTCAGAATAACTGATATGGAACGAACAGTTGTTGACAGCATAAGAGATTTCAATAAAATAGGTGGATTTGAAGAATTGTTGAACTGTCTGGAAGGAATCCACTACTTGGATGAAAAGAAACTGAAGCGGTATCTTGATATATACAATACCAAGGGTCTATATCAACGGGTAGGATATCTCTTTGATCATTATCGAAAAGAGATGCAGGTATCGAGGGAGTTCATAGAATATTGCAAAGGTCAAATAGGAAAAAGCAGACGATACCTTGTGAGTGAAGCGAAGGGCGACAGCTTCTATAACAGTGAATGGAAACTGATGGTACCTGAAGGGCTGTTTGAAATAAGGGATCAAGGAGGGGATATGCTTGTCTAATTACGACATTATATATTTAGGGAAAAAAGCTGAAGAGTTGGGATTTGTGAGGGATACACTAGAAAAGGTAACAAGGTTAGCAGATATTCTAGAGTATTTAAACACAAATCCAATTCTAAAAGATAGTCTTGCGTTAAAAGGAGGGACAGCCATTAATCTAACGATTTTCAATTTGCCACGTCTTTCTGTGGATATTGATTTGGACTATCTGATTACTAATAGTAGAGAAGAAATGCTTGAAAGTAGAGAAGTCATTAACAGCACAATTGATCGCTATATGGTATCCCAGGGTTATTCGAAAAATCCTAAGTCGAAGAATCCTCATAGCCTGGACTCATGGGTCTATGATTACATGGGAGCCAGCGGGAATAAGGATAATATCATGATTGAAGTCAATTACTCATTACGGTCCCACGTTCTTGAAGCAGAAGAAAGACCGATTATAACTGAACACTTTTCCAGTGAATATAAGGTGAAGTCTCTCGCTCCACTTGAGATATATGGTAGTAAGATAAATGCGCTTTTAAACAGGTCTGCAGCCAGGGACTTATATGATGCAAGAAATATGATTCACTATGGTCTCTTTGATGAATCGGAAGAGGAGATGCTCAAGAAGTGCGTTGTCTTTTATGCGGCCATATCAGCGAGAAATAAAAACAGTATAAACAAGACTTTTGATACTAAGGCAATTGATTCAATTACAAAGAGGAAGATCAAGACAGATCTCAATCCTGTCATTAAGACAAAAGACGATTTTGAGTTGGAGCCAGCAAAGAAACTTGTTAAAGAATACATTACAGATTTGATGGTTCTTACAAGGGGGGAGAGGGAATTCCTGGATAAGTTTGAAAATGGTGAATACATTCCAGAGTTTTTATTTGAGGATAAGAAAATTCTAGAACGAATTAGAAATCACCCTATGGCATTATGGAAAACAACATAAGTAAAATAATGGTGTTCTACCAAGAGAGAATTTAGCTTCGGAACTTTACCGAGATTAGAGGAAATCTGAGGAATTGTTTTATATTCTATATATAGAAGAAACGTTTTCTGTGGTTCAATTATGAACGACGAAGCGGCTTTTTAAATGCGACGTATCCAGATACTGGGCTGATGCTGATTGTCACTGTTTAACATGGTCTCAGAGTACTTTCTTTTATAGGGATTCGGTTGGGGTTGCGATTCAGGAAGTGCCTTCACAATAAGGCGTGGGAGTTTTTCACAGAAGGGTCTTGGGTTGTGGTGGTCGTGAGCGGTCTGTCGTTTCAATTTAATCGGGGTTGTTATAGAATGGATTTAGGTTTTATTGTTCGTGGAATAAGAAGTGGGAGGGTGTTATCTATGTCTATTGGGAATGAGAGGGCGACAGCGGTTTATGGGACGCCTGAGCTTGGGGCGAATGATCCGTTATGGATGCAAACAGTTGAGTATGTGATTGATCGGAGTAATAATCCGGATGATTCTAGGCCTGGGGCTGTGGGTCGTTTGAGGGTTCTTTGGGATGAGGATTATCTGTATGTTCGTGTGGTGGTGGAGGATGAGGATGTTTATACGGGTGCCATTTCTGATCATGCGTATGATAGTGTGGAGTTTTATGTGGGGCCGGGTAGTCGGGGTTTTAATCAGTGGCG
>Ga0209487_1003280_pt1 | contig 12730 bp, 10 predicted proteins | sample Poulit2012_FD_187524 | JGI IMG/M metagenome (GOLD analysis project Ga0209487, IMG submission 187524) | Agricultural soil microbial communities from Georgia to study Nitrogen management - Poultry litter 2012 (SPAdes) (version 2) | ecosystem: Environmental > Terrestrial > Soil > Agricultural land... | reverse complement strand
TCGCCCTAGCGACCGGGAAACACTCCCACCCCAAAGGGCCGACACCGAGCCCTAATGGCGAGAGCTCGCCCTAGCGACCGGGAGACACTCCCACCCCAAAGGGCCGACACCGAGCCCTAATGGCGACGCCCCGCGGCGCCATGTGAGGCCCCGCAGGGGCCGAAGGGCGGTGCACGTCTCTTACGTCGGGATCTAGCGTCCGGTTGGGGTTAACAGCCCGCGCACTAGCTCGGTAAGGATCTCTTCACCGTTTTGGGTCAAGATGGATTCGGCGTGGAATTGGATTCCGCGAAAATGCGGTCCGGAGATGAGGTGCACATCGCCGGTCGCCGGATCGGCCTGAACGTCGACTCCCGGCGGCAGGGCGGCGCTCTGCCGCGCGACGAAGGTATTGTAAAAACCCACCGTTTCGATCCGGTCCAGTACCCGAAGCCGGGCCTGCGTGCCCTGAAAGACGATATCTTTGTAGACCAGGTCCAATCCGAGCTGGCCGGCAAGAATCTGGTGGCCCAGACAGACGGCCAGCAGGGGTTTTCGGATGCTCATGAGTTCGTCGACGGCCGCGCGCATCGTAGCGATTTTCGGGTCGTGTGCGCGCCGCGGATCGCCGGGTCCGGGGCCGATGACGGCCAGATCATAGCCGTCGAACATGCCAGGCTCGTAGGCTTCGTGCCGTATCACATCGGTGTGCATACCCAATACCGAAAGAACGTGCGTGAGCATATTGACGAAGGCGTCTTCGCCGTCCAGTACCAGCGCACGCGTGTCACGTAGTTCGGGAATGCCGGCCCTGTCGGACTGGTCTGTGAGCCAGAACCGGCTGAGTCGCTGGTTGCGCGAACCCAGAGCGATCAGGACGTCGTCGTCGAAGTCGACGGCTTCGGGATTCTGCCGGGCGGGGGCGTCGATCAACCCGAATGCGCTCAAGACGCCCGCGGCCTTGGCCCACGTCTCGGCGGTTTCATATTCGGGATCGGAGTCCCGTACAAGGGTGGCCCCGGCGGTCACCGTGAGATTGCCGGCGGCGTCGATATCGGCGGTGCGGATCAATATCGGCGCTTCGGCACACTCATCACCGTCCTCGTCACGCCCGATCAGTGCGGCGATGGCACCGTAGTATCCCCGCCCGTGCGGTTCATACTTGTGGATAACCCGGCACGCGCTTTCGACCGGACTTCCGGTGACCGTGGCGGCGAACATGGTGTCGCGCAGCACCTGGCGCACGTCCAGCCGGGTGCGCCCGGCCAGCAGGTACTCGGTGTGCACCAGATGCGTCATGGCCTTCAGATAGGGTCCCAGCACGAGTCCGCCCTCATGGCAGATATCGCACATCATCTTGAGTTCCTCGTCCACCACCATGAAGAGCTCGTAGACTTCTTTTTCATCGGACAGGAACCGCATCAGTTCGCGCTTGCGTTCGGCACGGTCATCGAGACCGCGCAGCCGGAAGGTGCCGCTAATGGGATTCATGCGCACGTGACCGGCGTCGACACTGACATGCCGTTCCGGGCTGGCGCCGACCAGCCAGCGTTCACCGGTGTAGATGCAAAACGTCCAAAACGATCCGCGTTCGTTTTCCAATAGGCGACGCAGCACGGACAGCGCGCGCCGATGATTCCAATCGGCGATTCGGGCGCGGTAACGGCGGCCGATAACCACATTGGCGCCCGCGCCCTGACCGATTTCATCGTCGATGACGCGGCGCACCATGTCGATGTATTCGTCGTCGCCGGTCTCGAAACCACCGCGGTCGACGACGTCGATCTCGTCATCGGGCAATGCGTCCATGACGTCTGCCAGCGGGACCGAGGTGCTGATGTCGCCGTTGATCACGGTCAACGAAGCTTCGTCCTCGCGTGCGTGTAGCCCGCGTTCATGTACTTGCGAGAACGGCACCACGACGAGCTGACTCCATGATGTGCTCGGCGCGCTGGGCGGGATATCGCTGAGGCGCTCGATATCTTGACGCGTCCCGCCGATGAACGTGACGTCATCGTCGTTGCGTGCGCGGATGATCGCGAACGCGGGCTGAGCCAGCAATCGGTTCAGCAAATCGTCAAGATCGGTCATTGCTTCTCTCATGAGTGATGACGGGAGTGCGGTGGCTTCGGGCCGCACCTAGTCTAGGGCCTTGGGCCGGCACGCCGTCGCCGCGACGGCCAGGAGCACGCACATGGTGCCGATAGCGATATGCACGTCAGTGGCGTCGGCTACACCGCCCAGAGCCGCGGCCGCCATGGGGCGACCACCGACAAAACCGATCATCCAAAACGCCATCACCCGACCGCGAAGACTATCGGGCACGCGTTGCTGAACCATGGTGCTGGCGGCTGACATTGTCCAGGTGAAACCGAAGCCGGCCACGGCAAAACCGATCAATGCTGCCGGCAGGAAGGGGGCGACCGCGACGGCAAACATCCCCGCCGACATCGCGCTTAGTCCGGTAAACGTGACCCAGGATTGCCCGCGCCAGGTCCCCGCGGTGGTGACCAGCATCAATCCGAGACCGGCGCCCAGACCGAAACACGAAGTGAGGCCGCCGACGAGGCCGTCGTTTCCGTGCAGCGAGTGGGCAAGTGCCGGGGCCAAGGTGATCGTGGGTTCGGAGCCCACGCCGGCGGCCGTCACCGCAATCAGCAAGAGCAGCAACGGTTTATCGTGCCATACGTGACGTAGTGCGGCACGCACGGAGTAATCCACTCCGTCACGGTGCGGCTCGGGGCGAGGAAACCGGATCGCGGCGATGATGACGGCAAAAACGAGATGGGTGCCCGCCGCAATGGCAAAGGCCGGCGCCGGTCCGATCTGACCGGCCACGACGGCACCAACTGCGGGGCCGGCGATGCGGGCCACCGTCATCGGCGTCGTGTTGAGCATCATGGCGGTGGGCAGCTCGTCGGCACGCACCAATCTGGGGATCACCGACTGTTGTGCCGGGCCGCCGAGAACAAATCCCAGCCCCACGAGCAGTGATGCCGCTAGGACCGGGATGGCACCGGACCACCCGTCGACGATACCGCGGTGCGCGAACCATGCCGCCAGCGACAGCGAGCCCAGACAGCACAGGATCCGGCCCCCGAGCATCTGTCCCCACACGTGGCCCTTATCGGCCATCGTGCCGCTGAGCGGCGTCAGCAGGAGCTGGGGTGCGAACTGACATACGCTCACCAGCCCAACCGCCAGCGCCGAATGGGTCGACGCGAACACGACGATGGCCGCCACGACGCCGTGCACCCACACGCCGACCGAGGACAGTAGTTTGCCCCAGAACAATCCGCCAAAGACCGGATCAATGGTCAATCGGAATGCGCCGCGCCGTTGCTGCGGCACGACCGTGCGCAGCGGTTCAACCATGGAGTTCTACGGCGTCGTAGCCGGCCAGCAGCTTTTCAAGCAGTTCGGTCAGTTTTACGGTTTCGTCGGGCGACCAGCCTTCGGTTGCCTGGGACAGGAGCCGCTGCCGGTTGGCGTCGGCGGTGGCCAGAACGGCCCGGCCGGCATCGCTGAGCGTCAGGCGCGCCTTGCGCAAATCATCGCTGCACGTGGTTTTGCTCGCCAGTCCCCGCCGGCACACATCGTCGACGGCTCGGCTGGCGGAGGATTGGCCGATACCCATGTCTACGGCAATATCGCCAACACTCACCCGATCGCGGAGCTGTAACTGTCGTGCGATCGCTCGCAACACGCGCAAGCCACCGATCCCGTCTAGCGCGTCGATGCCCTCCAGGAGACGGCGTCGGTATGAGGGTCGCTGACGTGACACGTGAATGCGTACGAGCAGATCGTCCAGAGCACCGATATCCGACACATATATATGCATACCACATACATATTTATTTGCGGTCACCCGGGCTAAACACTCGCATGTGCGGTGATATATTGCTAATTATGGCGCATTTTCGGATTTCGGAGGCGGCTGCCCTGCTCGGTGTCAGTGACGACACGGTCCGGCGCTGGGTTGATCGAGGCCTGCTGGACACCCATCAGGAGGCATCCGGGCCCACGCGTATCGACGGCCCGAGCCTGGCGGCATTTGCCAAGAATCAGGGCACCGACGACGAGGACCCCTTCGGTATCGGCCGCTCGGCGCGCAACCGCTTCGTGGGGCTTGTCACCGACGTTGTCTCAGACACCGTGATGTCCCAAGTCGCGATCCAGTCCGGGCAACACCGCGTCGTATCACTTATGAGCACCGAGGCGGTCCGAGACCTTGGCCTTGAGCCGGGCATGCTCGCCGTAGCCGTGGTGAAGTCCACCAATGTCGTGGTCGAGACACCATCGGCATGATGCACCGGAAAGAGCGCGATTTGATGCGAAACTATCGAGCGCGATTGGCGCTGTTGGCCCCGGCGATCGCCACCCTGGCCCTGGTTCTGGCTTCATGCGGCAACGGCGGCTCCGAAAGTGGAGCGGCAAGCGACGAGGTGAGCGGCGACGTCACCGTCTTCGCGGCGGCGTCTCTGACCGATGCGTTCACCGACATCGGCGATGAACTGGAAAAACAGTATCCCGACGCGAATTTCCGGTTTAATTTCGCCGGCAGCTCTACCCTCGCGCAGCAAATCGAAGACGGCGCGCCAGCCGATGTTTTTGCTTCTGCTAATAACGACCAAATGCAGGCCGTCGTCGATGCCGGTGACGCGGACGGTGAACCGTCGGTCTTCGTCCAAAACAAGCTTCAAATCGTCGTGCCGAAGTCAAACCCCGGCAATGTGACGGGAATCGATGACTTCGCCGACGACGACCTAGACATTGCGTTGTGCGCGGAAGAAGTACCGTGTGGGGCGGCCTCCCAAGAGGTGTTCAATATCGCGTCCATCACGCCCAAGCCCGACACCCTGGAGAAAGACGTCAAAGCGGTGCTGACCAAGGTCGAGCTCGGCGAGGCCGATGCCGGGCTCGTATACGTCACCGACGTCGCCGCGGGCAGTGCCGATGTTGAGGGGGCCGATGTTGAGGGGGCCGACGTTGAAGGGGGCGATGCCCACGGGGCTGTGAAGGGAATCGACTTTCCCGAAGCCGATCAGGCCATTAACGATTACCCCATCGTCGCGGTCAACGACGCACCCAATCCCGAAGGCGCGGCGGCGTTCGTGGACTATGTGACCTCCGACGCCGGGATCGCGATCCTCAAGAAATACGGATTCGAGGCATCCTGACGATGCGCGGGCACGGGGCGGCTCTGCCCACCCGGCGGCTTCGTCGCTCCCGGGCAACACCGCTGATCTTGCTGCTGCCGGCGCTTGCCGGCCTCGCGTTCCTGCTGGTGCCGCTGGCCGGGATGGTGGCCGAAGCGCCGTGGTCGACGTTGGGTGTGCGGCTCACCGATCCCACGGTCTTATCCGCCCTACGATTGTCGCTGATCTGTGCCACCTCCGCGACCGCGATCTGCCTGGTATGCGGCGTTCCGCTGGCCTGGCTGCTGGCGCGCGCACAGATTCCCGGACGCGGTCTGATTCGCGCGTTGGTGACGGTCCCGCTGACCCTGCCGCCGGTGGTCGGCGGCGTTGCCTTGCTGCTCGTTTTAGGCCGTAATGGGCTGATCGGCACATATCTGGACGCGTGGTTCGGCGTATCCCTGCCGTTTTCGACCGCCGGCGTCATTGTGGCCGAAGCGTTCGTGGCAATGCCGTTCCTTGTTATTTCGGTCGACGGTGCGCTGCGGGGGGCGGACGAACGTTACGAGGAAGCCGCCGCCACCCTGGGTGCCTCGCGGTGGCTGACGTTTCGGCGCGTCACTCTGCCGTCCATAGCGCCCGGTATTATCGCCGGCGCGGTACTGTGTTGGGCGCGGGCGCTGGGCGAGTTCGGGGCCACCATTACGTTTGCGGGGAATTTTCCCGGCGAAACGCAAACCATGCCGCTGGCCGTCTACCTGGCAATGGAGTCCGATCCGCAGGCCGCGATTGTTTTGAGTTTGGTCTTGCTGGCAGTCTCGGTCATCGTATTGGCGAGCCTGCGTGAAAACTGGGTCCGGCCGCGATGAGCCTTGAAACCGCATTCGGTATCCGGCGAGGCGCCTTCGAACTCGAGCTGACCATGAGCGTCACGGCCGGACACACCTTGTGTCTGCTGGGCCCCAACGGGGCAGGCAAGAGCACGGCTCTGCGAACCTTGGCCGGTCTGCTGAGCGTATCGGACGGGTACGTCGAGCTTGACGGTCAGACTCTCGACGATGCGGCACGTGGCATATTCGTTCCTGCCGAGCGGCGACCCACCGGTGTTGTATTTCAGGATTACCTGTTGTTCGGTCATCTGTCCGTGTTGGAAAACGTGGCGTTCGGACCGCGGGTGCGCGGGACGAACCGGCATGAGGCACGACGCCGCGCTCGATCCTGGCTCGAACACGTCGACCTGCATGAATACGCGCACGTTAAACCCGCCGCGCTGTCCGGCGGCCAAGCTCAGCGCGTTGCGTTGGCGCGGGCCCTGGTGACCGAGCCACGGTTGCTGCTATTGGATGAGCCGCTGGCGGCACTGGACGCACGCACCAAAATGGATGTGCGCACACAATTGAGCCGGCACCTCGGCGATTACGCCGGCGTCACGATCCTGGTCACCCACGATCCGCTAGACGCGATGGTGCTTGCTGACGAGATTGTGGTGCTGGAAGACGGTCGCGCGGTCCAGCAGGGCACTCCAACCGACGTCGCACAACGCCCCCGAACCGATTACGTCGCCGAGCTCATGGGACTGAACTTGTACCGGGGTCACAGCAGCGGCACTGTCGTGCACCTGGACGCGGGTGGATCCTTGTCGTCGGCTGTTCCGCACGACGGCGAGGTGTTGCTCGCCGTGCCTCCGGCCGCGGTGAGCCTGCACCGTGATAAGCCCCGCGGCAGCCAGCGCAATGTGTGGCCGGTGACGGTGCACGGATTGGAAAATCGCGGCGAGATTGCTCGGGTCCAATTAACCGGGCCACCCGATGTTCTGGTCGACGTCACCCATATTGCGGTGCGTGACTTGGGTATGGGCCCGGGAACCCAGCTGTGGGCGGCCCTCAAGGCCACCGAAATCCGGACGTATCCGGCCTGAAATCCGTCCTTGTGTAGTCAACCTACGGCGCGGTCGGGGTGGGGGTTAGCGGCAACGGTGCGTCTCGGTCGGACACATCGATCGGCCGGTACTGCTGGGCTTCGATTTCCCCGCCGGTCGTAATGTCTACCGGTTGGATGCCCACCGGCCGGCCCTCGTCGAAAGTCACGACGGTGACCTGAGCCGGCCGACGCAGCTTGGATCCCAGCGCGAACGCATAGACCGCGCCGCCCGTCGATCCGGTCGACATCGACACGGTGGTGCGTCCATTGGCGCCGGTCGTTTCGTTCGGGCCGACCTGACGGTGGAGATGTCCGGTGAGAACCAGATCCACGCATCCGGATTTGGTCAGTTCGCGGGCCGACGCGGAGCTGTGCAGTAGCGCGACGCTGACGCGTCCGTCGGCGCAGGCCCGGCGCGTGAGCAATTCGTCCTGCTCGTGTATTGCCTCGGTATTATCGGTGGCCTGTCCGGTGTAGCCGCCGGTCAATCCGGAGCTGCGCGGGTCGGGTCCGCCGATGAACCGGATGTCGTACACGGTCTCGGGTCTATTGTTCAGGACGGTGAAGCCCTTCTCGAGCATCTGCTTGCGCACAAAACTGCCGTGATCGTGGTTGCCGGGGACCGCGACGGTGGGAATGTTTTTGAATTCGCGGGCCAGTGAGTTCAAACTAAACTCCTCCCAGCGACCACCGACGGAGGTATCGTCGCCGAGGTCGAAAAGCATGGAGATGTCCGCGCGGTCGCCGATGGCGCGGGCCACCGGATCCATACCGATATTGTCGTGGCGATCGGTGACCACCAGGGCAGTCTTTTCGCTTCCACGGGGGCGCCGCACATCGACCTTTTCGGCTTTGTCGGCCAGTTCGCCATAGAATTTCAGCGAGGTGCGGTAGGTGTCCAGCATGCCCTGAACTATGGCTGAACTACCCCGTCCGGCGGCGCCGACGGACACCTCGACGTTATCGAGGATTTTCTCGTCGGGGATCTCGGGATATACGGCGCGCAGGGGCCGCCATTGTGTCGGTTCCACCGCGGACCGGTCGGTCTCGGGAACCACCACCAGAAACAGGGCCGCGCCCACGATCATCACCAGTCCCGACGTGCCCAGAACCTGGAGCGCGCTGGGATTCTTGGCCCGCCGCCATAACACGTCGCGACGCTCACGCCCGACGGCGTACCACCCCACCGCCAGAACGATGACGGCGAGCGCGCCCGACCCCAGTCCCCGCAACGCGGCATCGACAGCCATGTCGTTGACGACTTCGGCAACCTTTTCGATCTCGCCGCGCGGCTGGGAGGCAATGACGGCGTCACGTGCGGTGAGCTCGCTGAGGTTTTGCACATCGCTATCGCCGAGGTGGATGGTCAGGCCGATATTCAGCGGCTCGTCGATCGGGAGACGCAGTTTGGGCAATAACGGGCCGGCGTCTAATGTCGCGTGGCCGGAGAACGTGGGTTGCACCGTCGCGTGATGGGCGCCAATCGATATCTGACGCTCGCTGTGGCGGAACGTGGCGAATGCCGAGCTAGTTCCCACCACCGCGAACACCACAATCAAGACGACCGCCTTGACGATCGATCCGCCGATCCCGGACCGCGTAGGACCCACCGGTCCGTTATCGGTTGGTCCGGTTTCGTGAGATCCAGACATACCCTCGGCGGTCACCGCAGATCGTGCAGCCAGGAGCCGGTGGTCCCGACGGTCGTGAGCCGTTGAGTCGCACGCGTGAGCACGACATACAACGTACGCCATCCGGTGGGCGACTCGGCAATGATGTGATCGGGTTCCACCACCACGACGCCGTCAAATTCCAATCCCTTGGAATGCACGCCGTCTAACACGCGGATCGCGCTCATGTCTGCAAGCTCGGAGGTGATCGACGCTCGTTCCGCCGTGGGCGTGATGACCGCCACCGATCCGTCCACCTGAGCCGCGATTTCTTCGACCGCCGCGCGCACGGCGCTCATCAACTTATCGGCGTCGACGACGTCGTGCTGGGGCTCATGCCCGGTATATCGCACGGCATGTGGGACATCGGGGTATTCGGTGGTCATGTGCGCCACCCGCGCCGCCAGTTCGTAGATCTCGGCGGAGTTGCGGTAGTTGGTGGTGAGCATGAACGCATGTTCTTGTTTTCCGTGCAAGGCTCGTGCGCGAGCGTTGGCCGCCTGATCGACATCGGGCCACGAGGACTGTGCGGCATCGCCCACGATCGTCCAACTCGCGCGTGTTCCCCGGCGGCCGATCATCCGCCACTGCATCGGTGACAGGTCTTGGGCCTCATCGACCAGCACATGAGCAAAACTCTCGTCGTCCGCATCGGCGGCGTTCACCGCTTCAGCTTCGGTGTCTTCACGGTCTTCGCGCTCAAAACTCATGAGCTGTTTGGGTAGCGGTTCGTCGATATCGTCGGCATCGGGGACCTGGCCGAGCAGGTATCGGAGCTCATCGATGAGGGGCACGTCGTCGATCGTGGGTGCATCGCCGACCGTGCCCGCCAGTCGAGCACGTTCGGCCTTGCTCAAGACGGCCTCGCCGGCGGCATCGACGCGCTCGGGCAGGGAGCGCCACACGTCAAGCGCATCGACCGGCGGCCACCAGGCGTCGACGAAGTCTAGGAACTCGGAGTCAGACGCGATGGTTTCGATGAAGCCATCCTTGTCCTTCTCCAATGCGCGCTCGCCGGTCACTTGGTCCCACAGCGCGTCGATCAGCGTCTGGGGCACGTGGGGCAGCGCTCGGTTGCGAGTCGTGCCGGCCAGAAGGCGGCCGCGGAGACGTTCGAGCTGCGGTTCGTCCAAGCGCAGCACATCGTCTTTGTAGTAGTAACGAAATGAGCTCGGCTCGCCGGGCTGGCGTTCGGAAACGAGGCGCCGCAGCACATCGGCCATGCGTTCGCTACCTTTGATGCGCGCCAGTTCGGGTTCGTCGTGCTCCGTGGCGCTGACCCCCTCGACCATGGCTCCCAGTGACCGCAGGGTCACGGCGGTTTCGCCTAGGCTCGGCAGCACGCGTTCGATGTAGGTCATGAACACCGATGACGGGCCCACGACCAGGACACCGCCTGATTCGAAACGCTGCCGATCGCTGTACAGCAGATAGGCGGCTCGATGTAAAGCCACAACGGTTTTGCCGGTACCCGGGCCGCCGGTGATGACGGTGGCGCCGCGAACCGGCGCGCGGATAGCGTCGTCCTGTTCTTTTTGGATGGTGGCCACGACCGAATGCATGTGGTCGTCGCGGGCCCGCGACAGGGTGGCCAGCAGCGCCCCTTCACCGAGAATGACCATGTCGGTCGGAGCGTTTTCGGCGTCGAGCAGATCGTCTTCGATGCCTACGACACGATCTCCGCGGCATCGCAAGACGCGACGACGGACCGCATCCAGCGGTTGGGAGGCGGTGGCCTGATAAAACACGGACGCGGCCGGTGCGCGCCAATCGATCAGCAAGATGTCGCGGTCGGCGTCGCGGACACCGATCCGTCCGATGTAGCGGGCTTCTCCATCACGCATATCGAGCCTGCCAAAGACTAGCCCGTCGTGAGCGGCGTCCAATGCGGCGATGCGGCGGCTGGCCTGGTAGACCCACGCGTCGCGTTCGACCAGGCCGCCTTCATTACCGATATGGCTGCGAGCCATGCCTTCGGCTGCCAGAGCCCGTGCGGTCTCGGCGGAGTGTTCTAAACGCTCGTAGACGATATCGACATACGCCTGTTCGGCGGCGATTTCGTTCTCGCTTTGAATATGCGCCGTGTGTGTCTGCTCGGTGCTCACCCGACTCCTCTGCACAGACGTTATTGTGTCGACTCTTGCCGAACAACTAAGACTATCGGGTTGTTGGTAACGGCGGGGCTACAGCATCTCGCCCGGCGATCTCGGCCAAGGCGCAGGTGTCGAATGGATCCGCTCGTGCGATATGCGGGTGTATTCAACAAGGCTCAGTCCGGTTTTAACGCGCCAATCTACTTCTTGCAGCCTGTCCAGACAACGGCGTGATTCGTTCCGTCCGTACTCTGCGCGTCACCGGCGGCCGTTCCATCTTCAAAGATCGTGTAAGCGGTCGAGGCACCGTCTCCGAAATCTGGGAGTGTATGTACTTCGCCGTCGTCCACGATGGCGGCACGGTCGTCGGTTGTCGACACAGCCACGGCACCCGAGCTATTCATATCCGCTGCGGAATACACCTCGGCGGGAAGGGGGTCCACCTCATCTGCCTTCAGATCCCAGATCAAGTAGAGGTAGTCGTCGGCAGAGCTGCTGGTGTCGCCAAGCACGTACTGTCCGGCGATAACCGTGGCCTGCGAATTATTGTAATCGCCAATAACCGGAAGCGCCTTGCCCGAACCGTCGCGGTACCACAGATACGCCTGGGGAGGCTGCGGAGTTCCTGGCGATCCGCCCCGATAGCCCACGACGGTCCCGGAGTCAGCGACATCGCTGGCAACGCCTTCTTGGTCCACCGGAAGTCTCTCCACATGTTGCAAGCGCGGACCGGTCCAGCGCACAGGTACATGCTGGATCGCCCCGTTATTCCAGATCATTTCCCTGCCTACCGCCGTAGTGCCGTTTTCATTCACGGCGGTCACCGTGGCATCGCCGTCATCGCTGACCGTCGGTAGCTCGGTGTACGTGCCGTTGTCGTAAGTGAACGACACTCGCTTATTGGGATTGCGCTCCATACCGTGGCCCACGGCAAGGCCGTCGGAGTTGACCGCCGTGATGGTCTCATTGTCCAGCGGGGTCGACACCCGGTGAACTGCGTCATCGTGCCATAACATTGCATGCCAACCGTCATCGTCGAACCCCGTTCCGGCCAGGTATTCACCGGACGGCGCGCCCGTACTAACCCAGGAAGAAGTCACCTGTTTGGGGACAGGCAATTTTTCGACGCTACAGGTCGCGGCCATTGCGTGACCAGTGTCCACCGCCACAACGGCCGTGGCACCGATTCCGATGACCGCACACGATGCGATGGCCTGCTTAGCCAGTTTACGCGCGGAAAAGCCTACATTACTCAATGACGACACTCCTTTCGATCTCTGATTGACGTGTTGCGTGGTCGGATTGCGCCCCGCCGGTGTTGTCGAAGGTGACGGGCAGCGAGGCGATGCCGTGCACAAGGGACAGGTCGTGGAACGCCAGCTGGGAGGGTTCGACGGCCAAGCTCAGGTCCGGGAACCGTGCGGCCAGCGACCGCAGGGCTACTCGCAGCTCCATCTTTCCCAGCTCGGAGCCCACACACCGGTGCAGACCGTGGCCGAATGCCAGATTGCGGTGCTGGCCCCTCGACGGGTTAAACGTATCGGCGTCATCACCAAAGACCGGGTCACGGTTAGCGCCGCTCAAGGAGCACAACACCACATCGCCGGCGGCGATGCCGGACCCGAAGAGGTTCATGTCATGGCGGGCGATACGCGGGAACGCGACCTGCACGACCGTGAGGTAGCGCAATAGTTCTTCGATGATCACATCGATCGACGCGTCGTCGCTCAGCCGCGCATAGACCTCGGGGTGCCGTAGCAATGTCACCGTTCCTAGCGCGAGCATGCTGGCCGAGGTTTCGAACCCGCCGGTAAAGACGCCATCGGCCAGCCCGCCGAGCTCGACGTCCGATAGGTCGTCGCCGTAGCGGGTCAGCAACGAGCCAATCAGACCGTCACCGGGTGTGTGACGTTGCCGCGCGACCGCCTCG
>Ga0209487_1003279_pt1 | contig 12731 bp, 11 predicted proteins | sample Poulit2012_FD_187524 | JGI IMG/M metagenome (GOLD analysis project Ga0209487, IMG submission 187524) | Agricultural soil microbial communities from Georgia to study Nitrogen management - Poultry litter 2012 (SPAdes) (version 2) | ecosystem: Environmental > Terrestrial > Soil > Agricultural land... | reverse complement strand
ATAATTCACCAAGTAGCGCTCCAGGTATCAATGCTAAAACAGTACCGATTGCTACTCCGTTTAGTATATTCATTGAAAACTTTTTAGCTGTCAACTTTTCAGATCCCATAAAAATTCTCCTTTTAAATAGTGATATGAAGCATAACATTATTAAATAAATTAACATTCCAGAGGATTAAACTCAAGAGTAAATAAGAAGGTCTGTAACAAATTAGATAAGGGCTTTATCTAAGGAGAATATGGAATGTTGATTTCGATAAAGCCCTCAAAAATATTGGAATAACAAGTTGCCATTAAATGTGGATTGGCATACCTAAAGCAAGTTCAGCTGCATCCATAACAGATTCACCTAAAGAAGGATGACTGTGAATGGTTAATGTGATATCTTCAGCAGTCAAGCCGTTTTCAATTGCCAAGCCAAGTTCTGCAATAATATCGCTTGCACCGACACCCGCCACTTGAGCACCTAATAAAGTATCGCCCTCTTTTTCAGTAATGAGGCGTACAAAACCTTCCGTCTTGTTTAAAGATAGCGCTCTTCCGTTTCCACCAAGTGGGAACTTACTATCTTTGACTTCATAGCCAAGTTCTTTTGCTTCTTTTTTCGTATAACCAACTGTAGCAAGTTCAGGTTCAGTGAAGCAGACGGCAGGCATTGATAAATAATCAACAGCAGCACCTTTACTTCCATTAATAGCTTCAGCAGCTACTTTTGCTTCATAGCTTGCTTTATGTGCAAGTGCTGCACCTGGAACTACGTCACCAATTGCGAACACATTCTTCTTATTAGTGCGACCTTGTTCATCAACTTCAATGAGGCCTTTGTCATTTGTTTTGATTCCAGCTAATTCTAAACCAAGATCGTCTGTATTTGGTTTACGTCCAACAGAAACAAGAACATAATCGGAGTCGATTGTTTCTTCTTTGCCATCTACTTCATAAGTAACTGTCGCCTTCTCATCAGTTTGTTTAACTGATTTGGCCATCGCTTCAGTTACAATGGTGACATTTTTAGATTTAAAATCATTTTCCACTAACTTAACCATATCTTTTTCAAAGCCTGGAAGAACTTGTTTAGTTCCCTCCAAGATAGTCACTTCTGTGCCAAAATTAGCGTAGACACCGGCGAGTTCCATACCGATGTAACCACCGCCGACAACGGTTAGTTTTTTAGGTATTTCTGTTAAATTTAACGCACCAGTAGAATCAATTACTCGTTTGTCAAATTTGAATCCTTTAATTTCAATTGGACGACTTCCGGTAGCAATAATCGCATGTTTAAAGTTGTATGTTTGACCTGTTTCATCGTCATACATAACACGTAAAGTCTGACCATCGATAAAGTGTGCTTCACCTTTGATAATTTCTACTTTATTTTTCTTAAGAAGCATCTCCACACCTTTTGTTAAGGTTGAAACTACTTTATTGTCTTTCCATTCTTGAGTTTCTTCAAAATTAATTGTTGTCTCTTTTGTATGGATTCCTAGTAATTTTGAATCAAGAGATGTTTTATATTGGTGACTTGCATTAATTAATGCTTTAGAAGGAATACATCCTACATTCAAACAAACGCCACCAATTTTATCTTTTTCAATAATGGTCACTTTCTGGCCGAGTTGTGCAGCTCTAATAGCTGCAACATAACCCCCGGGACCAGAACCAACCACGACAGTTTCTAGTTCTTCAGCAAAATCTCCTACGACCATGTTTATTCACTACCCTTCTACAAAAAGTAAATCCGGATCTGCTAAATATTCTTTCAAATCATTAAGCGCTCTTTGTGCTGTACCGCCATCGATAATACGATGGTCGAATCCAAACGAAAGCTTCAACATTGGTGCAACAATAGGTTGCTTGTTTTCATCTGGAATAACTTCATCTTCTATTCTTCCTACACCTAAAATAGCAACTTCTGGCTGATTGATAATTGGTGTAGACCAGACACCACTTGTAGCTAATGCACCTACGTTTGTAATTGTCATTGAGCTATTTTTCATGTCTGCACTTTTTAATGTTCCATTCATTGCTTTTTCCGTATTTTCAGCAAGATCTTCAGCAATTTGGAATAGGCTCTTACGGTCTGTTTCTTTAATAACAGGTACGAATAGACCTTTTTCAGTATCTGTCGCAATACCAACGTTTATATAATTTTTATAAACAATTTCTCCAGCTTCTTCGTCAATAGAAGCGTTCAAGTCAGGATAACGGGCTAGTATAGCTGTTAAAGCTTTAACGAAATAAGCAGTAAATGTTAATTTAATGCCACGTTCTTTTGCAATAACTTTAAATCTATTTCGGTGATCCATTAACTTAGTCACATTAACACGATCCAAAACAGTAACATGTGGAGACGTTTGTTTACTGTTTACCATAGCATTAGCAATTGCTCTACGTGTTGAAGACATTTTCACACGAGTTTCTTGCTCAGTAACTGTTGGTTCAGGTGTTTTCTCAGTTTTTTGAGTTTGTGCTGATTCAGCTTTTGGTGCTGCTGCTTGTCCGCCAGAAGCCAAGTAGTTATCGATATCTTCTCTAGTCACACGGTTGTTCTTACCTGTTGCTGGTACCTGAGTTAGATCAACGTCTTTTTCACGAGCATATTTTCTAACTGCAGGAATAGCCAACATTCTTATATCAATATCAGAAGCAGGTTTTTTAGCAGCTTGTGTCTGTTCTGATTGTTTTTCAGGTAGTTCAGATGGTTTTAAATGACTGACATCTTCATGCTCAATGGCAACAGTGTCAGTACCTTTTTCCATTGTGACGTCGCCACCTTCTTCTTGATTAACTTTTTGTGCAGCATCATCGGAGATTTCAATTTCAACGATGGCGTCTCCTACTTTAGGTACGTCGCCTTCTTCGAATAGTAATTTTTTTACAACACCTGAAACTGGGGAAGGAAGCGCGACGACTGCTTTATCACTTTGGATTTCTACAAGTGTATCGTCTTCTTCAATTTTGTCGCCTGGTTTAACGTCCCAAGTGACAATTTCACTTTCATGAATTCCTTCACCACTGTCAGGTAATATGAATGAATAAATCATTAGAATTTCCTCCTCGAACAATTTTTAGAAATCATATACTTCTCTTACTTTCTTAACAATATCAACTGAATTTGGAAGCCAGTCTGCTTCAGCAGCTCCAAATGGGAAGACAGAGTCAGGACCAGTTACTCGTGAAATTGGAGATTCTAAGTACATAAATGCACGTTCACCAATTTCAGACATGATTTGTCCAGCTACACCTGCTTGACGTTGTGCTTCCTGTGTCACAACAACACGACCAGTTTTCTTGACAGACTCAAGAACTGTATCCATATCAATTGGAGAAATTGTTCTTAAATCAATAACTTCAACAGAAATTTCTCCTTCTAATTCTTTTGCAGCTTTAAGTGCTTCACTAACCATTAGACCGTATCCGATAACAGTGACGTCAGATCCTTCGCGAGCAACAGCTGCTTTATCTAAAGGTACACGGTAATCTTCATCAGGTACCTCTTGTTTAATTGAACGATAAAGTTTCAAATGCTCTAAGAAAATAACTGGATCTTCACTTTCGATTGAAGAAAGTAGTAAGCCTTTAGCATCGTATGGATTACTTGGCACAACAATACGCATCCCTGGAACTTGTGCTAGAATTCCTTCTAAGCTATCAGAGTGCAATTCTGGTGTATGCACTCCACCACCATAAGGTGCTCTTACTGTAATTGGCATGCTTCTTGTATTAGCCATGCGGTAGCGCATACGAGAGAATTGAGCAATTACAGGTGACATAGCTTCAAGAATGAAACCTGAGAATTGAATTTCGGGAACTGGTCTAAATCCTTCTGTCGCAAGACCAATAGACATTCCTAAAATACCTGATTCAGCTAATGGTGTATCAAAAACACGGTCTTCCCCATGTTTTTTTTGCAATCCGTCAGTAACACGGAATACACCGCCGTTCGGGCCAATATCTTCACCAAATAATAATACATTTTCATCTTTAGTCAACTTAGAATCTAAGGCATCATTAATCGCCTGAACAATAGTTTTTTCACTCATTGTCATTCATCTCCCTTTCTTCGTATTCAGCAATTTGTTCTTGAATATTTTGAGGAGAAACATCGTACATATTTTTTAAGAAGTCGGATACTTTTTGTTTTTCAACTTGACCGATAGCAGCGACTGCTTCTTTGATCTCTTGTTTACAAGACTCAACGACTTCTTCTTCTTGTTCTTCGCTCCATAGACCTTTGTCTTCGAGGTATTTTCTCATACGTACAAGCGGATCTTTTTTCTCCCACTCGCCTAGCTCTTCATCAAGACGATATCGTGTTGGGTCATCAGACATGGTATGTGGACCAAAACGATAAGTTAACGCTTCAATTAAGACAGGTCCTTTGCCAGCAAGTGCATGTTCACGAGCGATAGATACAGCAGCATACATAGCAAGTGGATCCATACCATCAACTTGAATACCAGGGATTCCAGCTGCAACTGCTTTTTGAGCTAATGTTTTTGCATGGGTTTGTTGTTCTACAGGAACAGAAATACCGTAACCGTTATTCTGAACAACAGCCACATAAGGTACATTGTAAACACCTGCGAAGTTAATTCCTTCATAGAAATCACCTTGTGACGTTGCACCGTCACCGCTAAGAGACATAACGATATTTTCTTTATTACGTTTCTTCATTCCAAAAGCAACGCCCATTGCATGCGTAATATGACCACCAACGATAACTTGTGGAGCATACGCGTGGAAGTCTTCTGGGAATTCATTCCCTTTCATGTGGCCTTTATACCATAGAAATGCTTTTTCTAATGGTAAACCATGTAGAATGAGGGGTGCCAAATCACGATAAGTACCTGCGAAAAAGTCGCCTTCGCCTAATGCATATTGGGTAGCAATTTGACTTGCCTCTTGTCCGCCTCCAGGAGCATAGTTTCCTAGTGCACCTTGTCTGTTCAATAATGTAACTCGTTTATCATAAGTGCGAGCCCAAACGAGTCTTCTCATGAGTTCTGTAAGTTCCTCGTCACTTAGTTTAGGTTCTAGATCAGTATTGACTACTTCGCCTGTAGGAGCGAGTACTTGATAAAAAGGAAAAACTTTTTCATACCCTTGTACAAGGCTGTCTAAATCTAACTTATTATTTTTCTTAGACATATTGTTAACTCCCTTTCTATAATTAAAATTTTTATTTGTGAAATCCTTTACAATTCAACTTTAACACTGAGTAGACTTCTTGTATAATTGATATTTTTTATATGCTTATAAAAATATTTTAAACGCTTTCATGACGCGATTTTACACATTCTTCGCAAACAGAAGTGACAAAGATGTGAACTTTTTTACATACCTTATTGTTTTTTTAGTTTCAAAATTAAGCCAAATGACATCCTTCCGAACAATTTATATGACGACATTACCCCTCTTTAAGTGATTTCAATCAAGGTATAACGTTTATAATTATCACTTGTGTTGAAACTAAAAATAGTATTCAACACTTAGCAATTTATATGTGTAAGATTTAACCATAAAAAAGATAAGGCAATCAGGATTGATTTTTCCTCGCCTTATCTTTAAACATTTTCTTAAGTTTATTCGCTTGCTGTTGTATATTTTGCCTAATCACTTTAAGATTTTCCAGGAACTAACTTTAACTCCATCCCTTCCGTTTCATTTAAATTAGTCTCATGGAAATCACCTTCCACCCAATCATCCATCTGATCATGGTACCAATCACTTTTAAAATGTCCAAATTGACCTGGTCCGACAATATGATGACCTGTTTCTATATCCTCTATATCAATGACAAAGCGCCATGAAGCTCCGTGATTGACTTCGCCTGTCTCTGATGAGTATGACGCCGCAAATGGAGTCACGCCACTCCCATCAACTGGAACGGGCTTTTCATTATTAAAGAAATATTCTAGCACCGGATGGATATTAGATAATGGATGATAAAATTGTACTTTATGGTAATCCCCCCATGTCCATTCAGTTAATGCTTCACCAAAGTTTTCCTCAAGTTTATCCACTGTATGACTCAAGGATTGATGAACAACTTCTTCTATTCCTCCCGCATCTTCTATCCAAATAGCCTCCTCATCATGATAACTTTTTCTCAATAATTCATCGGTCGTCTGGCCTCTTGCTGTGAACAAGTCCATCATATTTCCTGGAATGCTATCCTCATAAATTAATGATTCGATTTCATCTATCCAATGATGAAAAATAAGTGGTTGCTCTAACTCTTTATCATCTGAAAAATCCCAGTCCTCAAGTAGTTGAAGCGCTTCTTGTTCGTTATCATTCAAATCAACATCGCTAAGGACGTCTGAAAAAATTGGTACAAATTCTTTAGCTTGCATATTGACGAAGTCCATCTGCAAGTCTTTCATATCGTCAGCGGTTAAATCATCGTTTTCTTCAAGTACTTCCGCAATACGTTCATACCTATAAGGCTGAGCCCACACATTACTAATATGATAAGGATAGTCATCACCAACCACCTTATTATTCGCCGTAGCAATAAAACCTTTGTCTGGATTGACAACTCTTGGAAGCTCATCAAACGGAATAAAGCCATTCCACTCTTTATCTTTTTCCCAACCAGGTAGCGGCAATAAAGCATCATCACCGGAGTCATATATTGGAATATTGCCATTAGCTTTATAAGCAATGGTTCCATCCTTCGTTGCGACAACAAAATTCTGGGCAGGTGCTAAGAATTTTTCGAGGCCTTTCTCAAACTCCTTCCAATTGGTTGCTTTATTAAACTCTAAAATAGCCTCTAGTTCAGTCGTTGGATCAAGGGCGGTCCAGCGCAATGACAATACTTCACTTTTTACACTGTCTTCTGCAAACTCAGAAATAACTGGTCCATGACGTGTCTCGACCACTTCATAATCAATCGTTTCTTGATCTTTTACTTTAATAGGTTCCTCAATGATTTCCGCTTCTTCCCACTCATCCTCAAATAAAAATTCATACTTATTATCAGGATTACGTTCCTCAAGATATAATTGTTGCACATCAGGGCCTACATTCGTCACTCCCCATGCCACTTGGTCATTATGACCTAAAATAATACCCGGCACGCCTGCAAAAATAACGCCACTCACATTTAATTCATCTGTCTCAAGGACCATTTGCAGCCAAATTGAAGGTGTCGCCAAACCTAAATGTGGGTCATCTGCGAGGAGCGGCTGGCCAGATTCTGTTTTTTCACCGCTCACTGCCCAGTTATTACTTCCATTAAATTCGTGTGGAATCACGGCGTCCTCAAAACTCCCGGCAATATCTATTTCTTCATCGCCAATGATGACTGGTTTGTCTTCTGGATATTCAGGAAATAATTCAAGCGCTTTTTCTTCAGGGAATCGATTCAAAATATAATAATTGAATGCCTGTCTTTCCCAGTGCCCACCAAGATCAAACGCCATATATTTACCAATCGTTAATGAGTCAAGCGGTGTCCACTCGTCAGGCTCAGACCCCATTAACGTAAATTCGACAGGTAAACTATTATTATCAATGGCTTCGTCAATATAGGCATTCACCCCATCTGAAAAATATTGCAAAACATCTTTGGCATCGTCTGAATAAAGTGGATAAGAATCCGCAGCAGCTCGTCTCAAACCAAGCGCTCGAAAATATTTATCCTGTTCAATCGCTTCCTCACCAACGACTTCGCTCAATTGACCAGAAGCTTGTCTACGTGACATTTCCATTTGAAATATTCGGTTTTGCGCTTGCATGTAACCTTGCGCAACATATAAATCATGCTCATTATTCGCTCTGATATGAGGTACTCCACTGGCATCAGTAATAACAGTGACCTCTTCTTCAAGGATTGGTAAATTAATTTCACCTTCAAGTTGAGGAAGTGAACGATTAATATAGCTATTTACGAAAATAAGGACACCAGCTAAAACAGCGAGCAACACTCCGATACTGATTAAAATAATTCTCCGTTTACCTTTCTTTTTTGTTTGATATGTATTCATACTGTATTCTTTTTCTCCCAAACGATCCCCCCTAAACATGCGTCTCGTACTAATATATTCGCGGGTCACCACAAATAATCCTGCAAACACTTCCGTAAAGGGATATCTGTCACACTTTCAATGAAAAAAATAAACACATCTTTTTAGACTATTGCAAAAGATTCGATATTAAGAGATACTGTATATATAATTGATATAAGACAGAAACTTGGGAGGGAAAGCGATGTTAGTAAAAAATGATTATGTCAATAAAGAAACAGTTGTAACAGTAACAGAAAATGATACAATGAAACACGCCTTACAAACACTTTCTGAATCAGGATATCGCTGCATTCCAGTATTAGATGATGCTGGCAAATACGTTGGTAATATTTATAAAGTCCATCTGTTGAAGCATGAAAGAGATCAAGGATCACTAGAAGAATCGCTCACAGAACTCATTGCCAATGAGAAAAATGGTAAAATCAAAGAGACAGATCCATTTTTTAAGGTATTTTCCAATATCAAAAAATTACCGTTTCTTGCCGTTGTTAATGATGACGATGATTTCCTAGGCATTTTGACCAACGGAAATGTCATTCAAGTCCTCGAAAATGCATGGGGTGTCCATAACGGCAGCTATTCACTTACGATTGGAACGATTGAATATGCAGGCGTGCTCACTAAAATGCTTAAAATAGTCAATAAATACTGTAACGTCCAAAGTGTCATTTCCTTAAATAACGACTCAAAATATGTCAGACGCGTATGTATCGTCCTCCCTACAGAAGTTGATGAAGCAACAGCTAAAACAATTGCCGAGGACTTAGAAAAAAACAACCTGACCGTGACCGACATAGAGGATTTATCACAAAGTAAACTATAAGAGCAAATTGTCAATTTGAAACTAAACACCTTTTTAGTCTTTCTAAAAAGGTGTTTTTTAATGGTACATTTAAATATGATAAACTAGTCAATAGTTCTCAAAAAAGTTGGAGTTGTTGCTGATGGGTTTATTCCTTAGTGTGATCTTACCAATTATGGCGGTCTTTGCTTCTGGCTTCATTTTACAACGAATCAGACCTCTTGACGTCAGGTCTCTTTCAGCTGTCTCGTTGTATATATTATCACCCGCCCTAGTATTCGTTTCACTATATGAGGCCGAGTTCGATAGCGGTTATATGATTATTCTCGTCTATATATTTGTCCTATTTTATACTATGGTTATCTTAAACAAGCTTTTGGCAAAAGTGTTTAAATGGGAACGGAAGACTGAAAGCGCATCGATTCTCGCAACTGGCTTCATGAACTCGGGAAACTACGGCTTACCTGTCGTCCTCTTCAGTTTAGGTAATGCCGCGCTACCCTATGCTATTTTTATTATGGTCATTCAATCCTTACAAAATAATTTCTTTGGGATTTATTATGCATCTCGTAGCACGAGTGGGATCAGTCGAGCACTAAAAAATATCATGAAGATGCCGACGACCTATGCGGCCATTTTAGCCTTTATCTTTCATTATTTTAATATCAACGTTCCTGAGGCCATCTTTTCAACACTTTCAATGGTGGGTGATGCAGCAATTCCAGTTATGATGATCATGCTTGGCATGCAGCTCGGATCGATTATCGGGCTGAAACTTGATTGGCAAGTTGTCATTTCTGGCGTCACATTAAAAATGATTATTGCCCCCTTAGTCGCTTTCTTGTTTGTTTCAGTTATTGACGTTGATCCACTTATTGCGGCAGTGCTTATTATCATCTCAGCCATGCCGACCGCTGCAACAACGACAATGTATGCTATCGAGTTTGATACCGAGCCAGATCTCGTCTCTAGTATTACATTTATTTCAACGTTGGTTAGTATTGTGACATTAAGCGTGTTATTAAATATTGTAGTATAGAGCAATCTATTGCATATTGATTTAAACACAAAAGTAGCTGCGCATCTCTAATGCCAGCTACTTTTTAATGATTAGCTATTATTTTTTAAAATACTTGAGTCTAAATCCGTGACAGAACTTATACCAGCTAAGCCTAAATTAAGGTCTAAGTCAGCAAGCAAGTTTGTCATAACTTCTTTAACTCCTTCTTGTCCAGCAACTGCCAAGCCATACATCAGAGGTCTGCCGACAAGAACCGCTTTTGCCCCAAGAGCCATCGCTTTCATAATATCTGCACCACGACGGATTCCGCTATCCATTAACACAGGAATTTTATCTTGGACAACATCGCATACTAGCGGTAACGCCTCTAGAGCCCCGATCGCACCGTCAACTTGGCGACCACCGTGATTTGAAACAATAATTCCATCGACACCGTAATCTAAAGCGCGCTTCGCATCTTCAGGATGGAGAATCCCTTTTAAAATAATTGGTAATGACGTATGTTTCTTGATAAACTCAACATCTTCCCAAGATAACCCCGGATTACCGAAAACTTGAGTCCAATGCATAATAGCTGCTTCAGGGTCTTCTTGAGGTGATTTTTCAAGTTTGGCGCAAAATGCCGGATCTGTGAAATAATTACCTACTCCTTCTCCTGCTAGGAATGGCAAATAAACATTTTTCAAATCATGTTCACGCCATGCCATCATTGGTGTATCAAGTGTGACAACAATAGCGGAATATCCCGTTGCCTCCGCTCGCTTAAGAAAACTAGCAGTCACATCAGGATCTTTACTCCAATATAATTGGAACCACTTTTCAGCGTCCCCCATCTTTTCTGCAATTTTTTCCATGGGCGTAGTAGAGGCGGAACTCGCAATATATGGCACCCCTAACTCTGCAGAAGCTAGGGCAGAGGCCACTTCCCCATCAGGATGAATAATCGACTGAACACCAATCGGTGCTTGGAGAATAGGCGATGGATAAGTTTTTCCAAATAGCGAGACAGATAAATCACGCTCCTCGACATTACGGAGCATTTGCGGAATTATTTTCTGATCAGCAAACGCTTTCAAATTAGCTGACATGGTCTGCTCGCCACCGGCACCACCTGCTATGTAATAAAAAGGACCGTCCTCTAGTTTTTTACGGGCCAGTTCTTCCCATTCCTCATAAATCACTGGAAGTCTGTTTGAATCGGGATTTGGCATGGTAGAATAAATACTGTATTGCACTTTATTTCCGATATTTTTCATAGAAATTCCCTCCACCTTCCTATTTTTATAGTATTTCATTAACTAAAGTATAAATGATTCAAATACGAGGTCAAGGAAAAATGAACTGATGGATTTAAAAATATCAAAAAGGCAATGTCCATGCTTGCTTGTCTGGACATTGCCTTTTAATGATTAATCTAAATATCTTTCTTCGCTTACAACATTATGATTCTTATCCATTACTTGCAGCATGCTTGGCTTATTTTCTTCAGCCATTTGCTTAGCTGCAGTGATAGCTTCACCTTCAGATTTGTATTCTTTTTCGGGCGCCACGTTCTCTAATTTTACTAACCATCCCGACACATCAGCATTTGGCACAACACTATACATATTCATTTCGCAAAACTCCTTTATGGGAACATTTATCTCAGATAATGTTTTCCCTGCATCTATGATCTGAAACATCATTGGATATTCAATGTGTTATGATGTGAAAGTGGATAAAAAATGAATTATGTATCGTGAGGGACTCTGTCATGATATGTAATCAGATAAAATAGGATTTATGTATCGTGAGACACGCTTTCATAAATACATATATTATTGGATAAAAAAGATCAAATCGATGAAGACTTGATCTTTTTTATCCTGATCACTTTATGTTAATAATATGGTGATATCAATAAGTAAACAATAACTCCTGTGGCACTTACATAAAGCCAAATCGGCATAGTCCACCGCGCAATTTTCCGATGTTTGGCAACCTGCATATTAAGACCCTTCGCCAATGTAAATAGCGAGAGCGGTAGAAGGGCTGTTGATAAAATAATATGCGTTATCAAGACAAAATAATAAATATATTTTAGTATGCCATCGCCACCATAGCTTGTCGACCCTGCCATTGCATGATAAGTTAAATATGAAATTAAAAATAAAAATGTAGCTGAAAAAGCAGCATAAATAAAACGGCGGTGCACTTTAATATTTTTCCTTTTAATAGCAACTAAGGCACCTATTAATAGCAAAAATGCCATCCCATTTAAAATAGCATTTAATAGCGGCAAAACTGTTAAATCCATACCAGCTATTGTTCCTGTTGTACTTCGTGGTATATAATTTGTCCCTAGAATTATGATCACTGCGAGTATTGATAAGCCCCAAATAAGCGGACTATAATTACGTTGCTTTCCATTATCAGGTGTAATTATTTTTTCCTTGTTCATAAATTACTGACTCCTCCTCTATTTTATGATAGAAAAAAAACAGCCAATGCGCAATAGCAATGTTCATTATATCTATTTTGTCAGTAATTAGACATAATTATTAATCGTTTACTGAAGCAATTGTTTCAATTATAGGAGGTTCAAACAATGGAGAAGCTTTTTCCCACTTTGTTCGACTTAATCATGCACCCCATTGAAAAATTAAAATTTCACACTATCAGAACTATCAGACGTAACCTTTTGTCACAAACAAAAGGAAGAGTGCTTGAAATCGGTTCGGGGACAGGCGCCAATTTCCCTTATTATCAGCCAGGTGACACTGTTGACGTAATTGAGCCAATGCTTTAATGATTAAAAAGTCGGAAGAGAAAAAGCGTGCTGCCCTTGTGCCAATTACAACCCATGAAGCAGGTGAGTCTCTTCCTTTTG
>Ga0209487_1003278_pt1 | contig 12732 bp, 9 predicted proteins | sample Poulit2012_FD_187524 | JGI IMG/M metagenome (GOLD analysis project Ga0209487, IMG submission 187524) | Agricultural soil microbial communities from Georgia to study Nitrogen management - Poultry litter 2012 (SPAdes) (version 2) | ecosystem: Environmental > Terrestrial > Soil > Agricultural land... | reverse complement strand
GGTTTTCTGTGCCTAAGTTCATCTGTATGCCATAAAGCAGTTACTTCATTAAATAAACTTTCCTCGACCACTGCTTTTTCCTTTTCAGTTACCAATTGATTGTCTAATTTACGTAAATTATCAGAAATTCGCTTTTGTATTTCAAGCACAGTACGCTTCGTTGCTTCTGTTGGATGGGCAGTCATAATCAGTTCAATTGATAATTCATTAAGTACATCTTGAATATTTCTTGGAGAAAGGGCATACTCTTTCACTTTGGTGACTGCTCTTTCAAGAGTAAAAGGCTGACTAATCCCTTCTTCTAATAAATACTGTCGTCTTCGCCTTATGCGATGATTTTGTTCCGCAATGTTGATTAAATGAAAGTAAACAGAAAAAGCGCGGATCACCTGCTGACGCATGGGTGGTTTTAATGTGCTTATTTTTTCTTTTAATTGATGATACGTCTTAGAATTGTGATTTTGGCGGAGCTGCTTAGTCATTTCTCGAATTTCTTCAACTTGATTAAATAATTCTTCTCCTCCGTGCAGCATCAAAATTTCGCCTAAAATCGTTCCTAACTTATTTACATCTTGTCGTAATGAAGCATTTTTATCTGTCACTTCTTCCATGCTGTTTCCCCCTTGAGCTTGATTTTATCAATATACCTTTCCTATAATCTGGATTAACATAAATTTTCCATTGAATAAACAATATAATTCTCTTTTAGTTTGTTAAGATTGTAACACAAATAACCACTTTTCTTCATGGTATATGCGTTTTAAAAATATTGTATTGAGATTAAAATAGATTTTCAAAAACCTTATCGTTCATTAATTAACGTTTAATTTTTTAATTAATGGGAAAACCTATTATAAGTACCCCTTATGATATAGAAAAAAAGGCAAGACAGTAAACTCTACTGTGTTGCCTTTTTTAATGGGTAGACATATTTAAGTGACCTAATGGACATCACGTTTTTTGAAATTACCACCCTTTACCTCTGCCACATCGTAAACTGCTACAAAAGCGTATGTATCAACTTCAGAAATAATCTCTTTCATTTTACTGTCCTCAAGACGATTGATGATACAGGTAATTTCTTTAAACTCCTCATTAGAATAGCCACCTTCAACTAAGTTATATGTTGCACTTCGACCGAGACGATCACGAATGGTTTCGACCATTACTTCAGGTTTTGTCGTCAAAATTTTATACGTTTTCGAACCGCTCAAGCCTTCTTCAACCGTGAAGATCACTTTCGAGGCAATATAATAAGCGATTCCTGATAAAAATGCGCCTTTTAGGCCAAAAACAGTAGATACAACGGCAAATACAAATAAATTTAAAAATAAGATCAAGTCACTCGTGCCAAACGGTAATTTCCGTGCTAATAACACCGCCAGCATGTCAATACCATCAAGCGCTCCTCCATTACGAAGCGTGACCCCCATACCAAACCCGATGATAATTCCACCAAAAACAGTGACCAAAAGCGTATCCCCTTGAATAATAGTCGGAACATGTCGCATAAAGCTCGTTCCAAAAGCCAGTGACGCAATCCCTAATATAGAATACATTGCAAAAGATTGGCCGACTTGTTTATACCCTAGGAAAATAAATGGAATATTTAAAATAGCAATTAAAAATCCGAGCGGAATTCCAGTCAGCTGGGATCCGACAATACTAAGTCCTGTCACACCACCATCAGAAACATTGTTTGGAATTAAAATAGCCTCAAGTCCGTATGCCGTAATGAACGCACCGATAATAACTGCTGCGCCTCGTAATATTTTTCTCATTTTACTCGTTTGGCGATGTTGTGCTCGTTCGGTCATAAGTTTACCCCTTTTCAATCGAAGACAGTTTAAAAGTAAGTTCTCTCTTTATAGTTACCAACACCTGAGAAAATAACACCCATAGGTTGTCATTCAGAGATATTTTTTAATATAAGGCGCAGATGTGTCTAATGACATAAGTCTTAACATATTTTCCCTTCTTAAAGAGGATTAAACCGGAGATGATTGTTAAAATAGAAATCCGCACATATTTTCTATATTTGCAATGTAATGGTAAGTAGTGGGGAAACCAAAATAGTTTAAAGTATAATCAAGTACGTTCATTATGGCCCTGTGCGGCGCCCCGCCTCCCTAGTGAGGTCACTGAAAATATCCTCCAAATTGCTCCTGCACCATATTCGAGGGAGTGCGCCTGTAAATCCCCAAAAAGTCTGCTGGAGATTATGCCATAACGTTGAAGCAATTTTCTCAGTGGTCTTGAACGAGCGGAGGGATCGACCGAGTGATACTCCCCCGCTGCCCAGGTGAAAAACTTAATATAATATCAGCACATTTTGTTTAAACTTCATATTATGCACCAGTCACAGTTTTAATTTCATCTATAATTTAAATCTCAAGACCAACTGATTCAGCTCTTCAGCTAATTGAGAAAGAGTTCTTGAACTTTCAGCCACTTCTTCCATAGATGCTGTTGTTTGCTCGGCTGATGCTGACGTTTGTTCAACACCTGCAGCCGATTCTTCGGAAATTGCGGCAATTCCTTCGATAGAACTATTCATAGTTTGACTACTTAAAGCAATATTTCCTATACTTTCGGATACCAATACAATATTATTTGCCATCTCATCAATAGCTGTATGGATTGTGTTGAACTTCTCCCCTGTCGCTTCGATTTGCTTTGTTCCTTGCTCAACTTCCTGATAACCTGTCTCTAACGTATCTGCCACGACAGTCGTTTCTTTTTGAATATTAGTGATAATTTCTGTGATACCTGATACAGAGTTGGATACCTGTTCAGCAAGATTTTTCACTTCATTTGCAACGACTGCAAAACCTTTCCCGTGTTCGCCTGCTCTTGCCGCTTCAATTGCTGCGTTTAAGGCCAATAAATTCGTTTGATCAGAAATGTCTTGGATCACAGCAATTAATTCTGAAATCTCCTGAGCATGCTTGTCCAATCCTTTCACTTTTCGGACAGAGTCTTGGACAATATGATCAATTTTATCCATTTGTTCTTTTGATGAATCCATTAATTTACTGCCTGCCACTGTCATAGTAATTACTTCAGACGAAGATTCCTCAACTTTCCCACCATTTACATGGGCCTGGTCAATTTCGCCCGCAAAGGTCGTCATCGTACTTGATAAATCACTTGCATCAGAAGCCTGACGTTCAGATCCTTCTGCTAACTCTTGCATGGTTGATGCGACTTGTGATGCGCCTTCTTTTACTTCATCAGCTGATTGGGTCATTTCCTCACTTTGACTTGACACAGTCTTAGACACTTCAGCAACTTGAGTTAATAAATCACGCATCGTTTCATTCATATCGTTCGTCGCTGTTACAAGTTGTCCGATTTCATCCCTTGACGTTACGGCAAGTGGGTCATGTGTCAAATCACCATTTGTAATAGCCTTCATTCGATTCATTAATAATTTAACTGGTCTAGAAATTGTATGCGAGGTGAGAACAGCAGCCACAACGCCAATAATTAATACTGAAAGAGTTATTGCAATACCGACGACGAGAGATGCTTCACCACTAGAAATCATGTCATTGGCACTTTGATTAATAACCTCTTCTCGGCCTGAGGTCAATTCATCTAAATCGACTGCTAAATCTTTCGCTGTCGACGCAACGTTGGCTAAATTCTCATTCGCTAGGTCTTCCTTCCCGCTATCGTAGACATCAAAAACTTCAGCCGTTACATATTCTTCCCATTCTTTAAGACGAGCTAGAATATCCGTGAGTTCTTCAGAGGAACCTAAGTCAGTAATTTTTTGCTCATACTCTTCCATTTGCTCAGATTCATCAAAAAATAAATCTTTATAACTTTGATCCCCATCAGCTGCGTATCCACGTACAGATCCTACTCTATTTGACATCGAAGAAGCTAACTTTTGATTAGCAATTAGCAACTCTAAATCCTTATTTACCATGTCTTTTGTGTCCTTATTAACATTAGAGACTGTCCAATAATTAAAAATCCCAAATATAACCGTCAGTATAATAACAAGTGAAAAGCCAAACAATACCTTACTTCTGATGCTTCTAAAATTCAAAAGACCTTTCATGCCGATCTCCTCCTCTTGTTGTGTGTTATGTAGTAAACTTACTCATCTAAGTTCAGTCAAATAAACTAGGTCTAAAGTATCCCCTTCAATTAATATCGGCATTTAAAGATAATTTTTAAAGAGAGATATTATAATACTTTATTGAAAAATTCATTTAAAAAACACGTAGCTTTCTTATCAAAAGAATGCTACGTGCTTTTAATTATTATAAATTTTATTTACGTCTGTTATTTCCAAGGTGAAGCTGTTTCTTGAACGGCTTCACGAACATTTTCCAAATTGCCGACGCCTGTCGTCTCTAGCCAATTGACATAAGCCTCTTGACCTTCTTCAGCAAACGGTCGCACACCATCTTTCCAAATGGCCCGTCCACACAGACACCCATTAAACTTAGACCCTGCCTCTTTAGCGAAGTGAAGCGTATCGATAAATTGCTCGTTCGTCACACCACCACTTAAATAAATAAATGGCAAACGACTTTTTTCTGAACATTGACGATAATAGGCAGCCGCCTCTTCCTTCGAATAAATCGGCTCATAATTATCATACTGCGAATGACCCTCAATATTATAAATCGACACAGGCACTTCAACCTTTAATAAATCCACACCGTACATATCCTTCGAGAATTCTTCCATAAAATACTCGACAATAGCCGGTTTTCTTTTCGCAAAATCCGCACCTTTCGAATCAAGCCCAGCCGCACTATAAGATACAGGCTCTAATATAAACAAGACATCATTTTGCTTACATTCGTCACCGACACGCTTAATAAAAGTTTTCTTAATATCATTGTATTTTTCTTCTTCATCAATATCATAATAAACGAGTAATTTAATCGCATCTGCCCCTGCTTCAACGAGGTCTTGCACGGCATAAAAATCGACTAAATTGGGGAGACGCCCTTTTTCGGAAGCGTCGTAGCCTGTTTTTTCATACGCCATAATAAGGCCGACGTCTTTATTTAACTTTTTAGCAGCATCCCAACCGTATTCAGGATCAAGTAAAAAGGAGGACGATTTATTTCCAAGAACGTCACTGACCCCTTCCTTGAACTTTGATACGCCTTCATCATAAGTGATTGTATCGTTATAAGATTGAATCATTTTTCCAAGTGAACCGCGTTGATCCATTGCTGTGGCTAATACGATGCCATTTTTATCCGAAATTGCTTCTAAACCTTTTTGTTTTCCTTGTGTTCGTTGCATAGGTTAATCCTCCTGTAAGTTTTATAGTTCTAATTTAAATGTTAATATAATTTGTTTTTCCTAAAAGCTCTTTACTTATTTCTCTGAATGGAGCGGGATTTAAAACAACTGGCTTACCCAATTCATAAGCCAACTCAATCGTTGTTTTGACAGCATCCAGAGTCCATCGCCATAAGAGCTGTTCCTGTCGCTTCATCTGGATGACGGCTTATATTGCTCGTATCTATATTTTCTTTTTTAAAATGTGTTAATGCCTAATCGCCAAACATACCATGTCCCACTTTAGTGAGCATCGTCACTTCATACCATAACCTTGACGCTGTAACGGCTTGGTTTCCTTCTTTTCCACCAGGTCCCATTTTAAACCGACCTCCTAATACTGTGTCGCCCAAATTTGGCATATGAGGGGTACGACTCATCAAATCAACAACATAACTACCGACAACTAACACTTTGGCCATGGAATACTCCACCTGCCTTGTTTATATTTTTCAATATATATAAGCCAAAACAGTTTTTAGCTTAATTGTTCAATTCAACTGTCATGGCTCGGGAAGGACTATATGGCGTGAGATCTATCTCAATGTCATTATTATGAATAAGTGATGCTGCTAAAGAACCAACATAAGGACCCATCGTTAGTCCTGAAGCGCCTAACCCTGTGGCTACTTTTACATTGTCATAGTTCTCAATGTGGCCAATAATAGGTAAAATATCTGTCCCCATCGGACGAAAACCAATGCGTACTTCTTTAAGTGTGCCATTATTTAAACCGGGGGCAACGTGCAAAGCTTCTGACAGAACCTCATTCACCCCTCCTGCAGTCAACCGGTAATCAAACCCTGAATTATCTTCTCTTGTCGCGCCAACAACAACTCTTGAATCATCGAAAGCTAACATATAATGACTGGAATCGGGCAGGACAACAGGCCAATCAGATGTGTCTTTTTCCTGCATCGATATATGTGCAATTTGTCCTCTTTGTGGTTTGACATTTAAAGTAATACCTAAGGGCTTCAAAAGCTCTGGTGTCCAAGCTCCAGCAGTCATTATAATTTGATCTGCCTGTATTTTTTCTCCATCTACTTTAACCCCGATGACATTACCATTTTCCTGAACTAAATCCGCATTACCCTCAAGCATTCTTGCACCATGTCGTTCAGAAGCCCGCTTTAAAGCATCACGAAGCAATTTTCCATCCACTCGAGCTGCTCCAGATACAAAAACAGATTCTAACCTCGCATTAATAGGTGGAAATATTTTTTGAGTTTCATTATGATTTAAACGGATAATATCTCCAACCTCAGGTGCATCTCGTCTCTTTTCTTTAACTCTTTTTTCAATGGAGTCCAAATGGTTTAAGTCTTCAGACACACATATAGCGCCGACTTTCTTGTATCCGACATTGTCTTCACCATCTTCTTTCAAATTGTTAATTAACTCGGTGTAAAACTCCGCTCCTCTTTTTGCAATCGTATACCAATCGGCGTTTTCCACCCTTGAAACCCAAGGACATACAATCCCAGCTCCTGCAGAAGTTGCCTTCCCCTCCTCTTTCCGATCAACCATAACAACCTCTACATTGTTTCTTGCTAACTGATAAGCAGCACTCGCACCTACAATTCCAGTTCCAATAACGACTACTTTCATTTTACCACCTCTTAGATTTTGTTATTAAATAATAAAACTTAGAATCTTAAATATTTTTAAATCTGATTAATCTAATTATTAGTTAGATTAACATATCTGTCTAAAACAAACATAACCAATTAAAAAAGCAGCTTCCGTTATTAAATAGGAAACTGCTAGTTAGCTGAAAAATATATGTACAAACTCATAACGTTCCAATAGGTCAAATTGAAAAATGAACCTTTCCTTTACTTTTTTCTTCTGGCACCGGAACGATGGTATCATTACGGCTATCCTGACTTTCACCTGGCTCTCTATTATCACCAATATAGACATAATGAAATTGACAATTATTTATAAACTAGGACTTATACTATATTACTTTTCAAATGATTTATAATAATTTGATAATTTTAAAATAAACCATAAAAAAGAACTGATTTAAAAATAGCTAAACCAGATCTTTTTCTACAATTTTATAATATCTATACAGCTTAAATACTCCAAGAATCTTCATCGCCGTCTAAATCCCACAATTCTCCCAATTTCTTTCTTACATCTCTCCCCCAACTTTTCACTGCATCTGTAGATACATTTTCCTGGGCAGCAATATTCCTTATCGAAAATCCTTCGATCATATAATATTTCACCCATTTCCATTGGTTCTCTGTGAGATTAGCTTTAACATTCAACCATTTTAGCGTATCGAGCAATGTTGAGTGTTGCGACTTTAAAACACAGCAAGTAGAATGAAAGTAAAGAAAATTTCTTTTATCCATTTCCGACATCATGTGTTGTAAGTATTGTTTCTTCTTTTCTTTATGTCGATTCTCCTGACACAATAAGTCAATCAACCGGTAGCGAATTGTGTAATTGAAATAAGTTGCGAGAAGGCCTTTGTCTGCATGATATGTCCGGTAAGCATTCCACATCGCAACTAACCCTTCTTGATAATACTCTTGATGCGTATCATTGATGTTTAATGTATGTAGTTGATAATAAATTCGTTGTTTATTTTTCATTAACAAATCTCTAAGTTTCAAATCATACCTCTCCGTCACATCAGTTCTCCCCCCTTGGTTTTTCTTAACAACTTAGATTGTCCTCCCCTCATTCATTAATCAATAATCCTCTAACTTATGTAACAAAAAGAAAATGTAAACACTATACATTTAAAGTTATTGAAAAATTCTCTAGGTGAACACATATTTATTTAATAGTACTTTATACCTAACTAATATGCAACATAAATTAAAAAGAATCTTTCGACAATTATTGTCAAAAATCGCGTCAAGGTGACAAGTGCTGTCAAGACAACATTTTTCCCACTAAAAAACTCCTGAAGAATCTCAGGAGTCTTCAAATCATTAGTTGTCAAAGCCTCTTTTACGAAAGGCTTTTCCATGATGGGTCTTTAGCTCACCATTTTCATCTACCTCATCTATTTTGACATCCAAGTGTCCCTTCCGTGAAAACATCAAAAACTTCTAGATTCTCACTTTCATCATCGGGGGAGAGTGAAGTTTTTTCCAGCTATGTCCAGAGCATTTTTCATTGCCTCGCTTTAGTAATCCGTTTCATCTTTTTACATTGTATTGCCCTCTGGGCGCGCCTCTGTCCGCTAGAATATAACTAATTATGACAAGAGTCCAAGTTCTTTCAAGCCATATTCAATACCATCTTCATCAACAGTTTTTGTAACAAACTTCGCCACATTTTTGACTGGTTCCAATGCGTTTCCCATAGCGACACTGTTAGGTATGTATTTAAGCATTTCCATATCATTTAGCCCATCACCAAAAGCGTAAGCATTCTCTTGCTTAAGATCTGCTGCTTTAATGAGTCGCTCGATTCCTTCTGCTTTAGAGCCTCCTGTTGGTAGGACATCAACTGAATGTTCGTGCCACCTAATAAAATTAAATTGGTTAAAGCGTTCTTTATACAACTCTTCTTCCTCAGCATCACAAAACAAGACAGCTTGAAAATTCTCATATGCATCATAAGGAGAGGATTCAAATGTAACCTTATAAGGTACTTTTAATGAACCAATGATGTCTTCTACAAACGCATTACGCTTACCACTTGCACGCCAATCCGCATGACTCATATATAAAATTGGATTATTTCTTTCTTCGGAAAAGGCAACTAGTTCATTTAAGGCAGGTAAATTTAATGGATTTCTATAGACAACTTTCCCATTAAGAACGACATACTGACCATTTAAACTTACATAAGAGGAAATCCCCAGCTGCTCCCTTAAATCTTTGAAAATAAACGGAGCGCGGCCTGTTGCAATTGCGACGATATGTCCGTCCTTCTTTAGTCTTTGAATTGATTGTTCTGTACTGTTTGGTAGTTCCTTTTGATCATTTAGTAATGTTCCATCTATATCAAAAAAGATTATTTTCTGAGTCATGATATTTCTCCTTTATTATTGGCTTCACACATGATTAGCAAACAAATTCACTTTATCACAAATTACAAATCTTATCTATTTTAGAGGTTCAAATGCATGGTTTCTTAATACTATTCTTGTAAAATGTTAAAGCCTTCCATCAGCCAGCATTTTTCAATGAATACCTCAGATAAGCCACTATATATTGCGACACCGGATAAAGCGAGACCTGTTCTCAAACTTTTAATCTTCTGGAATGCTATAACCATCCACTTCTAACAACAAACCCTCTTAATGTTTAATCAAAGTAAGCACATACCCAGGACAAATGCATAGGATATTAAGGGTAATGAGATTAAAACATAGGAGGAGAAAGAATCAATGAATAATAAACAATGGCAGCCGCCACATACAGGTGAATTTCCACATCCACAGGCAAATCAACAGGTACAATTTTGCAGAGATTGTGGTCGATACCATCCGATGCCACAGCCAAACTTCCAAGGTCCCCATCCGCCTGAGCAGCAGTTCAATGTTCAACAGACTGAGCTAGGGTGGAACCCCGGTCAACCGCAGTTTCACAATCAGCCTTTTTCATATGAGCAACAACTAACTGAGGCGAATCGTCAGATTGATATTATTGAGGCAATCAATATTGCCCTTGATCAAGTACCGGGTGAAGTGGTTGAAGCCGAAAGAAAGCGGAAGCATGGTACAATGATTTATGAAGTTGAAATTGTTAATGAACAAGGTGTTAAGTATGAAGTTGAAATAGATAGGAATACGGGTAATGTAATTTCGGTTGAGCTTGATTAAATAAAGTGAAACTTCAATCAGTGGGGTTGTCATACTTCCCCCACTGATTGTTAGTTGAACGAATCGGGCTTTTGCTGGCTGTTGATCCCCCCACTTATAATTCTTGATTCCGCTCAAATCCTTGAAGTGGGGGTCTTACAGCCAGTTTAACCTGCGATAAAACTCGCATAAAGCATAAGAGGCGGATTTATTGTTTTTTAGAAAAAGCATTAGATCCGTCTTTATATTTTTATATACATAAAAATCGCATCAAGAACAATTTAATGTCTATGTAACTAGTTCTCTTCCTTTATCGCCCAGTCACTTTATAGGCAAATGCATACCCTAATGATGAAGCTAAAATTTTGAATTGGGGGAATATCATTGGATCAAGAATTTTATTATAATCAAAGCATGCCAACAAACAACACGGCATCAGATGAAGAAACTAAAACAGAGGATGATGTGAAGGTAGACAATAATAATAATATAAGAACGGATGAAGTAAACGAAGATAATCAAGTACCACAATTAATGAACGGTGCACACGTAAACGATATGTATACCCAGTTTCCCGTACAGTGTGAATATTGTATGCGAACGTTCGGAGATGACTTCAGACGTCCACCTATGCATGAAAGCCAGCATGGTGGGCATCATGGAGGGCATGGGAGGCCTAGGCCCGGATTTCATGGATCTGGTGGCCCATTTCTCGGCGGCTTAGCCAGTGGTTTATTGGTCGGTTCATTATTCCCTCCATACGGCGGTTATCCTTATGGCGGATATGGTGGATTTGGCGGCTTTCCTGGTGGTTATGGTGGCTATGGCGGCTATTATCAACCTTACTATTACCAGCAGCCTCCCTATTATTATCCATACTGAGAAGCGAAACAGGGTTGTCATTAAATTGACAGCCCTGTTTTTGGTAATAAAGATGATATTTTATTTTAACAGTTATCTAGATGATAGTTTTAATACAAACCGTTTAGAGGCTGGGACAAAACTAAGTATTAGTAATTAAAAGACGAACAATTTTAAGCGAGCGTTATTCGCTTCGGAAAAATACTTTAATACGTTCGCTTTTACATTAACTAAAATACTTATGTCCCATCCTCTTTTCTTGTTTAACGGACATAGTACAAGGGAATTTTTTTAAATACCAATTGTAAGCACTTGCAAAACTTGTATAGACAAGTTACACTTCTAAATAACATGTATATACAAGTTAACCTAAAATCTAAAGTATGCTATAGAATTGGAGGAAGTTACCGATGGCTAACCAAGATGTAAAGAATGAAACCATATTTGCTCCAGTCAACGGAAAGACTACCGCCCTCGAAAATGTTCCTGATCCGACGTTTTCTGAAAAAATGATGGGTGATGGTCTGGCTATTGAGCCGACCGATGGCAAATTCGTTTCACCTGTGGATGGGGAAGTGATTTTAACGTTTCCTACGCAACATGCGATTGGAATAAAGAGTAAATCAGGTGTTGAACTATTAATTCATATCGGCCTAGAGACCGTTCACATGGATGGGGAAGGTTTTGATGTGTATGTTAAACAAGGTGATCAAGTAAAAGTCGGCGATCCACTCATTACCTTTGATCTCCAATTAATTAAAGAAAAAGCGGCAAGCCATATCACACCTGTGATTATTACTAATGGCGACATGGTTTCCAGCTATGGAAAAACAAGCGATACCACTGTTATTGCGGGTGAATCCAATCTACTTGAGCTTTCGCTTCAGGTTGAAAATCAATCAGTTGTAGAGCCGAAAGAAAAGAAACAATCTCAACATAGAATGGAATATAGTGATGATGCAGAAAAAATTATAGATGCAGTTGGTGGTGTGGATAATATTAGTGCCGCTACACATTGCGTCACCCGACTTCGTTTTGCCTTAGTTGATGAAGAACTTGTGGATAAAGAAACGCTTGAAGATATCGATGTTGTGAATGGTACATTTTCAGCTAATGGACAATTCCAAGTCGTCATCGGACAAGGTACCGTTGATAAAGTATATAAATCGATGGTTCATCAAACAGGAATAAAAGAAGCTTCAAAAGACGAGGTTAAAGCCGCTGGGGGTAAAAAACAGAATTTACTTCAACATGCGATTAAAACATTAGCCGATATATTTATTCCCATTCTTCCAGCGATCGTGACCGCTGGATTACTTCTAGGACTTAATAATATTTTAGTTAATCCGATTTTTACAGATAAATCAATTATTGACATGTATCCATCATGGGCCGGTGCTGCGGATATGATTAATGTGATTGCCAATACAGCCTTCACGTTCCTCCCTGCCTTAATAGGATGGTCAGCCGTTAAACGATTTGGAGGTAATCCGCTACTTGGTATTGTTCTCGGTTTAATTTTGGTTCATCCTTCGTTAATGCCCGCTAGTGACTATGCTATTGCGGCTACTGAAGGTACCGCACCAACTTGGAATTTATTTGGATTTGAAGTTAATATGATGGGCTATCAAGGTCAGGTTTTACCAGTACTCGTAGCCGCCTGGGTATTAGCAAGTATTGAAAAGGCGTTGAATAAGCGAGTCATTGATTCTTTACAATTATTAGTTGTCGCCCCAATTGCCCTACTAGTGACAGGATTCCTAGCTTTTATT
>Ga0209487_1003277_pt1 | contig 12744 bp, 8 predicted proteins | sample Poulit2012_FD_187524 | JGI IMG/M metagenome (GOLD analysis project Ga0209487, IMG submission 187524) | Agricultural soil microbial communities from Georgia to study Nitrogen management - Poultry litter 2012 (SPAdes) (version 2) | ecosystem: Environmental > Terrestrial > Soil > Agricultural land... | reverse complement strand
AGAACATAGGTCAGCTGCTGGTTTGTGAGCCGAATATTACCCACCACGAAGAGTACCGACTTTATAAGCTTGAAGAGGTACTGGATAAGGCTGACATTATTTTATTGCTGGTGGATCACAGATCTTTCAGAAAAATAAAGGCAGTCGATCTGAACGAGAAAATCCTGATTGATACGCGGGGGGCAGTAAAATAAATACAGGAATAAAAATGAATAAAACAGGCCGAGCTAGAATAGTAGTGCCAAAAAAACTTGGTGTTACCGGGTTTCTTTGGTGTTTATATTTAGGCAGCGCACCAGTTTTCTGGTTGCCAGGTTTCTCTGCATCCACAATACAGACCAGCAAACATCTCCTTATTTATCTTGCTGTAGGGGCTACTGCTGCAGTTTCTATTTTTAAAAGAAGTGTGCATTTACCTTGGGGAATAGCTGGGCTGAGTGGTTTTGGTCTTATCTTGGTTCTTAGTATTCCAGCTGTGTTTCTTTCTGAGCTATCTATAGGTTTATCTAGAATAGTGGACTTGCTTTATGCTGCCACTGCATTTTCTTCATTTTTCTTTCTGACTCGAGCTGGATATGACGTAGAGAAAATATTAAAAATCTCTGCCTTTATTATTTCAGGATTTGCAGCTTATTCTCTAGTAGGTATGTTTGGCTCTTTGTCTTGGCGCCAACCAGCTGACCTTGGGTTTTTTGATGTTTCTACTGCTGGCTTTGGGGGGTTGCGAACAGGATGGTCCAATGGGCTATCTTTATATATAGCTTTCTCTTTAGCCTGGGTTTATTCGAAAGATTCGCTCATAAAATTTAATAGATCTTTATTAGCTATTACCATGGCTGGCACTATTTTTATTTCCCAGTATATGGTAGGTGGTCGTGCTGGACTCCTAGCTTCACTAGTTTCCCTAGTGGTGCTTGCTCATTATCTTATTCCTCCCGCTAATAGAGTTTTGGTATATGTCATATTCTCGGCAGTAGTGGTCGCGGCGGCTGGTCAGGCTGTATATGAGCATTTGCGTATAGATCGCCTAGTTTCTAATGAAAGTCTGGATGTAGACACTCTGGATCATTTTTCTGCCAATCGAATTACAACCTATCGTTTTGCTTTTAAGAAAATCTCTGAAAAGCCTTTGTTTGGCCATGGGTTTGGTAATGCAAACGTAGTTGGAGGGTCAGAGATCCATAATGTATGGCTTAAGCATGGTGCTGAAGCGGGCTTACTATTTCTTGCTGCAGAGTTGCTTTTTGTTTTGAAATTTATGCTTCCATTTCCTAGGCCTAAAAGAATCCAAAGCAGCTATGTTGTCTTTTCTAGACAGGCAAGGTTGTATGCTTTCTGCTGGGCAGCTTTGCTTAGTGGTCTGGTAATTAGCATGTTGGAGCCCAGAATGCTTTTTGGAAGCTTTCAGACTAGTGCAATTTGGTGGTGTGCTGCTGGTGTTTTAGTAGCTATTCAAGGTAAAGGTCATCGAGCTGCATTTCAATGATTAAAAAGCTACTAGCTTTCTCTGGGGTTGAGGCGGTAGCTCGGGCGCTGAGCTGGAGTTTTCCTGCAGTTTTAGCATTTATTGTTTCAGTTGAGCAGTATGGCGCTATTGGGGTGTTTCTTGCTTCTGAGGCTATGCTGTTTCCTCTTGTTCTTGGAGGGTTTGATCGTTTTGTCCTTAGGTTTGGGGGTGAAAAATCTGGTCATGTAGAGGGAGTAGCATTAATTTGGGGAATGATTTTTTTCTTAGGATTTGTGCTTTTCCTGATGGTCATTACCCTTAGAAAAGCGTGGCCTGGCATGCCAGAGTCTCTCCTTCTATATATTGCCGGGGTTGCACTTGTTTTATCTATACTTGCCCAGTCAATAACCAGAGTGAATGCTGCAGTAGCGAGAGTGAATGCTGATAGCATAGATTATGCTAGGCATAGACTTCCATTTGTTATTCTCCGCTGGGTGGTTGGTGTTCCCTATATCTATCTAGTGGACAGTAGTTACTCAGGATTTCTTTATGCCATGGTTTATGTATCACTGGCTACCTTGGTTGTGTCTGGTATTTTATCCAGAAAGTATTTCTCTCTGCATAATAAATTACAGCTAGGTTCACTAAAAGATGTTTTTATGAACGCTGTTCTGGCGAGAGGTAAAAGAATAATATCATTTTCAGCGCCATATATTCCACATTCTATAGCAGGATCAGCTCTGGCCTTCTCTGATCGAATAATGATTGAAATGTTTTCTGGTGTTGCACAAGTTGGTAACTATCAGATTTCATATAGCATTGGTTCGGCAATAGTTTTCATGTACGCAATTATAGCGGTGTATATGGAGCCAAGACTTTATAAGAAAAGCAATAACTCTCATAAAGATGATGCGATTCTAATTGCATACCAGAAAGTTCTTTTTTTAATGGGGTCCATAGGGGGACTGGTCATTATTGCTCTTGTTAGCCACTATGAGAGCTTGCTCTTTGATAGAGGTTATAGAGATACCTCTAGATTAGTTATTATTATTCTTCTTTCCCACCTATACCATGCAATTTACTTGGTTGGCAATTATAGATTGGCACGTGAGCTTAGAACATCCTTTATTGCAATTAGCACGATGAGTGCAGCAGTAATAAATGTTTTCTTAAATTTTTTATTAATTCCCAAGCATGGTGCCTTAGGGGCTGCTTGGGCAACACTGATTAGCTACTCTTTACTTTCTGTCATAATTAGCTCCTTCTCTCTGAAGGTGCTTGCTGGAAGGGATTTTGGGAGATCATCTTTTAATATATGGGCTGGCCTTCTTATATTTGGTCTTGTTGTGCTTTTAAGTAATTACAGCTCAATAAGACTAATGGTGGCTGTTACTGTATGGTCGGTGGTAATGGCTTTCCCTGCTTTTTATAGGATTTATTCAGATCATGCTCACTGATAAAGTCCAAGGTTGCTTTCCACCATTCAGCATCAGGGTTAAACTCTGTCCTATATTTCCCCCATGGTGTCCATAGTGCAATCCCGTCTGCATACTTGTAGGCTGTTTCAAGCTGTGTGCGCCAAAACTCATAATTAACGAAGCTGTACCCTTCTCTCTTGTTGCTTCCATGTAGTTGTGGCCACATAAAAACTATAACTTTCTTTCCATACTGTCTTGCTTGTTCAATGTTTGCTCGCGCATACTTCTTCCAGTTTTCCACATCGTTGTAAAATGCGTATATGGAGGGGAATATAATATCTACTGATTCGGCAATTGGAGAGAGTTTTTTGTTTTGCTCGTGCCATTTCTGTAGTTGTTTTTCATTTCCATTTTTTATGGCATTATACTCTCTAGTTGGAACCATGGAGTAAAAGCCCATTTTTTGGTTTGGAAAGTTGTTAGATACAAAGTTAGCAATAGAGGTGTACTTTCTAATACTTTCTTTGAGTTCTCTGTCATCTTGTGTTGATGTGCTCCAGTGCTCGATGTCTAGACAAATAATTCCAAGAGTGTTGGGGTATTTTTTAATAGCAGCCTCAATGGTTGAAAAATCCGGCTCTGATAAATCCCCGTCTTTGGGCCATAAGGAGCCAGTCGAAATTGGGCGAACCTCTATAAAGCCAAGCTGCTCTGTATCAGGCTTTCCTACTAGCCCTAGACTATCTAAAAGAAGAAATTGCTCTCTTGCTATGGAGTAGGGGCTTAGGAGAGTCAAGAGGTGAAGAGAGAATATGTAGATAAGGGTTTTTCTAAGCATGTGATAACCTTTTTCAGCAATCTATTTGTTATATGATACACCAAGTCTAGCGTAGCACTAGGGAGGTGGTTTATCCATCCCCTAACCTATAAGATTAGTTGGTTTTGGAAGCTGTGCACTATCAAGCAAAGGCAGTAAGTATAATGGAAGAGCTACAGCTCTCGTGATGACTATTGGGTTGCGGAAAATTTAAAACTATCAATTGGTTATTAATATTAGAGCGATTGTGTTCCATGTGTTGTGGTTCGACGCTTATAGTGATTGTTTGAGTTTTCAAATTAACTGTACGATAGGTTGGTTTCTTAGACTGGTTAATTAATATGGATTGACTTTAGATTGCGGGTTGGATCAAGGGTGTGCACGAGATTTTCAATCAGCTTAGTCTTTAAACACTTACTAGGCTAGGGGTTAAAATTGAAGCAATTAATACAAGACTTGTCTTCTGGGGTAACCTCTCTTGAAGAGGTTCCAGCTCCCTTTGCCAGGAAGAGGACTCTGCTCATCCAAACCACCACAAGCCTGGTGTCTGCTGGCACTGAACGCATGTTGGTGGAGTTTGGCAAGGGCAATTTGATCCAGAAGGCTCGACAACAACCCGACAAGGTGCGCGAAGCATTGGACAAGGTGCGCACCGATGGAGCCGTGGCAACCTACGAGGCAATTAAAAACAAGCTGGATACCCCGCTTCCCCTGGGGTATTGCAATGTGGGGATTGTGAAGGAAATCGGGAAAGGAGTAGCCAGCTATCAGCTGGGTCAGCGCGTGGTTTCCAACGGACCCCATGCCGAATACGTCAGTGTGCCGGTCAATCTCTGTGCTCCGGTACCGGATGGCGTTACCGACGAAGAAGCAGCCTTTACAGTTCTGGGTGCCATTGCGCTGCAGGGGATCAGGCTGGTTCAGCCCACCCTCGGCGAGGCGGTAGTGGTGACAGGGCTGGGGCTGGTTGGTCTTTTAACTGTACAGCTGTTGCGGGCCCATGGATGTCGGGTACTGGGTTTTGATTTTGATCCAGCTCGGGTTGACTTGGCTCGAAGCTTTGGTGCCGAAGCCCATGTGCTGGGTCAGGGTGTGAATCCAGTCGCTGTAGCGCAGCAGTTCTCCCGGGGCCGGGGGGTCGATGCAGTGCTCATTACTGCCTCCACCGCCAGCAATGAGCCGGTTCACCAGGCTGCCAACATGTGTCGCAAGCGTGGCCGTATTGTACTGGTGGGCGTGGTAGGACTTGAATTGTCGCGGGCTGACTTCTACGAAAAGGAGCTGAGCTTCCAGGTTTCATGCTCATATGGACCTGGGCGATATGACTCTAAATACGAAGAAGGTGGTCAGGATTATCCGGTGGGCTTTGTGCGCTGGACCGAACAGCGCAACTTTGAAGCGGTTCTCGACATGATGGCAGAGGGAAGGATGGATGTGAGGCCGCTGATCTCCCATCGCTTCCCCTTGCTTGAAGCCGAAGAGGCTTATCGGGTCCTCTATGAAGAGAGCCCGCTGGGAATTCTTCTTCAATACCCTCACGTCAGCGGTGATGAAGAGGCAGTGCGAACTGTGCCAGTGACAGCAGCTGGCTCTTTAGACGGGCCACCTCTCTCGGCTCCCAGGCTGGGCTTCGTGGGCGCGGGCAATTACGCTTCCTCGGTGCTGGTGCCCGCCTTTGCGGCGACGCCGGCCAGGCTTCAGCGCATTGCTTCGGCAGGCGGTTTGAGCGCCGTACAGGTAGCCAGGCGGAATCGCATTGCTGAGGCCACCACTGATGCCGCCGCCCTGTTCGTGGCAGAAGATGTGGATGCCCTGGTTATCACTACTCGACATGACAGCCACGCTTCCATGGTGCGGAAGGCCCTGCTGGCGGGCAAACACGTATTTGTTGAAAAACCCCTGGCCCTGACCTTGTCCGAGTTGCAGTCCATTGAAGCCACCTGGCAGGAGCTTCCCCCCGAGGGGCGGCCTTTGCTGATGGTGGGTTTCAATCGTCGTTACGCGCCTCATGTTCAGGCGCTTAAAAAGGCGCTGCAGGCCAGGGCGGCTCCGGCCACGATGGTAATGAAGGTCAATGCTGGTCACATTCCGGCTGACCACTGGACGCAGGACTCTCAGGTTGGCGGTGGTAGGCTGATTGGAGAAGGCTGCCATTTTGTGGATCTGCTGCGGTTTCTCGCTGGCGCTCCCATTGTCCGTCATCAGGGCATTGCCATGACCACCGAGGGCCCCAGAGACACCTGGCTGCTGCAGCTAGAATTTGCCAATGGCAGCATCGGCACCGTGCATTACTTTGCCAATGGCAACAAGCGCCTTGCCAAGGAGAGGCTGGAAGTCAGCTGCGGTGGTGGGGTGGCCAGCCTCGATAATTTCAGAGGCCTGAACAGCCTGGGCTGGTCAGGGCTGAAGAGTCAGCGGAGCTGGCGTCAGGACAAGGGTCAGCAGGCATGCACCCAGGCTTTTGTAAAGGCGCTGCAGAGCGGAGATGCCAGCGCGCTCATCCCGGCAGCTGAGCTGTTTGAAGTGGCGAGAGTGTGCATTGAGGCCGCCGAGGCCATGGCAGGACGCTAAAAAGCGAGCGGGCCTGGTTCTGAGAGCACAGGAGTGGAGCAATGATGCAGCGCTGGTGGAAAATTGTGGCAGCCATTGCTTACCTCCACCCCCGCCAGCTGCTGTTCTGGGTCTGGCGACGCCTGTTGCAGCCCCGCCTGCAGTGCAGGGTTCCCCCGGTAGCAGCCCCGCCCTACTCCCATCCTGCTCGTTTCTGCTTTCTCAACCATCACCGTGATTTTGCTGCCGGCAGCCTGACCTGGGAACCGGAGGGGGAGGCTCGGCTGTGGGTGTACAACCTGCACTATTTTGCCTTTCTTCACGACGAGGAAACCCAGCGCTCTACAGCAGAGAAGAGGGCACTAATCGCCCACTGGATTGCAGCCAATCCTCGGGGGCAGGGCACCGGCTGGGAACCCTATCCGGTCAGCCTGCGGCTGGTGAACTGGCTGCTGTGGGACCTGCGCCAGCCCGGGCAGCTGGATGCCCGGGCCCGGGTCAGTGCGGCTGAGCAGGCACACTGGCTCAGCCGCAACCTGGAGCGGCATATCCTAGCCAACCATTACCTGGAAAACCTCAAGGCGCTGGTCTTCGCCGGCGTCCTGCTGGAAGACGCACGGGCTCCACGCTGGCTGGAACGGGGGCAGCAGGGTCTGCAGGCTGAGCTTGCAGAGCAGTTTTTGCCCGATGGCGGGCACTATGAGCGCAGTCCTTCCTACCACTGTCTGTTGGTGGATGGGCTGCTGGATGTGCTGGAGCTGGACCGTGCAGTGCCGGGCCGGCTGGCATCGCAGCTGGTTGCGGCGGTGCGTCATCGTGCCGTTCGCGGGCTGGAGCTGCTGGCGGCCATTGAACTTCCTGGTGACCGCTACCCTCTGTTCAATGATTCCGCCCTGGACAGTGCCCCTCGGCCCTCGGCTCTCTATGCCCGGGCCAGACAGCTGGGCCTGCGCTGGACCGGGGCGAGCGAGAATCGGCTGGTGGCCCTCCCGGGCTTTGGGGTCTTTGGCCTGCACACTGAAACGCAGACAGCGCTGAGCATCAAGGCGGGCCCGGTGGGACCAGACTATCAACCCGGCCACACCCATTGTGACCTGCTGAGCTATGAATGGCTGGTGGAGGGCCAGCCGGTGATTGTGGACACCGGCGTGTACCAGTATCAACCGGGCGAGATGCGCCGCTATGTGCGCTCCACCGCTGCCCACAACACGGTGGCGGTGGCAGGAGCCGAGCAGAGCGAGGTGTGGGGCGAGTTTCGCGTGGGTCGGAGGGCCCAGCTGCTGTCTGCCGGCATGGCTCGGCAGGCGCAGGGGGCCGTGTTTCACGGTGCCATTCGAGCTTTTCCGGCAGCGGGGTGGCTGAATCATCGGCGGCAGGTTCGGCTACAGGAAACGGCAAGCGCCTGGTGTCTGGAGGTAGGGGATGAAGTCCGAGGCCCCATCGGGGCGCGAGCGCTGTCCACTCGGCTGCTGCTTCACCCGGACATCCGGGTAGTAAAGCGCGATCAGGGCTGCGAGCTATACCGGGGGGAGACCCATTTGGGTGGCCTGAGCATGAAACCCGACATGAGCCTGCAGGTTCTCGCTGCACCCTACTGCCCCGAATTCGGCCTGCGCCATGAAGCTTACCAGTTGGTCATGAGCTCACACTCTCCCTTGCCTGTACAGCTCTGTTACAGTCTGCACATCCATAAAAATACAGCCGGCCAGCCATGAAAATACTGTTTCTTTCCCACTACTTCCCCCCTGAGGTGAACGCACCGGCCACCCGCACCTATGAACATTGCCGTCGCTGGGTGGAAATGGGTCATGAGGTCACTGTGGTCAGCTGCGTGCCCCACCACCCCATGGGCAAGGCCTATCCCGGCTATCGCAACAAGCTGGTCCACGTGGAGCACCGCGATGGCATCAAGGTCATCCGGCTGCTCACCTACATCACCGCCAACGAAGGCTTCTTCAAACGGACGCTGAACTACGTCTTCTACATGGTCATGGCCACCCTGGCTGCACCCTTTTTGACCAGGCCGGATGTGGTGGTCTCTACCTCTCCTCAGTTCTTCAATGGCCTGGCGGGCTATCTGGTTTCTCGCCTGCGTCGGCGCCCATGGCTGCTGGAAATTCGCGATCTCTGGCCCGAATCCATCCTGGCGGTGGGTGCCATTCGCAACCGGCACATCATCCGGGCCCTGGAGTGGCTGGAGCGGTTTGCCTATCGCAAGGCAGACCATGTGGTTGCGGTGACCGAGGCCTTCAAGCGACACATCGTTGCCCTGGGTGTGCCCGAGGACCGGGTCACCGTCATCCGCAACGGCGTGGATCTGAGCTTTTTTGACGACCAGCTCCCCGTCGATGAGGGCTATGCCCGGGAGCTCGGGGTAGAGGGTCGCTTTGTGGCGGCCTACGTGGGCACCCATGGCATGGCCCACGGGCTGGATACTCTGCTGGATGCAGCACGGCTGCTTCGTCACCGCGAGGACATCGTGCTGCTGACCGCCGGGGACGGAGCGGAGCGAGAGCACCTGGTGCGGCGCGTGGAGCAGGAGCAGCTTCACAATGTGAGGCTCCTGGGCCAGCTCCCCAAGAGCGACATGCCCCGGCTGTGGTCCATTACCGGGGCGTCCCTGGTGCTGCTCAAGAAGCTGGATCTGTTTCTGACGGTCATCCCTTCCAAGATCTTCGAGAGCATGGCCATGCGCTGTCCCATCGTGCTGGCTGTGCAGGGCGAGAGCCAGGAGATCATCGAGGCCTCCGGCAGTGGGCTGTGCATCGAGCCGGAAAATGCACAACAGCTGGCAGAGGCCATCGAGGCTCTCGCAGACGATCCCGAATACCGCACCCGCCTGGGCGACAGCGGCCACGCCTGTGTGACCCGCGAGTTCGATCGTGCCCGCCTGGCCGAACAGTTCGAGGGCGTGCTGAGAGCACTGACAGAAAGATCAGCCAGCTGAGGGCGAGGTTTTTTAAGTATGCTTTTTATTACAGCATTGTGAGAAGAGCATGATTAAAGTATTGGTTGCAGTGACATCGATTTCTCATTTTAGAGTTCCTCTTTACCAGGAGTTGGTAAGCAATAAGCGCATTGATTATAAGATCATGGCCTCAGAAAATTCTAAGGAGCAGAGCCTTAAGGTTGCTTCTCGTGAGGATTTTGTCAGTGACTCTGAGCTGTTAAGAAAATGGATTGTTAATGACTATATTCTTCTTCCATTTGGCCTTGTATGGCATCGGGGTTTGGTAAGAGAGGTGGCTAAGGGGGGCTATGACGTAATTATTATGTCTGGCGATTCCAAGCACCTTGCTGTGTGGGTTGCCATGCTTGTCCAAAGAGTCTTGGGAAGAAAGTCGATGCTTTGGACTCATGGGCTTAAAAAGCTGGACCTGGGCATCAAGCGGAGGGTCAGGGCTACTTTTTATTCTTTGGCTGATGGGTTGCTCTTGTTTGGCAATAGAGGAAAGGAGCTGGTCAGTGAGCTGGGGGTAAAAAAGCCTATTATAAGAATAGTTAACAACTCCTTGAATTATCCTGTCCAGAAGAAGCTGTTTGATTCAATAAGCAGTGATGAGATTGGGCTTGCCAGAGAAAAGCTTGGGGTCTCTGAAGGGGCAAAGGTTGTTGTAACAACTGGCAGAATGTCCAGCCGCAAGAGAATAGATTTACTTATAAGTGCTTTGGCCGAGCTGGAAAGCTCAATAAAGATGCACTTAGTAGTTGTTGGGGATGGCCCACAGCTGGATGCTCTTAAGGATTTATCAAGGTCACTTGGGGTTGTCGATAAAGTTTCTTTTGTTGGCCCGTGCTATAAAGAGGAAGAGCTTGCATATTATATGAGAGCTGCAGATCTGTATGTCTTGCCGGGAGATGCAGGGCTTTCTGTCATCCATGGTCTTACATATGGCCTTCCGGTAATCACCCATGATGATTTGAACACCCAAGGGCCGGAAGTTGAGGCAATCCGAGAGGGCGTTACTGGATCACTATACAGGGCATATGATTTAAGTGATCTGAAGAAAAAGATAGAGCATTGGCTGGTTATGATTGAAAAAGAAGGGTTTGAAGTGGCTGGGCGTTGCCAGGCAATGGTTGAGGAAAACTATACGCCTTCTATTCAGGCTGGACTCATTGGCAATGCAGTATTTGAGATGGTGGGAAGTAATTAATGATTATTTTTTAGAAGCTTGAGCGGTGCTCTTTAGTGATGATGTGCTAGGTTTGTGGTTAAGAAGCATATATAAAAACAAGTTGACAGGATGTCATTGGGTACTGGTTTTGGGGTGAATAGAGGGTGTGCTATGAGCCAAGCAAATATATCAGTCATCATCCCTACTAAAAACAGGTCTCAGCACTTGAAAAATTGCTTGAAGAGCTTTTCTGGAGTGGATGGTGTTGAGCTGATAGTGGTTGATGATGGGTCTGACGAGAGTGATCAAAAGCTGAATGAGAAGCTTTGCGGTCAAATAGAAAATTGCAGTTACTATCATAGCTCTCCTTCTGGTGGGGCCCCAAAAGCCAGGAATTATGGGCTCAGTGTTAGCAGTGGGCTGTATATATGGTTTTTTGATGATGATGATGAGGTGGCTCCTGATACAGTAAGGGATATTTCTCTTTTGGCATCCGGTCTGAAGGGGGATGATTTTAAGGTTTTTCTACTCCCTAAGCTAACCGTAGACAATGGAGAAGAGGTTTCCTATATCTTGCCAAAGAAAGAGCTGAACACCTTTGATGCTTTGAGAAAGCATGGCCATCAGGTCAATACATCATGCACTATCTTTTCTCGCAATCTACTATCCAAGCTTGACGGGTGGGATGAATCTCTGGTGGCAGGTCAGGATACCGATTTATTTCTTCGAGCTTCTAGAGAGTGTGATTTTGAGCCTCTTTCCCTGGAGGCCGTTACTGTCAAGATCGGGCATCCAGGGAGGATAGGGAAAAATATAATAAAACAGCAAGTTGGAAAGATTCAGTTCCTGGAGAAGCATTGGCCAATTTTAGCGACTAGAAGAAAAGTCTACTATTTAGCTACTCTTGTTTTTTGGGTTCCTTTACTGAAGCAGCTTCCTGGGTTTAGCTGGCTGCTTGAAAAGAGAAAGACTTAAGCAGCAAAGTTAGCTGGGGTTTTTTATCAGTGTTATTTTAGTGTGTTTGTTGCCATGACTGTAAGTCGGGTTGAAAGGTACGTGACCGTTGGTGAGGTTCTCGTGACGTCTTTGAGTACCTTGTGTGCTTGGCTGCTGTCAAAGCAGTTGAAATGATAAAGACAGTACGCTCTGTGCTGTGGAAACCTGGGTGGTCCAATGTCCTTTTGGCTGCCACCCAGCGCTCGGTGGTTCCTGGGTCCCGGCGTTCGCCGGGAAAATGAGGGGTAGGAAAGCGGGGGCCCAGGAGCCGCGGTGGCGCCGCTGCCACAGAGCGGACCTCATCGCAGCGGACTTTCTGCTGGCACGGTGTTCGAGTTCTCTTGAAAAAACGGCGCCCTCCGTGCCGCGGAGGCTGTGGTGGTTCGATGTCCTTCTGGCTGCCATCCAGGACTCGGCAGTCCCTGGATCCCGTCGTTCGCGGGGACCCCGCCTCGCCCCTCGGGCTGGTTGCCGCTCCCAGGGCATCATGTCATAGTGACGACCAATAATTTGAAGGGCATGCCGGTATCGTGAGCGGACATGTCCGGCCCCGCTCGGTCCGAGGTGGGGCAGAACAGGAAGCATGCCGAATAACAACAAGACGGGTGGACCTGCCTGGCGGATTGCTCGCCGTCCCGCCACCTGTGCAAGGTTGACTTGAGGGAGCAACTTCCATGATTAAAACGCCGGATGCGTTGGCACCTCTCCCGGAGGCGGAAACCAGCCGTTCTACACATCTCGCCCTGTGGGCCATGTTCGCCACCTGTGCGGGGCTGTTGCTCGTGGTGTTCTGGGATGGCCTGGCCCTGATGGCCAAGTGGTGGGAGCGGGAGGAATACAGCCACGGCTACATGATTCCCCTGGTGGCGGCCTTCCTCGTCTATCAGCGCATCAATGAGCTGCCTGCGGCGGTGGAGCGGGGAGCCTGGTTTGGCGTTGGCGCCCTGCTGGCCGGGCTGGCTGGCTATTTCCTGGGTGAGCTCAGTGCCATCTACACTGTCATCCAGTATGCCTTTCTGCTCAGCCTGTTTGCCCTGGTACTGAGCTTTCTGGGCTGGGGTGGGGCACGCGTTCTCTGGGTGGCGATGGTCTACCTCATCTTCATGATTCCGCTGCCCAATTTCATCTACAACAATCTCTCCAGTGAGCTGCAGCTGTGGTCGTCGGAAATTGGGGTGGCGGTCATTCGTTGGTTTGGCATCAGCGTCTACCTCGAGGGCAATGTCATTGACCTGGGCAATTACAAGCTCCAGGTGGTGGAGGCCTGCAGCGGGCTGCGCTATCTGTTTCCGCTGATGAGCTTTGGCTTTCTGGTGGCCTATCTGTACCGGGGGCCGTTCTGGCAGCGCGCGGTGCTGTTTCTTTCCACCATCCCCATCACGGTGCTGATGAACAGCT
>Ga0209487_1003276_pt1 | contig 12747 bp, 10 predicted proteins | sample Poulit2012_FD_187524 | JGI IMG/M metagenome (GOLD analysis project Ga0209487, IMG submission 187524) | Agricultural soil microbial communities from Georgia to study Nitrogen management - Poultry litter 2012 (SPAdes) (version 2) | ecosystem: Environmental > Terrestrial > Soil > Agricultural land... | reverse complement strand
TACCAAGCATTTCAAAGAAAGTATGGTGTCTAGCTGTAAAGCCAACATTTTCTATATCATTTGTTCTAATGGCTTTCTGAGCATTAACAATACGAGGATTGTCCGGAATTACTCGACCGTCAAAGTATTTCTTTAATGTTGCGACACCACTATTAATCCATAAAAGTGTTGGATCATCTTTTGGAACAAGTGGAGCACTCGGCTCTTGGCGATGTCCTTTTTCAATAAAAAAATCTAAAAACATTTGTCTAACCTGAGCAGAAGATAAATTTCTCATGATAATTCCTCCATTTATAAGGTAATAGTATATGTAAAATTATTGAAATTAACTGTTTCATTAATTTTTCTAGCCACTCAAAAGCGTCATTTATAAAATTGATTTATTAGACTATATGGAAATAGTCATTATGAGCAATATACATAGAATATGCAGCCATGTGTTAACAACGAGTTTGTGACAAACCCTCGCTACGGAAATAAACACTACGCTTTCCGCGGGCACGGCCTCAGCCTTCGACGCACAGGACGTGCTAGTGCAGGTGTTGCGACAAAAGGTTTCCGATTGGTGTGTATAAATGCTCACTCAACCGAAGTATATTGCACGAACCGTGAAAACTCTTCTCTATTTAATTATATAATTTGTTGCAAAAACGAGAATTCAACCAAAAGATGGATAAATAGCATTAGCGAAGCATATTACCGTAGCGATGATTTAGCTCACTTATCAAGTAATGGAAAATTACTTACTTCGCACTTTATATCTATTACGACAACAGATACAAAAAATAACTTTGGTCGTTATAATTTCCTAACAATAAAAAAATCCCCTCTCTGCACAGTTGCAGGGACGAGATTGTTCGCGGTACCACCCTATTTATGAACATACTTATGTTCATCTCTTGATCATGTTAACGGTCTGATACCGGCGATGATTAGCCGCACTCCAGTATAGCTTCCATGGCTCTCATTCAGGATTTATTTCAGCCAGTTAAAAATCCCTCTCTAAGAAATGGAGTTCCATGTACTCATTACTATCAACGTTTTGTTCACTATGTTAGCGATAGTATATAAAACTTTTATTTAAATGTCAATATTCATGTTATAATTCAACTCTCTGCCAACAAATTATCCTTCGAATCTTTTAACTGCCGCTACCCGGCGAATGATTTCTCGCAAAATTGTTAGCAGAGGAACAGCTAAAATCATACCTATTACACCAGCTAACTTTCCTCCTAATAATAGAACAAAAATAATAGCTATTGGATGTATATCTATACTTTTCCCAACAATGTATGGTGATATTAAGTTACCTTCAATAAGTTGAATTCCAAACACAGCGATTAAAACAAAGATAACCATCTTACCTGATATCGTCAGGGCAATGGCTACAACTGGGACTGCTCCAATTATTGGACCAAAGTAAGGAATGATATTCGTTAAGCCCATAATGATAGCCAATAACAATGAATAATCCATATTTAGTAATTCAAAAACAAGATAAGCTGCCATACTAACAAACAAGCATACAAGAAGCTGGCCACGAATGTAATTTCCCAAACTCACATCAATGCCTTGTACTATCTGTTTTATCATGGGTTGATATTTATTTGGTATATATTTTAATCCATATTTTTTAATTTTTTCATAGTCCTTTAAGAAATAAAAAACAATGACTGGAAGGACAGTAATAAAAACTAGCATATCAAATATTTTTGTGATGCCACCAATTAGCTTTCCAGTAAGACTTTCCAATTTTTGTTCAATACCGGTTATAACTTGGTCAATCTTGTCATGTACAGTTTCAGGTAGGAAAGATGTCGATTCATACAATTCAAAAATTGCTGACTCATACATTTCAAGTAACTGAGGTAACTGTTCCTTAAAGTCCCTTAATTGGATGATAGTAACAGGATAAAGACGATAACTTAAATAGGCGCCGCCTCCGAAAAACAACAAATAAATAATTAAGACAGCTATACCTTTGGGGATACCATAGCTATGAATCTTTTCGATAATCGGGTATAGCAAATAAGCAAGAAAACAGGCAATAACGAACGGTGCTAAAACATGCCATAAAAATGAAAAAAAAGCTCCATAAAAAGGAAACAGTTTTACTAGTAAAAAAATAAATAGAAATACAATAATTCCTGATATCATCCAATATAAAAATCGGATGTATTTTTTGTCTTTGTACATACAACTGTCTACCAATAAGCCTTTCGTTCGTCATCTGTATATAGGTCGTCTAATGAGCTTAAAGAACCATCCGACTGTACTTGGTGGATCGTAACCTTGTTGTCTATAAAAGTCATTTCTATAAAGCAATGCCAACAATAAAATTGCTCTGTACCTATTTTACCCACATCTATGCTTGCGCAATTCGGACATCTAATCAACATATAATCTCCCCTATATTCATGTAGCTATTATGTTATTTTTTCCAAATTACGCATCTTTATACATGCTGGTTAATTGTTTACATGAAATCATAGGGGGATAATTCATCATCGTTGTTTTCTGGCACTGCTTCTTCTTGATGAATACTTTTCAATCGCAACGCTATATTTTCTTTTAATGAAGTGTATCGTTTATTTGTATCAAGTGTTTCGATTCCTTTGAGAAACGTCTGTTTTTCACCAAAAATAATTAAAGATTGTTTTGCCCGAGTCAGACCTGTATAAAGTAAGTTTTTCCGCAACATACGGTGATACGCTGAGAATATAGGCATGATAATAATCGGGAACTCACTTCCTTGCGACTTGTGAATCGAAATACAATAGGCATGCATGATATTCACGTAATCTTTTCGTTCGTAGACAATTTCTTTCTCTTCAAAGGCGACTACAAGCTGTTCGACGTTTTCTTTGTTCTCGTCTTTAGTAAATATAGCAACTACTTCACCTATATCACCATTAAAAATATTATCTTCAGGTTGATTTACAAGTTGGATGACTTTGTCACCGACCCGAAAATAAGTGTCATTATTAAAGACAACTTCTCTCTTTTGCCTTGATTTTGGATTGACTAGTTGTTGCAATGCTTGATTAATAGCATTAATCCCTACTGTACTGCGATACATAGGCGCTAAAACTTGTATGTTTTTTAATTCAATCCCCTTCTTCTCAGCACTGCTTAAAACTTTAGTTAATACATCTATAATATGGTGCTCCCGACATGATATAAAACTAAAATCTTTATCATTAGTTAATGATTCTATATTACATTCATTATTTTTGATTTCATGAGCAAGTTGGATGATTTTTGAACCTTCTTTTTGGCGATAGACTTCATGAAGACTGACACAGGGAATAGTGTTTGTTTCCAATAAATCGGAGAGCACTTGACCAGGACCAACAGATGGCAACTGATCTTCATCTCCTACAAGTAATATTTGTATATCATTCGGCAACGCCTTAAATAAATGATTTGCTAGCCAAATATCAACCATCGAAAACTCATCAACGATAAGGAACCGTCCTGACAATTGATTGTCTTCATCTTTATCAAAACCATTATTTCCATTCCATCCAAGTAGCCTGTGTATTGTGACAGCTGGAAGTCCTGTTGATTCGGTTAATCTTTTGGCGGCTCTACCAGTAGGCGCCGTCAGGATAAAAGGATATTCTGATTTGTCATCATAATCCTCAGGGTTCATCGATACATCGTGGAAACTCGAGTATGCTTTTAAAATCCCTTTAATAACTGTTGTTTTACCAGTTCCAGGCCCACCTGTTAGGATCATCACTTTGGAATGTAAAGACTGATTAATTGCATTAAATTGTTCTTTACCATAATTTAATATCTCAGTCTCTTCGATATCTCCAATAATTTTCATAAGTTCAGCCAAAGGGATTTCCACATCAGTTGGACTTTCCAATATTCGGTTTAAGTGGGAAGCAAATCCATCCTCAGCGTAATACAGCGATGGTAAGTATAGACGACCTTCCTGTAGAATAACCGATTTGCTTGAATTTAAATCTTCAATCACACTAGAGATATCGTCACTGCTTATCATGGTATCCGGGTGATATAATAGTTGGCTGACCTTTTGCATGCATTGTTCGACGGGTAAATATACATGACCTTGCTGGATGCTTTTTTCAAGGATGTAAATGCAGCCCGCACCAATTCGATTTGGATGTGACAATGACAATCCGTTTTTTCTAGCAATGTGATCAGCCGTTTGAAATCCAAACCCCTCAATATCAAACACAAATTTATAAGGATCTTCATTCAATAACTCAATCGTATCTTCTTTGTATTCTTGATAAATTTTCTGGGCCATTTTCAGACCGATATCATATTTAGCTAGATAGACAACCACATGTTCAAACCCTTGATTTTCCTTTAATGCTTTCGCTAAGGCGTCCGCTGTATCTTTTTTTAAACCTTTTACGTTTGACAATACAACTGGATCATTAATAATTTGAGATATAGCAGTTTCACCCAACTGATCTATAATTCTTTCGGCAGTTTTTTTACCAACACCATAAAATAAATCGCTGGATAAATAGGCAACTAAGCCTTCTTTTGTATCAGGTATATATGTTTGATAGACCTGAACAGCAAACTGCATCCCGAATTTAACATGGTTTTCAAATTGTCCATAAAATAGATAGGTAGTACTTTCTTGCAAATTGGAAAAATAACCTTTAATAACAATTTCTTTTTCCTTAAAGGCTGTATTCGTCTCATCGATTTTTATCTTTGCAATTGAAAAATGTTCCTGTTCATTACGAAAAATAGTGTGTAAAAGTTGGCCTTTAATATACTCTTTTTCGTTTTCTTGGCTTATTTCAACCATGGTAAAACCTCTCTATTCTTCCAATGCTTCTAATACTGTCTTCTTTCCGTTGGCTGCTAGAATATGATCTGGCTGTGCTGAAAGAGCTCGTTCAAAATGATTGAGCCCCTCTTCTGCATTTTCATTAAATAATGCAATAACTCCTAAATTATAATGAGCATCTGCATGATGTTCGTCAGGTAGTAAAATCTTTTCGAAAATTTCTTTTGCTTCACTTAAGTAATTTGTCTGAGCCAGTGTTAAGCCGTATTGAAATAATCCTTCAAGATCATTTGGATTAAGCTCCGTTCCTCTCAGTAAATAAGGCAGGGCTCGTAAATCTTGTTCAAGCATTCTAAGTGACATGCCGAGCATATAATAAACATCACCATCTTCCAAACCTAGATCAATTGACTGTTGATAATTTCTCTGTGCTTTATCGTAAGACTCTTTTTCGTAATAAATATTCCCGAGTCCATAATAGGCCGTGGCTGTCTTATCATTAAGCTCAATAGCTTTCTTGAAAAATCTCTCAGCACGAACCTTATCGCTCATATGTAACAATAAATTCCCAAAATTAACATAACCTAAGGGATCAGTTGGATTATTTGCAATCGCTTCGTTAAGGAGTTCTGTTGCTTTTTCAAAATTTTGCTCTTGGATATATTTAATTGCTAATTGATTATTGTCCATTTTACCTCTCCTATAACTTAATATAGCAATGAGGTCAGAATAAGACGCCAAAATACTTTATAGCTATATTCTTTAGAATTCTAACCTCATTATCTATATATTGATTTATCCCACATAATCAAGTGGTTTGTCATCTTTCATTATTTGATCAATCGTTCCTCCACCTAGACAGACCTCACCATCATAAAAAACAACTGCTTGGCCAGGTGTAATTGCTCTTTGGCTTTCATCGAAAGTGACCAACGCTTGATTGTTATCTAAAAGAGTGACTGTAACGTCGCTATCTTTTTGACGGTAACGAAACTTCGCAGTGCATGTAAATGTCTTATCGACACTTTCAGGATTAATCCAATTGATATCAATAGCTAGTAAACTATCCGAATATAAATAATCATTGGAGAAACCTTGCTCCACGTACAGTATATTTTCATCTAAGTTTTTCCCTACTACAAACCAAGGATCACCAGGACCACCGATTCCTAGCCCTTGACGTTGACCAATTGTATAATACATAAGTCCATCATGTCGACCTTTCCACTCACCGTTTAACGTTCTCATCTCACCGGGCTGTGCAGGTAAATATTCACTTAAGAACTCTTTAAAATTACGTTCACCAATAAAGCAAATCCCTGTACTATCCTTTTTGCTCGCTGTAACTAATTGATGTTCCTTTGCAATTTCGCGTACTTCAGATTTATCCATATGACCTAGTGGGAACATAACCCTTTTTAAAACATCTTCTGTTAATTGATTTAAAAAGTATGTTTGATCTTTATTTTGGTCTACTCCCCGAAGCATCTCATAGTGCCCTGAATACTCACGCACTTGAGCATAGTGACCTGTCGCTACGTAGTCAGCACCTAAATCTAAAGCATGATCTAAGAAAGCCTTAAACTTGATCTCTTTATTACACATCACATCAGGATTAGGTGTTCGTCCTGCTTTATATTCATCTAAAAAGTATGTGAACACTTTATCCCAATACTGTTTTTCAAAATTAACTGAGTAATATGGGATATCTAGCTGATTGCAGACCCTGACAACATCATCGAAATCTTCTGTCGCAGTACATACTCCAAACTCATCTGTATCATCCCAATTTTTCATGAAGATACCGATCACATCATAACCTTGTTCTTTTAATAGTAGTGCTGCAACGGAAGAGTCGACGCCTCCGCTCATACCAATCACTACACGTGTATTTTGATTATCATTTACCATTTCTGTTACCTACTTTCATTTCTTGTTAACCTATGAACAATTTTAGCAAGCCGGCGAGCTGCTTCTTCTACATCTTCAAGTGTATTATGAATACCAAAACTGAATCTAATCGAGTTTTGTGTACGTTCTGTATCTTTTCCGAACATAGCCACTAAGACATGAGAGGGTTCAATTGATCCCGCGGTACACGCACTACCACTTGACGCTGCAACGCCTTCTATATCAAGATTCATAAGCATTGTTTCTACATTGATTCCCGGAAAACTTAGATTAATTGTTGAAGGAATCATTGATTTCGGGTCACCGTTTATTTCAAAATCAATCTTTTCATTTTTTAACATAGCTAAGAACGCTTCTTTATATTGTTTATATCGCTCTTGCCATAAGTCTCTATTTTTAACGACTAATTCTACTGCTTTTTGAAAACCAACTATACCAACCATATTCTCTGTACCCGGACGTCTTTTTCTTTCTTGTTCTCCACCATACAGTTGAGCATACATCGGTATATTTTCACGAGTATATAAAAATCCAATTCCTTTTGGCCCGTTAATTTTATGTGATGAAACTGATAATAAATCAACTTTTAATGTTTCTACATTTATATCAATCAATCCAAACGCTTGGACTGCATCCGTATGGAAAATGACATCTGTTTCTGTTAATGCATCAGCAATTTCATTGATAGGTTGGATGACACCTGTTTCATTATTGACGTACATAACCGAGACCAAAATGGTATCATCCGTTAATGCATTTTTTAAGTCATTGATTGAAATTTTCCCATCCTTATTGACCGGTAAATAAGTAACATTAAACCCTTGTTCTTCTAAATGCTCAGCCGCATGAAGAACGGCATGATGTTCTTGTTCAGTTGTTATAATATGATTTCCTTTATTACGATTGGCCTTAGCCGTTCCTAGCAACGCTAAATTATTTGCCTCTGTAGCACCACTTGTAAAAATAATATCTTTTTCATTTGCATGAATACTATCGGCTATCGTGCGTCTGGCATTGTCCAGTAATTGTCTAGCTTTTCTACCAAATGAATGCACACTAGATGGATTACCGAATATATCATTATAAATAGGTATCATTGCTTCAAGTACCTCTTCCGATAAAGGTGTTGTTGCAGCATGATCCAAATATATTGCTTTCATTCGAACCTATCCTTCCTAATCTATTGATGTGTCTTATGATTTAACTTTTATATATAAAACATGTATGATTCTTGTTTCTGTTTATCATCATATTGTGTAAGGTCTGTTAAGGTTGTCGTATCAAGTACATCTTTGACAGCATCTCTAATACGCATCCATAGTGCTTGCTTAGCAGGCTCCTCATCTTCAATTCCTTCAACAGGTGTAATGGGTCCCTCTAAAACTCTAATTATATCGCCTGCTGTAATCTGGCTTGGTTCTTTCGGGAGCTTATAGCCTCCATAAGCACCTCTAACACTTGTAATAAGTCCCGCATTTCTTAATGGTGTAGCAAGCTGCTCTAAATAATGTTCTGATAAGTTATTATCATGAGCAATTGTTTTTAATGGTGTGGGTCCTTCACCGTACTTTCGAGCCAATTCAATCATAATCGTCAACCCGTAACGTCCTTTTGTAGATATTTTCAATTAGAACACCTCTATTTTCAAGTCAACTGCTTATAAACCTGTGATAAGAGTCAAAAATATAATAATAACATATAATACATGTTATTATATCATGAATAGAGTGCTCCTTGCATTTTATGCAGTCTCATTCTACGCTTAAAAGAAAGACACAAATAATTAATTAGAATGCACCAGCATGACTTTCTTATTAATTGGTCTATTAAACTACAAAAAATTTAACTAAAGGGATGAAATACATGAAACAAAAACCACTTGCTTTCCGCATGAGACCTAAAGACATAGATGAAATAATCGGTCAAGAACACCTAGTCAGTGAGGGGAAAATTTTAAGTAGAATGGTAAAAGCAAATCGTTTAGCCTCTATGATACTGTTTGGCCCACCAGGAACCGGAAAAACCTCTCTCGCTGTAGCACTAGCTGAAACATTAAACTTGAAAGTGAAAATGTTAAATGCAGTAGTGGATAGAAAAAAAGATATGGAGATTGTCGTTGAAGAAGCCAAACTGACAGGGCGAGTAGTTCTTATTCTCGATGAAGTTCATCGTCTAGATAAAGCAAAACAAGATTTCTTATTGCCACATTTAGAAAGTAATTTAATAACAATGATCGGTTGTACAACAAGTAATCCCTATCACTCCATTAATCCAGCAATCCGTAGCAGATGTCATTTATTTGAACTGCATGCTTTACAACCGAAAGATATTAAAGTAGCCATCAAACATGCTCTTGAAGATAGAGACGATGGCTTAGGGCAAAGGAATATAGAAATTACAGAAGATGCTTTAGATCATTTTGCTTTAAGCTCTAATGGTGACATGCGTTCCGCCTTAAACGGCCTTGAATTAGCCGCATTTTCTACACCAGAAAACAAGGATGGTCTTATCGTCATTGATTTGCAAACCGCTGAAGAGTGTATGCAAAAGAAAAGTTTCTCACATGACAAAGATGGTGATGCCCACTACGATGTTCTATCAGCATTTCAAAAATCAATCCGCGGAAGTGATGTCGATGCTGCACTTCATTACCTAGGTCGCCTTATTGAAGCAGGCGATTTAGATAGTATTGCAAGGAGAATGGTTATCACAGCTTATGAAGATATCGGAGTAGCAAATCCACAAGCAGGTCCTAGAGCACTAGCCGCAGTTGAAGCAGCAGAACGAGTCGGATTTCCAGAAGCAAGAATACCACTTGGTGTAGCCATTGTGGAATTATGCTTATCTCCAAAATCAAATACAGCTTATAAAGGGCTAGACGCTGCACTTCAAGATATTCGTTCTAACCATACAGGTGATATACCGAACCACTTAAAAGACTCACACTATAAAGGTGCAAAGTCCCTACAAAGAGGGCTAGATTATAAGTATCCCCATAATTACGAAAACAGTTGGATCAGTCAACAATACTTACCTGATGCTATTAAAAACAAACAATACTATTTCCCTAAAAATAGTAGTAAATTTGAACAAGCTATGAAGAAAGTCAATGATAAAATTAATCAAGATAAAAATAAACAGCGCTAATACAGGTATAATTTCTTTTCCAAGTGGTCAAACTAAATTCTAGACAATACTTTTTTTATGTCGTTTAGTATTCTATTTAAATGATACTTAATCGAATGTTAAAAGAAATCGCAAAAAAGACTTAGCACTAAATTAACTGCGATAAATCTAGTGATGAAGCTATCACTGTTCTTATTGGAAAAGGAGATGAAGAAATTGGCTAAAGTTAGACAAGACGCTTGGTCCCATGAAGATGACTTATTATTGGCTGAAACCGTCTTGCGTCACATTAGAGAAGGCAGTACACAATTAAATGCATTTGAAGAAGTTGGTGACAAATTAAATCGCACTTCTGCAGCATGCGGTTTTCGTTGGAATGCAGAAATTAGGAACAAATACGAGAGTGCCGTTGATCTAGCAAAAAGGCAACGTAAAGAGAAAAAGCGTGCAATGCAAGCTAAAAATAGAGGCAAGGTAAAACAATCTACCAATCCTCCTATAGCTTACCAGAGTTACACTGATTCAAGTATTGAAACTGAAACTAGTACCGCTGATAATGAGGAAACTAATCTGACACTTGATTCAGTTATTCATTATTTAACACAACTTAAAGTCAAATGGAATCAGACAAATCAATCAAAGGTAACCTTAGATCACACCAAACAAGAGAATGAAAGACTTCATGAACAAATCGCCGATCTTGAGAAACAGCTTGAACGTACACAAAAGCAGCTAAATACTATTCAAGAAGATTATCGAGTCTTTGTCCAAATTATGGATCGTGCTAGAAAAATGACCGTGCTTGATGATCAAGGTTCTTTTCAATCACCTAAGTTTGTTATGGACAAAAACGGTAACTTAGAGCAGATTCAAGATGTGAACTAACATGGCTTCTATAGTTTAATAAATCTAAGTCAAATACTCGGGGTGTACTCACACACCCCTTTTTTGTTCACTTTTTATATTTTCTTATAGTAGATATAAACTGCGTAATAAGTGTCTCCGTTTCGGTCTATGCGTCTTCATTCGGCTCTATGCGTCTTCGTCTCGGTCTATGTGCTTTCGTCTCAACCTATGCATCTTAATCTCGAGCTATGGTGCTTTCACCTATATCTCATCCTATATATCGAAAGTTGAAGCCGTGTCCGCGGAAAGCATTCGTCCGGAGCAATCCCAGAAGGTCGCGATTACGCTTGCTTTGAAAGCTGTCCGTTAGTTACTGCATTGTGTACGGATACGACATAGTTAGGGGTTATAATTAAAACTTTGAATAAGACAGAAAACCGATTATCTCAGAAAAGAAATAATCGGTTTTATTATAAAATATAAAAATCCCAATGGTGCCGTCTATATAACAATTTTGATCCCGCTCTCGGCAGGTGGGTGCTCCGTTTCATATTTTTGTGCTTCCTCTGTTTTCACAGAGGCATGCACGCAATACGAAAACCTATTGAGCTCCCTTTGTTATAGGTGTTCGGTCAAAATGATTGATAGACGTACACATCAGGATTTAAATCTTATCTATTTGTTTATTATTTTTATAATATCATACGTTGTTTATTTTTTCAATTACAATCAGCCACTTCTTATTGTTCATCTTTCTCTGTTACATGAATGCTAAGCTCATCCAATTGAGTAGCACTAACCTTACTTGGAGCATGTGTCATGAGATCGGAGGCAGATGCTGTTTTAGGGAATAATATGGTATCCCTTAAGTTCGTTCTCCCAGCGAGCAACATAACAATTCTGTCTAAACCTAAAGCTATTCCACCATGTGGAGGTGCTCCATATTCAAGTGCCTCGAGAAAAAAACCAAACTGTTGTTCAGCTTTGTCTTTTGTGAAACCAAGCACTTTGAACATCTTATCCTGTTGCTCTCGAGTATAGTTACGCAGTGACCCTCCACCTAATTCATAACCATTTAAAACTAAATCATAAGCATGTGCACGAACACTTGCCGGATCTGTCTCCACCTTATCTAGATCTTCTTCAAAAGGCATGGTAAATGGATGGTGAGCCGCAAAATATCTTTCTTCTTCTTCATCGTATTCGAGTAGTGGCCAGTCAGTGACCCATAAAAAGTTAAATTTAGACTCATCAATTAAATTAAGGTCTTTACCAAGTTTTAAGCGTAAGGCTCCTAGGCTATCATAAACAACAGAAGTCTTATCAGCCACAAATAACAATAAGTCACCATCATTTGCATTGGCTCTTTCTACAATATTTTCTTTTTCTTGATCAGATAAAAACTTTGCAATAGGACCTTTAATTTCTGTATTCTCTATTTTCAGCCATGCTAAACCTTTTGCACCGTATACTTTTACATAATCAGTTAGTTTATCAATGTCTTTTCTCGAATAATGGGATGCTCGGCCTTCCACCTTTAACAAACTAACATTTCCACCATTTTCAACAGCACTTTGGAAAACTTTAAATTCAGAGTCTTTTACAATATCAGCAACATGGATTAATTCCATAGCGAAACGTGTATCAGGTTTATCCGATCCAAAACGTTCCATAGCTTCCTTATAAGTAATGGTTGGAAGCGGAAGTGAAATATCCATGCCTTTCACTTCTTTCATTAAGTGATGCATCATTTTTTCAGTCATTTCCATAATTTCTGCAGCTGTCATAAAGGAAGTTTCAATGTCTATTTGCGTAAATTCAGGTTGACGATCAGCCCTTAAATCTTCATCTCTAAAACAGCGTGCAATCTGATAATATTTTTCAAAGCCACTTAACATGATGAGTTGTTTAAATAATTGTGGTGATTGCGGTAAAGCATAAAACTCACCTAAATGTACACGACTTGGTACTAGATAATCGCGTGCTCCTTCTGGAGTACTTTTAGTTAAGATAGGCGTCTCCATCTCTAAGTATCCATCATCATTTAAAAAGTTGCGAACTTCATGAGTGATTTGATG
>Ga0209487_1003275_pt1 | contig 12749 bp, 9 predicted proteins | sample Poulit2012_FD_187524 | JGI IMG/M metagenome (GOLD analysis project Ga0209487, IMG submission 187524) | Agricultural soil microbial communities from Georgia to study Nitrogen management - Poultry litter 2012 (SPAdes) (version 2) | ecosystem: Environmental > Terrestrial > Soil > Agricultural land... | reverse complement strand
TCAAGCACGACCGGCGTGATGGTCGCACCAAGTTCTTCGAGCTCAATCCCCGCCTGGGCCGCTCCAACTACTACGTCACCGCCGGGGGCCACAACCCCGTCACCTGGTACGTCGACGAGCACCTGCGCGGCGCCCTGCCGGAGGAGGGGCCGGGCTCGGGGATCGGGGAGGACGGCATCCTCCAGGAACAGCCCGAGGTGCTCTACGCCGTGGTCCCGATCGCCCTCATCAAGCGCTACACCACCCTCCCCGAGGCCAGGGCACGGCTGCGCCGGGTGCTGAAGGCCCGCCGGATCGGCAACCCCCTGCACTACCCCGGCGTGGACGACTCCCTCTCCCGGCGCCGGTACGTCCTGGCCGCAGGCCTGAACTCGGTGCTGAAGTTCCAGCGCTACTACCGGCCCGAGGGCGGGGACCGGATCAGCCGGCTGCTGCGCCGCCGCTCCGGGACCCGTGCGGAGGACCGCGCGTGAGCGAGGCGGGGCCCGGCGCGGCGGAGGAGGGCCCCGGCGGCCGGCTCGATGCCGCCGACTGGTCCCGTCCCGTGGTCGGGGTGCTCGGCGGCCTCGGACCGGCGGCGACCTCCGTCTTCCTGGACGTGCTGATCCGCGCCACCGTGGCCGGCAGCGATCAGGAGCATCTGGACCTGCTGGTCTCCCAGCACTCCACGACCCCGGACCGGACGGCGGGGATCCTCGACCCCGGCGCCCCCGACCCCGGCCCGGTGATCGTCCGGGACGCGGTGATGCTCCAGCGCGCCGGGATCGACGTGCTCGTGCTGCCGTGCAACACGGCCCACCACTACGCGCGCCAGGTCGAGGCGGCCGTCGCCGTCCCGCTGCTGAGCATCGTCGAGACCACCGTGCGCACCGCCGTGGAGAGCGCGGACGGAGCACCCATCGCCGTCTTCGCGACCGAGGGCAACATCCACGCCGAGGTGTACCAGGAGCAGATCCTCGCCCGAGGCGGCACGCCGCTGGTGCCCGACCGGGCCGTGCAGGAGGACATCAACCACCTCATCTACGACCAGGTCAAGGCCGGGGCGCCGGTGGACGTGGAGCTGTTCGACTCGTGCATCGAGCGGGTGCTCGACCAGGGCGCGGGCGTGGGCGTGCTCGGCTGCACCGAGCTGTCCGTCGTGTACGACCAGCACGGGTACCGCGGCGATCCGCGGCTGGTCGATTCCCTCACCGAACTGGCGCGGGTGACCGTGCGCCATGCCGGCAAGGAGCTCACCGAGCTCTTCCGGTGAACCGCTCCGCCCGTGCTGCTCAGAACCCCGAGTCGGTGGGCCGCGGGTAATGGCGCAGGAACTTGCGCACGTGGTTGAGCCCGACGATCCGCGCATAGCGCCGCGCCCAGGAGCCGTCGGCCGGATAGGTCCACGGGTTGCGCACGCCGCGCCGGGCGACGGTGCGCACCCAGCGCTTCAGCGCCGGGTCGCGCAGATAGCGCATCAGCAGCGGCATCGGGACCAGCGAGTAGAGGATCTCGTCGAACTGGGTGACCGGCTCGATCCGGCGGTGCTCGATGGCGTCGGCCACCACGAAGCGGGACACGTTCGCCCCGGCGCTGGAGACGTAGAAGTTGTTGCGCCCGATGCGGGGGTTGACCTCGAAGAACTTCCAGGTCCCGTCGCGGGGGTCGCGCTTGACGTCGAAGTTCGCGTAGCCCCGGTAGCCGGTCGCCTCGAGCAGGCGCCGCGCCTGGTCGAGGGCGTCGTCGAAGACGGTGGTGATCATCGCGGCCGGGCGCCCCAGCGCGTCCGGTGTGTGCTCGCCCAGCAGCACCCGTGCCGAGCACAGCAGCGTCACCCGTCCCGCCGCGTCGGTGTAGGCGGTGATCGAGCCCTCCGCGGTGTCATCGCCGGGGATCAGCTCCTGGAGGACCAGGCGTCCCGCGTAGCCGGCCGCGGCGATGGAGCGCACCAGCGCGGCGAGCTCCTCGGGCTCCTCGAGGAACCACACCTTCTTCTTGCCCTCGAAGCGCACGCCCGCCATGTCCGCCGTGCGGGCGGCCTTCATCACCACCGGGAACGGCAGCTCGGTGCGCGGCGGCTCCCAGTCGGAGCCCCGCGGCGTGCTCAGGTCGATCACCTCGGTGCGGGGGGTCGCCACGCCGTGCTCGGTGCACAGCCGGGCGAACTCCGCCTTGTCCGAGAGCCGTTCGAGCACGTCCGCCTCGAGGATCGGCAGCACATAGTGCTCGTGCAGGCGCCGGCGATGATCGCTCATCAGCTGCACCAGGGAATCGGCGTTGGCCAGCAGCAGCTGCGGGCGCTCCCCGCCGCGCTCGACCGCCAGCTCGATCACGGCATCGATCAGGTCCTCGTCGCTCGCCGCACCGCCCAGCTCGAGCACCTCGCAGGTGACCGAGCGGCGCATCGGCTCGATGCCGATCTTGGTGACCACCGTCGCCACGACGCCGTACTCCTCATGGAAGGCGCGGGCGAGGGTGTAGACACCGAGCCCCGAGCCCAGCAGCACCAGGTCGAATCCCGCCGAGGCCGGTGACGGCCCGGGACCGGACGCGGTGGGAGGGGAGGTGGGCGTCTCAGGAGGCGGCATGTCGATGATCCTAACGGCGAGGCCGTGCCCCGGGAGCCGACGCACGCCGCGTCGGCCCCCGGCGGGTGATCAGCGCCTCCGCTGCAGCCAGACGGCGCTGTCGGCGGCGACGACCTGCTCCTCGCCGCCCGGTCCGAGCGGCACCGAGCGCAGCAGCACCTCGAGCTCCTCCCCGCCGGTGACATCGCTCAGCGGGACCGGGGACGAGGTCGTGTTGACCACCACCCGGACCTCGCCGCGGTCGAGCACCAGCACGCCGGCGGGCGCCGACTCGTCGAAGACCACGCCGTGACCCTCGCCCTGCTCGCCCAGACGCAGCCGGCGGCGCAGTCGCAGCGCCGCCCGGTACATCTCCAGCACGGAGCCGTCCACCCCGAGCTGCTGATCGACCGCGAGAGGGCCGAACTCCTCCGGCTGCGGCAGCCAGCTGTGACCGGTGGGCGAGAAGCCGAAGGCCGGGGCATCCTTCGACCAGGGCAGCGGAACCCGGCAGCCGTCGCGCCCGGGCACACCGGCACGCAGGTGGGAGGGGTCCTCCCGCAGCTCGTCGGGGATGTCGCTGACCTCGGGCAGCCCGAGCTCCTCACCCTGGTAGAGATAGGCCGCTCCGGGCAGGGACAGCATCAGCAGCGTCGCGGCGCGGGCCCGGCGCAGCCCCAGCCGGGCATCGGGCACCTCGTCCCGGGCGAGACCCTCGCCGAAGCGGTGGTCCGGATCGAAGCCGTAGCGGCTGGCATGACGGATCACGTCGTGGTTCGAGAGCACCCAGGTGGTGGGGGAGCCGACGGCATCGGCCAGGGCGAGCGGCTGCTCGATCGCCGCCCGCATCGTCGGAACACCCCAGCGGGCCTGCAGGAAGCCGAAGTTGAAGGACTGGTGGGCCTTCTCGTCCCCGATGTAGAGCGGCAGCCGGTGCTCGGGGATCCACGCCTCGAGCACCATCATCCGGTCACCCTCGTAGGAGTCCAGGATCGGGCGCCACTCGCGGTAGATCTCCAGCACGCCGTCGTTGTCGAAGTAGATCGGCACCTCGCCCTCGGGGATGTCGATCAGCCCCTCGGCGTTGACTGTGGCGTCGGGCAGGCCCTCGGGCTTGACCATGCCGTGGGCGACGTCCACGCGGAAGCCGTCGGCGCCGCGATCCAGCCAGAACCGCAGCACGTCCTGGAACAGCTCGTGCACCCGCGGGTTCTCCCAGTTCCAGTCCGGCTGGCTGGTGTCGAAGATGTGCAGGTACCACTGGCCGGGGGTGCCGTCCGCCTCGGTGACGCGGGTCCAGGCCGGGCCGTGGAAGATCGAGGTCCAGTTGTTCGGCGGCAGCTCGCCGTGCTCCCCCCGGCCCTCGGCGAACACGTACATGTCCCGCTCCGGGGAGCCGGGGCCGGCCGCGAGGGCCTGCTGGAACAGCTCGTGCTGATCGGAGGAGTGGTTGGGGACGATGTCCACGATGACCTTCAGCCCCAGCTCATGGGCGCGGCCGATCATCTCGTCGGCGTCCGACAGCGCACCGAAGCGGGGGTCGACGTCGGTGTAGTCGGCCACGTCGTAGCCGCCGTCCTTCTGCGGAGAGGTGTAGAAGGGCGAGAGCCAGATCGCGTCGACGCCGAGGTCGCGCAGGTAGGGCAGACGCTCGGTGACGCCGGGCAGGTCGCCCATCCCGTCGCCGTCCGAGTCGGCGAACGAGCGGGGGTAGACCTGGTAGACGACGGCGTCGCGCCACCACTGCCTCTCGGGGCTGCTCTCCCGCTCGGCGGTCTGCGGAGCGGTCAGGGGCGAAGTGGTCATGGGGAGTCCTTCCGGTGGTGCAGGTGGTGCGGGGCGTTGTCGCAGTACGTCGCTCAGCCCTTCACGGCCCCGGCGGTGGAGCCGCCGACGATGTACCGCTGCAGGAACTGGTAGAGGATGATCACGGGGATCATCACCATGACGGATCCTGCGGCGAAGACGCCCAGGTTGTTCGAGCGGTCCGAGGAGAGCATGCCGTACATGCCGACGGCGAGGGTCTTCTTCGAGTCGTCGGTGAGGAAGATCGAGCCGAGCAGGAACTCGCTCAACGAGAGCACCAGGGCCAGCAGCAGCGTGGTGGCCAGGATCGGGGTCATGGACGGCACCAGGATCCTGCGGAACGCCTGCCAGTGGGAGGCGCCGTCGATGATCGCCGCCTCGTCCAGCGACTTCGGGATCGTGTCGAAGAACCCCTTGAGCAGCCACACCTGGCTGAACGCGCCGCCCATCAGCACCGCGATGTAGCCGGCCAGGGTGTTCAGGCCGAGCAGCGGCACCGCCTCGCCCAGGCCCGCGATCATCGTGTACACCGCGATCATCGACAGGATCGCGGGGAACATCATGATCAGCAGGACCGCGAGCATGCCGCCGCGTCGGCCGCGGAAGCGCAGACGGCTGAAGGCGTAGGCGGCCAGCAGCGAGAGGAACACCTGCCCGGTGGCGACCACACCGCACACGATGATGGTGTTGAGGTACCAGCGCAGGAAGTTCGCGCGCTCGCCGCTGAGCATCACGGCGTAGTGCTCGTGGGTGATCCCCTCCGTGGGCAGCAGGCCCGCGGCGGCGATCGAGCCGCTCTCGTTCAGCGAGGCGGAGATCACGAACATGATCGGGAACACCGCGAAGGCGATCGCGAGCACGCCGACGATGTGGCGCCAGCCGAGTTCGGCGAACCAGCGGTGGAACGGCATGCGACGCCTCGGACGCCGCTGCGGAGCTGTGGTGGAGCTCATGGTGGACCCCTTCCGCGGGCTCAGTTGACGTCCTCGAGGACGTTGGTGAATCGGAACTGGATGGCGGCCAGGACGCCGGTGAGGACGAACAGGCACACCGAGACGGCCGAGGCGAAGCCGAAGTCGGCCCCGGAGCCGCCGAAGGCGATGCGGTAGACCATCGAGATGAGGATGTCCGTGGCCCCGCGGCCGGAGCCGTCGGGGAACGGCCCGCCCTCGGTGAGCAGCTCGATCGCGTTGAAGTTGTTGAAGTTGAAGGCGAAGGACGAGACCAGCAGCGGAGCCACGGCCACCAGCAGCAGCGGCAGCAGGATCTTCGAGGTGCTCTGGAAGCGGGAGGCACCGTCCATCCGGGCGGCCTCCATCAGCTCGTCCGGGATCGCCTGCAGCGCGCCGGTGGAGACGATGAACATGTAGGGGAAGCCCATCCACAGGTTGGTCAGCAGCACGGCGACCTTCGCGAGGCTCGGGTCCCCGAACCAGTCCAGGTTCAGGCCGAGCATCTCGTTGATCAGGCCGAAGTCGCGGTTGTAGAAGTTCGACCACACCAGCAGCGAGATGAAGCCGGGGATCGCGTACGGCATGATCAGCACGGAGCGGTAGAAGCGGCGTCCCTTCAGGCGCTGGTCGTTGAGGATCACGGCGAGAGCGAAGCCGAGCGCGAAGGTGAGCAGCACCGAGCCGGCCGCGAACACCAGGGTCCACACGAAGGCCGAGAAGAACTGCCCGGCGACGGTGGAGTTCGTGAACAGCCGCTCGTAGTTGGACAGGCCCACGCTCTGCAGCCAGCCCTGGGAGAACGCCCGCTCGCCCGAGGAGTCCACGAAGTACTGGGAGTCCCCGACCTCCCCGACGGTGTACTGCTCGCCGGTCGAGGTGTCGGTGATGGTGTCGGTGGCCTCGTCGTACTGCAGGACGGTGGTGCCCACGAAGGCCTGGTTCACGCCCAGGGGGCGGACCGCCGAGGACTCGTCGACCGGGACCGCGAGCTCCATCAGCTCGTTGTAGATCGCGTTCACCTGACCGGCGTCGAGCACCGTGAGTCCCTGGACCTCGGTGACCCGGCCCTCGACCACGGTGACCGCTCCGGGATCGACCTGCTCGAGCGCCGTCTCGGCGTCGCCGCGGTAGACGGTGCCGTCGTCCGGGTTCACGAGGTACAGCTCGAACGGCCCCTCGGTGGGGGAGCCGGAGGTCGCCACCGTCATCGCGTACCGGGGCGAGTCGGGGGACTGCTGGACGGAGCTGGCGACGATCGAGCCGATCGCCTGCTCCTTGGTCCCGCGGGTGCCGTCGCCGTAGTTGGTGAACGAGTACCCGATCGTCAGCACGATGGGGAGGATCAGGAACACCGAGAGGAAGAAGGTGCCCGGGAACAGGTACTTGCCGGGCACGAACCGCTTCGTGGAGTACAGCACGAAGATGCCGACGGCGGAGAGCAGCAGCACCGCCAGCCACATCCAGGACTGCTGGGAGATCAGCACCGGTGCGATGAACACCGTCACCGCGAGGGTGATGCCGAGCACCGCGATGCGGGTGACCATGGCCGGGACCGAGAGCGATCGGGTCCGGTGCGCGGGGGCATGCGTCGAGGTCATGGGCGACTCTGCCTTTCGAGGAGCAGGAGGGGTGCCGGAGTCGGCGGGAGGTGGGCGAGCAGGGGCGACCCGCCGCCCCGGCCGCAGCGGCGGCGGGGGCGGCGGATCGCTCCGGTGGGATCAGCCGATCGCTGCGGCGATCTCCTCGCCCGCGGACTTCATGGCCGGGTGCGGATCCGCACCGCCGACGATGTTGGCCTGGGCGATGCCCAGCGGTTCCCAGATCGCGGACATCGCCGGGATGGCGGGCATCGGCTCGGCGGCCTCGGCGGCCTCGGCGAAGATCATGACGTGCTCGTCCGAGGAGGCGATCTCCTCACGCAGCGGGAGGTTCACCGGGGGCAGGGGATTGCCCTCGTACATGGCCTTGGCGACCTCGGGGGAGCTGGCGACATCGGTCATGAACTGCTGGGCGAACCCGGCGTTGGCGGCGTTCGAGGCGACGTAGAACGAGTTCACGCCAGCGAACGGTGCGGCCGGCTCCATGCCCTCGAAGCCGGGGATCGGGGAGACGGTGAAGTCGATGCCGGAGTCGCCCACGTCGGCCAGCGCCCACGGGCCCGAGATCAGGTACGCGGCCTTGCCCTCGGCGAACAGGGAGATCGAGTTGTCGCCGGTGATGGAGTTCTTCAGCACGCCCTGCTCGCCGAGCTCGGAGATCTTGTCCGCCGCGACGAGAGAGCCCTCCTCGCCGACGCCCAGGTCGGAGGGATCGAGGTTGCCCTCGGAGTCCTTGCCGAACAGGTAGCCGCCGGCCGAGGTGTAGATCGGCTGCATGTGGTACGGATCGCCGGACTCGCCGATGGGCAGCGAGAGGATGTTCTCGGCGCCGCCGTCCTCGGCGGCGGAGATGAGCTCCTCGAGGGAACCGGGCTCCGCGACGTCGGTGAGCTCGTTGTTGGCGAACAGCGCGAGGGTCTCCACCGCGTAGGGCACGCCGTAGGTCTGGCCGTCGTAGGTGACGGCGTCGATGCCGACCGGGGCGATCGTGTCCGCCACGTCGGAGGGCAGCTGCACCGGGGAGATCGCCCCGTTCTGGACGAGGTTGCCGATCCAGTCGTGGGCGCCCATGGTGACGTCCGGACCGTTGCCGGCCTGGTTGGCGGTGATGAAGTTCGCCTGCAGCTCGTCATCGGGGACGACCTCCACGACGACCTCGATGCCGTTCTCCTCGCCCCACGCCTTCGCGGAGGGCTCCAGCGCCGGGGCCTTCTCCTCGTCGGCCCAGATGACCAGCTGCCCGGCCGACGAGCCGCCGCCGGTGCCGCCGCGGTCGGAGGCACCGTCGGCGGAGCCTCCCTCGGAGGCCGAGTCCGAACCGCCGCACGCGGCCAGCATGGTGGCGCCCGCGGCGAGGCCGCCGAGGGCGAGGAAGCTCTTTCGACGAATCTGCACGTCTTCTCCTTTGAATCGCGGAGCTGCCGCGACCCGATGGCGGCGCTCGATGCGGCAACACTATGACGGCGGACCGGTTGTGTGCAAGAATGCGCAAGAACTTGCAGGTATCGATTCGGTCACGGGCGACGACGCGCGTGGTCTGTGAGGGGGAGGCAGTGGCGCGACTCATCGACATCGCCCGTGCCGCCGGCGTCAGCGAGGCCACGGTCTCTCGGGTGCTCAACGGGAAGGCCGGGGTGAACGAGGCGACCCGGCAGGCCGTGCTCGAGGTGGCGCGCCGGCTGGGTCGTGGTCCGGGGCCCGGCGCCCTCGACTCCGGCCCTCTGGTCGGGGTGCTCGTGCCGGATCTGGACAACCAGGTCTTCGCCGCCTGGGCCGAGCGCATCGAGGCCGAGCTCTTCGAGCGCGGCGCCTCCGCTCTGGTGGCCATGCGGGCCCGCACCGTGGAGCGCGAGCGAGAATTCTTGCAAAGATTCTTGCACTGCGGTGTCGACGCGATCATCGTCGTCTCCGGCCACCACGCCCAGCACCGCGGGCCCGTCGACCACTACCGCGAGATCACCGACGGCGGCACGCCGCTGGTGCTCGTCAACGGCGTGCGCGAGGAGCTCGACGCCGCCTTCCTCTCCACCGACGAGGAGCACGCGGTGCGCGCCGTGCTCACGCACCTGCAGGAGCTCGGGCACCAGCACGTGGGCCTCGCGGTGGGCGATGAGCACACCTGGCCGGTCCGCGAGAAGCTCCGCGTCTTCGAGGCCGTCACGGCGGACTGGGGCGAGCAGCCCCAGCCGGTCTCCTTCACCGACTTCTCCTACGCCGGGGGGTACGAGGCCGCGCGCGACCTCGTCGCCCGCGGGGCGACCGCGATCCTCTGCGGGTCCGACGTGATGGCCGCCGGAGCCCTCGAGGGGGTGCGCTCCCAGGGGCTCAGCGTGCCCCGCGACGTCTCCGTCGCCGGGTACGACGACGTCTTCTGGGCCGCGCTCACCAACCCGCCGCTGACCACCGTGCGCCAGGCTGTCGGCTCCATCGCGCGGGCCGCCGTGCGCACCGCTCTGGGGGGCGGGGAGGAGTCCCGCCGACCGGCGCGCACCGAGGTCGTCGTGCGCCCCCAGCTCATCGTGCGCGGCTCGACCGCAGCCGCGCCCGACGGGGCCGCTAGCATGGTGTGGTGACCGCACCGAACGACACCCGCACCAGCTACGACACCGCCCAGCAGCGCAGCGACAGGATCTGGTCCACGATCGAGTCCGACCCCTCGGGGCTGCGCATGCTCACCGGCGACCGCCCCACCGGCGCCCTGCACATCGGCCACTACTTCGGCTCGCTCCGCAACCGCGTGCACCTCCAGGACGCCGGCGTGGAGACGTGGCTGATCGTCGCGGACTACCAGGTGATCACGGACCGTGACGTGGTCGGGGACATCAAGGGCTCCGTGCGCGAGCTGCTCACCGATTACCTGGCCGCCGGGATCGACCCCGAGCGCTCCACGATCTTCGCCCACTCCGCGGTGCCGGCCCTGAACCAGCTGATGCTGCCGTTCCTCTCCCTGGTGACCCAGCCCGAGCTCGAGCGCAACCCCACGGTGAAGACCGAGCTCGCCGCCGCCGGGAAGTCCGCGATGGGCGGGCTGCTGCTGACCTATCCCGTCCACCAGGCCGCGGACATCCTGTTCTGTCACGGCAACCTGGTCCCGGTGGGCCGGGACCAGCTGCCGCACATCGAGCAGACCCGTGTCATCGCCCGTCGCTTCAACGAGCGCTACGCCGGGGGAGAGGAGTACTTCCCCGAGCCCGATGCCCTGCTCTCCGAGGCGCCGACGATCCTGGGGCTGGACGGCGAGCACAAGATGAGCAAGTCCCGCGGGAACACCGTCATGCTGCGGATGGACGCCGACGAGACGCTGAAGAAGATCAAGAAGGCCAAGACCGACGCGGACCGACGGATCACCTACGACCCCGAGGGGCGCCCCGAGGTCGCCAACCTGCTCACCATCGCCTCGCAGGCCGAGGGGCGGTCCCCGGAGGAGATCGCCGAGGAGATCGGCGACCGCGGTGCCGGCACCCTGAAGCTCCACACGGCCGAGGTGCTCAACGAGCACCTCGCCCCGATCCGCGCCCGGCGGGCCGAGCTCGAGCAGGATCCCGGCTACCTCTTCGAGGTGCTCCGGGCGGGCAACGAGAAGGCCGTCGCCGAGGCCGAGGCCACTCTCGCGAAGGTCCGCGAGTTCATGGGGATGGTCTACTGACCTGCTGACCGGGCCCGGCCGAGCGCCGCGCCCGTCCCGTTCAGAAGCGGCTCGAGCTGCCGGCGCCGGAGAAGCCGGAGGCGGAGAATCCCGAGGTGCCGGCGCCCGATGAGGCGGGGTTCCGGTGGGTCTCCAACGCGGCGTCGGACGTGCCGTGCCACGACGAGTACCACAGCACCGGGCTGAGGTTCCAGAAGCCCGTGTCCCCGGTCCCGGCGGACTCCCATCGCTGCCGCCGGGCACGCACGGAGCGGTACCCGTCGTCCTCGACCTGGTCGGCGGCCTCGCGCAGCACCTCCGCCTCGTCCTCGTCCTGGGCGACCCTCTGGATGCGATGCTCCGTGAGCGCCCGCACCGCGGCGGACAGCTCGCGGGTCAGCGTGTCGAGGTGCTCGAGGGCGGTCTCGGGGGTGATCCGATCGGCCTCGAGCCGTGCGGTGAGATCGTCCATCTCGCGCTCCGCGTCGGCGCCGAGGTCCGCGAGCCCCGTCGCCGCGCTCCGTGCGCCCGGCGTCATCTCCTCCTCGTCCTCCCGTGCGAGCACCTCCGGGATGCGCCGGACGGAGTCCCGCAGCGGCTCCAGCTCCCGCTCCCACGCCTGCCGCCAGTCGCCGAGGCGGTGCAGCAGATCGGAGGCGGCGATGATCTCGTCGTCGGCATCGTCCAGGGAGGCGACGACGCGCTCGATGTCCCGTGCGAGCCCGCGCTGGGCGGAGGTCAGCCCCCAGCCCCAGCCGCGCCGCCCCGGCGCGGGCAGCTCGGCACGCAGGCGCTCCGCCTCCGCGAGCTCCGCTGCGTACACCTCGTGGTCCCGCAGCACGGCCTGTGCGTAGGGGGAGTCGGTGGGCAGGCCGCGGGCGGCGGCGTCGGTGAGGGCGCGCTGGGCGTGCACGTCCTCGAGGCGGGGGAGGGCCCTGTCCACCCGCCGGCGGGCCGCGGTGCGCATCACGAGGAGGCTGAGTGCGGCCACGAGCGACGAGACCCCGGCCAGCACGCTCCCGATCAGCACGCCGGGTTGCTGCCACCAGGGGCGCAGCAGCAGATCTGCGTACTCCTCGGCGCCGGCCCGCAGGGCCGCGTGCCAGTCCCCGTCCTGGGCGTCCTCCGTCATCGCCTCCTGCGCGTCGGTGAAGCCTCCGTCGCCGAGCTTCACGTCCTCCCCGGCGTAGGTGCCCAGGAACCGGTTGTCCGGGTCCAGGGCGAGGATGACGGTCCCGTCGGCGAAGCGACTGCCGTCCGCGGAGAGCAGCTCGGGGGCGGAGGCGCGGGCGTGATCGAGCGCCGCATCATTCAGCGCGGTGTCCTCGGAGGCGTCGTGGCCGTGCTCGGTCACGTCCAGGACCAGCACCACCAGGTCCACCTCGGTGCGGAAGTCCACCTCAGCCAGCTCCTGCTCGAGCTGCGCGGTGTCGACGGCGCCGGTCTCGTCGTGCACCGACACGGTGCTGGGCGGCGCGGCGAGGGAGGGTGCCGGCACCAGAGCTGCCAGCAGGAGCAGCAGCGTGAGCAGTGCGATCCGCCCCGGTGCGGGCCTGCCCGTCCCGGAGGTGCGACGGGGCGGGGCGGCGGTGACGAGCTGGGGAAGCATGCGACGAGGCTAGGCAACGGCCCGTGTCGGAGGGATCCGACGTTCGTCGGCAGGCTCCTCCGACGTCGGCCGCTGCACCGGGTCCCGGGACGCCCAGCCCCCGCCCACCGAGGCACGTTATGATCGGGCAAAGTGACCCTTAGAGCCCACGGCTCCCGCAACATCGAGGAGAAGCATGCCCATCTACGAGAACGTCTCCGAGCTGGTCGGCCGCACCCCGCTGGTCAAGCTCAACCACCTCGGTGACGAGGTCAAGGCGACCATCGTCGCCAAGCTCGAGTTCTACAACCCCGCCAGCTCGGTCAAGGACCGCATCGGCGTGGCCATGATCGACGCCGCCGAGGCGTCCGGACAGCTGCAGCCCGGCGGCACCATCGTCGAGGCCACCAGCGGAAACACCGGCATCGCCCTGGCCATGATCGGCAGCTCGCGAGGCTACAAGGTCGTGCTGACCATGCCGGAGTCGATGTCCAAGGAGCGGCGGATGCTGCTGCGCGCCTTCGGGGCCGAGCTGGTGCTCACCGAGGCCGCCAAGGGCATGAAGGGCGCCGTCGAGAAGGCCGAGCAGATCGCCGAGGAGACCGGCGCGGTGCAGGTCAAGCAGTTCGACAA
>Ga0209487_1003274_pt1 | contig 12751 bp, 9 predicted proteins | sample Poulit2012_FD_187524 | JGI IMG/M metagenome (GOLD analysis project Ga0209487, IMG submission 187524) | Agricultural soil microbial communities from Georgia to study Nitrogen management - Poultry litter 2012 (SPAdes) (version 2) | ecosystem: Environmental > Terrestrial > Soil > Agricultural land... | reverse complement strand
TGTTTTTTAGAGTATCTATCGTAAAAATATAGTCATCGTACGTTGTTTAAATAGAAAATAAAATGTGATCATTTGCATGTCGTTTACGTATACGTATAAAAACCGCGTCCGGACTTTCTTCCGTACCAACCTGCTTGGACGTACTGGCGTAAAAGTGGACATGGACGGTATTTTGGATCATTAAACCCTTCATACAACACTTCCATAATGTATAAACACGTATCTAAACCGATAAAATCAGCAAGTTGGAGTGGTCCCATCGGATGGTTCATCCCGAGCTTCATCACCGCATCCACATCTTCAATCGTGGCGATTCCTTCGTAGACGGTAAAGATCGCTTCGTTAATTAACGGCATAAGAACACGGTTGGATACGAATCCGGGGAAATCTTTTACGGTAACTGCCGTTTTATGCAACTGTTTCGTGACGGAAACGACCGTTTCGTACGTCGCATCATCCGTTTGTATCGCGCGAATTATTTCGACGAGCCGCATGACAGGAACAGGATTCATAAAATGCATGCCGATTACTTTTTCCGGACGAGTTGTTGCAGACGCAATTTCCGTAATTGGAAGGGCAGATGTGTTCGTCGCTAAAATCGCTTTGTCATGTAGTTGTTCATCTAACGATGCAAATATGTTTTGTTTTACATCGAGTTGTTCAATGACTGCTTCAATCGCTAAATCGACTTCGGTAATTTCTGATAATGACGCTGTCGTCGTAATGTTGGCAAGCGTCCGTTCTTTTTCTATTTCGGTTATCCGTTCTTTTTGAACAGCACGCGTAAGCGACTGTTCAATCGTCGTGATCCCTTTTGTTAAAGCGCTTTCATTTTTATCTTGTAACAATACTTCGTAATTTGCTTGGGCACAAATGTGGGCGATTCCCGCCCCCATTTGGCCCGCACCGATGACAGCGATCCGTTTAATTGGCATCGTACATCACCTTTCATAAATTTATCGTTTCGGTACATCGATTAAGACAGCGTCGCCTTGACCGCCACCGCTACAAATGGCCGCTATCCCTTTCCCACCGCCACGTCGAGTGAGTTCGTGGATGAGCGTAAGTATAATTCGTGCACCGCTTGCGCCGATTGGGTGCCCTAAAGCGACTGCACCACCGTTTACGTTTATTTTTTCCGAATCTAGCCCAGCAATTTGTTTACTCGCTAACGTCACCGCAGCGAACGCTTCATTTATTTCAAACAAGTCAATCTCATCTGCTGTCATATTCACTTTTTCTAACAGTTCGTTAATGACGATCCCAGGTGTTTCAGAGAAGTTTTCTGCTTCCACAGCAACTTCTGTATGAGCAACAATTGTCGCTAGCGGTGTTTTCCCAAGTTGTTCTGCACGCTCCCCTGACATGACGACGAACGCACATGCCCCGTCATTTATACCTGGAGCATTTCCTGCTGTAATCGTACCATCTTTATCGAATGCTGGGCGAAGTTGCGTCAGTTTTTCGACCGTCGTATCTTTACGTGGTGCTTCATCTTCGCTTACAACGAGAGCCTCACCACGACGCTGCGGGACTTCTACTGGTACGATTTCATCTGAAAATTTGCCCGTCTCTATCGCTTCAATTGCACGTCTATGACTGCGATATGCCCATTCATCTTGCGCCTTGCGGCTTAACTCGTACTTTGTCGCCGTATGATTTCCGTACGTTCCCATATGAACGTCGTTAAAAGAACATGTTAAGCCATCGTAAATCATCATGTCGACTGCTTTCATATCCCCCATACGCGCTCCCCAACGAGCCTTTGGTAAGATGTACGGTGCATTACTCATACTTTCCATCCCGCCAGCAACGACGACACTTGCTTCTTTTAAACGGATCAATTGATCAGCCATCGTTACCGCGCGCATGCCGGATGCACATACTTTGTTAATCGTTTCTGTTTTTACGTGCCACGGAATATCTGCTTTGCGCATCGCTTGGCGCGATGGCAACTGACCTTGACCTCCTTGTAACACTGTCCCCATAATGACTCGATCGACATCTTCACCTGTAATACTTGCTCGTTCAAGCGCAGCGTGAATCGCCTTACCACCTAAATCAGATGCTGATAACGTACTTAATGAACCACCGAAACGTCCGAAGGGCGTTCTTGCACCAGCTACAATTACTGCTTTTCCCATCCGTTTTATCCTCCCTATTTATATAATACGTATATACGTTTGTCACATGTGTTCATTGTTGCCATACATTTTACGGTGCTATTTGAGCGACTGCTCAATCAATGTGTACGAAAAAACGTTCTCACTTCCGTACGCGTAGCTCAGTTTCGTCTACGTTACATAGAACGTAAACGAAACTTACACGCATATTTATGAGACGTTTCTCTTTTCCGTTTCCGCAAAAACAGATAACGCTAAAATTTCTGCTACGTCTAACGTACCGATGTCGTTTTCCACTTCTTTTGCTTTCGTTCCGTCCGCGATCATCGTTAAACAGAATGGACATGCCGTTGAGATCATCGATGGGTTTACTTCGATTGCTTGCTCGGTACGTGCAACGTTAATTCGTTGTCCTGTCGTCTCTTCCATCCACATGAGCCCACCACCAGCACCGCAGCACATCGCATTATCGCGCGTTCGTTTCATTTCGACAACTTCTAGTCCAGGTATCGCTTCTAGTATCGCTCGCGGTGGATCGTATACGTCGTTATAACGCCCTAAATAACAAGAATCATGATACGTAATTCGTTCTTCGATACGGCCTTTCGGCGTAAGCCGGCCCTCTTTTATTAAGTCGTATAACATTTGCGTATGGTGAACGACTTCTGCTTCGAAACCGAAGTCTGGATATTCATTTTTAAATATATTGTATGCATGCGGATCGATCGTCACAATTTTTGTCACACCGTTTTTCTCGAACTCTTTTATGTTTTTCTCCGCGATCTCTTGGAACAAAAATTCGTTTCCAAGACGGCGTGCTGTATCACCGGAGTTCATTTCACGATTTCCGAGAATGGCAAATTTTACACCCGCTTCGTTCATCAGTTTTGCAAAATCAATGGCGATACGTTGACTACGGTTGTCGAACGCTCCCATCGAACTAACCCAATATAAATATTCGAACGTTTCGCCTTCCTTTTTTAACTCTTTTACTGTCGGAATCGATACCGTTTCATCCAATTCACGCCACTTGATCCGATCTTTACGCGACAATCCCCACGGGTTCCCTTGACGTTCGATGTTCGTTAAAGCCCGCTGTGCTTCTGGGTCAATACGTCCTTCCATCATGACCAAATGACGGCGCATATCGATAATATGACCGACGTGTTCGTTCATGACAGGACAAGCGTCTTCACAGTTTCGGCACGTCGTACAGTTTTCTAATTCTTCGACCGATATGACATCGCCGATCATTTGGATTGCGCTTATCTGTTCAACTGCTTCATTGCGCCCCATCTCCGCGTATTTATTCGGACCTTTTCCACTAAAGGCATATGCCGGAACCCACGGAGATTTGCCTGTAATGGCGGCTCCTTTTTCGTTTAAATGATCGCGCAGTTTTATCATAATATCCATCGGCGATAATACTTTACCCGTCGTCGACGCTGGACAAACGCTCGTACAGCGCCCGCATTCGACACAGGCGTAAAAGTCTAACATTTGCCGTCGTTCAAAATCTTCCACTTTCCCAACGCCGAAAGCAATCTCATCTTCCGGTGTGTCTTCATCAAAATCAAAATCGAGCTTTTCCAGTTTACCCGGTACACGTTTACTTATAAAAACGTTAATAGGTGCCGCAATTAAATGCGCATGTTTCGACTGTGGAATGTACACTAAAAAGACGAGTATCGTCAATGTGTGAATCCACCAGAAAATGTAGAAGAGTGTGATAGCCGCCGTCTGTGGTAGCCATTGAAACATGAAAGCAATAGCACTTGCAACAGGTTGTGACGCAGTAGAAATCGTCCCATCGATAAGTAAGAGCATCCCGTTACTTAATAGGACCGTCAACATAAGTGTTCCGATAAATAAGAGGACGATACCAGCGTAAAATCCACGTTTCAAGCGGACGAGCTTTTCAATATAACGGCGATAAAATGCCCAAACGACCGCTACTAACACAGCGAGTGTCACGAGTTCTTGAAAAAAGGTAAACGCTGGGTAGACCGGACCGAATGGTAAATGTTTTCCCGGTGCTAGTCCTTTTATAAACAGATCGATCGCACCGAATTGGACGAGTATAAATCCGTAAAACATGAGGACGTGGATGATGCCTGATTTTTTATCTTTTAACAGTTTCGATTGTCCGAAAACGATCGTGACAATATCTTTCAACCGTTCTTTTAACGCTAAATCAAATTCCGTTTTCTTTCCGAGTCGAATAAACGCTACACGTGTTGCTACTGCTCGCGCAAATAAGTAAATTCCGTACAATGTAACGACTAAAAACAACAACCAATTGATCGTTATGAACACGAGAACGCCCCCTTATTGTGAACTATAATCATTTGAAATCGTTTCCATCTTATGTTCTATCTTACGCCATGAATGACTATTCAGTCAACAGTCTTTTGAAAACTGTCACGTTACTTTTTTTACACAACACGAAGTCATCCTTATGTAAAAGGATATGTAATCGACGGTCGTATGTATGAAGTTTTCAGCGTAAAAAAGCTCCCGGTGACATCCTTCTGTCACCGGGAAAAGTTACATTTTTTCGGGTGCTTCGACACCGATAATGTTTAGCGCATTTTGTAACGTCAATTGCACCGCGCGCATGAGTGCCATTCGCGCATGTGTTAACGGTTCATTATCTTCGTTAATGACTTTTTCCGCGTTGTAAAAACTGTGTAAACTTGCTGCTAAGTCGTGCACGTATTGTGTGAGGCGATGTGGTGCTTTCCGGTCAGCTGCTTCGATAATCACTTGGGGAAAGGCGGCTAATTGCTTTAATAAATCTTGCTCCCTTTCTGACTGTAACAATGTCGCATCGAACGGTGTATCGAGAGAAAATCCTTGCTTTTCCGCTTGTGCTAACATCGTACAAATACGGGCATGTGCATATTGAACGTAATATACTGGGTTTTCGTTCGACTGAGACTTAGCAAGTGAAATATCGAAATCGAGTTGCGAGTCGTTCGAACGCATCGTAAAGAAATAACGGACCGCATCCGTTCCGACTTCTTCCATTAGTTCGCGTAACGCGACTGCTTTTCCCGTCCGTTTGCTCATCCGGACACGTTCGCCATCTTCATACAAATTAACGAGTTGCATAATACAGACGTGGAAAACTTCTTCGGCGTAGCCGAGCGCTTGGATCGCCGCGTTCATGCGTGCGATATAACCGTGGTGATCGGCACCCCAAACGTTAATAATTTCGTCGTAACCACGTAGTAATTTATCTCGATGATAAGCGATATCTGGCGTTAAATACGTATATGTTCCATCGCTTTTTATGAGCACGCGATCTTTGTCATCACCAAATTCAGTCGATTTAAACCATGTCGCATCGTCTTTTTCGTAAATGTACCCTTTCTCTTTCAAAATCGCTAACGTATCGTCTATTTTGCCACTGTCATAAAGCGACATTTCAGAAAACCACCGATCGAAAAAGACACCGAATGCATCGAGATCTGTTTTAATTTTACCTAGTTCATATTCAAGTCCATATTCACGGAAATATCGTAGTCGTTCATCCTCTGCGACGTGCACCCACTTATCGCTATCTTCTTCCGCGAGGCGTTTTCCGATATCGATAATATCGTCGCCGAAATAGCCGTCTTCCGGCATCTCACTCTCTAAGCCGAGCGCTTCAAAATAACGTGCTTCAATCGATTTAGCCAACTGATCGATTTGGTTCCCTGCATCGTTAATATAATATTCACGATCGACGTCATAACCCGCGGCAGCGAATACGTTACTTAAGACGTCGCCGAATGCAGCACCACGTGCATGACCTAAATGAAGGTCTCCTGTCGGGTTTACAGAAACGAATTCGACTTGTACTCGCTTCCCTTGTCCATAATTTGTTTCCCCATAATGTTCACCCTGTTCTAAAACTGTCGCAACGATGTTCGCTAAAAAGTCATCTTTCATGTAGAAATTAATGAATCCTGGTCCTGCAATGTCGACTCGTTCGACTTGTGCCGCTTCATAATCGAGTTTAGCGACAATTTGTTCAGCAATTTCCCGCGGTGGACGTTTTGCAATCCGTGTCAATTGCATCGCTACGTTCGTTGCAAAATCACCATGTTCTTTTTCACGTGGTTTTTGTAATTGTATGTCTGGAACTTTTTCGTCTGTCATAAAATCGCACGCTTCTACAGCTGCTGCTAGTTGTTCTTTTAACGTTTTCTCCACTTGATCAAGTACGTTCATCACTTATTTCTCCTCCGTATACGTAAGTGTAAGATGGTGATACCGTGTAGTATTTCGATCCATGCGGGCATCGTATTCAATACAAACGGTCCCAATTCCGTCCGTACGCCTTAATTGTTTATGTTCAATCGACTTCGTATCGATTTCCATTAAAAAAGACCCGTACGGATGGCGATATAGGCATTCATATTTTTCGCCTACGACGAATTGTTGTACCATACGAATGAGTCCCGTTCGTTTTATCGTCACTTTATTCGGATAGATCGTAATGATATTTTTAATCGGACCGAAGTCTTCCGTCTCTTCTTTGAACGTAATTACTTCTACGCGTTCATTTGCCATGTACGTCCCTTGTTGCTTAATAATTGATAACTCTTTTCGACCTTCGTCATCGATCACTGTGCGTAATTCTACATTTACCCGTTTTTTATGTAAGCTCATTTGTTACTCCCTGTAGTAATTCATAATAACAATATTATAACGATAATTCATCCGTTTTACCATCGTAACAACCCACCGACTGTTCGAGTGTGTCATTTCATTTTTTGTTTAATTTCTGTACAAATATCCAATAATGAAAACAGCCTAGTAAAAGTAAGGATGACGAACGATGCGATTATTTAGACTCATACAAAAACTGTGCTTCTATGCGATTGTAGTCGCATGTTTTAGTTTAAGTGTCATTTTAGCGATTAGTTATTATCTCGGCCCTCCTGAGACATTTATAGAACGCGAAACGACATTTTACGATCAAGACGAGGAGGAAATTGAAGTTTTTCAAAGGCGAAAACGTCACGTTGAACTCGATCATATTTCGCCTTTTTTTATCGATGCGATCATTGCCGTCGAAGATCGTCACTTTTACGATCATCACGGGTTTGACTATCGCGGTATCGCTCGCGCCGTTGTGAAAAACGTCCATTCAAAACGGCTAAAAGAAGGAGCGAGTACGATTACGCAACAATATGCACGTAATTTATATTTGTCACATGAAAAAACGTGGATTCGCAAGTTGAAAGAAGCCTTTTACACTGTTCGTCTAGAAATGTTTTACGATAAGGAGTCTATTTTAACAGGATATTTAAATACGATTTATTTCGGGCACGGTGCATATGGGATAGAAGACGCAAGTTTTACATTTTTTAATAAACGGGCGAAAGATTTAACGTTAGCAGAAGCCGCCATGTTAGCTGGAATTCCGAAAGGGCCAACGTATTATTCACCTTTTAACGATGAGGAAAGTGCCAGAGAACGTCAAATGTATATTTTGCAAACGATGCTTGATCGTGGAATCATTTCACAAGCACAATATTACGAAGCGAAACAGGAAAAACTGCAGTTTGCCAAGCCACAGACGTTAACGAACGAGGAAGCGCCGCATTACATCGATGTTGTCATTGCTGAAGCCGCGGACATCTTGCAAATAGAAGAGAGCGAGCTACTTACCGGAGGGTATAAAGTTTTTACGAAACTCGATCCGTCTACGCAAGAGGCGATCGAACAAAAGAGCGAAAGTGCGCTAAAACATAATGACAAAATTGAAATGGCAGCTGTAGCGATGGAACCGGATGACGGCGCGATCGTCGCCCTCGTCGGGGGGCGTAATTATGCAAATAGTACGTACAACCGCGCGACAAATGCTAAGCGAATGGTCGGTTCTATTTTTAAACCGATTCTTTATTATGCTGCATTGGAACGCGGCTTTACTCCATCGACAAAACTGAAAAGTGAACCGACGAAGTTTGCACTTGAAGATGGCGAACTATATGAACCGAGTAATTACAATGGCTATTACGCGTATAAACCGATTTCGTTAGCTCAAGCACTTGCTCTTTCCGACAATGTGTATGCAGTAAAAACGAATCTTTTTTTACAGCCGGAAAACGTCGTTAAGGCTGCAAAGAAATTCGGTATTACGAGTGATTTACCTGCCGTTCCGTCTCTCGCTCTCGGTAGTGCGTCGATTTCGTTGCTCGAGATGACGACTGCATATGGAATGATCGCAAATGGTGGGAAAAATGTGCAAAGTTATACGATTGAAAAAATTGAAAATAGTAATGGAAAAGTGTTGTATACGAAAAAAGTTCCGTCTGATCAACGATTAAACGAACAAAAAACGTTCATCTTAACTCATTTAATGCAAGGTATGTTCGACCGTCGTTTGAACGGGTATATGGATGTGACGGGAGCTCCGATTGCAGATCAATTACGTTTTCCCTATGCTGGTAAGTCTGGCACAACGGATACGGATAGTTGGATGGTCGGCTTCAGTCCGAAATTAGCTGTCGGTGTCTGGATTGGTTACGACGACAACGAGCCGTTACAGACGAGCATCGAAAAAACTGTCGCAAAAACGATTTGGGCGGAGGCGATGGAGAAATTTCATGAGGATGAAACGGACGTCACGTTCCCCGTTCCAAATGGAATTGTGAAAAAAATAGTCGATGTCGAAACAGGACTTCTAGCTACATCAGATTGTGCAGTGACGAAAGCGATGTATTTTGAAGCAGGAACAGAGCCGACGACACCGTGCACCCACGATAATGATCTAGATGAAAACGTAGATGAACCTGAGGAAGAGGATCATTTTTTAAAGCGGTTATTTCAATTGTTTTAAGGCGTGGGATCGGTTAGATAGTAATGACTTTTACGTTTGAGCGTGAACACAGGTCACGTGTTTAATCGTTTTCAGTGCGTTACCTTCTTCCGGTTCTTTTTGTTTTTGTAGTTTCGGTTGATTGAATCGGGGAAGCACACCTTGACGGACTAATTTCCAAACTCCGGCGAGAATTTGTCCGGGTAAACATGCCTTAACGGACTAACTTTCAAACTCCGGCGAGAATTTGTCCGGGTAAACGTGCCTTAACGGACTAATTTGCGAACTTCGGCGAGAATTTGTCCGGGTAAACGTGCCTTAACGGACTAACTTTCAAACTCCGGCGAGAATTTGTCCGGGTAAGCACGCCTCGACAGACTAGCCACGCCACTTCTTCACAAAATGAACCAGGTAATAGAAATAACATCCTTTCAAACGGACGAACACTAAAGTAAAAAGAGAAAAGGCCAATGCTAACGACTGTTAGTATTAGCCCCTTCTCTGTCCTAGTAATAACTTCATACACTACATCATATATTCTACAAACTCCATGCAAAAAGTACAAGTATAAGCTATTATTTTTCGTATATATTGTTATGAGAAAGCGTTTTTTACTTCATCGCTCGCTAAGTTCCACATATCTTCATCGAACGTCTTTAAAAAGTCACCGAGTAAATTTCGTGACTTGTCGTCCATATGATCGACGATGACGTGTCCTTTAAGGGATTTTTCCATATGAGTAACATGCTCAGGCAGTGATTTATATGCCCGTTTATTCGGCCTATCGACACGCAATTCGCTCGCTGCTACCCCATAGTAAAACGGGCCGTCATCTCCACGTTCAACTGTTACCCAAACGATCCAATACAGTTTGCCGTCTGGCACCTCATCTCGGTCGTTGAAATATTTCACACGTCGTTCAATGTCACTACGTGCATGCATCGCATCCATATCAACGTACGCTTTATTTTCATTCGGATCAACGATAACCGAAGACATGTTTTCTAACGAAATAGATCCGACACCGAATTCGTGGTGTCCATCGGTGGAATCATCTTTTATAATAGTAAATTGTTGTCGTTCACGTTTCTTTTTATCCATCTTATCTGACTCCTCCACTTTCCATTTGTCTTCATTGTATCATATTCCGTTCATGCTACTAAATAGTTCACTTTTTGAACCGTCCTTGAAAAATGAGTTCGTACATTTCATCTCGTAACGACGTATCCGTCAGTGCATCTATTTTTTCTTTCGGATAATACAATTTATGATCTTCGCGCATTTTACCCGTAATCGATTCGACGATGACAGAATGTGTGGAAAGTTCTTTCAATTCACCTGTCGGCATTTGTAAGTAAATGGGCACGCGCCCTTCCCCAGCACGATAAACGTCGTACGGTAGATCACTTGAAGAGTCAACGACTAAATAATATTTTGGATCAATGTTTGCCTTTTCAAACAAATGAATTAACTGCTCTTTTTTCTCTGCATCGTTTATCGGATCATATTCGACGTACTTAAACAGTTTTCTATTCATAAAGCGTGAACATAAATCGCTTAATATAACGTCGTGTTCCTCTTGCCAACAATGGAAATAATAATTGACGACGGATTCATCGAGACGCAAATAATCGTGCACATCGAGCTTACTGTCAAAAAACGGTACGAGTAACGTCGGCTCAATTGCAAATGTATACCCATTTTCGTACAAATATTTCGCTCGGTGGAAAATTTTCGTTAAAATTACTTCCGCACTCCGCGTAACTGGATGAAAATATACTTGCCAGTACATTTGATATCGTGACAAAATGTAATCTTCAACCGCATGCATCCCCGTCGATTTTATAACGAGCTCATTTCGCGACGGACGCATGACGCGTAAAATTCGTTCCATATCAAACTGCCCGTAACTTACACCTGTATAATACGCATCGCGCAACAAATAATCCATCCGATCGGCATCAATTTGGCTCGAAATGACACTGACGACGAGTTGATCGTCATACGTTTTATCGATCACTTTAGCGACACGTTCCGGGAAGTCTTCCCCCATTTCGCGTAACACACGGTTGACGTTCGTATCTTCTAAAACGATCTTTTTCGTAAACTGTTCATGATCTAAGCCGAACACTTTTTCAAACGAATGCGAAAACGGACCGTGGCCCAAATCGTGCAACAGTGCTGCACTTAAACAGACGAGTCGTTCATCCGGATTCCATCCATCGCGTTCTTCTAATTTACGAATAATTCGGCGGGCAATTTCATACACGCCGAGCGAATGATTGAAGCGACTATGTTCCGCACCGTGAAACGTCGTGTACGTCGTGCCGAGTTGCTTAATCCGACGTAGCCGTTGAAACTCTGGCGTTGCGATTAAATCCCATATAATCCGATCCGTTACACGCACGTAACGATGAACTGGATCTTTAAACACTTTTACTTCGTCTAATTCCGTCTTTATATATACCAAATTCGTCCTCCCGTTTCTTTTTATACTCGTTACAATCTATTATATAATAGTTTCATACGTATTTTAAATCGAGTGCATAATAAAGGAGTACTAACTTGTGAAAACGATAGACGAACTACTACAATCGACAGAAATTCGCTTTATAAACAGCGCAACATTCCCTTATATATTCGAGGAACCGAACGATGCATTACGATCATTTGCAATCGATGATGCCATCGCAACAGCCGTCGGCAATGAGGAAGTTGCCCCGACTATTCGCTTATGGGTACATGAACGAACAGTCGTATTAGGCATACCAGACTCACGTCTCCCTCATTTAAACGACGGTGTTCAATATTTACAGGAACAAGGATGTAACGTCATCGTACGTAATTCGGGTGGACTTGCAGTTTTAATCGATCGCGGCGTATTAAATATGTCGCTTATCGTACCGAACAATGATTCCCTCTCTATTCATGACGGATATGACATGATGCTCGACTTCATTCAAAAGCTGTTCGGACCATATACGTCACAAATTAAAGCGTATGAAATTGTCGGTTCATATTGCCCTGGAGATTACGACTTAAGTGTACGTGGCATTAAATTTGCCGGCATTTCACAACGACGCGTACGTAACGGTGTCGCTGTCCAAGTTTATCTCGATATTAGTGGTAACAGTAGAGAGCGGGCGACGATCGTTAAAAACTTTTATGAACGGAGTATGAAAGGAGAACCGACAACATTTACATACCCCGACGTAAACCCAAGCGTTATGGGTACGATTAGCGAACTCGTCGACGCACCATTTACCGTCAAAGAAATAAGCGAGCGAATCGAATCGTATGTACAAACAAACGGCAACGTTACGAGTAATAATGCATATATCGAATCGGAGCGGGACGTTTTTTATAAACGACTCATTCAGATGAAACAACGGAATAAGAAAGCATCCCCACTATTATTAAATGAACATGAAGCACGATAAAACGTCATGAAATAACTTAAGTTTTTTAAAAAAACATGTACCTATTTTTATCGTTTTTATGACATTTTATAAGATGTCATTTTACATGTACATTGTTATGATATAGTAAGTCTAAACACAATTTTAAAAATAATGGAGGAGTTTACATATGGTTAAAGCAGTGAAAACGTTTGACGGTTGGTACAGTTTACACGACTTACGAGCGATCGACTGGGTAAGTTGGAAATACGCCGATGCCGAAAAACGAGAAAAAGCGATCACAGAGTTTACTGAGCTTTTAAATAAGTGGGAAGCGACGGAAGAAGCAAAAAAAGGAAGTCATGCTTTTTATAAAGTGATCGGACAAAAGGCGGACTTCATATTTATGTTTTTAC
>Ga0209487_1003273_pt1 | contig 12752 bp, 9 predicted proteins | sample Poulit2012_FD_187524 | JGI IMG/M metagenome (GOLD analysis project Ga0209487, IMG submission 187524) | Agricultural soil microbial communities from Georgia to study Nitrogen management - Poultry litter 2012 (SPAdes) (version 2) | ecosystem: Environmental > Terrestrial > Soil > Agricultural land... | reverse complement strand
TCGTCCTGAGCCAAGATCAAACTCTCAATAAAAGTTTGTATATGAATTATCATATTTTTCTTAGCTTGTATTGACAGAGAAACTATTTGCGTTAACAAATAACCTTCCCTATTCATTGCAAAACAATTACTTGTTTCGCTTGACATACTGGTTGTTTTATTCAGTTTTCAAAGAACAATTTTGTCTGCCGTTGTTTTGGCGACTTTTATATAATAACCCGTTCAATATTATTTGTCAAGCCGAAAAGAAATCTTTTTTTAAAATACTTTGATCATCTATTAATGTTACATAATAGAAAGCCACCGTTACTACAAATATTGAATAAAAATGTTTTCGTTAAAGTAATACGGTGGCTTCATTTAATAAATCTCTAAAGTTAATTCAACATAAGGGACCTAACGTATACAAAGACTTCATTTATCGTTCGTAACATTCCAAAGGAGCATTCTGCCCATATGTTGTATGTTTTTCACATTTTCCTGCGCAATATCAATGCGACTATACTCGCCGATTTTAATTGCCGGAATATATTCCCAATGCCATTTTTGTAATCTGTCAAATACACCTTTTGTGGCTTCTAAAGTTGGTTGGCTTCTAAATTCACCTAAGAGATCCATTAGTTCATCGCTATCCGTAAACCCTGAATCGTTAGGATCAAAATAATAAATCGCTGTAGGATCCGGCCGTAAACTATGCCCCATAATATTTAACTCATAAGCATCAGGGTCGTCTGTTATATCTAATAAAGTTGCCCAGTCGTATACTTGCAGATCCACGTTCATACCAATACTTTCAAGTTGTTTTTGTAAAACGACGGATGCATTATAATGGACGACATATTCCCGATCTGTAGCTATACGAATTGTTTCGCCATCATAACCCATTTCATCGAGTAATTGCTTTGCTTTTTCAGGATCTTTTTGATTGTACATTTCTTTTCCTTCTTCACTATACCAATTAGCTTCTTGCGGTTCTAACATCATGCCGTGACTTAAACGATAAAATCTTTCATCAGAAAATGCCGCTTCTAATATTTCATCTGCATCCATGACAGCCGCCAATACTTCTCGGGCTTTCACATCAGCAAAAAACCCTTTCGCTTTATTTGGAATGATTAATAATGTCGATACGCTCGGAACAACGTGTGTTTCTAAACTTGGGTTTTCTTCTAAAAGGAGCGCATTATCAATTGGAATTGATTGAGCAATGTCGTATTCACCCGATTGTAAACCTGCCACTCGCGTAGATGGGTCTTGAACAAATTCAAAATAAATATCCTTTACAAGTGCTTCTTTTTTACCTGTTAATCCATCGGCTGGATCATCTAATAATTTATAATCCGTAAACTTTGTTAAATGTACGTGTTGATCTTGAGCCCATTCAACAAACTTAAACGGTCCAGTCCCAATATGTTCATTAACTCCCTCTGCACTCGCGTCTTCCACGACTTCCTTTGGCATAATTCCTGCAAATGTCGTTCCACCTTGGGATAAAGCTGTTAATGCTGTTGATAATGGCCTATCGAGTTTAAATTCTACTGTATAATCATCGATTGCCTCAAAAACAGAGTTATCAAACTGACCACGTCCACCGGGTAGATCTTTCCATCGATTCATCGATGCGACGACATCTTCTGCTTTCATCTCTTTTCCATTATGAAAAAGAACTCCTTCCCTTAACTTAAACGTAATGACTAACCCATCATCACTTTGTTCATAGGATTCAGCAAGTAGTGGTACAATGTTATACTCTGAATCAACAGTAATTAAAGATTCGTACACTTGACCCATAATTTCTGTCGTAGCCGCTGCCGTACTAAGATGTAAATCTAATGTAGGTGGTTGAGCAGAGTAAGCAACTCGAAGCTCTCCCGTAACTTCACTATCATCTGTACTTTCTTTTTCTTCCACCGTTGTAGTTTCCACAACTTCATCAACGTCCGTATTTGACTCATCCATTTCCTGGGTCCCGCAACCTATAAGCAACACGAATAGAAAAATCAACAAAGTGATTTTCACTATTTTTTTAATGGTCATTACCTCCCCTTACGAAATGACACCTTAACTGTGAGCAATTGTCATACGAACCCTTAAAACGTTAGCGACGAACACTTGGTATCTTTAAGTGTACATTGTCGTTATTTTCTAATAATTTTTTTGCAATTTGTCGTGTGATCGAATATAGGAAAATATGACATGCTATGCTTATTTAATGTTATGTTTCCATAATTAAGAACATGTATATTTTATTGTTCAAGCGGATTAAAATTTTCCTTACCCGTTAATGAACGAATCGTTTGCACTAATAATTTTATTTGATCTTCAATATCTTGAATACTCACAGTTTCTATCGGTGAATGCATATATCTTAATGGTAATGAAATTAGTGCAACAGGAACTCCCTTATTTGTAAACTGTATTTTATCAGCATCTGTTAGCGTCATTTCTGGAGTTATTTCATATTGCAAATTCACGTTAGCTATTTCAGCACTTTTTTCAATGAATTGATTTAATGGCCTATTAATCGGTGAACCTTTTGCTATAACAGGTCCTTTGTTTAATGTTACGTCACCAAATTTCTTTTGTTCAACATTCGGAAAATCAATAGCAAATGTCACATCACAAACTATTGCAATGTTTGGTTTAATGCCCGCCGCTGTATAAAAAGCTCCATGCATATTCGTTTCTTCATTAACTGTACTTGCAATGTAAACACCGATGTCACACGTATGCTTAGATAATTGTTTTAAAACTTGTGAGGCAATAAACAAATTTGCTTTATTATCTAATGCTTTTCCGGCAATCAAACGATTTTTCATTTCTTTTGCTACCGATTGATAAACAGCTAAATCACCAACGTTAACAAATCCTTTTGCCTCTTTTTTTGATTGAAACCCGCAATCGATAAACAGATCATCAACGGAAAACTTATCTTTTAATCCCCCTAAATGTTCGGCATTAACACCGATTACACCCGGGACTACTCCATTTTCTGTTAAAATTTCTATATGCATACCAACTAGCGTTTTTTCATTAATCCAGCCAACTTTATCAAAGTATAGAAAGCCTTTTTCATCAATATGTTTAATAATTAATCCTATTTCATCACAATGAGTTGCTAACAAAACTTTAAAATTTGCTTCAGGATTTAAAACGCCAATAACATTTCCCGCATGATCTGTTTTTATTTCATCAGCAAAAGGCCTAATATAATTTAGCCACTTTTTCTGAATGTTCATCTCATAACCTGAAGGCGAATGGGTTGCTAATAAATCAAATAAAAATTGCTTGTCCAAATTGTCTTCCTCCCAACTAATTTTTGTAAATGAACCTTTAATCGTCCACACTTCTTGATTCTCTTTTCAAACCTTTGCATTTTAATATATTGTAGCAAAAATAAATTAGTATTCCATTAACTTAAGTGAATATTGCAATAATTATAGCGTGTGATTGAATGTTAGCGTGAATAAATTAAAAACTAGCTAATGAGTTTAAAAATAGTATAAAAAAAGATCGAAGGCAATAAACCTTCGACCGTATGCTTTATCGGTTACGCATTTGTGGGAACAAGAGAACGTCGCGAATAGATGGTGCGTTTGTCAATAACATAACTAAGCGGTCTATTCCGATGCCAAGTCCTCCCGTTGGCGGCATACCGTATTCTAATGCTTCAATAAAGTCTTCATCCATTAAATGTGCTTCATCGTTTCCTTGTTCACGCTCAGCCATTTGTGCTTCAAATCGTTTTCTTTGTTCGATCGGATCATTTAACTCGCTAAAGGCATTTGCATGTTCGCGACCGACGATAAATAATTCAAAACGATCTGTAAATCGCTCATCCTCTTTATTGCGCTTAGCAAGTGGTGAAATTTCTACCGGATGCCCATAAATAAACGTTGGCTGGATAAGCTTGTCTTCAACTTTTTGTTCAAAAAACTCATTGACAATATGTCCATATGTCATCGTCTCTTCTATCTTAATATCATGCTCCTTAGCAAGTGCTTTTGCTTCTTCATCACTTACTTCGCCCCAAAAATCAACACCCGTATATTCTTTAACCGCATCGACCATATGTTGTCTTTTCCATTTTGGTGTAAGATCGACTTCATAATCTCCGTATGTAATCGTCGTGGAACCTAAAACTTCTTCGGAAATATGAGCGACTAAGTTTTCTGTAAGTTCCATAATGTCGTGAAAATCTGCATATGCTTCATACAATTCAATCATCGTAAATTCTGGATTATGACGTGTTGAGACTCCTTCATTACGGAAAACTCGACCGATCTCATAAACTTTTTCCATATCACCGACGATTAGACGCTTTAAATGAAGTTCAATAGCAATACGCATATAAAGCGGAATGTCTAATGCATTGTGATACGTTTCAAAGGGCCGGGCATTCGCCCCACCAGGAATCGCATGCATCATCGGTGTTTCAACTTCTAAAAAGCCTAAATCATCTAAGTAACGTCGCATTGATTGAATAATTTTACTACGTAAGACGAAAACATTTTTACTTTCTTTATTTGTAATTAAGTCTAGATAACGTTGACGATATCTTTGTTCAATATCTTTTAAGCCGTGGTATTTTTCTGGAAGTGGGCGTAATGCTTTTGTTAACAATTCAAACTCATTTACCGAAATAGACAATTCCCCAACGTTCGTTTTAAAAACGACTCCAGTGACACCGACAATATCACCAAGATCAATTGACCGATAAACATTATCATACAACTCTTTACCGATAGCATCTTGACGAACGTAAATTTGAATTTGTTCGCTTACATCTTGTATATGGGCAAAGCTCACTTTTCCTTGACCACGTTTTGTCATGATACGACCAGCAAGTGTTACTTTAATATTTTCTTCTTCTAATTGTTCCTTTGATAAGTCGCCATATGCATCATGCAATTGTTGCGCAACGTGTGTGCGAACGAACTTACTACCGAATGGATCAATTCCTTGTTCACGGTACGTTGTTAATTTTTCCCGACGCACAGCCATTTGTTCATTTAATTCTTCTGACACTGAAAAATCACTCCATTAAATTTATTCAAATCTTTATTCGCAAAACAGTTGGAAACATGACATAACAATGCCCTAACTACCTATTTTACGTTTTGAAAAATATATGTTTTTCTATATAATCGCAACCGTTGAAAAACAGACATTCGAGAAGATATTATAACATCATTAAACAATTGTTCCAATTAAGACATATTCTTATAACAATGTTTAGTTACTTAACGTTATCTATTAATCGTTCATCCATTTTATTATACACAAAACAAAGGGGCAATTCATTTGTTTTAATTTTTAACAATTTTTCATAAGTTAAATTAGCGTACGAAAAAACGGCACATATAAGTTAACTGTTTTAAAATACATTAACCTATATGTCGCCGTTAGATAAATAATTATTTATTTATTTGATCTCATCATCAAAAGCATATAAAGGAGTTGATAAATATCTTTCTCCATTACTTGGTAAAATAGCGAGAACACGTTTCCCCGCGCCTAATTGTTTAGCAACTTCTTGAGCGGCATAAATAGCTGCACCTGATGATATACCTCCTAATATACCATCCGATTTGGCCACCTCACGTGCTGTTGCAAAAGCTGCATCATTAGATACTTGTATAATATCGTCGTAAATATTTGTATTTAATGTGTTTGGAACAAATCCGGCACCAATGCCTTGAATTTTATGCGGACCTGCTTCTTTACCAGAGAGAATTGCCGAATCCTCTGGTTCAACCGCATATATTTGTACATGTTCAAAATGTTCTTTTAAAACTTTTCCGGCGCCTGACACTGTACCACCAGTTCCAACACCAGAAATAAACGCATCTAAGCCGTCAGGAAATTGTTTCACAATCTCTTGGCCTGTTGTTCGCTCATGAACTTCGGGATTTGCCATATTGTTAAATTGTTGTGGCATAAAATATCCGTGTTCCTTTTGTAATTGTTCAGCTTTTTCAATAGCCCCTTTCATACCTTCAGCCCCCGGAGTTAGAACGAGTTCTGCACCGAAAGCGCGCAGTAGATTGCGCCGTTCTTGACTCATCGTATCTGGCATGACGATGACAGTGTTATAACCTTTTGCGGCTGCAACCATTGCAATCCCAATACCAGTGTTACCACTTGTCGGTTCAATAATAGTATCTCCCGCTTGCAAAATTCCTTCTGCTTCGGCTGCTTCAATCATCGACAATGCGATACGATCTTTAACCGAACTTCCAGGATTCATAAATTCTAACTTCACATAAATATCTGCCTGCACATTTGGTTGCTCATTTTTTAACTTCACAACCGGTGTTTGCCCAATGAGCTCCGCTATATTATTAACGACTTTCATTTTATAGCCTCCCTTTAATTCCTAGTTATCGTATAGGATTAATTGTAATATACGATGAATTTAGCAAAATGTCAATAATAAGTTGTTTGTTTTAGTTTTTACAAATTTTACTTATATACATACATTTTCTCCATAAAAAAATCTCATTAACTATTGAAAAACAGTCAATGAGATACGTTTACTTAATTTAACGGTTGATCGAGCAATTTTTCTAAATCAGTAGCTGATAATTGATACGTCTTATTACAGAAGTGGCATGTCGCCTCTGCCCCATCATCTTCCTCGATCATCTTTTTAATTTCATCTTCACCAAGTCCACTAATCGCTTGTTTAATTCGTTCAACTGAACATTGACATTTAAAACGAACAGGTAACTTTTCATGGAAATTTACTTGATAGTTCTTAAATAAACTTTGTAAAATTTCTTCTGGTGTTGCTCCGTCAGCAACGAGCTGAGAAATTGCTGGAAATGCAGCAATTTGTTGTTCGAGGTCTGTAATAAATTCTTCGTCTGCACCTGGCATCACTTGAATAATAAACCCACCAGTAGCCTTAACCGAATGGTCAGGATTAATAAGTACACCTGCACCAACGGCGGAAGGAATTTGTTCAGAATGGGCGAAGTAATATGTGAAATCCTCACTTATTTCACCGGTAACTAGTGGTACTTGTCCAGTAAAATGATCTTTTAACCCTAAATCTTTGACGACACTTAAATGTCCCGTAACACCAACTGCCCGGGCAACATCAAGTTTTCCAAATTTATTTAATTCAAAATCGACATGTGGGTTCGTTACATAACCACGAACTTCACCTTTAGCATTACTATCAACAATAATCGCACCAATTGGTCCGCCACCTTCAACTTTTACGGTAATTTTTTGCTCGTTTTTTAACATAGCAGCCATCATTGTAGATATTGTCATCGTTCGGCCCAATGCAGCTGTCGTTGTCGCCCACGTGTCATGACGTTTTCTTGCTTCTTCAATAGCTTCCGTTGCCCGAATAGCATAAGCACGTACTAAGCCGTTATGTACGGTTGCTTTTACTAAATAATCATTCATTCATTTAGCTCCTTATCTTCGTGTTTCATTTCTTTTGTAAATGATGTACAACCCTTTTAATGTAAGTTGTTGATCAACATGATCGATTGTTTCAGATCCTTTAGCGATAAGTGGTGCTAAGCCACCTGTAGCAATAACTTTAGCTGTATTACCAACTTGTTCTTTCATTCGCTTAATAATTCCATCGACTTGACCAACATAACCGTAGTATACGCCTGATTGCATCGCTTCAACCGTCGAATGTCCGATAACTGTTTCAGGTCGCTGAATTTCAATTTTCGGTAATTTTGATGCTTTACTATATAGAGCTTCCATCGATATTTTTATCCCAGGAGAAATAATACCGCCATAATATTCTTCCTTTTCATTGACGTAACAGTATGTTGTTGCCGTTCCGAAATCTACGATAATAACTGGAGCACCATAAGATTTAATAGCACCGACAGCATTTACGATACGGTCGGCCCCAATTTCCCGGGGATTAGGATAACGCATCCCTAACTGGCTATTAACTTCTTCTCGCCCAATAACTAATGGTTCAATCGCAAAATATTTGCGGCACATTTGCTCTAAAGCGAACATAATCGGCGGAACGACAGAAGATATAATAATTCCTTTGATATCTTTAAACGATATATTTTTCAAATCAAAAAGTGACTTTACTAAAATTGCAAATTCATCTTCTGTTTTATGGCGATCTGTTTTAATACGCCATTCATGAAATAATTCGTTATCTTTAAAAACACCAAGCACTGTATTCGTATTACCAATATCAAGTACAAATATCATATGGTTATACCCTCTTCTCGAAAAATTCAACTCAATTTTATACAAACAATATAACATAAACGTTTTATCAATAAAATTGTTTTGAACGTATCTATTGTAGCAAACATAATAAATTTATTTTTAGAAAACAAAAAATCCCCCACTTCAAGAGTGGAGGACTTTATGTTTATTCACGATCAGACGGCTTTTCATCTGTCTTATAAGTCTCTGATTGTAATTCTTTTTTCTTCTTCGATTCCTCATAACTATCAGGTTCATCGTCTTGTTTTTTAATGTTAACGATGACCTCAGATTCTTCGTCTGAACGATCCTTAACCGTATGTTCCATCTCTACGACTATTTCGTCAGTCGTCTCTTTATCTACTGCTTCGTTTTCCGGTGGTAAAACACCGTCTTCGAACAATGACTTAATTTGGTCTGCATCTAGTGTTTCAACATCGAGTAACGTTTGGGCAATGAGCTCTAATTGTTCACGATGTTCTGTTAAAATTGTTTTGGCACGGTCATAACAGTAGCTGATCAGTCGCTGTTTTTCTTGATCGATTTCATGGGCGATTGCATCACTATAATTTTTCTCGTTATGAAAATCGCGGCCTAGAAATACTTGATCACTACCACTGCCATTAAATTGGACAGGACCAATTTTATCGCTCATACCAAATTCAGTAATCATTTTATCGACGATATTTGTCGCTCGTTGGAAGTCATTTGATGCACCTGTACTTACATGGTTCTTTCCGAAGATAATTTCTTCAGCTACCCGACCACCTAAAAGGCCTGTGACACGATCAAGCAATTCAGGTCGAGTGACAATGTAACGGTCCTCTTTTGGAAGCATAACCGCATAACCACCGGCTTGCCCCCGCGGTACAATTGTTACTTTGTGCACCGTATCTGCTTCATCTAACACCATACCGATAACCGTGTGTCCACTTTCGTGATAGGCAACGATTTGACGTTCCTTTTCAGATATGACACGGCTCTTCTTCGCCGGTCCAGCGATAACACGGTCAATCGCCTCATCAACTTCAGCCATACTAATTGATGTTCGATCATGTCTAGCAGCAATAAGTGCAGCTTCGTTTAACAAGTTTTCTAAATCAGCACCAGAAAACCCTGGTGTACGCATTGCAATTGTTTGTAAGTCAACTGTATCATCAATCGGTTTATTACGCGCATGAACTTTCAAAATCGCTTCACGACCTCTAACATCTGGTCGGTCAACTGTAATTTGTCGATCAAAACGTCCCGGTCGTAGTAATGCTGGGTCTAAAATATCTGGACGGTTTGTCGCTGCCATCATAATAATTCCTTCATTTGCATCGAACCCATCCATTTCAACGAGTAGTTGGTTTAATGTTTGCTCACGCTCATCATGTCCACCACCAAGACCAGCTCCACGTTGACGTCCAACAGCATCGATTTCATCAATGAAAATAATACATGGTGCATTTTTCTTTGCATTTTCAAATAGGTCACGCACCCGGGAAGCACCGACCCCTACAAACATCTCAACGAAGTCAGAACCACTAATGGAGAAAAACGGTGTACCTGCTTCACCTGCAACAGCTTTTGCAAGTAACGTTTTACCTGTTCCCGGTGGTCCGACGAGTAAAACACCTTTTGGTATTCTTGCACCGACTTTTGTAAACTTTTTCGGATCTTTGAGAAACTCAACAACTTCAACGAGTTCTTGCTTCTCCTCATCAGCACCTGCGACGTCTGAAAAGCGAACTTTTTCTTTACTGTCATCATAAAGTTTTGCTTTACTTTTACCGAAATTCATCACACGACCGCCACCGCCGCCACCGCCTTGGGCGCGGGTTAAGAAAAAGAAAAAGATTAGTCCGATTAATAAAAACGGGAGCATCATCGTTAAAAAGCTAACGAAGGCGCTAGGTTGTTCTTCTTCTTCAATCATTAAGACACTTTGTTCCGTCGCTAATTTTGTTATCTCAGTAATTGTATCCGGATTATCTGGAACTTGTGCAATAAACGGTTGTTCATCAGCTCGCATGATTCCAGTTATTCGGTATATTTTATTAACGGGTTGCATTGTCATTTCTTCAATTTCCCCGCTGTTTAGAGCTTCCATAAATTCCTTAACATTCAATTCATCTGTATCAGTATTTTGTCCTGTTATTAAATTAATAATTGAAAACAAGACTAAAAATATAATCCCATAAAAAAAGATGTTCCGAAACCATCGATTCATTGCTTACCTCCTCCCGTGCAGGAAAAACTATAATACATGTTACCACAAGGAAAACTTGAAATACAACTAATTCCCCTTGTAAAAGTATCTACGTTTATGTGAATGTTTTTTTATAACCCATTAGCGAGTAACTATTTGTCGAAAATAGTTATTTTCTAGTTTTTTTCCGCATAAACTTCTTCCTTTAGAATACCTATATATGGAAGGTTTCGATACTTTTGATTGTAATCTAAGCCAAAACCAACGACAAACTCATCAGGTACTTCAAAACCGACGATATCTGCTTTAATATTTGCTGTTCTTCCTGCCGGTTTATCTAACAGTGTCACTATTTTAATCGAACGCGCACGGCGATATTTAAATAAATCGACTAAATAACTTAATGTTAAGCCACTATCGATAATATCCTCGATAATTAATAAATCTCGTCCTTCAACTTTTGTATCTAAGTCTTTAACAATCTTTACCTCTCCTGATGAACGTGTACCGCTCCCATAACTTGAAACATCCATATAATCCATTTCTAAATATGTATCAATATGTGGAACGATATTTGCCATAAAAGGTACTGCACCTTTTAAGACGCCGATTACTAATGGAAATTTACCTTCATATTCTTCTGTCAGTTGTTTCCCAATTTCTTGACACTTTGCCGCGATCATTTCTTTTGTAATTAATATTTCTGCAATATCTTCGTGCATCGAGTCACCTTCTCCCTTAATGCTGTCTATATGTCAATTTTATGAATCGCTTGTTTTTATCATTAGATATTTGTATTTTCCCTTTTTTTAACCCTATTAACCAAATAATTTCATCACTTTTCGTAGTAACAATCGGCCACTGATCCCGTTTGTTGTGGGGAATTTTCTCATCAATAAAAATGTCTTTAATTTTCTTCCGACCTTTCAAACCATACCAAGTCATCCGATCTCCATGTTTTCGCGTTCTAACAAATAAAGGCAAATCTTCCCCTGTTACAGCTACGACATGTGAAAATTGATCTGTCATTGTTTCCCTTGCAACATAGTCCGCTTCTAATATGGACCCATCAGGAAATATAACTTCACCTGGAACGTTTAATTGTTGTGGGATAAACAAATCTTGTGAGGTTGGTTTGTTAAAATACATATGTATATAATCATATGATTTTTCAATGAGCAATTGTTGTGGAAAATTAATTCGTACGTAACTTTTATCATTTATTAATAATGCAAAAAAACTTTCAGCATGTGTATATGTGAGCTGATCTGGCAATTCATCGTATAGATAGTTTAATATTAGATGATAGATTCGTCTTTGTAAAGCAATCGGTTGCTTAATAAATTGTCGATGTTTAAATGTAATACGTTTATGTTCCTTATCTACTATCACTATTTTTCGCCAAGCCTGCTCCGCTCGTTCCATTAAATATTGTTCATCTTCCTGCAAAGCTTCACTTAGACGTTGCACGGTTAAATGGATGTTCACATTTTGTTCTTTTAAAAGTGGAACAATTTGTTTACGAAAATAATTTCGTGTGTACGATAAATCTTCATTTGATGGGTCAACCATCGGGGTTAATTGATGTTCTTTACAATAATCATTAATTTTTGTTTTCGTCAAACAAAGAAATGGTCGGATAATAAATCCTGTTGCAAAGGGCCGTTTATACGGAATGCCTGATAAAGCATTAGTGCTCGTTGACCTTGTAAAACTCATTAACATCGTTTCTAATTGGTCATCAGCATGGTGACCTAGTGCCAAGTAATTCGCTTTAAAAGCAATCATTTGTTCACGAAAAAACTGATACCTTAATTCGCGAGCAGCTACTTGGGTACTAATTTGACGTTTTGCTTTATAAGCTTTCACATCGATTTTTGTCTTGACACATTGTACATTAAGGGCTTCACAAAGTTGTTCAACATAAATGATATCTTTATAAGCATCTTCTCGCAGTTGGTGATTTACTGTCAGCGCAATTACTTCTATATTTCTCTTCTCCCGTTCATTACTTAAATAATGCAATAAAGCAACGGAATCAGGCCCACCAGAAACAGCGACGAGAACAACTGTGTCATTGGTAATTAATGAATGTTGCTCGATAAACTGCTCGACTTCTCTCACAAACTTACTCCTTTCTGCCAGAATGAATCTTTTATTTATTATACTATAAGGATTGTTAAGTAAATAAATGATTTGTTTAATTATTTATAAGAAAATATTCGCACTCATAAAATAACTTAAGGCGAACAGTAAAATAACTGTCGTCTCACTGATTGATGTTTTGCGCCTTTTATCGGGTAAATAACGAATATCCTCCGTCATATAAATAGCTTTAATGAAATCAC
>Ga0209487_1003272_pt1 | contig 12753 bp, 11 predicted proteins | sample Poulit2012_FD_187524 | JGI IMG/M metagenome (GOLD analysis project Ga0209487, IMG submission 187524) | Agricultural soil microbial communities from Georgia to study Nitrogen management - Poultry litter 2012 (SPAdes) (version 2) | ecosystem: Environmental > Terrestrial > Soil > Agricultural land... | reverse complement strand
TAATTTTCTGTATTCACTTTGATTTCTGTCATTTCGGTATTTAATCTTCCTTCATTTAGTGCGATTATAACGTTATTTAAGGTTGCAGCTGTTAAGAATTTTGTCCTCGTTGATCTACCTCTTGTCTCAAAATCCTCTTCTGACAAGGTTGGATGTGTACGTATTATTTCCTTGATAAAATCTGTACTAAAGCTCTCTCTACTATACATCAGTAGCAAAGTATTGCTAACTTTGGAGGCTTTTGTATTAATATCAGTAAATAATTGCCTTTCCTGTTTCTTTGTTAAATCTGTAAAGATCTGAATTGTTAATGGGAAATTTTGTACTCGCTTTAATTGTTCTTGGCTTAGTGTATCTCTCCTTGTTTCCAATCTCTTAATGATCATTTCAAAAGCCTTTAGTCGATGTTGTCCGTCTAATACAACTAGTTTATCATCTAATTCCAAATAATATTTATGTTCAACATCACTATAATTTCCAAGCCCCCTTGATGAAAATAATAATGGTGGAAAATAAATATCATTACCCTCTAACCAGTATTGAATATATTTTTGAATGTCACTTACGTGGGTTTCGTCCACTGTACGTTGTACACTTTGATCTATTTCAAAAAACTTAATCAATTGACCGGCGGTACATTGTAGAGTTATTACATTATGCCCAAATTGGTTCCCACATGTTGCATCGAAAGATAAATAGTGTGGACTTGATACTAAATCTACTAATTCTTCCATTTTAACACTCTCCTTTTATCTCAGTAGTTTTATTCTACCTGTTTATTATCCTTGTTGCAACTAAATATTCAAATAATACTAAATCATCCTACTTATGTTGTGTGCTTTCCTGGTATTTGTTAAATTACTATCTATAAATCTATCAAACTAATAGTTTCTTATCTTTATAGTTAAAAAACATACTAATTTTAGTATGTTTTTATCAGTAATATAAATTATTGCGACCTATTATCATAATTGCCAAAAAAATTTTACTATTTCTCCTCTTCTTTCATCAAATTTATAAGTAATACCTACAGTTAATTTACAACCCCTAAACTCCAACCCCTCATTATTACCCAAAATATTATTTATTCTTCTCCTGGCTAATTGATAAATAATACGGTCAAATTTCGCAGATACTATATATCTTTTCATCATTATTAATTACATAACAATAATTATCTTAACAGGACAAACAATCCATCATATTCCTTATAACTTCCTCTTACGCCATCATCAGGTTTTCTTTCAACTGATGTTAGTTCTCTTCTCGCGTCACGAATTTCTTTCGTTATTGAATCTCCATCAATAGTTGCTTGTAAATCTTGTTTTTCTGATTCATAACGAGTTTGGACGTCGTATAGGTAATCTGTACGAATTCGTAATAATTTTGTACTATCATAACGGTGCATATAAATTAAGCTGTTAAATGCTATTTTACGACCAGATGTGAACAACTAATAGATTGGTGTTCTTTTATAAGTTTTTGTATGATCCTCATAAAATTGAGACAGTGTTAAAAAATAGCGTCGAATAGCCTCTCTTGGCCTTACATTTTTTCTTCGACCAATAGCATCAGCAAGAAATTGTAAATTTCCTTCTAGTGTATCCTCTCCATATGTCACTTCTACATACTTAACAAAGCGGGTAACAATATCTTCTTCAAAATAAGAGCCAGGTAAAATAGGTAGAATATTGTTTTCATCAGATTGAAAGGTATGGTAGTGATCAGAATCAAATGATCCACCTGCATAAACAAGACCTTCTTCATCTAAAGAATAATGACCTAACATACAACCAACTGCATATAAAATAAAGTTCTTTCTATCACGCTCTAAATCGGCTTCTCTGACTGTTACATCTTCGTCTTTAACATCTGGTGTTATCTCATTTTGTAAGCCGTAGATGTCGATAAAAATACGATTAAGTTCTTCTTCATTTTCTTTGAGCTGATTAAATTGAGTTTTAGTAAATTCTTTCCATTGCCTGAATGAAGATTCAATTGTATTTGAAGGAAACTTTAATAAAGGATGTTTTTCAAAATTCCACGAGACTTCAAAGTAATCCCATCCGTTCTTGGATATCATTATATTTTCTTTCACTAATTTTTCGACTTTTTTAAAATAAACCTTTGAATATAAAATGGTATTCTTTCTAAATCACCATTTGTAAAGCTCATAGTAGGGTTCAGCATTTTTAAATATTATAAACTTACTTTAGAACATAATAATCCATGTAAATAAAATGTAGTTTTTGCTTCGCTTACAAATGCTGACCTGCTAGTATCGTCAAAGATAAATCCTTCCCTCTTATATTTCACGGAAAAATTTTCATTACTTATTTTATTCCAAGTAACTCCTTCTTTAAATAAAACCGATTGTTTTGTGGTCTACCGGCTATCCCTTTACTTGAATTCCGGTATTTCTTAATCCCAAGTCCGTTTTCTTCCCAATCCACTAGATACTCGTCATTAGTTGACCATTTCCTATAGCTACCCCGACTATTGCAGGAAAACTATTTATGTTTCCCTGACTCTATGGCCGTTACTTCATTATATCCAAAACCAATCTTACTAAATACCACTTCATAACACAGCTATTGAAATATAACGTTAATACGAGTTGTCAAACCGGCTCGAGGTCTAGCAAAATCTTTTAATACATTTCCTTTTGAAAAGCTCGGATCCCGGCTGGCGATATCCAATATACGATTAGGCTTTGCGGTATATTTTTATAGTTCTGTTGATTAAATAAATAACTATAAGGAACGACAGGGTCTTGTACAGCTGCTATAGCACTTTCTTTCTTATGCTGTGCATTACCTTTATCAACTAGTCTTATATATTCACCATTAGCCTCTTTAATCATTTTATTTCTAATTACAAAAGCGGTTGACTGAACAACCTCTCCACTAATTTCGGTTCTACAATGAGACTGGGACATAACTAGTCTCAAATGAATAAAAGTGGTGTCTTTTACTTGTTTTTTGTAAACGACACCACTTTTTCTTGTGTTTAAATAGAAATTGTTATGTTTAGCTTTGTTAATGGCAGTGAATTTCCTTAAATTCACTGCCATTAACGCAAATCCAATTTCGTTATGGACTTGGGATTTCCCCCTCACACTCATGCGAGTGAAACCCAAATTAGCCTTCAAAAATCCAAAGAATGGCTCGACATCTATTTTACGTTGACCGTAAATTTCGCCAATCTCTTCGTTTGAAAGCTGCTCTCTAATATATGATTTTTGCGTTTCCCATTTTTCATTATAAAATATTTTTCGGTTATTTCCCTCTTTTGCTTTGGTACATAAATCACGCAAGGGGCAACCAGCGCAACTGACACATTCGTACACTTTAAAGTCACGTCTAAATCCATAACGGTCTGTTCGATAAGCATCATATTGATAAGGGACTTTCCTTCCATTAGGACAAGTGAACTCATCATCCTTTTCATGGTAAGGCCAATTAGATGTATTAAATGGATCCTCTTTATACTTCATCTTTTTTTCCTTGCGATATTGTCCATAGGTAATCAAGGGAATACGATTACGATTGTTGATAATATCATCATAATTTTGCTCACTTCCATAACCGGCATCAGCTACGATATATTTTGGTAAAGTGAAATATTTCTCCACAATGGTATCTAGAAAAGGAATCAAGGTACGTGTATCTGTTGGGTTCGGATAAATATCATAGGCTAATGCATATTGTCCTTCTGTTGCGACTTGTAAATTATAGCCTGCCTTTAATTGTCCGTTCTTCATATGGTCATCTTTCATACGCATGAATGTGGCATCATGATCCGTTTTAGAATAACTATTCCTCTCCGCGAATATCTCCATGTCCCTTGTGTATTTCTGCTTGCGGGTTAACCAATCTTTGAATTGTTTACGATATTTTTTCGGTTCTTTTCTTTTTGAACGTAATACCTTCCGTCTGTCTACATCTGAAAGTTCTATTTGCTTGTCATAGACATCAATTGTTTCATCCAGCTTTTCTATGATTGCTTCTATTTCACCCGTGGATAGTTCCTCTGGATTTTCTCGCTTGATAGCAGGAATAATTTCTTTTTCCAGTAACTCCTCATAGGCATTGTTTGATTTTTCAACCAGATTTGCACTGTATCTCTCTGTTGACCTACGCCAAACGAAAGAAAACTTATTTGCGTTCGCTTCTATTTTTGTTCCATCAATGAAAATGGCTTCCGCATCTATTTCTTTTGCTTCAATTAAAGCACAACGAAATTGAACGAAACATTGGCGTAAAAGTTCTTTCGTATATTCATTACTGCGAAAACGGTTAATGGACCTGTAGCTTGGCTCGTATCCTTGCGCTAACCACATCATTCGGACACTATCTTTTACCAATGCCTCTATTTTACGTCCAGAAAATACAGACTGCGTATAGGCGCATAAAATAATTTTCATCATCATCTTAGGATGGTAGGCTGGACATCCAGTTTGGCGTGCGAACTGATCAAATGCTTCATCCGGGATAGATTCTACCAAATCATGGATGGTAAAGGCGATGTCATTCTTTTCTAATTTAACTTCCAAATCTAAAGGCAAAATAACTTGATTCATGGTATAATGTTTAAACATAAGAGCACCCCTTAAATTATTGTGTGGTTACTTTAATTTTATCAGAAGGTGCTCTTTTTGTTTATACCTTTTTAAAAATAAAACGTTGAGCCCACTCCCGTGAGTTCAACGTTTTATTTTTTGGAGGCTATTTGAGTTTTGTCCCAGCCTCGACAAAGAGCCAAATAAAAGTAAAAAACCCTCTCCCACCAAGGTGAGAAAGGGTTTGAAACGAATAATATGATATTAACGTTTTGAGTATTATCGATTTTCGTTTTATGGATAGTCTATCTAGCTGAATTCCGTCCTATCAAGATCTTCATTGATTTAAAATGGATAGATAAGGTCCTCTGTGGACTCAACTTCTGTTGATTTACCCATCTTTTTGCATTCATTTATTCAGTTTCAAATGGCTTTTCATTATATTTTGATACGTCATATTGCTTAATAAGCTTGTACTGATTGGCTCTTTCTTTATCAGATATTTCATGTCTGCTTGACTCATTCAAAGCATCATCTAACATTCTAAATAAATACACAGGTTCCGGTGCCTCTTCTACAGCAGCTAAAACAAGTGCTTTTCTTAAATAACCTGGATGATTGGCAAGAATTTCATTTTTAAAATAGATATGTTTTTTTCTGCAAACAACTTCATAAATATCGATACTATACGTGTATTTCCTTCCCTAAATGGATGTATCCGCCAAAGATCAATCATCAATTTTGCAAAATCTTCTTTTAAAATTAGGATTATCATTATTCCATTGAATTTGGTTTGCCCAAGCAAACAATTTCTGCAAATCATACATTCGCAATGAACAGTTGTGCTTCAACCTCAATTAATTATTCCGCATTACGAATGTTCATTTTATTTATTAATACATCTGTTCCTTCATATACATAAGGATCCATTGATTATTTGTCGACCTTCGCATACTTTTTTATAATGGCTTCTTTTAATTCTCTTGAAGTAATTAGACCTTCTTCATATCTTTTTAATAATGCCTGTGTAAATACGCTTGGTTTTCCACCATCAATCGCTGCCATTCCAACAGCAAATTCTATTTCACTTTTACGTTTTAAACGTGATGTTACCTGCATATTAAACACCTCTTTTTTTAAACTATATATATATTATATCATATACACTTTCATTTTGAATATGCATAAACATAAAAAGTTTGTGTCAAGCTTTTCTCGGTACCCTAATGACACCAATATTTTAAGCACTCTATTTTTGTACACTTGTTTTGGCTTGCTTAGTGCTAAATCTGTATGACGTAACGTGTGCTGATACACCCGCTCCAGACATATACTTCGCTTTCCGCGGGCGGCTGGGAAGCCTCCTCGGGTTGAACCCTGCGGGGTCTCCCCTAAGCCTTTCCTCCCGCTGGAGTCTCCGTATATGTCTGGAGCTGATGAGTAGGGTTGTCCGAATTTCACCTGAAACTCTTCGCCAATCTTCCAATGGCCGATGAATGCGGGCCATAAACTGGAATTGAACCTTCTTTGACACCGATAGAAGGACCTGTCGGTTGTCGGAGATAAGAAGACATTCGGATCACTTTTTTCACTTCTCGTTGCTTTCGTGTGCTCATTTTCATGTGCTTCAGATAGACTGCCCTTAACGTGCCGTTAAATATACCCTGTTTGATTTTCACCATCGCCTCTGCTCCTTCAGAGCTCCAATGCATGCCTCTTTTTTTCATCCGGTAAGTGATGCGGCGTTGATTGGATTCCATCGCTCCCAAACTACGTGCGTTCTCTGGTGGATGATCGACACATTCTCTCCAGTCTATAATACGGCTCCAATTATTCAGGATATACGAACGGTATTCACTAACCTTTTCTATTTTCTTTTCTTCTTCAAGCGTGCTTTCGTATGTGTCCAACCATAAATTGAATTTGTCCAAATTACGCTCTTGTATGGCTTTTCGTATATTTTGCTTGTACTTGCTCTTCCCTACTCCTAATGTTCGATTCAGGCCTTGAAACACATGATAAGCATCCAATTGGTTTAGAACAGGGTATTCGGATTGAGAAAAAGCTTCTTGAAAGTGTTCGGCTGTATAACCGGATCCACCATCACTATTCGTCACGACTTGTGTCTTTTCCAAGGAATATTCATGAGCAGTAAAGGCCTGGACTTCCTTCCAAAATTGAACCGTCGGTTGGGTCGTCAGGATGACTTTAGGTTCCACCAAGGACACACGTTTTCCATTCTTCTCCCAACCTTCGTAAATGATGGCATGGCTCACTTCATGTCTCTTTTTCTTCTCCGTCCCACGCACGAATACCCCATCTGCTTCTGCGTAAAGGAAGTCAATTTCCTTCCCCTTCGGCAGTTCTGCGGACTCTTCCAACTCCTTGACCAATTCTTCGTCCGCCTCTTTTTGTGCTTTCCCAACCTTCTTCACAATATTTCCTACGGTCGTATGACTAATGCTGACAGCTGTCCACTCCTTGAGGATCCGGGCGACTTCACGAAAGGTGGTTTCAGCAGCCATTTCAGCCACTTTCACATCCACAAAGGGACTTCTCCGGTCATATGCTTTAAATCCTATCCACTCATCGAAGGGATAATGGGACTTCCCTTCAGAATCATACATCAGAGTATGGCTGAATCTCACCACACCAAAAGTAAATTGTATTTCCCTTTCATCGCTTCGTTCAACCGTCCAGCCCTCGCTTTGTTTCTGTTGGACGATGATACGATTCATCGATGTGAAAAGCTCCCCCACCATGCGGGTAAATGTATCGTACATTAGGAAACGAACTTGTTCTTCAAAGTCAATTAAATCACTTGTTTGGTGTATTATTTTCTCTAATTCTGATATAATAGTTTTCATGAAGAGGCCTCTTTCTAAATGTATTTGCCGTCGTAAGCATACATTTATGATAGAGTGCCTCTTCTTTTTTTGCCAGAATTACGACAAAACGTGACCGAGAACAATTTTACACATACTGTTAAAAAAGGATTAAAATGGACTTTACAAACGGATAAGGATTATGTATAGTATAGATACCTAAAATTTCTAGGTAGGTGAGAAAAATGTTTAGACGGGAACTTGTAAAAGGCAGTACATCGATCCTTGTTTTACAGTTATTACTCGAGCGGGATATGTACGGTTATGAATTAGCTAAGGAAATCAACCAACGAAGTGATCAGCATCTTGAGATGAAAGAAGGATCCCTTTATCCAGCTTTACACAAATTGGAGAAGCAAGAATATGTGGAGCATTACTGGAAAAAGCAAACAAAGGGTCCAGATCGTAAATATTATCGAATAACAGCCCAAGGAGAAAACATATTAGCCGAGCGAACCTCAGAATGGCACGAGTACGTTCAAGTAATGAACCAAATTATCGGGAGAAGTGAGTCATGATCGATGGCGAACAACAATTTATTTCCGAACTAAAGCAAAACATTCGTCATCAAAGGTTAAGGCAGCAAATTACATTAGAATATGAACATCATATATATGAAATGAAACAGGAACTACAAAAGGAAACTGTCACGTACGAACAATTAACGAGCCGCCTTGGAACACCCAAGGAGATTGCAAAACTGTGGCAGGAAGAAATTCAGTCAACACCAAATAAAATGCAATGGCTTTTCGTAGTTTCTAATATTAGTATATTTTTATTAGGGGTATTACTTACAGTTAGCTATCATTTATTTGATTTCCATTGGATAGATGAGCTTTGGGCCATTGATACGAAAATTCCCTTTTTAATTATGATTGTCTATTTATTATTCTGGGCTTTGTTAGGATATGAAATCGGTAGGGAATTTGGTCATCGAGGAAGACGACTACTAAGGCGAACATTTATAATTTGTATCCTTCCGAATTTGCTATTTATGTATTTAATCGTTTTTAAAGTATTACCTTATGAATGGTTCGACCCCTTGTTAAATGTTCCCTTTATTATTCTTTGTATCATGTTTACTGGATTATTATACCCGATTAGTATGCTTGGGTATTTTTGGGGGCGAAGGGCCTCAATTTGAAAGGTTAGTAAATTTTTATGTTAACATACATAGAAAATCTATGTAGTATACAAAAGGAGCGAATAGCCTTGGAGGTAAATATATCTAGAAGAGATGTGTGGTTTTTAATTGTCTGCTTGGGCCTTGGGTTTTTAGCCGAGTATAGTTTTTTACACGGAATTGTTGGTGTATCTTATCCCATATTTCTCGCTGGTTTTTATATAGTTGTTTTTTTGCGATTTAAATATTCCTTTCACCATCGCCGAATCGGCTTGCTTTTAATGGTTTGTATTTGGATATTAAGTGCGAACTTTCTCTTTTATGATATTTCCTTTCTTCATGGGTTAAATATCTTGCTTATTCCAGCTTTAGTATTCGCCCATCTTGTTTTAATCACAAGTTCAACACCAATCCAGTGGGGGAAGCCCAAGTTTCTGATTATATTGTTGAATCGCTTAGTTGAAGCTTATCAGTATATTTTCCTTTTTATAAAGACATTGGTGGCTAGATTTTTCGCTGGGAGAAGAAAAAAGTCCCATCAAACTTTCGCAAAGATTTTATTAGGAATTCTTATTGCTGGCCCAGTATTATTTGTCGTCATCCTGTTATTAATGTCAGCCGATACAATGTTTGAAAATTTAATTATGCAATTACCCGACTTTATGCTATCGATAAATATTGAATTATTATTTCGCAGTTTTATCATCTTATTTGTAGGATTTTTATTTTTCGGGGTTTTTCAAGTCCTGGGCCATAAACCCAGAATGGATCTTGCTTCAAGCCCTGGTAAATTTAATTTTAGTGATATTTCAGCCATCACCATTTTGATCTTATTAAATATCGTTTATATCGTATTCGTTACCTTGCAATTTACCTACTTTTTTAATGGGAATTTAATGGAAGGCTACACTTATGCTGAATACGCCAGAAGGGGATTCTTTGAATTACTAATCGTGCTAATCATCAATTGGACGATATTAATAAGCTTCTTGAAGTTTGTTCATTCAAAACAAAGGATTTTAAAAATAACCTTTCAAAGCCTATCCTCTTTATTAATTGGAATGAGTGGGATTATGTTAGTTTCAGCTTTTATGAGACTAATGATGTATGAAGAGGCCTATGGGTTTACCCTATCTCGGGTACTGGCCCATGGATTTATGATTTATTTAATCGTTATTTTTGCCTACACCTTCATTCGGATATGGCTGGAGAAACTTCCCCTCCTTCATTTTTACGTAATCGTAGGAATTGTTTTTTATGCGGGGATTAATGGGATGAATCTTGAGCAATTTATCGTAAATAAAAATATTGAAAGATATGAAGAAACAGGCAAAATTGATGTTCATTATCTAAGGGATTTATCTGCCATCGGAATGATTGAGTTAATCGCCTTATACGAAAAAGATCCGGAAATTGAGGATTTGGAATATGTCATTATAAGTGAACAAGAATATGTGAAGGATGTAGGAAAACGCCCATGGCAATCTTATAATTTTGCTAGGGAAAGAATGGAAAAAGAGTTACGGCAATTTAAAGTTAGGGGAGATTACTGATGACTATTAGTATGCAGAAGATTGATGAACAACCAATTTTTCACATACCAAAACATATTGCTATTACGATGGATGGAAATGGTCGCTGGGGAAAGTCAAAGGGTTTTAGTCGTAGTAAGGGACATTATGAAGGTGCAAAAACAATGGAGAAGGTCATTGACGACTGCATCGATTTTGGCGTTGAAATATTAACCTTATATGCCTTTTCTTCAGAAAACTGGGCACGCCCAAAGGATGAGGTTAATTATTTAATGCAGTTACCTATTCGGTTTTTTAAACAAAAACTTCCGATATTTATGAAAAAGGGTATTAGGATTATTGTTTCCGGAGACTTAGCCCAAGTCCCCGATAGTACGAGGAAGGTTTTACTGAAATCGATTGAAGAAACTAGAAATAATAATGTAATTACTGTAAATTTCGCCTTTAATTACGGTGGTAGAGATGAAATATTACGTGCGGTGGAAAAAATGATTAAAGCCTGTCAATCGAAGGAAATATCCATTGACGATATTACTGAAAGCTTATTCACAAGTTACTTATATACTGGTGGTTTACCAGATCCAGACTTGTATATTCGTACTGGTGGGGAAAAGAGAATGAGTAATTTTTTATTATGGCAAGCTGCTTCGGCTGAACTTTATTTTACCGATGTTTATTTTCCAGATTTTAATACAGAACATCTCTTAAAAGCACTTTACGAATATAATGGCAGAAAGCAAAGGGATGTAAATATATTGCCTAAATAAGACACAAACCCATCCTAGAAAAAATATCTTTAAGATTAGTTGGGATTGAATTATCAGTTAAATCCAACTTTAATGAAGAATTAGTAATTGGTCTTGATTTTACAATTATCTAATGATAATCTTAAGGTGTACTTATATTATTTAATAGGATGGTGACGAAATGAGATTAGTAGGAAAACTTGCTTTAGGTATCATCGTTGGTATTTTAATAGGTTTAGTTTCTCCCGAATTACTTACAAAAGTCATTGTCACATTTAAAGAATTATTCGGCCAGTTGTTAGGGTTTGTCATTCCGTTAATTATTATTTTCTTTATCGTGAGTGGAATTTCCTCCCTAGGGAAGCAGTCTGGAAAGATGCTCGGTTTAACGTCCCTTGTAGCTTATACGTCTACAATTTTAGCTGGTATTTTGGCGTTTTTCGTAGCTACAATCTTTATACCGATGGTTACTGGGAGTGGTGGTTCAGCCTCTGAAGCGGAAGCTATTAAACCATTATTCAACTTAGAAATTACTCCAATTGTCGGTGTGATGACAGCCCTTGTTGCAGCCTTTGTCTTTGGTATTGGAATCACCCGGGTTAACAGTCCAACATTGACTTCAATGTTTGATGAGGGTAAAGAAATTATAGAGCGAATGATCTGGAAGATTATTATTCCGATTCTTCCCTTTTACATTGCTAGTATTTTCGTCGAACTTACAGCGGAAGGAACTGTCATTGAGACATTAAAGACCTTTGGTGTTGTCTTACTTGTCGCAGTTATTGTCCACTGGGTATGGTTATTTGTTTTATATATTACGGCGGGGTCTTATACGGGGAGAAACCCATTCTCCTTAATTAAGACGATGTTACCTGCATATTTTACGGGACTTGGAACCATGTCTAGTGCAGCAACAATCCCAGTAACCGTAAGGCAAACGAAGGAAAACAAGGTAAGTGAACCAATTGCAGATTCAGTCGTACCCCTTTGTGCAACGATTCACTTGGCGGGAAGTACAATTACCCTTGTCCTTTGTTCAGTAGCAGTTATGGTGCTGTCTAACGACTTATCCATGCCGACCTTCGGTGAAATGTTACCCTTTATACTCATGCTCGGTATTATAATGATCGCCGCTCCGGGAGTTCCGGGAGGGGCCGTTATGGCAGCGGTTGGATTACTTGAGACCATGCTTGGCTTTAGCGGGACAGCTGTCGGATTAATGATTGCTTTATATATGGCCCAGGATAGCTTCGGAACAGCAACAAACGTTACCGGAGACGGTGCCATCGCCCTTATGGTTGATAAGATGATGGGCACAAGCAAAGATGCGAGCAAAGCTGCCTAAAGATTAAGGACCTTTTAACCTACCAAAAAATTTAAAATCACCTTTTCCCTTTGTTGAATATATTATATAAACAAAAGGAGAAGGTGATTTTTTTATGGCTTTTGCTTTACCAGTAAAAATTAGAGTGAAAAAAATTAGGCACGGGGGTATTAAAATAGATTACCCGGAAATTATTGCTTTGCAAGATAATAAAATCAAACAAACGATTAATCAAGAAATTGTTAAGCGAGTGAAACGTTTAGTCGATGAACAGTATAAACAGCAAGGAACAGAACATTTCACCGAAATGATTGGTAGCTTTGAGATTAAGACGAATGAACGAAATATACTAAGTATGACGTTTGGGAATTATGCTTATGCTGAAGGGTTTGCCCATGGTCTAACATTAATGAACTCCCTTACTGTTGATACTAAATCTGGAAGAGTATATTCCCTCCAGGATTTATTTAAAGGAGGGAGCGACTACGTAAAAGAGATTTCTCAGATGATCAAAATGCAAATCAAGGAAAGGGATATTCCCGTTTTAAATAGCTTTACCGCTATTTCTAAAGATCAATCCTA
>Ga0209487_1003271_pt1 | contig 12757 bp, 11 predicted proteins | sample Poulit2012_FD_187524 | JGI IMG/M metagenome (GOLD analysis project Ga0209487, IMG submission 187524) | Agricultural soil microbial communities from Georgia to study Nitrogen management - Poultry litter 2012 (SPAdes) (version 2) | ecosystem: Environmental > Terrestrial > Soil > Agricultural land... | reverse complement strand
GTCTCGGGCTCCTCCCGGTCGCGTCGTCCCAGGGCGGCGAGCCGCCGAGGGATCGCCGCGATCGGGGTGGCAGTGATGATGAGGACGGCGAAGAAACCCAGGATCACCAGCACCGGGACCGCCACCCAGGCGCTGAGCAGCACGGCGAGCGGGGTCCCGAGGAGCCAGCCGACGATCCCGCCGGCGCCCTGGGCGGCCGCGAAGTCCTCGATGGGGCTGGGCGCCCCCTGGGCGATGTGAATGATGCCGGTGACCGCGAGCACGGCCAGCGCCAGCCCGATACTCACCCGACCGTTGTCCTGGCGGCGCTCGGGGTGCCGCATGAGCCGCACGGCGAGGACGACGAGGACCACCGGCACGAGCACGGCGAGCACACCGACCGCCCCGGCGGTGACCGCGTGGATCACGCTGCCGGCGGCGCCGGAGAGGCCGAACCACTCCCGGGCGGCGATGACGACCGCCAGGGCGAGCAGGAGCAGGGCCACCCCGTCCTTGCGCAGCGCCGGGTCCAGTCCGCGGGCATCACTTCCCATCCGACGCAGCGTCCCTCCGATCAGGTGGGCGATTCCGAGCCACAGCCCACGCAGCATCCGCACCGGCCACGGCGCGCGTGACTGCTGCGGAGCACGACCAGACCGTCCACCGGTACCCGCCGTCGGACGTTTACCCGACCTGGCGGACCGGGCGGACCGTGCGGGGGAAGTCGTACGGGTCGCCATAGTGTCCTCCAAGCGGTGCGTCGCAGACGCACCTGCCAGCCCACTAGACCACATCACGACCCGCCTCAGCCCGGCGGACACGCGAGAGGGACCGGATTCGGCGCACCGTCAGGACGGGTCAGGCGGTGAGAAGTCCGACACCGAGCGTGATGAGCCCGGCGATGAGGAAGACCGCGCCGATGGGCAGGAGAACGATCAGCCGGCTCGGCCGTTCGCGTCCGCGCCCCAGGGCGGAGAGGAAGAAGCCGGCCGGCATGATGATGGCCGCGCACAGCGCACCGGTCCGCGCGAGCCATGCCCACCCACCGGTCAGGCCGGTGGCTTCGGTGAGCAGCAGGCAGACCAGCCCCAGGATGATGAACACCCCGGCGTGGGCGTGGCCGGCGCGGAAGAAGGACGTCTGGAACGGGGTAGCGGGGACGTCACCGCCGACGACGCGAGTCATGAAGTAGCCGCCGGTCGTCACGGTGGTGGCCGCCAGGACGGCGATGCCCGCGGTGGTGAGTGCGGCCTGGGAAAGTTCGAGCACGGTGACCTCCTCGAGTTGATCTAACACTGTTATCTAACGCTGTTAGACACGGGCGGTCAATCCCTTTACGCTTTCGTCGTGGCCAGACCTCTCCCCCATGACGACGCCTTGCGCGCCACCCTCGTCGAGCTCGCTTCCCGGGCGATCGCCACCGGCGGCAGCCAGGCGCTGTCGCTGCGTTCGGTCGCGGCCGAGGCGGGCACGACGACGGCGGCGGTCTACACGCTCTTCGGTGGGCGGGACGGGCTGGTGCGCGCCGTGGTCGAGGAGGGGTTCCGCCGCTTCGCCGAACACCTGGATGCGGTCCCTCGCACTGCGGACCCCGCGGCGGACCTCTTCGCCCTCGGGCTCGCCTACCGGGAGAACGCGGTGGCCAACCCGCACTACTACCGGGTGATGTTCGGGACCGTCGACGGGCACGGCGACCACGACCGTGGGAGCGTGCCGGGCATTGTCCGGCCGACCTTCGGGGTGCTGCGGGATGCGGTCGCCCGGCTTCCGCAGGGCGCGGAGGGGACCGAGGAGACGGCGATGCGGCTGTGGGCGCTGGCCCACGGCTTGGTGAGCCTCGAGCTGGCCGGCCTGCTTCCCGGGACGGCCGGCGAGCGGGCAGCGCGCTACCGGGCGGCGCTCCTCGCATCACGCCGCTGAACCCGCGGCCGCGCGGGCACTCGAAGGCGAGGGCGAGTTCTGAGCAGGCGCTACCCAGAAGGCGGTGGGACCCGTGCCGGCGGGGCCCGGCCCTAGATGAAGGCGACGACAGCCGCGACGCGGATGATCAGCGTCGCGGCCACCGCTCGTCGTCCCTACGCCTCGACGACGACCGGGATGATCATCGGGCGCCGGCGCAGGCGCGAGGAGGCCCAGCGGCCCACGACCCGGCGCATCACCTGCTGGAGCTGGTGGGTGTCGGTGGTGCCCCCCTGGGCGGCCTTGGTCAGCTCCTCGGCGACCTTGGGCAGGATCGTGTTGAACACCGACTCGTCCTCGGCCATCCCGCGGGCCTGGATGTGCGGGCCGGCTACAACCGCGCCGGTGGCCGAGTCCACGGCGGCGAAGATGGAGATGAAGCCCTCCTCGCCGAGGATCCGGCGGTCCTTGAGCTCGGCCTCGGTGATCTCCCCGACGCTGGAGCCGTCGACGTAGACGTAGCGGCTGGGCACGGCGCCCACGATGCGGGCCTTGCCGTCGACGAGGTCGACGACCACGCCGTCCTCGGCCAGCACCACCCGCTCGGCGGGCACCCCCGTCTTGACGGCGAGCGCCCCGTTGGCCACCAGGTGGCGGACCTCGCCGTGCACCGGCATGACGTTGCGGGGCCGCACGATGTTGTAGCAGTAGAGGAGCTCCCCGGCGCTGGCGTGGCCGGAGACGTGCACCCGGGCGTTGGCCTGGTGCACCACCTTGGCGCCCAGCCGGGTGAGCCCGTTGATCACCCGGTACACCGAGTTCTCGTTCCCGGGGATGAGGGAGGAGGCGAAGATCACCGTGTCGCCCGGGCCCACCTCGACGCGGTGGTCCCGGTTGGCGATCCGGCTCAGGGCGGCCATCGGCTCGCCCTGGGAGCCGGTGGCCATGAGCACGAGCTCGTCGTCGCGCAGGTCGTCGACCTGCTTGATGTCCACCACCGTGTCCTCGGGCACGTTGAGGTAGCCGAGCTCGGCGGCGATGCGCATGTTGCGAACCATGGACCGCCCGACGAAGGCCACCTTGCGCCGATGGGCGTAGGCGGCGTCGAGCACCTGCTGGACCCGGTGGACGTGCGAGGCGAAGGAGGCGACGACGATCTTGTGCTCGGCGTCGGCAAAGACCGTGTCGAGCACGCCGCCGATCTCGGCCTCGGCGGTGGTGAAGCCGGGGACCTCGGCGTTGGTCGAGTCGGTCATGAACAGGTCCACGCCCTCCTCGCCCAGGCGGGCGAAGGCGCGCAGGTCGGTGATCCGGCCGTCCAGCGGCAGCTGGTCCATCTTGAAGTCACCGGTGTGCAGGACGTTGCCGGCCGGGGTGCGCACCATGACGGCGAGCGCGTCGGGGATCGAGTGGTTCACCGCGACGAACTCGCACTCGAAGGAGCCGAAGCGCTCCACCTGCCCCTCCGCCACCCGCCGGGTGGTGGGGCGGATCCGGTGCTCCTTAAGCTTGGCCTCGATGAAGGCCAGGGTCAGCTGGGAGCCGACGAGCGGGATGTCCTGGCGCAGCCGCAGCAGGTAGGGCACCGCGCCGATGTGGTCCTCGTGGCCGTGCGTGAGGACGATCGCCTCGACGTCGTCCATCCGGTCGGCGATGTACTCGAAGTCGGGCAGGATGAGGTCGACGCCCGGCTGGTGGTCCTCGGGGAAGAGCACCCCGCAGTCGATGATGAGCAGGCGCCCGCGGTACTCGAGGACCGCCATGTTGCGGCCCACCTCCCCCAGTCCGCCCAGGGCGACGATGCGCAGGGCATCGTCGGCCAACGGGCCGGGCGGGGTGAGGTCCGGGTGGGCGTGACTCACAGGTGTCCTTCCTGGCGCAGCACCGTCTCCAGTGCCGCGATCTCGGTCTCAGCGGCGCGCACGAGAGGCAACCGCACGGTGGGGCTGGGCAACCGGCCCTGGAGGTAGAGCGCCTCCTTGACCATGACGGCACCCTGGCCGCCACCCATGATGGCATTGACGACGGTACGGGTCTTGTTGGCGACGCCGCGGGCCGCGACGAGGTCGCCGTCATCGACCTCCTGGACCATCTCGGCGTACGCGCCGGCGAGCAGGTGCCCGACCACGCTGACGACGCCGGAGGCCCCGTGGGCCAGCCAGGCGAAGTTGAGGTTGTCGTCCCCGGAGTAGAACTCCAGACCGGTGCGGGCCATCCGCTCGAAGCCGTGCGGCACGTCGCCGGTGGCGTCCTTGACCGCGAGGATCTGCGGGTGCTCGGCGAGCCGGTCCAGCGCGTCGTCACCGATCGCCACCCCGGTCCGGCCCGGGATGTCGTAGAGCATCACCGGCAGGTCGGTCGCATCGGCGATGGTGCTGATGTGCGTGACCACTCCCGCCTGGGAGGGCCGGTTGTAGTACGGGGAGACGACGAGCAGGCCGTGCGCACCGCACCGCTGGGCGCCCTTGGCGATCCGCACCGCGTGCGCGGTGTCGTTGGAGCCCGCGCCGGCGATGATCATCGCCCGGTGCCCAACCGCCTCGACGATCCCGCGCACCAGGGCGTCCTTCTCCGGCTGGTGGGTGGTGGGCGACTCCCCCGTGGTGCCGTTGACCACCAGCGCGTCGCAGCCGGCGTCGACCAGCTCCACGGCCAGCTGCTGGGCCGTCTCGACGTCCACGGTGCCGTCCGGGTGGAACGGCGTGACCATCGCAACGGACACCGATCCGAAGGTGCGCGAGGGGGCGGCAGCATTCATACGGGGAAACATACCCCCACGACCGCGCTCGACCACTTCGGTTCCACCACGCGGCTTCCCCGGCAGCGAGACCGCGCCGGGCGCCGAGGACCGAGCAGGAGATAGCCTGCCGGGATGGCGACAGGTAGTGGAGGGCACGGCACCGAGGACGTCCTCGGGGCACTTGCGGCGGGCCGCGACCTCGAGGGGGGTTCGGGTCACGCGCACGGCCCGACGGCGGACCTCTCGGTCCGTCCGGCGGTCCCGGAGGACGCGCCGCTCATCACCGACCTCCAGCTGGCGGCCTGGCGGGCACGCGGTCTGCTCGACGCGGACCAGCTCGCGATGGTCGACACCGATGCCGTGCGCGACCAGTGGTCCGCCGCGATCACCAACCCACCCAGCCAGCGCCACCGGGTGCTCACCGCCTGCGCGGGTGCCGACGTCGTCGGTTTCCTCGCCTTCGCTCCGGCCGAGCACACCGAGCTGCCCGAGTCGGCCGGGGCCCAGCCGGTCGAGGTGATCGCCCTGGAGGTGAGCGCCGCACGGACCCGCGAGGGACACGGTGCCCGGCTGCTGGCCGCCTGCGCCGACCTCGCCGGGGAGGCCGGCGCCACGAGCATGTCGACCTGGGCGGGTACCGACGACGAGGCGCGCACCCGGTTCCTCGACTCCGCCGGCTTCGCCCCGGCCGGGCAACGCCGCTCCCTGGCCTCCCCGAGCGGGAACGTCGTCGAGCACCTCTGGTTCGCGCTGATCTAGCCTGTCTCGGCGCGCCGACGACCGGTACCCAGCTGCGCCGTCATCGACCCAAACCCAGCTGCGCCGTCAACCGAAACCCGGCGGACGCCGTCAGCAGCGGTGCGCTGTCAGGCTGCCTGCGGGAGCGACACGGCCGGGCCGGGCAACATCGTGACCGCCGGCAAGGTCGCCTGGGGGTCCAACCCGGCCGGCTCGTCGGCGGCCGGCAGCGGCTCGATGCCTGCCAGTGAGCCGAGGCCGGCCACTGCTGCGAGGCCGTCACGGACCTGGGCGGCGGTCCCGCGCTGCTCGGGGTCCTTCGCCAGCATCCGGGCCACGAGTGCGTCGAGCTCGGGCGGGACTCCACGCGCCTGCTCGCCCAGCCGCGGTGGCTGCTCGCGCGCGTGCCGCTGCAGCACCGCCAGGGCGGACTCTCCCGGGAACGGGGGGCGTCCGATCAGCGCGGCGTGCAGCAGGCAGCCCAACGCGTAGATGTCGGTGGCGGGCGTGAGCACGCGGGTGAGAGCCTGCTCGGGGGCCATGTAGTGGGCGGTGCCGTAGGCCAGCGGCTCCGCCCGACCGGACGACGCGGCACCGAAGTCGACCAGCACGACACCACCGTCGCTGACGACGACGTTGGCCGGTTTGACGTCGCCGTGGACGATGCCGGCGCGATGGGTGGCAGCCAGCGCGTCGGCCACGCCGGCGGCGATGCGCACCGCCTCGGTCGCCGGCACCGCGCCCTCGAGAAGCAGCTCACCCAGGTCCGTGCCGGGCACCAGGTCCATCACGAGATAGGCGACGGCGTCGTCCTCACCGGCGTCATGGACGTCCACGACCCCGGCATGGTCGACCGCCGCGGTCACCGCGGCCTCGTGACGGAGCCGACCCGCGGCCTCGGTGGCGTCGCCGGCGACGGTCTTCACGGCGACCTCGTGCCCGGTCAGCAGGTCGCTGGCCGCCCAGACCTCGCCCATCCCGCCGCGCCCCAGCAGGTGGCGCAGCTCGTAGCGGTCCCCTAGGCGTCTCACGGTCGCCACTGTGACACGCGCTCGCGAGCCTCGCCTCTCGGCGGCGTGCTCCGGGTGCCACACTCGGGGCATGGAGAAGATCCTGCTCGACTGCGATCCAGGCCACGACGACGCGCTGGCGATCATGCTGGCCGCCGGGGACCCGCGCGCCGAGCTGCTCGGCATCACCACCGTCGCCGGGAACCAGACGATCGAGAAGGTCACCCACAACGCCCGGGCGGTGTGCACGGTGGCCGGCATCGAGGTACCGGTCGCACAGGGAGCGGCCGGACCGCTCGCGCGCGAGGCGCCGATCATCGCGCCGGACTACCACGGCGAGAGCGGCCTGGACGGCCCGCAGCTGCCCGAGCCGGCGGTGCCCCTGGACCCGCGCACGGCGGCGGCCTTCATCATCGAGACGGTGCTGGCGCACGAGCCGGGCACCGTGACGCTCGTGCCCACCGGACCTCTGACGAACATCGCGCTGGCCCTGGCGCTGGAGCCGCGCCTCGCCGACCGGGTCAAGCGGGTGTGTCTCATGGGCGGCAGCTACACGCGGGGGAACCGTACTCCGGCCGCCGAGTTCAACATCCTCGCCGACCCCGAGGCCGCCGCGGCGGTCTTCGCGGCCCGCTGGCCGGTGACCATGGTGGGCCTCGACCTCACCCATCAGGCCCTGGCCGACGAGTCGTTCCGGCGTCGGGTGCGGGACCTGGGTACCCCACTGGCGGCCTTCGTCGAGGAGTTCCTCGACTTCTTCGCCGGCGCCTACGCACGTCGGGGCTTCAGCGCCCCGGCGGTCCACGACCTGTGCGCTGTGGCCGCCGTGCTCGAGCCGGGGGTGATGAGCTACCGGGACGCGTTCGTCACGGTGGAGACCGCCGGGCGCTGGACGACGGGCATGACGGTCACCGACTTCGACGGCTCGCTGGGCCGGGAGGCGAACACCTCCGTGGCGGTCACCCTCGACCGCGAGCGGCTGTGGGACATGACCGTGGGGGCGCTGGCGACCCTGGGCGGCTGACCGCCTCGCGGCCGCTGGGTGGCCGGCCGCTGGTGGTCAGCCGAGGTCGAGCAGGTGCTCCAAGCCGACCGTGAGGCCCGGCCGGCCGGCAACCTGCCGGACGGCGAGCAGCACGCCCGGCATGAAGCTCTCGCGGTCGAAGGAGTCGGTGCGGATGGTCAGCTGCTCCCCCGGGTTGCCCAGGACGACCTCCTCGTGGGCGACCAGTCCGCGGAGCCGGACCGCGTGGACGTGCACGCCCTCGACGACGGCGCCGCGCGCCCCGTCGAGCTGGGTCTCGGTGGCGTCCGGCATCGGGTCCCGGCCCGCCTCGCGACGTGCGGCGGCGATGCCGCGCGCGGTGGCGATCGCAGTTCCGGACGGCGCATCGACCTTGTTGGGGTGGTGCAGCTCGATGACCTCGGCCGACTCGAAGTAGCGGGCCGCGGTGGCCGCGAACTGCATGGCCAGCACCGCGGAGAGCGCGAAGTTCGGGGCAATGACCACGCCCAGGCCCTCGGTGCGGGCCAGGTGCTCGCTGACCCTGGTCAGCGCCGCATCGTCCCAGCCGGTCGTACCGACGACGGCGTGCACACCGGCGTCGAGCAGCGCGTGCACGTTCTCCTCGGTGGCGGAGGGGACGGTGAAGTCCACGGCCACATCCGCGCGACCGGCGAGGGAGGCGACGTCGTCGCCCTTGTCCAGCCGGGCGACGAGTCGGAGGTCGGGGGCCTCCTCGACGGCCCGACAGACGGTGGCGCCCATGCGTCCGTCGGCTCCCAGTACGGCCACGGTGATCGGGTCGGTCATGGGGTGAGCATACGGCCCAAGCGGTAGGCCCCCGTCAGCCGACCGGCGCAGCGGCCGCGGCGAGCGCCTCTCCCGCGACGTCCTGGTCGAAGGGCCCAACCACCACGAGGGAGCGCGGACGGGATGCCAGCTCGGCGGCCAGCTCCTGCACCTGCGTGGCGGTGACCGCGCGGATCCGCTCGAGGGTCTCGGCCAGCGTGGTGATCTCACCGTGCACGATCTCGGCCCGTCCCAGGCGGGACATGCGCGAGCCGGTGTCCTCCAGGCCCAGCACGAGGTTGCCGCACAGCTGGCCGATCGCGCGGGACAGCTCCTCAGCGGGCAGCGGTTCGCGGGCGATCCGGTCGAGCTCCTCGCCGAGCAGCGCGACGACCTGGGTGGTGTTCTCCGGCGCGCAGCCGGCGTAGAGGCCCACCGTGCCGGCCTCGGCGTAGGAGGAGGCGAAGGCGTAGGTGGCATAGGCCAGGCCGCGGCGTTCACGCACCTCCTGGAAGAGCCGTGAGCTCATCCCGCCACCGAGCGCGGTCATGAGCACCGACAGTGCCCAGCGGCGCTCGTCGCGGGCGGTGAGGCCCTGGCACCCGAGGATGACGTTGGCCTGCTCGGTGCTGCGGCGCAGCGTGAGGCTGCGGCCGGAGTCGGGCAGGGCGGCGCCTGCCGCGGTGCGGCGGGCCACTGGTGCGGCGGCGGCGTCCAGCTGCCAGCCGCCGGCCCGGACGGCGTCCAGCACCTGGCGGCACAGGGCGTCGTGGTCGACGGCGCCCGCGGCGGTGACGACCAGCTCGCTGGGCACGTAGGTGCGCTGGTAGTGCCCGAGCACGGCCTCGCGCGGGAGCGCGCGGATCGTCTCGGGCGTGCCGCCGATGGGCCGGCCCAGCGGGTGCGGGCCGAGCACCGCGGTGGCGAACTGCTCGTGGACGACGTCGACGGGGTCGTCCCCCGCCATCGCCAGCTCCTCGAGAATGACGCCACGCTCGGTCTCGAAGTCCTCGGCGGTCAGCAGCGCGGAGGTCACCATGTCGGTGATGACGTCCACCGCCATCGGCAGGTCGACGTCCAGCACCCGGGCGTAGTAGCAGGTGTGCTCCTTGCCGGTGGCGGCGTTGGCCTCCCCACCGACGGCGTCAAAGGCGGCCGCGATGTCCATCGCGGTGCGGGCCCCGGTGCCCTTGAACAGCAGGTGCTCGAGGAAGTGGGTGGAGCCCTGCTGGCCGTCGGTCTCGTCGCGCGAGCCGACCGCCACCCAGGCGCCCAGGGTGGCCGAGCGCTGCCCGGCCATGGCCTCGGTGAGCACCCGGATCCCGCCCGGCAGGACGGAGCGCCGGATGACGCTGCCGTCCTGCTCGAGGCGGACCTCGGTGCCCGGCGCGCCGGCCGGACCCAGTGGGAGTGCGTCAGGCACCGGCGGAGTCGCCGTCCTCCCGCACCCGGTTGCGCCGGCGGCGCTGGCCACCTTCGCGGCGGCCACCTCCGTCGCGCTCGGCACCGGACTGCTCGGCGTTGTCCGAGGCGCCCTCGGCGGCGGTGTCCTCGTCCTCGACGACCGCGTGCAGCGACAGCTTGCCGCGCTGGTCGATCTCGGCGAGCTCGACCTGCACCTGCTGGCCCACGCCCAGGACGTCCTCGACGTTCTCCACGCGCTTGCCGCCGACGAGCCGGCGGATCTGGGAGATGTGCAGCAGGCCGTCCTTGCCCGGGGACAGGGAGACGAAGGCACCGAAGGACGTCGTCTTGACGACGGTGCCCACGAAGCGCTCGCCGATCTCGGGCATCGTCGGGTTGGCGATGGCGTTGACCGCCTGGCGGGCGGCCTCGGCCGACGGGCCGTCGGTGGCGCCGATGTACACGGTGCCGTCGTCCTCGATGGAGATGTCGGCGCCGGTGTCCTCCTGGATCTGGTTGATCATCTTGCCCTTGGGGCCGATGACCTCACCGATCTTGTCCACCGGGACCTTGACGGCGATGACGCGCGGTGCGGTCGGGGCCATCTCGTCCGGGGCGTCGATGACCTCGGTCATGACGTCCAGGATGTGCAGCCGGGCGTCACGGGCCTGGCTCAGCGCACCGGTGAGCACCGACGCGGGCAGCCCGTCGAGCTTGGTGTCGAGCTGGATCGCGGTGATGAACTCCCGGGTACCGGCGACCTTGAAGTCCATGTCACCGAAGGCGTCCTCGGCGCCGAGGATGTCGGTGAGCGCGGCGTAGCGGGTCTCACCGTCCACCTCGTCGGACATCAAACCCATCGCGATGCCCGCGACCGGGGCGCGCAGCGGCACACCGGCGTTGAGCAGCGACAGCGTCGAGGCGCACACCGAGCCCATCGAGGTGGAGCCGTTGGAGCCCAGTGCCTCGGAGACCTGGCGGATCGCGTAGGGGAACTCCTCGCGGGTGGGCAGCAGCGGCTCGATGGCGCGCTCGGCGAGCGCCCCGTGGCCGATCTCGCGGCGCTTGGGCGAGCCCACCCGGCCGGTCTCACCGGTGGAGTAGGGCGGGAAGTTGTAGTTGTGCATGTAGCGCTTGCGCGTCACCGGGGAGAGCGTGTCGAGCTGCTGCTCCATGCGCAGCATGTTCAGCGTGGTGACGCCCATGATCTGGGTCTCGCCGCGCTCGAACAGGGCCGAGCCGTGCACCCGGGGCAGCAGGTCGACCTCGGCCGACAGGGTGCGGATGTCGCGCAGGCCGCGGCCGTCGATGCGCACGCCGTCCTTGAGGACGCGCTGGCGGATGAAGTGCTTGGTGGCGGCGCGGAAGGCGGCCGACAGGTTCTTCTCCGCCTCCGGGAAGCGCCCGATGAGCGCCTCGACGGTGGCGGCCTTGAGCTCGTCGAGCGTGTTCTCACGCTCCTGCTTGCCCGCGATCGCCACGGCCTTGGCGAGCTCGTCGCCGGCCTGCGCGACGACGGCCTCGTACTCCTCGTCGGTGTAGTCGAGGAAGCGGGGCAGCTCGGTGACCGGCTTGGCGGCCTTCTCGGCGACCTCGTTCTGGGTCTGCACCAGGGTGCGGATGAAGGGCTTGACGGCCTCCAGGCCCTGGGCCACGACGTCCTCGGTGGGGGCGGTGGCGCCCTGCTCCTTGATGAGTGTCCAGGCGTTGTCGGTGGCCTCGGCCTCGACCATCATCACCGCGACGTCCTCGTTGCCCTCGGCGTCGGTGACGACGCGGCCGGCCACGACCATCGAGAAGACTGCGCGCTCCAGCTCGGAGTAGCGGGGGAAGGCGACCCACTGGTCGTCGATGAAGGCGATCCGGGTGGCCCCGATCGGGCCGGAGAACGGCAGGCCGGAGATCTGGGTGGACAGCGACGCGGCGTTGATGGCCAGCACGTCGTAGGTGTCGTCCGGGTGCAGCGAGAGGATGGTCTCCACGACCTGCACCTCGTTGCGCAGGCCCTTGGCGAAGGACGGGCGCAGCGGGCGGTCGATGAGCCGGCAGGCGAGGATCGCGTCGGTCGACGGGCGACCCTCGCGGCGGAAGAACGAGCCGGGGATCTTGCCGGCGGCGTACTGGCGCTCCTCGACGTCGACCGTCAGCGGGAAGAAGTCGAAGTGGTCCTTGGGGTTCTTGCCGTAGGTGGTGGCCGACAGCAGCATCGTCTCCTCGTCGAGGTAGGCGACGGCGGAGCCGGCGGCCTGGCGGGCCAGGCGGCCCGTCTCGAAGCGGACGGTGCGGGTGCCGAACTTGCCGTTGTCGATGACGGCTTCGGCGGCGATGATTTCGGGTCCCTCCATGGGTGCCCTCCTTCTGGTTGGCCGCCCGGCCTCGGCGGCCTTCGATCGAGGCTCACGGACCGCAGGGCACTGCCCAGCTTTCCGGGAGCCACTACCGAGGACCGGCACGGAGTCCGGGGCGGGGTGGGTTGGTGATGAAGTTGTCTATCCGCCGTTACCGGCGGACAAGCACAACCGGCCCGGACCCTGGGGTCCGAGCCGGTGGCAGGTCAGCGACGCAGTCCGAGGCGCTCGATCAGGCTGCGGTACCGGTCGATGTCGACCCTCTGCAGGTAACCGAGGAGGTTACGACGCTGGCCGACCAGCAGCAGCAGCCCGCGGCGGCTGTGGTGGTCGTGCTTGTGGTCCTTGAGGTGCTCGGTGAGGTCCTTGATGCGCTGGCTGAGCAGCGCGACCTGCACCTCCGGCGAACCGGTGTCGCCCTCGTGGGTGGCGTACTCGGCGATGATGGACTGCTTGACGTCTGCAGCGAGGGGCACGGTTCTCCTTGGGATGTCGTTGCGCGGCGCTCCGGGGCACGTCCACCCGGGCATGACTGACCGCGGCCGATCTGACGGCAACGGCGATGCTATCAGACGGCGGTGGTCCCCAGCGCGGCCGCGGCCTCCCGCACGTCGAGGCGCATCTGGGCAATGAGCGCGTCCACGCCGTCGTACCGGACCGTGGGCCGCAGGAGGGTGACGAACTCCACGACGACCTGCTCCTCGTACAGCTCGAGGTCGTCGCGTCCGAGCACGTGGGCTTCGACCGTGCGGCTCACGACGTCGTCGAAGGTGGGGTTGGTGCCCACCGAGATCGCGGCCGGCATCCGGTCGCCGGTGCCGCCGTGCCGACGCAGCCAGCCGGCGTA
>Ga0209487_1003270_pt1 | contig 12758 bp, 13 predicted proteins | sample Poulit2012_FD_187524 | JGI IMG/M metagenome (GOLD analysis project Ga0209487, IMG submission 187524) | Agricultural soil microbial communities from Georgia to study Nitrogen management - Poultry litter 2012 (SPAdes) (version 2) | ecosystem: Environmental > Terrestrial > Soil > Agricultural land... | reverse complement strand
CATTCCGTCAATAAGCAGGTGAACAGCGCGGGCTTCTGTATAATAGCCCGTGACGATCCACGGTGTGAGCAACCAGCTAGCGAATCGAGGAGCAACATGGCGCAGTTTCTTCAAATTCATCCGGATAACCCCCAGCAGCGGCTTATTGAACAGGCGGCCGATATCGTGCGCCGGGGCGGTATCATGGCGTACCCTACGGATTCGGCCTATGCCTTAGGCTGTCATCTGGGGGACAGGGCGGCTCTGGATCGCATTCGTCACATGCGCCAGCTGGATAAACACCACAATTTCACCTTGATGTGCCGAGACCTGTCAGAGCTGGCCACCTACGCCCGAGTGGATAATCAGGTGTTCCGGCTATTGAAAAACCACACCCCCGGCGCTTTTACATTTATATTGCCCGGCACTTCCGAGGTGCCCCGTCGGCTTATGCACCCCAAGCGTAAAACCATCGGCCTGCGGGTTCCGGATAATCGCATCGCGTTGTCGCTACTGGAAGCGCTGGGCGAACCGCTGATGAGCAGCAGCTTGCTGCTGCCGGGTCAAACCCTGCCGCTTAGTGACCCGGAAGACATCCGCGACGCCCTGGATAACCAGCTGGAGCTTATTATCGACGGCGGTAATTGTGGCTTTGAGCCCACCACCGTGGTGGATCTAACCGGCCCCGTCCCCCAGGTGACTCGTCAGGGTAAAGGCGACGCGTCGCCTTTTCTCGGCTGATCTGACGCGCTGCATGTGCGAAAACGTGGCGTCCGGCCGTATGCCCATGCCCCTATAGCAGCTATAATGGCGCGCTTTAGCTACCCTAATAATAGGTTGTGTGAGTGACTGAGCAGGCGGAAAACACCGTTGAACTGGAGCGGGACGACACCTCGGCCGAGGGGACTCAGCAGTCCACTTCCCGTCCTACCCAGGAAGAAATGCCCTTTGCCATCGTTCACGGCAAGGCTTACACCCAGCTGCCCAAGGATTTATACATCCCGCCGGAGGCGCTGGAGGTGTTTCTGGAGGCCTTTGAAGGGCCCTTGGACCTGTTGCTGTATCTGATACGCCGCCAGAATATCGACATCCTCGATATCAACGTATCGGAAATCACCACCCAGTACATGGCCTATGTGGAGTTGATGGACGTGGCCCAGTTCGAACTGGCGGCGGAATACCTGGTAATGGCCGCCATGCTGGCGGAGATTAAATCCCGCATGTTGCTGCCCCGTGCGCCCAATGAGGAAGAGGACGAGGAAGACCCCCGCGCGGCGCTCATCCGCCGGCTGCAGGAATACGAGCGCTTCAAAGAGGCCGCGGAGGACCTGGACGAGCTTCCCCGCGTGGGGCGTGACGTTCACCAGGCAAGCGCCCAGGCGCCAGACCGTAAGCTAACCCGGCCCGAGCCTGAGGTGGAGCTGCAAGAGATACTGTTGGCCCTGGCGGAAGTGCTGCGCCGGGCTGATATGTTCGAAAGTCATCACGTAGAGCGGGAAAAGCTATCCACACGCGAACGTATGGCGCAGGTGCTGGATCAATTGGCCGAGAAAAATTTCGTGCCGTTTGTGAGCCTGTTTCGAGTGCAGGAAGGGCGCCTGGGGGTGGTTGTCACCTTTTTAGCCGTCATGGAACTCATCAAAGAGTCGCTGGTGGAAATTGTTCAAGGGGAAGCGTTCGGGCCCATCCACGTCAAAGCCCGGGTTCAGTAGCGACCCGCTCACCAACAGATCGTTTAAGAGTATGCACAAGCAATGACCATGGAATCCACGCAGTTGCGGAACATTATTGAAGGCGCGCTTCTGGCGGCGGGCGAGCCGCTGAACTTGGCGCGCCTGACGACCCTATTCGAAGAGGACGCCGCGCCAACCAAAGAAGCGCTGCTTACCGCACTGGAAGAGATCGCCACCGACTGTGAAGGGCGCGGTTACGAACTCAAAGAAGTGGCCTCGGGGTGGCGCTTTCAGGTGCGCGCCGACATGGCTCCGTGGGTCAACCGCCTATGGGAAGAGAAGCCGCAAAAATACTCCCGCGCCGTGCTTGAGACCCTGGCTCTCGTGGCTTATCGTCAGCCCATCACCCGTGGGGACATCGAAGAAATTCGCGGTGTGGCGGTAAGCTCTCACATCATTAAAAGTCTCACCGAGCGCGACTGGATCAAAGTAGTCGGTCACAGAGACGTACCCGGCCGCCCGGCGCTGTACGCCACCACGCGCCAGTTTTTGGACTACTTCAACCTGAAAAGTCTGGACGAGCTGCCGTCGCTCGGCGATATCCGGGATCTGGAGGAAATTAACGAATTGCTGGATTTGGGCGACGCCCCAAACGCAGAGGCACCGGCCATTGACGAGGAAATGTTTGACGAGCAGGCACTGGAGCAGCAGCACATCAACGATCCAACCCTCAATGAATCTCCGGGAGATGATGACATGGAGACAGGTGACGATATGGACAGGTTCGATCAAAACTCTGCCAATGAAAGCTCCGCCAATGAAGGCCCGGCGGAGGCAAGCGCCGCCGATATGAGCGCCCGGGAACAAGAATGGGAACAAGAAGCAAATACACAGACAAATTCGGACCCAGACGAAATTCCCGGTGCGCCCGGCAAACCCGAGCAACCGGACCTGCCTGGCACGCCGGACGCCCCAGAGCTGCCCGAGGAGCCGACCCCGGAGCCGGAAATTAACCCGGAGCCAATGCATCCGGAAATTCCCAATCAGCCGGTGACTCCCGAAATTCCACCAGCACCGGACACACCGGAACTGGAGTCCGAGCACTCCGACACCACCAGTCAAGGTAGTACACCCAACAGTGAGGAGCCCCACAGCGCCTAAGCGCTGCTTGTTATATGACTAAACAATCTCGCAGCAAAGCTGCACAGCCCGATGCCGCTCCCTCGGACGAAAAACTGCAAAAAGTTCTGGCTCGCGCCGGGCTCGGCTCACGCCGTGAAATGGAGCGCATGATTGAAGCAGGGCATGTGCAGGTCAATGGTCGCCCGGCCCGTCTGGGCGATCGTGTCACGGCTGCTGATAAAATATTTTATCGCGGCCAACGGGTGCTCGTAAGCCAGCAACCTCTGCGCCGACGGGTGATTTTGTACAACAAGCCTGAAGGCGAAATCTGCTCCCGCTCGGACCCCGAGGGCCGGCGAACCGTTTTCGAAAGCCTTCCATCCCTCAAGGGCGAGCGCTGGGTGTCCGTTGGCCGGCTGGACTTCAACACCAGTGGCTTGCTGTTATTTACCAACGATGGCGAGCTGGCTAATAAGCTAATGCATCCTTCATCGGTCATCGACCGGGAATACCTGGTGCGCATTCAAGGCACCGTTGATGACGAAATGAAGCGTCAGCTATTGGAAGGTGTGCTTCTGGAAGACGGCGTGGCCCGTTTTACCGACATCGTGGAAGGCGCCGGTGAAGGCCAGAACCGCTGGTTTTACTGCGTGGTAATGGAAGGCCGCAACCGCGAAGTTCGCCGACTGTGGGAATCTCAGGGTGTGCGCGTCAGCCGCCTTAAGCGCGTGCGTTACGGCAACATCTTCATCCCGTCCCACGTTCGGGTGGGACAGTGGTTGGAACTGAACGACAAAGAAATTCGCGACCTGTGCCTCACAGCGGGTCTAGAAGATGTTCCTAAAATCAAAGCGCCCACGCCGGCGGAGAAGCTTAAACGGGAACGCCACGAAAAACGCCTGCGGGCCTCCGCCGCGAGACCCACACGCAAGCCGCCCCGGCCCCGCAAAAAGCCCTAGTCTCGCGGCGTTAACGGTCTTCTACCGCCGCCTCGGGCAAAAAAGCCATATAACGAACGAAGAGGCCTGCCTAAACGGGGTTGTAAGGCCGTGCAGGCAGAAGGTCTTGCTCGTTCTGGCCCCCGGCGGTGGTTTTCGGACGTAGTGTTCGTGATAGAATGCGCGCCTTTTTCGGTGTCGCGTCCGTAATCTGGCGATACCCACGGCATGAGAGCCCACTATGACCGCTCCGGCGTTTGACAACATCCGCATTGTATTGGTGAACACCACCCACCCCGGCAATATCGGCGGCGCCGCCCGCGCCATGAAAAACATGGGTTTGAAGCGCCTGTACCTGGTGGCGCCCAAAGATTTTCCCGCTGAAAAAGCCGTTTGGCGAGCCGCTGGCGCGCTGGACGTGCTGGAAAACGCCGTGGTCGTGGAAACGCTGGAGGAGGCCATTCAGGATTGTGGTCTCGTAATCGGCACCAGTGCTCGTGGCCGGCGTATCCCCTGGCCTTTGGTGGATCCGCGCGCCTGCGGCGAGCGCACCTGGCACGAAGCGCAGCAACACCAAGTGGCACTGTTGTTTGGCCGCGAGGATCGGGGCCTGACCAACGACGAGCTCCACAAATGCCAATACCACGTGCACATCCCCTCCAACCCCGAATACAGCTCGCTGAACCTGGCCGCCGCGGTGCAGGTGCTCAGCTACGAGATTCGCATGGCGCACTTGGCTCAAGAGCAGGGCACGCTCTTGCCGCCAGAACCGTGGGATATGCCCCCGGCGCAAAGCCAGGCGCTGGAGCGTTACTACCAGCATCTCGAAGAAACCCTGCACACCTTGGGCTTTCTGACGCCGGCCAATCCCCGGCAAACCATGACCCGTTTGCGGCGGCTGTACAACCGCATACGCCCGGATGAGATGGAGCTGAGCATCCTGCGGGGCATGCTCACCGCCATTCAAAATTACATCTACTACACCAACAAACGTCTCGAAAAAGCCGCGCCGCAAGCCGGAGAAAACAACAATTCTCTGGACACGGAGCTATAGTTGAGTAAAATAGTCGGATATAAGGCTGGGCATTTGCCTGGGCGCACGATTGATATTCACGACTGACACTCACTATAGGTTCGGCAATGAGACTGACCACCAAAGGCCGCTATGCGGTCACGGCCATCTTAGATTTGGCGCTGCACTGTGAGCAGAAGCCCGTCAGTTTGGGGGATATTTCCCGTCGCCAAGGTATTTCCCTGTCCTATCTGGAACAGCTGTTCGCCAAACTGCGCCGCAGGAAATTAGTCAATAGCGTGCGGGGCCCCGGCGGCGGTTACCTGCTGGCAAAAGCGACCGCCGACATTTCCGTCGCTGAGGTGGTGGATGCCGTCAATGAATCTCTGGACGCGACCCGTTGTGAAGGGCGGGGCGACTGCCAGCATGGCGAGGTCTGTCTGACCCACTACCTGTGGGAGGACCTGAGCGCCCAAATCCATGGGTTTCTGAACAATATATCCCTGGCCGATTTAGTGGCACGGCGCGACATTCGGGCCGTCAGCCAACGCCAGGATGGGCTGGACCAAAGCCAGCGAATTGCCAGCAGCGAAGTGTTATAGCGACTACAGAGAGTTTTCGATGACAGTAAGCCGCCCCGCGGGTGCGTTGCAAAAACCCGTATATTTAGACTATGCCGCCACAACGCCGGTGGATGCCGCCGTGGCGGAGCAGATGGTTAACTGCCTGACCCGGGATGGCATCTTTGCCAACCCGGCGTCTCGCTCGCACCTTTACGGCTGGCAGGCGGAAGAGGCGGTGGAGCAGGCACGTCTGCAAGTGGCCGATTTAATTAATGCCGATTCCAGGGAAATTATCTGGACCAGCGGCGCCACCGAGGCGGATAACTTGGCGCTAAAAGGGGTGGTAGAAGCGCGCCGTATCGCCGGGCAGCCCCTCGGTCACATGGTGGTCTCGGCCATCGAGCACAAAGCGGTGCTGGACCCGGCCCAGTGGTTGGCCCACCAAGGTGTTGAAGTGACCTACGTGGTTCCGGACGCGCAAGGCCGGGTGTCCGTACAGACGCTGAAAAATGCGCTGCGCGAGGATACGTTTCTGGTGAGCCTGATGCACGTAAACAACGAGCTGGGCACCATTAACGATATCGCTGGCCTGGGTGCCTTGTGTCGTGAGCACGGGTGTTTATTTCACGTGGATGCGGCGCAAAGCGGCGGACGGTTGCCGCTGGATGTGGTGGCTCAGTCGGTGGATTTAATGTCACTGTCGGCCCATAAAATGTACGGGCCCAAAGGGGTGGGCGCACTGTATGTGCGTCGCCATCCCGACGTCAACGTAGCGCCGCAAATGCACGGTGGTGGCCATGAGCGTGGTATGCGCTCGGGCACTTTGGCTCCCCATTTATGTGTGGGCATGGGCGCGGCGGCACAGCTGGCCAAAGAAAACCTGAGCACGGAACCACAGCGCATAGCCGCCCTGCGCGATCGGTTGTGGGAAGGCATTGCGGACCTGCCGGGCGTTCAACTTAACGGCCCGGAAGAAGAGCGCTCCTGCAGTCATTTAAACGTGGCCTTCGGAGGCTGCGATGGTGAAATGCTGTTGCTGAGCTTGCGGCAGCTGGCCGTGGCGACGGGCTCGGCCTGCACGTCGGCCACTATGGCACCGAGTTATGTGCTCAAGGCCATCGGGTTGAGCGACGAGCTGGCGCAGGCGTCGCTGCGCATCAGCTTGGGCCGATATACCACCGAAGAGGAAGTGGCATTTGCGGTGGAACACATTCGCGAGGTAGTGCAAAAGCTAGTAGCGCAAAAGCGTCGTAAATGACTTTCGAGGAGATGACGCCCGAGCGGGCTGTCCAAGTGAAAGGCGTAACGAAAAACGTAAACCAGAGTGTTGCCAATGGCAACCCCTCCGGCGGAGCCGGACAAGAGGTGAGGTAATGGCTGAAGAACAAGTTGAGAAGTTGATGAATACAGAGTACGCCGCGGGGTTTCACACCCCGATTGAGAGCGATACTCTGCCGCCGGGTTTGAATGAAGATGTAGTGCGATTCATTTCCGCTAAAAAGAATGAGCCCGAGTGGATGCTCGAATGGCGTCTGCAGGCGTTTCGTATCTGGCAGGAAATGACCGAGCCCAACTGGGCGCACGTCGAATACCCACCGGTGGATTTTCAGGCGATCTCCTATTACTCAGCGCCCAAGAGCATGGAGGACCGCCCTAAAAGTCTGGACGAAGTGGACCCAGAGCTGTTGCGTACCTATGAAAAACTGGGCATCCCGCTGTACGAGCAAGAAGTGCTGGCCGGTGTTGCTATGGATATCGTGTTTGACTCGGTTTCCGTAGTCACCACCTTCCGGGAGAAGCTCGCCGAAGCGGGCGTGATCTTCTGTTCAATCAGTGAAGCGATTCAGGATTATCCGGAGCTTGTTAAAAAGTATCTCGGTACTGTAGTGCCGCAGCGGGACAACTATTATGCGGCTCTGAACTCAGCGGTATTTTCCGATGGCTCTTTTGTTTACATTCCAAAGGGCGTGCGCTGCCCCATGGAGCTGTCCACTTATTTCCGTATCAACGAACAAAATACCGGCCAGTTTGAGCGCACGTTGATCGTGGCTGAGGAAGGCTCCCACGTAAGCTACCTGGAAGGCTGTACCGCGCCTATGCGTGACGAAAACCAAATGCACGCGGCGGTGGTTGAGCTGATCGCTCTGGATAACGCCGAGATTAAATACTCCACGGTGCAAAACTGGTACCCGGGTGATGCCGAGGGCAAGGGTGGTATTTACAACTTTGTTACCAAACGTGGAATTGCGCACACAAACGCGAAAATTTCGTGGACCCAGGTGGAGACCGGCTCAGCCATCACCTGGAAATACCCAAGCTGCATTCTCAAAGGTGACAATAGCGTTGGCGAATTTTATTCCGTAGCGCTGACCAATAACTTTCAGCAGGCCGATACCGGCACCAAGATGATCCATCTGGGCAAGAACACCCGCTCCACGATTATCTCCAAAGGTATCGCCGCCGGCAGAAGCTCGAACGCCTATCGGGGCCTGGTGCGTATGAACCCAGGGGCTGAAGGCGCGCGTAACTTCACCGAATGTGACTCGCTGTTGATTGGCGACCTGTGTGCCGCGCACACCTTCCCGTACATCGAAAGCAAAAACCCCACGGCGGTGATTGAGCACGAGGCCACCACTTCCAAAGTGAGTGAAGATCAGCTGTTCTTATGCCAGCAACGTGGGATGGATATCGAGAAGGCCGTATCCATGATTGTTAACGGTTTTTGTCGGGATGTGTTCCAAGAGCTGCCCATGGAGTTTGCGGTTGAGGCGGGCAAGCTGCTTGAAATTAGCCTCGAAGGGTCGGTCGGTTGATGGTTGCCCCACACTAAGAAAAAGTCATACGAAAGATTCACGTTTTACCCAATGGGAAACTAAAGATTATGTTGAGCATTAAAGATCTTCACGCCAGCATCGCTGAACAGGAAATCCTCAAGGGCCTGAGCCTGGACGTTAAACCCGGCGAAGTGCACGCGATTATGGGGCCAAATGGCTCGGGGAAAAGCACCTTGGGTCACGTACTGGCGGGCCGCGAAGGCTTTGAAGTTACCAGCGGTAGCGTCAATTTCCGAGGTAAGGACCTGCTGGATTTAGAAGTTGAAGAGCGCGCCCACGAAGGCGTGTTCCTGGCCTTCCAGTACCCGGTGGAAATTCCCGGCGTCAGCAATATGGAATTTCTCAAGGCCGCCGTAGACGCGGTGCGGAAACATCGTGGCCAGCCGGACCTTTCCTCGATGGACTTTTTGAAGCTGGCTCGTGAGACCAGCAAAAAAGTTGACCTGGATGCTTCATTTCTCAAGCGCGGCGTAAACGAAGGTTTCTCTGGCGGTGAGAAGAAGCGCAACGAGCTGCTGCAGATGATGTTACTGGAACCGACCTTGTGCGTACTGGATGAAACCGACTCAGGTTTGGATATCGACGCCTTGCAAGTGGTAGCGGACGGCGTTAACGCCATGCGCAGCCCCGAGCGCAGCTTTGTTGTCATCACCCATTATCAGCGTCTGCTGGATTACATCGTGCCGGACTTTGTGCATGTATTAGCGGGTGGTCGCATTGTGAAATCCGGTGACAAAGAGCTGGCGAAAGAACTTGAGGCCAAAGGCTATGGTTGGCTGGAACACGAGGTGGCGTAATGACAGACAAGCTCATTCCCCATTTTCAGAAGCGGGCGGCGGTATTGGCGGCCCAGCAAAGCAGTCCTGACTGGCTCGCCGCATTGCGCCAGGAAGGTGTGGAGCAATGGTCCAGCACGCCCTGGCCTGATCGCAAAACCGAGCGCTGGAAATACACACCGCTCATGCCTCTGCAAACGGCGGATGTGGCCCGCTGGGCAGAAACCGCAGCCGATTGGCAGGACGGAGTCGAGTGGCTGGATATTGATGCCACGCGTCTGGTTTTTGTCGACGGAGTATTCGTGCCGGAGCACTCCAGTGAGCTGCCCCCGGAAGTGGTTCGCTTTGGCAGCGCCGACAGCGCCGCCCGCGAAGTCATTAAGAAGCATCTGGGCAAAACCGTCGATGCAGACAAACACTTGTTCGCTGCGCTCAGCAACGCCTGGGTCGCCGATGGTTTACTGGTACATGTACAGGCTGGGCAGCAGTTGGAAAAGCCATTGTATTTGGTGCATGTCTCAACTCCGAATGCAGAGCCGGCCAGCGCTAACCAGCGATTGTTAGTAGTGCTGGAGCGTGGAGCTCAAGCGGAAGTGATTGAACATTACGCCTCTGGCGCCCAGGAGCAAAACGGCTTTGTTAACGCGCTAACTGAAGCTGTGGTGGGTGAGAATGCGCAGTTGCATCACTACCGGTTGAATCTTGAAGAAGAGAATCTGCTGCATGTGGGCGGCGTGCACGTTGACCTGCACCGTTCGGCGCGGGTGCGCGCTTTTACCATCGCCCAAGGCAGTCGTCTGAAGCGCATCGACTATCAGATCAATCACGTGGGCGAGGGCGGTGAGTCGGATTTGCAGGGACTGTACCTGCCGCGGAACAACCAGCTGATCGATTACCATACCGAACTGAACCACATGGTGCCGAACTGCACCAGTCGCGAAGTTTTTCACGGCATTGTGGGCGATTCGGCAAAGGCGGTGTTCAGCGGGCGCATTTACATTCACCCGCAGGCGCAAAAGACATTGGCGGAGCTGAACAACAAAAACTTGCTGACTTCAAATAAAGCCGACGTAAACACCAAGCCCGAGCTGGAAATCTATGCGGACGATGTGAAGTGCGCCCATGGGGCCACCGTCAGCCAGTTGGACTTCGAGGCCATGCATTATCTGCAGAGCCGGGGCATTCCCAGGGATGAGGCCGAGGTAATGTTGAGCTTCGGGTTCATCAACGAATTGTTGCAAGAAGTCGCGCAACCGGCCGTTCGGGCGTACTTGGCGCCGCGTATGGCACAAATGTTCAGCACCAGCAGCGAATTGCTGCGTCATATAGAGTATGAATAAAGCTGTGAGCTTATTTGATGTAGAGCGCGTCCGCGCGGATTTTCCCATTCTGCGAGAAATCGTCAACGGTCACCCGTTGGTGTATCTGGATAACGCCGCTACCACCCAAAAACCCCAGGCTGTTATCGATGCCATCGTGCATTACTACAGCCACGACAACAGCAACGTACACCGGGGCGCTCACACTTTGGCAGCCCGTGCTACGGAAAAATTTGAAAACGCACGGGCGAAAGTCGCGGCGTTTTTGAACGCCGGATCAACTGAGCAAATTTTGTGGACTCGCGGCACCACCGAAGGCATTAATTTGGTGGCCAGTAGCTGGGGGCGCAGCCAACTGAAAGAGGGTGATCGGGTCTTGGTGTCGGCCATGGAGCATCACTCCAACATAGTGCCTTGGCAAATGGTCGCCGAGGCTACTGGTGCGCGGGTGGAGGCGATTCCGGTCGACGGAACGGGCACACTCGATATGGCCGCATTGCAAAACATGCTGGACGAGCGGGTAAAGATGGTGTCCGTCGGTCACGTCTCCAACGCGCTCGGCACGGTCAACCCGATTCAGGACGTGATTGCGCTGGCTCGGCAGGTGGGAGCGCGGGTGTTGATCGATGGTGCTCAGGCCGTGAGTCATTGGCCCGTGGACGTGCAGGCGCTGGATTGCGACTTCTACGTATTCTCGGCTCACAAAGTATTTGGTCCCACAGGTGTCGGTGTGCTCTACGGCAAGCGTGAATTGCTGGAGGCCATGCCGCCCTGGCAAGGTGGTGGTGAGATGATCGAGCGGGTCAGCTTCCAGGGTACCACCTATAATCAGCTGCCCTACAAGTTTGAAGCGGGTACGCCGGATATTGCCGGCGTGATTGCGCTCGGTGCCGCGCTGGACTATCTGAACCAGATGGATCGCGCGGCCGCCGTGGCCCACGAGCAGCAGTTGCTCGAATACGCCCAGACTCTGGCGCGCCAGGAACCGGGCGTTACCTTGGTGGGCGAAGCCGCACATAAGGTCAGTGTGATGAGTTTTTTGGTGGACGGTACGCACCCCAACGATGTGGGCTTTTTGCTGGATCAGCAGGGCGTGGCGGTGCGCACGGGCCACCATTGCGCTCAGCCAATCATGGAGCAGTACGGCATTCCCGGCACCATACGCGCCAGTTTCAGTTTTTATAATACGATGGCCGAAGTTGATCGGCTATTTGCGGCCCTGCGCAAGGCACGCGAATTTTTTTAGTAGGAGTCTGTCATGACGGTAGAATCTTTTAACCCGAGCACAGAAGTCGTGTCTGTCAGTCCCGAAGCGGTTGAGCATTTCCGTAAGCAATTACAGGCAAATGACACCGCCCAGGCGGTGCGCTTGAGTGTTAAGGAAAGCGGTTGTACGGGCTTTAAATACGTGGTGGATTTGGTGAGCGAACCGGATGAGCAGGATTTGCGCTATCCGCTTGCCCAGGATTTGGTGCTCTTGGTCGATCGGGCGAGCCTCGGCGTTGTTTCCGGGACACGGATCGATTACGTAACTGAGGGCGTCAACCGCCAACTGAAATTTCTCAATCCCAACGCTCAAGACTATTGTGGGTGTGGCGAAAGCTTCAGTGTGAACTAGATTATGAGTGCTAATGAACGACAAGTAGTGGTCGCGCTGGAGGACTGTCCGGCGCGGCGCGTCCCAGACGGCACGCCGCTGACGATTCCCAAGGATACGTTTCTCACCGTAAGCCAGGCACTGGGCGGTAACTACACGCTCATATACCAGGGGAACATGGTGCGGGTCGATGGCAGTGACGCCGCGGCTTTGGGGCTGGAAGCGCTTGAGCTGAATTTTCTTCCCCCTGCCGATGATAAAATCGACCCGGATCAGGTGTGGGAAGCGCTGGGTACCATTTACGATCCGGAAATCCCTGTGGACCTGGTGAACCTCGGGCTGATCTACGATACGCAAATTGATCAGACCGCGGGTGTGGTGACCATCACCATGACGCTCACCGCGCCCACCTGTGGTATGGGTCCGGTGCTGGTGGGTGATGTGGAAAACCGGGTGCGCAAAGTGCCCAATGTGCAAAAGGTGGTGGTTGAGCTTGTGTTTGACCCGCCCTGGCAGCGCCACATGATGAGCGAAGAGGCTCAACTGGAAACCGGTCTGTTTTTTTAACCCGGCGAATCTTTTAACCTATTGTGTTTAATCCAACTGTTTTGGAACACCCATGTCCGAATTTGGCACCGATATTACCCGCGACGATATTATTGAAACGCTGAGTTTTTTCGATAACTGGGAAGATCGTTACAAATACATTATCGAGCTGGGCAAAGAGCTGGAACCATTGGCCGAGGTTCACCGCACCGAGGAGAACCTTGTCCGGGGTTGTCAGAGTCAGGTCTGGCTGGTGCATGAGCGCCGTGGAGACAAGCTGCATTTTCACGCTGACAGCGACGCCTTCATCGTGCGCGGCCTGCTGGGTGTGGTGCTGGCCGCCTACAACGGCCAGCCCGTCCAAGCGGTACTGGACCTCGATATCGAAGGCTATTTCGA
>Ga0209487_1003269_pt1 | contig 12760 bp, 7 predicted proteins | sample Poulit2012_FD_187524 | JGI IMG/M metagenome (GOLD analysis project Ga0209487, IMG submission 187524) | Agricultural soil microbial communities from Georgia to study Nitrogen management - Poultry litter 2012 (SPAdes) (version 2) | ecosystem: Environmental > Terrestrial > Soil > Agricultural land... | reverse complement strand
ATGATTTATTATGTGGTCTTGGCTGGCTTTATCGGTCAGGCGATGATCACCGGTAATATGATCTGGTCTGTTGCTGCAATTGCTTGGTTGATTATCACCTTTGGTGGTCTATCTTTGGCACGTGGTCGACCCATGCAAATCGCCCAAGCCTAATTGCTGCCAACCTTTTATTCACCCAGCATGGTAGCTATAGGGCTTTGGCTATGACTGTCATATAGCTACCTGCGGCCACTTGTTTTGTGGTTGGTATTTCAGCACAAAAAGCATGCGTAAGTTTTTACGCATGCTTTTTTTAGTTGTGCCTTGTAGTTGTAGCTTTGCTTTTTAGTTTTGTCTTTTTGTTTTTTTAGTTATCTTTTTTAGCTGTATTTTTTAGGCTTAGTTATTACGCATTTTTAGCTACGCTTTTTTTGCTCTGCTCTGTTGGCAGGTTTATGTTTAAGCTTGCTTATTTGCTGCTGCATCAAGTACTGCCAAAGCCGTCATATTGACAATGCGCCGTACAGTGCTTGAGGTGGTCATAATATGTACGGGTCGTGCTGCCCCCAACAGTATTGGCCCCAATGAAACCCCATTGCTGCCGGTCATTTTCAAAATGTTATAGGTAATGTTACCGGCATCAAGGTTAGGGGTAATCAAAAGGTTGGCTGGCGCACGTAGGGTCGAGTCGGGGTTGGCGTTATAGCGGATTTTGTCCGAGAGAGCCGAGTCAGCGTGCATCTCACCGTCTATTTCTAGCTCGGGGTCAGCAGCAATAACAAGCTCGCGGGCCAAAGCCATCTTGCGTGATGACTCGGTACTGCGGCTACCAAAGTTAGCGTGCGAGAGCAGGGCCACACGGGGCACAATGCCAAAGCGGCGCACCTCATTGGCTGCAAGCAAGGTCATGTTAGCGACCTCTTCGGCAGTTGGGTTTTCGTTTACATGAGTATCACAGACAAAAATGCTTTGGGTGGGCAAGATCAGTGCATTCATTGCAGCAAAGACCTTGGCGTTTTCTTGTAGACCAATGAGATCGCGTATATGTTCGAGCTGGTCGTAAAAGCGTGTACTGACCCCACATATAAAGGCATCTACATCACCCCGACGCATCAACATCGCACCAATAATAGTATTGTGTTTGCGTACCAAAGCCTTGGCCAGATCGGGTGTGACCCCGTGGCGACTTTTTAGTTTAAAGTAGTCTTGCCAGGTTTCATTAAATCGGTAGTCATCCTCGGGGTTAACGATTTCGACATTAATGCCCGGTTGTAAACGCAGGCCGTAGCGCTTGATGCGCATATCGATAACATTGGGTCGGCCAATCAAAATAGGGTAGGCGATGTTTTCGTCGACCACTGTTTGGGCGGCCCGCAATACACGCTCGTCTTCGCCATCGGCATAGGCTACGCGACGTAGCGAGCCAAGCTCTTTGGCCTGCAAAAACAAGGGGCGCATGAGGCTGCCTGAGCGATAGGTCAGGGCCAAAAGCTTTTGCCTGTAGGTTTCTAGATCATCAATGGGGCGCTGGGCAACGCCTGATTCCATCGCTGCCTGGGCCACTGCCGAGGCCACACGGACAATTAAACGTGGGTCGAAAGGCCTCGGGATGATGTACTCGGGCCCAAAGCTAAGCTCATCATCGCTATCGACCCCCACTGCATCATAGGCCTCTTCGTGGGCGAGGTTAGCAATGGCGTGCACAGCTGCCATTTTCATCTCTTCGTTGATTTCGGTGGCCCCGCAATCTAGTGCCCCCCGAAATATAAAAGGAAAGCACAACACATTATTGACCTGATTGGGGTAGTCAGAGCGCCCTGTGGCAATAATACAGTCAGGTCGTGTGGCTTTGGCTATCTCGGGCCGTATTTCGGGCTCGGGGTTAGCGAGGGCCAATACAATAGGTTGCTCAGCCATAGTGTCGAGCATTTCTGGGGTCAGCAGCCCTGGTGCTGAGCAGCCCAAAAAGATATCCGCATCTTGTACCGCCTCTGGAAGGGTACGTAGCTCGGTCTCGCGGGCAAACTCGGCCTTGTTGGGCTCCATATCGGGCTCGCGACCCTGCCAGATAACACCTTTAGAGTCGACAACGGTAATATGCTCTTTAGGCATGCCCATGCTCACCAGTAGCTTTAAGCAGGCAATTGCTGCTGCCCCAGCACCTGAGCACACCAAGCGCACCTCGCTAAGATCCTTTTTAACGATCTGGAGGGCGTTGATGATGGCTGCCCCAGCAATAATGGCTGTGCCGTGTTGATCATCATGAAAAACAGGGATATTCATGCGTCGGCGTAACTCGCTTTCTATATAAAAGCACTCGGGCGCACGGATATCCTCGAGGTTAATGCCCCCAACAGTGGGCTCCATCGCAGCAATGATATCGACGAGCTTATCGGGGTCGTGCTCATCGAGCTCGATATCAAAAACATCAATGTTGGCAAACTTTTTAAATAGGCAGCCCTTGCCCTCCATGACGGGTTTGGCAGCGAGGGGGCCAATATTGCCTAAACCCAATACGGCTGTACCGTTAGAGACCACAGCCACGAGGTTGGAGCGTGAGGTGTATTTGGCAGCCTCGTCGTTGCCGCCCTCGTAAATGGCCATGCAAGCTGCTGCTACGCCGGGTGAATAAGCCAAAGACAGATCATCGCGATTGGCTAGAGATTTGGTAGGCACTACCGAGATCTTGCCCGGTGTGGGGTGGGCATGATAGTCGAGTGCGAGTTTAGTTAAGTCAGCCTTTGAGCTCATGGTGTGTGTTGCTCCTAGAGTAGAAATAAAAAGTTTTTATTGCTATTGAAATAAAACTAGCAAATGAAATACGTAAATTGGCAAATAAAATGAGAGGGTTAAATGATTGTGGGTTAAAGGGATTTAATTAAATAATTAATGGTGAAAGTCTAGCTAACAGCTCGTAATATATGGGTATATATGGGTGTGTGATTGCTAATAGCGCTTTTATATTAATGAAATTATAGCAATATTAATCAATTCAAATAGACTAAGTAGGCGTGCCCAAAAACCGGCTCAAATACAAAACCCCATTTATTTTTAACTTTAAGCTTTTCTCATGTGGTGTGGGTAGATCATTGATGGCGTTTGTTAATGCCAACAGTTATTTGTAAATGTCAAGTCAAATCATAGTCTTGATGCACAGAAATAAAGTCAACGTTATACTAATAGGCACGTCTCGTTATTTTTTACGAGTCTTAGGCCTTCTGCTCCGCTGTCCGCTAATCGGTAAGGCCGTGTCGCGGAAGGTGTTCCTGCATCTCAACATGGGTGAAACACCCTGATAGGTGAAGCGCAAATATGTCATCATTACAAGAACTTCAGTCTTCTTCTTATCTTTACGGCACCAATGCCGCCTACGTAGAAGAGCTTTACGAGCTCTACCTTCAAGATTCATCTTTAGTACCCGAATTCTGGCGCAATTATTTTGCTGACCTACAAAATCTACCCGCAGTAGATGGCAAAGAGTCAACACGCGATCAGGCTCATGGCCCGATTATCGAGTCTTTTGCTCAGCGTGCAAAAGCAAATGCCTTTGCTGGCCATGTCAGCGCCCAAGACTTGTCTATCGCTATGAAGCAGGTCTCGGTGCAATCGTTGATTGCTGCCTACCGCTCTTTGGGGGTACGGGTTGCCACGCTTGACCCTTTGCAACGTTCCGAGCGCCCTCAATATGCTGAACTCGACCCTGCTTTTTATGGCCTCACCGAGGCTGATCTCGACCAGCTGTACTCTTCAACCAATACCTATTTTGATGATCGCGACGCTATGACGTTGCGTGATATGTTGCAGGCTTTGCGTGCAACCTACTGCCAAACCATTGGGTATGAGTACATGCATATTTCTAATCCCGAGGCCAAGCGCTGGATCCAAGAGCGCATCGAGCCGGTACAGGGGCAGTTCGAGTTTTCTACTGACGAAAAACGCAACATTCTTCAGCAGTTGACCGAGGCCGAGGGGCTCGAGCGCTTTTTGCATACCAAATATGTTGGGCAAAAGCGCTTTTCACTCGAGGGGGGCGAGAGCTTTATCGCCTCGATGGACGAGATCGTCAACCACGGCGGCACCAAGGGCATTCAAGAGATAGTGGTGGGCATGGCACACCGTGGTCGCCTCAATATGCTCGTCAATATTATGGGCAAGATGCCTGCTGATTTATTTGCCGAGTTCGAGGGCAAGCACCCCGACGATCTCACTGATGGCGACGTCAAATACCACAACGGTTTCTCTAGCGATCTGTCCACCCGTGGTGGGCCCATCCATTTATCGTTGGCCTTTAACCCCTCGCACTTAGAAATTGTTAACCCTGTTGTCGAGGGCAGCACCCGCGCGCGCCAAGATCGCCGGGGCGATTATCAGGGGCAGCAGGTATTACCCGTTTTAGTACATGGTGATGCTGCCTTTGCTGGTCAAGGGGTTGTCCAAGAAACCCTTAACTTTGCGCAAACACGTGGCTATGGCACGGGTGGTACCTTGCACATTGTCATCAACAACCAAATTGGTTTTACCACCTCTGACCCTCGTGATACGCGCTCATCGTTGTACTGTACTGATGTGGTCAAGATGATCGAGGCCCCAGTATTTCATGTCAATGGCGATGACCCCGAGGCAGTCGCCTTTGTCACGCGTTTAGCCTTAGATTATCGTCAGCGTTTTAGGCACGATGTGGTCATTGATATTGTGTGCTTTCGCAAGTTGGGGCACAACGAGCAAGACACGCCTTCATTGACCCAGCCCCTCATGTACAAAAAGATTGCCGAGCACCCTGGTACCCGCCAGCGTTATGCTGACAAGCTTGTTGCTCAGGGTGTGCTTAGCGATGATGAGCCTGCCGAGATGGTCAAGCAGTACCGCCGCCTGATGGAGGACGGTAACCGCACCATCGAGCACGTCTTAACTGACTACAAAAACAAATACGCCACTGATTGGACCCCATTTTTAGATGCCAAGTGGACAGACCACGCCGATACTGCTGTGCCGCTTGCCGAGCTAAAGCGTATTGGCGAGCGCATTACCACTGTGCCCGAGGGCTTCGAGGTACACAACCTACTCAACAGATTACTTAATGATCGCCGGGCCATGGCACGCGGCGAAGCCAATGTCGATTGGGGTATGGCCGAGCATTTAGCCTTTGGTACTTTGGTTGCCAATGGGTATGCCGTTCGTATTTCTGGCCAAGACTCAGGCCGGGGTACTTTTGCGCATCGCCACGCGGTGTTGCATGATCAGTTCCGCGAGCGTTGGGATGATGGCTATTACATCCCCTTGCAGCACGTAACTGAAAACCAAGCCAGCTTTACAGTGATTGACTCGGTGCTTTCCGAAGAGGCTGTATTGGCTTTTGAGTATGGCTATGCCACAGCCGAGCCCAATGTACTGACAATTTGGGAGGCCCAGTTTGGTGACTTTGCCAACGGTGCGCAGGTAGTTATCGATCAGTTTATTTCTTCTGGCGAGGCCAAGTGGGGTCGCCATTGCGGCTTAACCCTCATGCTGCCACATGGTTACGAGGGCCAAGGCCCCGAGCACTCATCGGCTCGTATCGAGCGTTTTTTACAGCTTTGTGCCGACAACAACATGCAGGTCATTCAGCCAACGACTGCATCACAAATCTTCCATGTGCTCAGACGTCAGATGATTCGTCCTTTCCGCAAGCCTTTGGTGCTGATGACACCCAAGTCCTTGCTGCGTAATCGCGGTGCCAACTCACCCCTCGAGGCATTGGCAAATGGCGAGTTTTTACCCGTCATTGGCGAGGTCAATGAGGACATCAAGGCCCAGGACGTCACCCGCGTGATGATTTGCTCGGGCAAGGTTTATTACGATTTGGTCAAGCAACGCGAAGAGCGCGAGCGCAACGATATTGCAATTATTCGTATCGAGCAGCTCTACCCCTTTGGGCACAAAGAGTTCAAGGCCGAAATGCAAAAATATGCACATGTCAAAGAGTTCGTTTGGGTACAAGACGAGCCGCAAAACCAAGGCCCATGGTTTTATGTGCAGCACCACATTTTCGAACATATGGACGAAGGACAACGCTTAAGTTATGCCGGTCGCCAGCCTTCAGCTTCTCCGGCGGTGGGCTATTTGGCCAAACATAACGAGCAGCAACGGGCCTTGCTCGAGCAGGCCTTTGCACCGCGCTTACGTGGTTTTGCGCTTGTGAAATAAGCTTTTAGGCTTTTGTCTTTTTATCTACCTACCTTCAAAGAAACGGAAAAATTATGGCGATCAAAGATGTTTTAGTCCCCGAGCTCTCTGAGTCTATTGCTGAGGCCACGCTGCTAGAGTGGAAAAAGCAACCCGGCGAGGCGGTTGAGGCAGACGAAATTCTAATCGAGGTCGAGACCGACAAGGTTGTGCTTGAGGTACCGGCTCCTGCTGCTGGCGTGCTAGCAGAAATCATCAAAGGTGATGGCAGTACAGTGCTCGCGGGCGAGGTGTTGGCCCGCATCGATACCGAGGGTACGCCCACCGTCACCGCTGACGAGGCCCCCGCAGCTGATGAGGCACCAGCCGAGGCCGCCGAGGCTGTTCAGCCCGCTACCGAGGGCAAAGGTGTTGTTGCCGCCTCACCCGCGGCAAGCAAGATTCTGACCGAGAAGGGCATTGATGTGGCAAGTGTGCCGGGTACCGGTCGCGATGGCCGCGTGACCAAGGCTGATGCCCAAGCTGCTCAGCCTAGCGCTGCCAAGCCTGCTGCAGCCCCCGCGCTACCTGCTAGCGTATCGCTCGATGGCCGTGCCGAACAGCGCGTGCCCATGAGTCGTTTACGTGCCCGTGTGGCCGAGCGTTTGCTGCAGTCCCAACAAGAAAACGCTATTTTGACCACCTTTAACGAGGTCAATATGCAGGCTGTGATGGATCTCCGTCGCGCCTACCGTGATGATTTCGAAAAAGAGCATGGCGTGCGTTTGGGCTTTATGTCGTTTTTTGTCAAGGCAGTGGTACATGCCCTCAAAAAATACCCCATAGTCAATGCATCGGTCGACGGCAATGACATCGTCTACCATGGCTACTTTGATATTGGTATTGCGGTGGGCAGCCCCCGTGGCTTGGTAGTGCCCATTTTGCGCAATGCCGATCAGCTTTCTATCGCCGAGATCGAGGCCCAAATTGCTGACTTTGGTGCCCGCGCCCAAGAGGGTCGTCTCACGCTCGAGGAGCTCACCGGCGGTACTTTCTCAATCTCTAATGGTGGGGTGTTTGGGTCGATGCTTTCTACCCCAATTATCAACCCCCCGCAGTCCGCTATTTTGGGTATTCATGCCACCAAAGAGCGCCCCGTGGTAGAAAATGGCGAAATCGTTATTCGCCCCATGAACTACCTAGCCCTATCTTACGACCACCGTATTATTGACGGGCGCGAGGCGGTTCTTTCATTGGTTGCCATGAAAGAGGCCCTCGAAGACCCACAGCGCTTGCTCTTAGACGTCTAAGACTCGTTGCTTTAGGCCCCGCGTGCCTTGTTTACCGCACCCTGCACATCTGTGCCTGAGGTGTTTGGTAGGCGGGCGCGTCGGGCCGTAGCTAAGTGTGTAGTGCCTGCTTTGTATGCGTATGCCCAAGCGGGGGGGCATTTTTCCTTTGCTTGGGCAGCATTTCGATGCCTACAACTTAGCTCGATTAGCGTCTGGTGGGTACGCGTAGCGTACGGGTACTATTTTGATAAAAATGCGAGAATTATTATGGCAAAACAATTTGATGTGGTGGTTATCGGTGCGGGCCCAGGTGGGTACATTGCTGCTATCCGCGCCGCACAGCTGGGCTTTTCGGTAGCCTGTGTCGATGACTGGTCAACCAAAGATGGGCAGCCTGCACCTGGTGGGACATGTACCAACATTGGCTGTATCCCCTCTAAGGCGTTGCTGCAATCTAGCGAGCACTACGAGCAAGCTAAAAATGAGCTCAGCGAGCACGGTGTTGAGGTCAAAGGCGTCAAGCTTGATATCGACACTTTTTTAGGGCGCAAAGACACCGTGGTTGAGCAAAACAACCAAGGGATCTTGTACTTGTTTAGAAAAAACAAGGTTAACTATTTTCATGGCAAGGCTTCTTTTAAGTCCAAGGTCGACAATGGCTGGGCGATTGATGTCAAGGGCGAGGACACCGACGAGCTGGTCGCCAAGCATGTAATCATCGCCACCGGTTCGAGCCCACGCGCCTTACCTGGGGTCGAGTTCGATGAGGAGACCATCATTTCTAATGATGGTGCATTGCGCTTGCCCAAGGTACCCAAAAAGCTAGGCGTGGTGGGCGCAGGGGTCATTGGCCTCGAGCTAGGCAGTGTATGGCGTCGCTTGGGTGCCGAGGTAACGGTACTCGAGGGTCTACCCGAGTTTTTAGCCGCAGTAGATCGACAGGTGGCCAAAGAGGCACACAAGCTATTAACCAAACAAGGTCTTGATATACATTTGGGCGCCAAGGTCGAGTCGGTTAAAAAGACCAAATCTGGGGTCACCGTACAATACACCGATGCAGATGATGCCGAGCAAACCCTCAAGGTTGACAAGCTCATCGTTGCGATTGGGCGTGTACCCAATACCGAGGGTCTAGGTGCCGACACAGTTGGCCTCAAGGTTGATGAGCGCGGCTTTATCGTCGTCGATGAGGATTGCAAAACCAATCTACCCAATGTCTGGGCAGTCGGTGATGTGGTACGCGGGCCAATGCTTGCTCACAAGGCCGAGGACGAGGGCATCGCCGTGGCCGAGCGTATAGCTGGGCAGCAGCCACACGTCAATTTCAATACTATCCCTTGGGTGATTTACACCAACCCCGAGATTGCCTGGGTCGGGCAGACTGAGCAAGAGCTCAAAAACGAGGGCCGTGATTATAAGGTAGGTAGTTTTCCCTTTATGGCTAATGGTCGTGCACGCTCACTGGGGCAGCTTGATGGGTTCATCAAGGTGTTGGCTGATACCCAAACCGACGAGGTGTTAGGCGTACATATGGTAGGCCCACAGGTATCCGAGCTAATTGCCGAGGCCGTGGCCATCATGGAGTTCAAAGGCGCCTCTGAGGACATCGCGCGTATCTGTCACGCCCACCCGACTTTGTCTGAGTCGCTGCGCGAGGCCGCTTTGGCTGTCGATAAGCGAGCACTTAATTTCTAACACGATGTTGCAGCATTTAGCTAAGACTAAGTGTATGGTTATGACGCAATCGCAGCGGTATTCGCTGCGATTTGCGTTTGCGGCCTATTTATTTTTCTCTGTCTATGAGTATTTTAGAAAGTTACCAACAAGCGCTCGCCGCCAAGGGCTACCAGGCTGACCCAGCCCAAGAAAAGGCCGTGCATTCATTGCAGCGTTTGGCCGATGAGCTGCTTTATTACGATCAGGCTAAGCAGTCTTTAGTCAAACGCTGGTTTTCCAAGCCTACGCCTCCACAAGGCATTTATTTATGGGGGGGTGTCGGGCGAGGCAAGAGCTTTTTGATGGATCTTTTCTATCAAAGCATTGATATACAAAAGAAAACCCGTCTGCACTTTCATGAGTTTATGCGCGGGGTGCATCAGGCCTTAAAAGAGTTAAAAAGCCAGGCCGACCCCTTAGATGCCGTCGCCAAAGAGCTATCTGATCGCTATCACCTGATTTGCTTTGACGAATTTCATGTGGCAGATATTGCCGATGCCATGATTTTGTACAACCTGCTGCAGGCATTATTTCGTCATGAGGTGTGCTTTATCATGACCTCTAACTATGCCCCCGATGCTTTGTACCCTGATGGCCTGCACCGCGAACGCTTACTGCCTGCCATCGAGCTTATCAAAGACAAGATGGAGGTGATTAATGTCGATGCCGGGGTAGATTATAGGGTGCAATCCCAAGCCTTAGAGCAGGTGTACTTTACGCCGCATGACGAGGCGGTGCAAGCGCGCATGCAGCGTTTATTTAATCATCTAAGTGGGGGGCATCAGCTGTCTCCCGAGCTAGAAATAGAAAACCGCACCCTGAGTAGTATCGGCCGTAGCAACGATGTCATTTGGTTTGATTTCCAAGGCTTGTGCGAGACTGCGCGGTCGCAAAATGATTACCTCGACCTCGCCCAGCGTTATAAATACGTGTTGCTCAGTGAGGTGCCGCAGATGACCGCCGCCAACGCATCGGCAGCACGACGCTTTACCTGGCTGGTCGATGTGCTGTATGACCACAATGTGCGTTTGATTATTTCGGCTGCCCGAGCCCCCGAAGAGTTATACACCGATGGCCCCTTTGCTAATGAGTTTGCCCGCACAGTATCGCGTTTGCACGAGATGCAAACCCGCGCTTATTTACACGGGCAGCAACGCGCGGCCGCAACCTTTTAAGTATTATAATTACGTAATTTCGGCGCTTGGTAGGTGTCAAATGCTTTGCCATGCATAGCGTTGGATTTGATTTTTCTATGATTAACCGCGAGACATAGGTTATGAAACGAGTTCTTACAGGAATAACCCCTTCGGGGATCCCACATCTAGGCAACTATGCGGGGGCAATACGGCCCGCTATTGAGGCCAGCCAAGCAAGCAACACTGATGCTTTTTATTTTTTAGCCGACTACCATGCCCTAGTGAAATGCGAAGATGCCGCGCGGGTTGCGCAGTCTAGGTTGCAGGTGGCAGCGACCTGGCTTGCAGCTGGCCTTGATGCGGACAAGGTTACCTTTTATAGGCAGTCTGATATTGTCGAGATCCCTGAGTTGTGCTGGCTCTTGACCTGCTTGACCCCCAAGGGCCTAATGAACCGTGCGCATGCTTATAAGGCCTCGGTAGACGATAATGAGGCCAAGGGTTTAGACCCCGACCATGGGGTCAATATGGGCTTGTTTTCTTATCCCATATTGATGGCCGCCGATATCTTGATTTTTAAGGCTAATGTTGTCCCAGTGGGGCGTGACCAAATACAGCATCTCGAGATGGCCCGCGATATTGCCCAGCGCTTTAATCATATGTATGGCCAAGACGATGCGATGTTTGTGCTCCCTTACGAGCAAATAGCCGAGCACGTCGCCACACTACCCGGCCTAGATGGGCGCAAAATGTCCAAAAGCTATGACAACACCATCCCTTTATTTGAGGGCACCGAGGCCGATCTAAAAAATGCCATCCAACGCATTGTCACCGACTCGCGTCAACCCGGTGAGCCCAAAGACCCCGATACCTCGCACCTATATACTATTTTTCAGGCCTTTGCGAGCGCTAAAGAGAGTGCCGACTTTGCTCAAGAACTACGCGAGGGTCTAGGCTGGGGCGCAGCCAAAGAGCGTTTATTCGAGCAGGTTAATGAGCAAATCGCCCCCATGCGCGAGCGCTACCACGAGCTCATTGCCCAGCCGCAGATCATTGAAGACGTCCTTCAGGCCGGTGCCCAAAAAGCCAGAAAAATCACCACCCCCTTTATGCAGTCTATACGTCGCGCAGTGGGTCTGCGACCCGCCACCCAATCTGTCCAAGCAAAAGCCGATACGGCGTCCACCGCCGCAGCTGATAAAACCCACCGCTGGGTAAGCTTTAAAGAGGACGACGGTTTTTATATCCGCCTACTCGACCCACAAGGCGAAACGGTCTTTTTATCGACCCCTTTTGCTGCCCCCAAAGAGATGGGCCAAGCAATGCGTGCCTTGCAAAATGGCGAGTTTGAGCTACAGCAGTCGGGTACGCAAAGAAATGTGGTGGTTGCGGAGCAAATCATTGCCACACTTACTACTGATCAGGCGCAGCAGGTGGCACAATATTGTTTTAAAGGCAATGTCTGATATTTAATATAATTTTTTAAAGGAAATGCACCATGGCACGTTTTGATGGAAAGGTCATTATTGTCACTGGGTCAGCCAGCGGGATAGGCAAAGAAATTGCCATACGTTTTGCCCAAGAGGGTGGGGCAGTCGTGATTGCTGATTTGAATCTCGAGGCTGCCCAAGCCACAGCAGATGAAATCAAGGCTACTGGTGCTGAGGCAATGGCCTTGGCGATGGATGTTACCAATGAGGAGCAGGTCGACAATGGGGTTGCTGCTGTGGTCGAGCAGTACGGTAAAGTCGATGTGTTGGTGAGCAATGCGGGCATACAAACTGTTAGCCCTTTGGTTGATTTCCCCTATAGTGCATGGAAAAAGTTGTTAGCCATACATTTAGATGGTGCATTTTTAACCACCCGTGCCTGCCTCAAGCATATGTATAAGGCTAATTATGGGCGCATTATTTATATGGGCTCAGTGCATTCCAAATTGGCATCTAAACTCAAGGCACCCTATGTGGCTGCTAAACACGGCCTGCTGGGCTTGGCCCGCGTGCTGGCCAAAGAGGGGGCCGAACATAATGTCACGGCTAATGTGGTATGCCCAGGTTTTGTCCGCACACCTTTGGTTGATAAGCAAATACCCGAGCAAGCCGAGGAGTTCGGCATTACCGAGCAAGAGGTCATTAGCAATATCATGCTCAAAGACACGGTTGACGGCGAGTTTACAACCACCGATGAGGTGGCCGATGCCGTGCTCTTTTTTGCTGCTGCCGAGAGTAATGTGCTTACAGGGCAGTCGTTGATGGTCAGCCACGGCTGGTTTATGGAGTAATAGTGTGTTCGTTGGCAAGAGGCGTCTCTTGCCAAAGGTGCAACTGTTTCATAGGCGCCTTCGACCCAAAGCCCATCCGGTATCTATTTCTTCATGTCTCACTTCGCTACGCTCGCTCGAAACATTACAGAAATAGATCCCCTCTGGGCTTTTTGCATTTAGGGCCTATTTCCCGTTAAGCGTCTTATTTTTGTTAAGGCCTTCATTTTCTATTT
>Ga0209487_1003268_pt1 | contig 12762 bp, 6 predicted proteins | sample Poulit2012_FD_187524 | JGI IMG/M metagenome (GOLD analysis project Ga0209487, IMG submission 187524) | Agricultural soil microbial communities from Georgia to study Nitrogen management - Poultry litter 2012 (SPAdes) (version 2) | ecosystem: Environmental > Terrestrial > Soil > Agricultural land... | reverse complement strand
TTAATAAAGAGATTCCCCCCGTTGGAAGCACTGGTCTGGAAAAAGTAGTCGCCGGATACCGGGACATAAAGTTCACCTGTGAACTGAATCGCATAGTCTTCATTTACAGGGCTTATTTCAGACACGTTGAAGGATGAGGTCGTCCCTTCGGCAATAATCTCCAGATTGTCGAACTGTTCGGGTGTACGGTTCCCCTTGTAGTTGTAAACGGTATAATTCATCTCACCCAGACGAAGGGAATCGGACTGGCCAAAAGTTTTGTAACGAATGTTGCGAAATGCGACAGGGCCATGGTCTCCCTGTATCATCAATGCCCCCAGAGGTTGCTCACTCTGATTGACCGCCCCGCGTGTCGGCCCGGTTAACTCTACATTTTCCTGAATCCGCACGCCGTTCAGATCGATCCAGTCAAACCGTGCATTCCGCACTTTATTACCCTGCTCATCGAACCGCGGTGCCCTGAACAGAATGTGATACTCTTGCCACAGGCCCGGTGCCAGGGTAGCATTGACCCGGGGAGCCACACCTCCATACCCCTTCTCGCCTTCGGGCCTTGACTCATCCCAACGCTCGTAAATTCCGCCTGTATCCTGGAACGAAGGTTCCTCCACACGCCAGCTATCCCTGATCTGTACTTCATACCGCTCCTGGAAATAGAGTCCTGAATTGGACCCTTTCGGAACCAGAAATTCAAGCTTTAACTCAAGGTCCCCATGCTGCAACTCCGTTAAGATCTGTCCCCCCCGATCGGTTCCCGGGTCGTTAACCAGAACCCCTGTCCCTTCAAAGACCTCAAGTTCCATCTCCCTTTCTAAATCTGCCTGTACATTCCCGGCAATACTCCAGTTGTCTCCCGTAGAGCTGAATCGGGAGAGATCATCCAATGGGAGATGCGCCATGGGAAGCGCTTTTAGATCTGTACTTTGCAGATTTTCTTCTTTTCCCTTCTGGCAGGAAAAAAAGAAGAGAGGCAGGAGGATTAAAAATGACAGTTTCTTATAATTATTATTCATTCCGGAAAATGTTTTGAGATGGGATCGACCTGTAAGTTGCCCATAACGATTAATTTAGATGAAATACAGCATGAATGTCCCGTTCAGTGATTCATCACTTAACGACGGAATGTACATAATTTCAACTAAACATCGACAAGAGATTATAAGACAACCGGGCCAGCCTGAAGCTGTCGCCCGGTTGCAGAATCACGATCATTACAGGGATGCCGGGCCGCGGCAGATGCAGCTTATCCTGTGCTCTGCATTGCGGCGGCTACACCGTTAATGCTCAGAAAGAGAGCCTGACGAAGATTTTTATCCATCTCCCGGTTTTCCGTCTCATCCCACCTGTTCAGCAGTTCGATCTGAAGCAGATTAAGCGGGTAGGTAAACACATTCCTGAATACAATCGAGTTCTGAATGACCTTTCGCTTATCCAGGATCTCTTCCTGTTCTGTAATATCCAGAATGACCTTGCGGGTTTTTTCCAAATCATCCAGGATCTGATTGTGAAACTTATCCGACTTCCCTCTCACCGCATACATCTGAGTTGTAAGAGCATGCGTACGTGCCAGTTCACGCTGTGCGTTATCTACGATGGTGCTAAAAAAGCTCCACTCTTTATACCACTTCCTGAAGGTCTCTACCAGTGAGGGATCTTTCTGAATCATCGGTTCCAGGGAGGTTCCCAGCCCGTACCATCCCGGTACATTGTAGCGAACCTGAGTCCACCCGAAAACCCATGGAATAGCGCGCAGATTTTCGAATTGCAACCCATTTTCCCCTCCCCTCGAAACGGGCCGGGATGCGATCGGAAGATTTCCGATATGCTCTACCGGAGTGATGGTCTTATACCACTCCCAGAAATCGGGATCATCAATCAGCTTCCGGTAGGCTTTCATGGCACCTTCCGCCAGTTTATCCATAATGACCTGTGTTTCATCCCCCTCCTTGATCGCTTTCTGGCCTTCTCCTGCGGTCACGCGAACCACTGCGTTCACAATCTGCTCCAGGTGACGGCGGGTAATATCGGGCAGTGAATATCGGAATGAGATGATCTCTCCCTGCTCCGTGAAACGAATCCGGCCGGTATTACTTACGGACGGCAGTGCCAGGATCGCTTTATTGGAATGCCCCCCGCCGCGGCCAACCGTTCCGCCCCGTCCATGGAACAGCATAAAATCTACCTCATGTCTTCGCAACACATCCCCCAGCTGAAGCTGTGCTTTTTGCAATGCCCAGTTGGCCATCCAGTATCCCCCGTCTTTGTTGCTGTCGGAATATCCGAGCATGATCTCCTGGAAGTTCTCTCTGGCCTTCAGCTGCAGGGAGTAGATAGGGTTTGTCAAAATGACTTCCATCTGGTCTGCGCTGCTCTCCAGATCCTCAATGGTTTCAAACAGGGGTACCACATCGATGCTGGTCTCCACAGCGCCCTCCTTCATTCTCCAAAGTCCGGTCTCTTTTGCGAGCAGCACCACTTCCAGCATATCGCTCACTCCATGGGTCATACTGATGATATAGCTACCAAATGCCCGCGGATCGAGACGGTGGATTTTCCCTATCAGCTTAAATACATCCAGAATCTCTTCGGTAGACTCACTCATTTTTTCAAGAACCGGCGAAAGCGGGCGGGGATTTTCCAGTTCCGCCATCAGGATCTTCACTTTCTCATCTTCGGACAGAGAACTGTAGGAGTCGTGCACATTGGCCACTTTCAACAGCTCTTCCACCGCTTTTTCGTGACGCTCACTGTGCTGGCGAATATCCAGGGAAGCGAGATGAAAACCGAACGTTTTTACGCGAACGATCAAATCACTGAAATCACCGAATCGGACGACATCTTCCAGGCCATTCTCAATCAGCGATCTTGATATAACGCCTAAATCTTCCTCAAAGTCATCGGCGGAATAATCGGCAGAATCCAGAACATCCTGCTCCGACCCTTTCAGTCCCGCCAGCATGTTCCTCATCCTGTGCATGATATGGGTGATCTTGCGGCGGTAGGGCTCATTGCTATAGTGACGTTTGTACTGTGTAGAGAGAGGTACCTCCTTCTCATCTTTTTCTAGCGACTCTTTAAGTTCGTCCGAGACCTTGACCAGGCTTTGGGAGACAGAAAGGTAGCGCCGGATCTTCTCCAGTTCGTCGAGATAAAGATTCAATGCTGCTTTCCGGTGTTCGATAAGAGTGGACCAGGTCACATCGCGGGTGACAAATGGGTTTCCGTCCCTGTCACTTCCGATCCAGGATCTGTATTTCAGAATGATAGGCAGTTCCGGGCTCTTGTTGTACTGCTGAGAGAAACCTGAACGTATATCGTCATAAAGACGAGGAACCGTGCTCCAGATGGAGCTTGTAAAATAGTAGAGCCCGTTTTCGACTTCATCCCCAACTGTCAGGCGCTCTGTCCGTACCTCATCCGTTGAAAGCAGCAGTGCAATTTCATTGAGAATCTGATGCATTTTTGCTTCTTTCTCTACAGGAGTAAGGTCATCATCATTGATATGTCCGATCGCAGAGGTAATTTCTCCCTGCTTATTCAGAATACTTCTGCGGCGCGCCTCTGTCGGATGAGCGGTGATGGTGGGCTGTATATCCAGTTTCTGAAACACCTTGAGAGCATCTTCATAGCTGATCCCCTTGCTTTTGAAGAACTTGAGAGCATCAGAAATACTTTCGGGACGGGGGTTCTCCACGTCGATGTTTTTTGCACGTTGGCGGTTGATACGAATGATCTCGTGCTGTTCCAGAGAGTTGACCAGATGGAAAAAGATGGTCGTAAGACGCAGCATCTCCCGGATCTCATCCACCGACATCTCCCGAATTCTCGCCTGCAATTCCGAATTGGCACTGCCGTTCTCCTCTTCAAAAGCTTTAGCTGACAATTGTGGGAGTTTGGCCGACAGTTCTATCAGATCTTCACCCTCTCTGGTTTTTAAAAATTTCTCCAAAAACCCGCTTAACGTAATCATATTTTGGGTTAGTGGTTCACTGATATTTGATCGTTCAGCAAAAAAACGGATGGTTTCTTTCCAGGACATCATAGAGTATGGATAATTTAGTTTGAACTCAGGCTGCTGATTATAGCCCGGCACGAATATTTCTATTTATATCCTCTATAAATAGTCATAATTGCACATAAAATCATCATTCCAGGATCGATTTTCTGAAAGAAGCGCTTTTAACTTTCAATCGTGGATATTGCACACCTTTGAATTGAGCCGTAAGGGGAGCGTGGTTGAACGTTTCGCACTCCTGTCGCTTTGAATCGCTTCGCTTACGAGATCGTTCTCCGGGGAGGTACGGCGTCCCCCGGAGAGGGTGGATGATGCCAACCGGGCAGGTATGGTCTCTGAATCGTGACAGATTTGTTGGGAATGTTCACAAGATTTTTTCATTTTGAACTGAACCTTTTCCCTTTATCCGTCTATAATCATCTGATTCCCACTTGAAACCCTCAATCAGCTCCTCGCAATTTCTCCTTCACCCAACACCCCGCACATTATGAGTCCATACATCTCCAGAAGAACCTTTTTACGCCAGGCCGGAACAGTAGCAGCTGCAGCAGGAACCATCGGATTCCCATCGATACTTCTGCCAAAGACGAACAGAAAACTGGGCGTGGCACTGGTCGGCCTCGGCGGCTACAGCACGGGTCAGCTGGCTCCCGGGCTTCAGCTGACCGAACATTGTGAACTTCGCGGCATTGTCACCGGGTCCCCGGAAAAAATACCGGAGTGGCAAGAAAAGTACGGCATTCAAGATGCGAATATTTACAATTACGACAACATGCATCAGATCGCCAACAATGATAACATCGACATTATCTACGTGGTGACACCCCCTTCGCTTCATGCAAAATACTCCATCATCGGGGCCAACGCAGGAAAGCATGTTTGGTGTGAAAAACCGATGGCGATGGATCCGGAGGAGTGCAGGAGGATCATCGATGCAGCAGAACGCAACGGAGTCCAGCTCACCATAGGATATAGAATGCAGCATGAGCCTAATACCCGCAAGATTATGGAGTATGGGCGGAATCAAAGCTACGGAGCCATCACATTTATCGGCTCAGGCGCAGGTTACGACGGATATCATGAAGATGGAAACTGGCGAAAGGAGCACTCCATGGGAGGTGGTGCGCTTTACGATATGGGGGTCTATGCCATCAACGGCATCCGGATCGCCATGAATGCGGAACCGGTTGCGGTGAGGGGTGTGCAGCGTTCTGTCCGGAAAGAGATCTATCCTAATGCTGACGAGACGACGGACTTCGAGATGAGATTTGCAAACGGCGTTGTGACGAAAGGGGAAACCAGTTTTGGTAAATCGATGAACTATCTCAATGTGGAGACGGAGAATGGCTGGTACTATCTCAAGCCGATGCAGCCTTACTCAAATGTTCAGGGTGTGGTCAGTGATGGCACACATCTTGCCCCGGATCCCGGCCATCAGCAGGCGCGGCAGATGGATAACGACGCACTGGCCATCAAGGAGAAGAGAGCGCCCCTGGTGCCCGGAGAAGAGGGCTTGCGAGATGTTCATATCGTAAGAAAAATCATGGAGTCGTCGGTTCGGGGTGGTGAATGGCTGGATCTGTGAGCCCTCTCAGGGATCATAGGCCAGATTGGATCCGAGCCACCCTTCTATCTCCTTGAGGGTCATTCCTTTTCGGCGGGCGTAATCTTCTGCCTGATCCCGCTGAATATGCCCCAGGTTAAAATATTGTGCATCGGGATGGGCGAAGTAGAGCCCACTGACCGACGAGGCGGGAATCATCGCCAGATGCTCCGATAGTGTAATATCGGTTGCTTCCTGAACGCCCAGAAGATCAAATAGAATATGCTTCTCCGTATGGTCGGGCTGGGCGGGATACCCTGATGCGGGACGAATTCCGGTATACTTTTCCCGTATCAGCTGATCATTGTCCAGATCTTCATCAGGCGCATACCCCCAAAGCCGCGTCCGTACCTGCTCGTGAAGATATTCGGCAAAAGCTTCTGCCAGCCGATCGGCCAGCGCCTTTGTCATGATGGCATTGTAATCGTCATGATCTTTCTTAAACTTCTCGACCAGCTCCGGGACTCCGTGCCCGGTAGTTACTGCAAATGCACCCATATAGTCTGCCCTGCCCACCTCTTTCGGTGCCACATAATCTGCCAGCGCCTTGTTGGGCTGTCCTCGCCGTTTCTCCGCCTGTTGCCTTAGAGTGTGAAAAGTCGTCAAGACGGTATCTCGTTTCTGATTTTCATAGACTTCAATATCATCGCCTACTGCATTAGCCGGAAAGAGTCCGACAATGCCGTTTGCCGTGAAGAGCTTCTCCTCGATGATTCGGTCAAGCAGCGCGTTTGCTTCATTAAACAACCTTTGTGCCTGCCTGCCAGCGTTTTTATCCCGCAGCACATCCGGAAACTTACCCTTCATCTCCCAGGCAATAAAAAACGGCCCCCAGTCGATATACCTGCGCAGTTTCCCAAGGTCGAACTCTTTGAAAAGCGTAATACCCGGTTTTACCGGGGGTGTGATGGGAGCCTTCTTCCAATCGATTACCGTCCGGTTCTCCCTGGCCTTCTCCAGACTCAGGTACGTTTTCCGTTTGTTCCTCTGGCTGTACTCTACACGCAGCTTCTCATACTCCTGCGCAATTTCAGAGACAAAATCCTCTTTCAAGGTATCGGAGACCAACCGGTTGACCACCGTCACACTCCGGGAGGCGTCCAGCACATGAATCACAGGGTTTTTATAGGCAGGGGCAATTTTAACGGCAGTATGCATCCTTGAAGTGGTGGCCCCGCCGATTAGAAGCGGAATGGTAAAACCTTCCCGTGTCATTTCTTTCGCCACATGAGCCATCTCATCCAGCGAAGGTGTAATCAACCCGCTCAGTCCGATCACATCCACGTTATGCTCCCTGGCAGCAGCCAGAATCTTCTCCGAGGGATTCATGACGCCGATATCGATCACTTCATAGTTGTTACATCTCAGAACAACGGAAACTATATTTTTTCCGATATCGTGTACATCCCCCTTTACGGTAGCCATCAGGATCCGAGCTTTCAGATCGGTCTCCTGGTTGATCTCCTTCTCCGCTTCGATATAGGGTATAAGCACAGCCACCCCCTTCTTCATGACGCGTGCACTCTTTACCACCTGCGGCAGAAACATTTTACCCGATCCAAAAAGGTCTCCCACAATATTCATACCATCCATCATCGGACCCTCAATTACCTCAATCGGCCGGGGATATTTCTGACGCGCTTCCTCCACATCCGCCTCAATGTAATCCACAATTCCCTTCACCATGGCATGCTTGATGCGCTCCTCCACCGACTCTTCCCTCCAGGCATCTTTCTGTTGGCTGCTCTTCTCCTCCCCCTGATCCTTGATCTTCTCTGCATAGTCGACCAACCGTTCGGTAGCATCCTGGCGCCGGTTTAGCAGTACATCCTCTACCAGCTCCCTCAATTCGGGGTCGATCTCTTCATAAACCTCCAGCTGCCCCGCGTTGACGATCGACATGTCGAGTCCCGCTTTGATGGCGTGATAGAGAAAAGCGGAGTGCATCGCTTCCCGCACCTTCTGATTTCCACGAAAGGAAAAAGAGATGTTGCTCAGGCCACCACTCACTTTAGCCAGCGGCAAATTCTCCTTGATCCAACGCACCGTCTCTATAAAATCGACCGCGTAGTTGTTGTGCTCCTCAATTCCTGTGGCAACTGTTAAAATATTGGGGTCCAGGATGATATCCTGGGGTGCGAATCCCACGTCATCTACCAGAATGTGATAAGCCCTGGCACAGATCTCCTTCCTGCGTTCCAGGGTATCTGCCTGACCTGTTTCATCGAAAGCCATGACCACCACCGCTGCCCCAAAATCGAGGATTTTTTGCGCTTGCTCCCTGAACACCTCTTCCCCCTCTTTCAGGCTGATGGAGTTGACCACGCTCTTTCCCTGAATGCATTTCAGGCCTGCAAGCAGCACACTCCATTTTGAGCTATCTACCATAAAAGGGATTCGTGCAATGTCCGGCTCCGCTGCCATCAGATTGATAAATTTTTCCATCACCTTTTCAGAATCGAGCAGCCCTTCATCCATGTTAACATCCAGAATCTGGGCGCCGCCCTCTACCTGATCCCTCGCCACCGAGAGCCCCTCCTCATACTTCCCACTTTTGATGAGGCTTTTAAATTTGGCAGATCCGGTTACATTGGTCCGCTCTCCAATATTTACAAAGTTGGTATCGGGCCGGATGGTCAGCGGCTCCAAACCACTCAGGGTGAGATAAGGTTTCGGCTCCGCTTTTTTTCTGGGTTCTACCCCCTCCACCGCTTCCGCCATTGCACGGATGTGTTCCGGGGTCGTACCGCAGCAGCCTCCCACGATATTCACAAACCCCTCTTCCGCATAAGAACGGATCTGTTCAGCCATAAAATCACTCGACTCGTCGTACCCTCCCATCTCATTGGGAAGTCCGGCATTGGGATAGAGGCTGGTATAACTGGTGGCATGTTTTGAGAGCTCCTCGATATACGGACGCATTTGACGCGATCCAAGAGCGCAGTTCAACCCGATGCTTAACAACGGATCTGCATGCTGTACCGAGATCCAGAACGCTTCGGTCGTCTGTCCCGAAAGTGTGCGTCCGCTCTGATCCACAATGGTCCCGGAGATCATCACTGGCAGCTTCCGGCCCGATTTTCGTGCCTGTTCGTGAACAGCAGAGATCGCGGCCTTGCAATTCAGAGTATCAAATACTGTCTCGATTAGCAGAATATCGACACCGCCATCCATCAGTCCGCGGATCTGCTCTGCATAAGCCCCGGACAAGGCATCAAACGTAGTCGCCCGGAATCCGGGATCTTCTACATCAGGCGAGAGCGAAAGGGTTTTATTTGTCGGACCGATTGCACCGGCTACAAAGCGCGGTTTGGCAGGATTCAGTCGCGTATAGTGATCCGCCGCCTCCCTGGCCACCCTGGCTGCGGCCACGTTGAGCTCGTAGGTGAGATCCTCCAGGTGGTAATCTTCCTGAGAAATCGGGTTGGCATTAAAAGTATTGGTCTCAATAATATCTGCACCCGCTTCCAGGAATTGCAGATGGATATTTTTTATGATCTGTGGCTGAGTAATACTCAACAGATCGTTATTTCCCTTGAGGCTTTCTTTAAAATCCCTGAATCTATCACCCCGGAACTGCTCCTCATCGAGGGAGTGGCCCTGAATCATGGTGCCCATCGCACCGTCCAAAATAAGAATTCTTTTCTTTAGCTCTCTGTATACCAGGTGTTCTTCGTGCTTCATATATTCAAAAAAAAATCTTTACATTCATGTCGTATGGTGAGTAACTGCACGGGTTACAATGGAGAATCCCGACACTATTCGTGCCATTTTAGGATAAGATTGTATATTATGATATCAATTACAAGATTTTGAACTCTCAATGTGGAGTCTATGTGTCTCTATAGTCTTTGGCAGATTTCAATACCGGTAGTCGTACAGGCCGGTGCTGAAAGTTTGAAACAGGAGAATATCAGCTGGGATAACAAATTCACAAAACCTCTGTTACACCCTTCAACACCCCGTTACCTATGAAAGTTATTGAACATTACGACCGGGCGACCGAACCTCTCATCTCCTTTGAAATCATTCCGCCGAAACGGGGGGGATCTGTCAGATCCATTTTCGAATCGCTCGATAAAGTTGTTGAGAAGGTTCGCCCTCCATTTATAGATGTCACCTATCATGCTGCCGAGGCGCATATCGAGGAGCGGGCAGATGGGACGCTCAAAAGAGTGGTCCGCAGGAAGCGTCCGGGAACGGTCGGGCTCTGTGCTGCCATTCTGCATCGATACGGGATCGATCCGGTACCACACCTGATTTGTGAAGGATTTACCAAAGAGGAGAGCGAGGACGCCTTGATTGAGCTCAATTATCTCGGCATTCACAATGTGCTGGCCGTTCGCGGAGACCATACAGGAAATACGATGTCGCTCTATTACAACGGTACGGCGAATAAATATGCGATCGATCTGGTTCGGCAGATCCGGGATATGAATGAGGGGAAGTATCTTGAAAAGCTGATGCAGGCCGAGCCAAGTAACTTCTGTGTTGGGGTGGCCGGCTATCCGGAAAAACATTTTGAAGCTCCCAATCTGGACTGGGACATTCAACATCTGAAAAAGAAGGTGGATGCAGGTGCTGACTACATCGTCACACAGATGTTTTTCAATAACCAGGCATATTTTGACTTTGTCAGTAAGTGCAGAGATTACGGCATTGAGGTTCCGATTGTGCCCGGGCTGAAGATTCTGACAAGACCTGAACATCTGCGCTTTTTACCCAAATATTTCCACCTCACTATACCTGATGAATTGACCCTGGAAGTTGTCGAAAACCCGCAATATTCCAGGGAGATCGGTGTGAAATGGGCCCAAAAACAATCCCTGGAACTCCTTGAAAAGGGAGCACCCGGAATTCACTACTACATTATGGGGGATCCCCAGCCCGCCCTGGATGTGATCGGCTCCATCAATGTGCTTTGATCGTCAGATTTTAAACAGACTGCCTTTATCGGGCAAAAGCAAAGTTCTGAATACCTATGGCTATCTTGATTGCAGACAGCGGAGCCACCTCCACAGACTGGCTTCATGCAGATAACGGAGAGGTTACCCGGTACAAGACTCAGGGGCTTCACCCCGCTTACGTCAACCTTCAGAAAGATCGTCTAAACGTTCAGGCCAGCCTGGGCCACCTGACTCCCGACACCATCTGGTTCTACGGGACAGGGTGCGGGCTTTCAGAAAGTGCAGATAACCATATTCATGCTCTGCTGAATGCTATATTTCCTCACGCGAAGATCATCATTAAAAGTGATCTTGAGGGGGCGGGAGTAGCCTTCTTCGGAGAGGGAAGCGGAATCGTAGCCGTGTTGGGGACGGGAGCAATTGCGGCCCGGTGTGAGGCTGGCATACTGACGCATCGGTCGGTTTCTTTGGGGTATGCTATTGGTGATGAGGGAAGTGCAGCCGATCTGGGCAGAAGAATTCTGAAGACCTGGTTCCGGAACACCGCCGATACTGAAACCCTTGCATGGATCTCTGAAAAGCTGGATGACGTCAGGTATGGAGAGATGATGAATCGCATCTACAACTCGAAAACACCGAACAGAGAACTTGCTTCTGTAGCCGGCCGTGTATTGCAAGGATCATTTCCAAAGAGTCTGACAGGTTTGATCCGGGCGAGCTTTGCCGATTTCATTGACCAGCAGCTCTCTGCGCTTCACCCGTCTGACGATGAGCAGATTGTCTTTACAGGGGCGGTGGCCGGCGCTCACAAGACCTTGCTGATACCACTGCTCAAAGAGGCTGGGTTTGTCCACATCGATGTGAAGTACCCTGTCATTGCTGCTTTCGAAGAACAGCTGAGGAGGAGTGGATAATCTGCTGATCTTACAGCCGTCATTTGGCAGAGGTTGCTCCGCTCCGCCGGCCATCTCGGGTCACCAAATCGGCCATCCAACGTCCGGCAAGGCCCTTCACCTGTTCTGGCCGGGATCTTCTGGCCTGAAACTGCAATCAGCTGATTTGAAGCAGCTGCAGAGTGCCGCCGTACGGACCTGCCGAAATCCTCATGCCCGGATCCCGGAAGCTGACGAGGGGGTTGTTCCACTCATCCCTCAGATCCCCCTAACACAGTCCTCTTCCATTCATAAAAATCTTTCAATCCAGACGTAAAACAGACCATATTTTGACACTCACAGATACCCATTGCCATCTCTATTTCGAACAGTTCCATAAAGATATGGATCAGGTCCTGGAGCGCTCTGCAGATGCCGGCGTCACCCATATTTTCCTTCCTGCCATCGACTTCAACACTTCAGCTGAACTAAAAAACCTGAGTCATCCCCGGATCACATTCTACCCTATGGCCGGAATTCACCCCGGAAGTGTGGAAAAGGAGCATCCGATCGATTTTGAGAAACTCCTGCTGCTCTGCGAGGAGCCTGATGTGGTTGGGGTCGGGGAAACGGGCCTGGATTACTACTGGAGCACCGAGTTTGTGAAGGAGCAGAAAGAGAGTCTCCACCATCATTGTGAGATCGCAAAAAAGACGAACAAACCGGTCGTTCTGCACAACCGGGAGAGTACGGATGACCTGCTGGACATCATCGAGCATGAGCAGGATGGCACCCTGAAAGGGGTCTGGCACTGTTTTACAGGTACGGAAGATGAGGCTAAGCGGGCACTGGATCTGGGGCTCTATCTCGGTATCGGAGGCATTGCAACCTTTAAAAATGCAGGGGTAGACAAGGTGGCAGCCCGGCTGCCTCTCGACCGGCTGCTGCTGGAGACGGACGCCCCCTTCCTGGCACCCACTCCCTATCGGGGCAAACGAAACGAGCCGGCCTATATCCGGACCATTGCGGAGCATCTGGCTACAATCAGAAATGTTTCGGTAGAAGAGGTGGCTGCAGTGACTACCCGGAATGCGATGGAGCTCTTTTCAATATCATAGAAAGATCCTGAGCGGATCATCCGGTTCCAGGCTGCCTGTAAGGCCCAATACCGAGAGGAGCGATGCAAATTCAAATCGTGTTTCAGTTTCCGAACGCAGAAGAGAAAACTCCCTTCTTTTAGTCACCGGATCTGATCCGATCATTTTTCTGAGCCGGGAATCATAAAAATCAATTTTATGATGCTTCCATAAAAAGCGGGCAAAATCGGAGCGGGAACGCCCCCTTTCAGCCTTCCTGCCCTGCAAC
>Ga0209487_1003267_pt1 | contig 12772 bp, 13 predicted proteins | sample Poulit2012_FD_187524 | JGI IMG/M metagenome (GOLD analysis project Ga0209487, IMG submission 187524) | Agricultural soil microbial communities from Georgia to study Nitrogen management - Poultry litter 2012 (SPAdes) (version 2) | ecosystem: Environmental > Terrestrial > Soil > Agricultural land... | reverse complement strand
ATAAAAAACGATTTGGAGCAGGCGTTATCAAATAGTTATACTAAATAAAAAAGAAGCGATTCTATTGAATCGCTTCTTTTTTAACTTAAGAGTACACTGTCTTCACCAGTTGATAATCTTAACGTTCTTGATGTCTTTTCATGAATCTCTTCGAACATTTTCGGGTTTTCTGATAACTTGATACCATAGGAAGGCACCATTTCTTTTATCTTATCTTCCCATTGATCATATTCTGCAGGGAAGCATCGTTTTAGTATGTCCAGCATTACTTCTACCGCTACAGATGCACCTGGCGATGCACCTAGAAGCGCTGCAACACTGCCATCTGATGACGTTATAACTTCAGTGCCGAACTGTAACGTTCCCTTGCCTTTATCTTCAGTATCTTTGATGACTTGCACACGCTGTCCTGCCACAACCAGTTCCCAATCTTCGCTTCTGGCATTTGGTATAAACTCTCTGAGATCATTCATACGCTCTTCATCTGAAAGCAGTAGCTGCTGAATCAGATATTTGGTCAGACCCATCTCTTTTGCACCTGCTGAGAGCATTGTAAGGACGTTATATGGCTTGACGGAGTTTACAAGATCCAAATAGGAGCCCGTTTTTAAAAACTTCGGTGAAAAGCCGGCAAACGGACCAAATAATAAACTTCTTTTACCGTCTATATAACGAGTATCAAGATGAGGCACAGACATTGGGGGGGCGCCGACTTTTGCCTTTCCATATACTTTGGCATTATGCTTGTTTATCACTTCTTCGTCGGTACATGCAAGGAACATACCGCTTACAGGGAATCCTCCGACGTTCTTGGACTCTTCAATTCCTGTTTTCTGCAGCAACGGCAGACTGTTGCCGCCAGCCCCTATAAATACAAAATCACTCATATGGTATTCAGTTTTACCTGTATTTTGATTCTTCACTGTCACCTGCCATTTGTTGTTATCCAGCTGCTTCAGATCTTCAACGCTGTGGTTGTAATTCATTTCTACATTCTGTTCTTCAAGCAGGGAGAACAACTTACGTGACAACGCACCGAAATTTACATCCGTACCTGTATCGATTTTAGTAGCTGCGATATCTTGACCAGGCTCCCGTCCTTCCATCATCAGAGGAATCCATTCTTTCAATGTTTCATAATCATCTGCAAATTCCATACCTTCAAATAATGGGCTATCTGTAAGGGAATCGATACGTTTATTTAAAAACTCCACGTTCTTTTTGCCCTCGACAAAACTTAAGTGGGGCACCTGTCTAATAAACTTCTCAGGAGCTTCAAGCATTCCCTGGTCAACCAGGTAAGCCCAGAACTGTTTACTGATTTGGAACTGTTCGTTGATTTTTACTGCTTTGCTGATGTCGAGGGATCCGTCAGCCTGTTCAGGCGTATAGTTTAATTCACATAGGGCGGAGTGTCCTGTTCCGGCATTATTCCATGCATCAGAGCTCTCCTGGCCTGAACTTTCCAACTTCTCAAATACTTTGATATTCCACCCGGGGTTCAGTTGTTTTATCATCGTCCCCAAAGTAGCACTCATGACACCACTGCCGATTAAAATAATGTCTTTCTTCTCTTCTAATTGACTCATAATCTTTTAAAGCTCTCCTTTTACACATATAGAACCTTCTAAAATTACTGCATTAAGAAGGTTTAGTTTTTTAGATGTTTAATTACTTTCCATTATACTCCTTTTAATTTGATGATTAAAGGGTTTTAATAATTTGTGCCATACAATACTTAAAATGTGCCATACTAATAGAAAGAGTCCTTTACAGGACCCTTTAATCAGAATTTAATTTTTCACTTACAAACTTTATGAATTCTTCGCTGTCACCTTTAGTCAAGTTAACCATTGCTATCTTACCCATACCTTCAGGAAACTCAAGAAATAGTGCTTCTTTTTCCATATAGGCTTTAACAATGTCCTGATAACTGAAGACCCTCTTATACGATTCACCGTTCATGTCCACATTCATGATCATTCTTTCTGTGGTCGTAACATATGCGCCTTCGAATTCCGTCTGATTCCCAACTTTATAGAGCAGCGTGCCCTGGACCGCCGGTCCTGTCTTTTCTGTCGGATAAAGTTCGTATTCATCTATTACTGTTAAGTCCAATATTATTAACTCCTTAATTATATATTTGCCAGTTTTTCTTGGTTGCTATTTTCAGCAGCTTTTCATCCGGTTGTACAACCACGGGATTTCCTACCATTTCCAGCATCTTTATATCTGAATAACTGTCACTGAAAGCCAGGCTGTTCTCCCAGTCGACTGTATCACCCCTGTTGTTGAAATGGTCCGTTAAAAGCTTAACTTTCATTCCTGAATGCAGTCTGTTGAATTGTTTTTTATGATTCAGCTTGCCCTCATTATAATGAACGTCAGACCCGAAGATATAATCTACACTGTCTGCTTTAAATATTGCTTCAAGAAGCGGCGTGAATGCACCGGAAACTAATACAATATAGTAATTGTCTTCTTTGAGCTTACGCAGGTGCTCAACCAGAGTGGGGCGCATATCCTGAGCCATGTAGTCCGCTATCTCGTGAAAGAAGCTCTCGATGTCCTCTTTGTCTATTCCTTTAAAAGAGTGAATATACTTTTCAAGCGCTTTGTTCTGCATAGTCAGCTTCGGCACCAGCTTCAGCTTATATCCGAAGCTTATATCCGATATAAATCGGTGCAAAACTCCTGATAAATTTATTGTATACTGGCTTATACTCAGGATGCTCTTTTATTTTTTCCACTAATATATCAAATGTTTCATGCGGGTACAAAGTGCCGTCAAAATCAAATAGCGCAACCTTCATCTAGCCACATCCTTAGCGTGTTAATCATTTCAATTTCTATATTATCATAATTATAGTAGAGTATATATAACTTATGATTTTCAAGGAGGATATTAGTTGATGGAGTTTACAGTTTATCTCGCAGGACAGATTCATGATGACTGGCGCGGGGAAGTGAAGCAAAAAGCAAAAGAAAGTGGTTTGAAACTGAATTTTGTCGGCCCTCAGACTGATCATGATTTATCGGATGATATCGGTGAAAATATTTTAGGCAAACAGCCGAATGATTACTTTAGAGACGATGCTGCTTCAAGTATTAATAACTTCAGAACTTCAGTTCTTATGAACAAGGCGGATTTTGTCATTGCATTGTACGGTGAAAAGTATAAGCAATGGAATACGACGATGGACGCAACTACAGCCATCAACCTTGGCAAACCTTTAATCATTATCAGACCGGAGAGCGCTATCCATGCTCTTAAAGAACTATCCAATAAAGCAAACGTGACTGTTGAAACTGTGGACCAGGCAGTTGAAGTCATAAAGTACATTTATAAATAGAATGTAAAACAGGAATGTTTCACGGGAAACATTCCTGTTTTTCTGTCGTTACAACTGTATTATTCTTTTAATCATTTTCTTTGAAACCCTTGGTATGATGCATTCATATTAAAAAACGGCTGCCGTTATAAAATCTTCTCTATATCATCTTTTATACTTTCCGGTTTTGTTTTAGGTGCATATCTTTCTATCACTTCACCATTTTTATCCACAAGAAATTTCGTGAAATTCCATTTGATCTTGTCATTGAACAATCCTTTTTTAGATGACTTCAAATACTCGTACAGTGGATGCTCATCCTCTCCGTTAACATCTATTTTCTGGTGCATTGAAAATGAGACTCCATAATTCAGCCTGCAGTTCTCCGCCGCTTCTTCAGATGTTCCCGGTTCCTGTCCTCCAAATTGATTACATGGAAACCCCAGTATAATCAGACCCTCATCCTTATAGTTTTGATACAACTTTTCCAGACCGTCAAACTGTGGCGTGAAACCACATTTACTTGCCGTATTCACAATGAGCATCGGCCGTCCTTCATATTTTTCAAGTTGATAGTCAGTGCCGTCTGTCTCTGTAACTTCAATATCATAAATTGACATTCATATCACTCCTTACAAAGTATTATAACAACTCCTGATTTATTACTATACTATTCAGTTCAGACGACAAGTAAAAAAGAAAGCACATGTCATCTTCATCATATACTTCCTTTCATTTTGTTAAATATATTAATTTTTAGTATTTCTTCGACGCTTTCGCGCTTGCAAAAGTCTGATCCTCTGTCAGTATTTCACTGTTCTTGATAGGGAAGTTACTGAACACATAGCTTCCTGCCCAGCCAACAATGAAACAGATGACAGCACAGATTGCTGCATATAATAATACCTGTCCGGCAGGGTTGAATCCGAACATAACAAGTAAGCCAGGGGTTGGTGCAGCTGTACCAGGAGCATCATTGATCATACCTGAGTATGCAATGACGATACCACTCAGGGCCCCGCCGACAAAGTTTGTCGTATAGATTGGGATTGGGTTCGCAGTAACCAGGTCCGCCTTGGATAATGGTTCAATTGCGATAGAGATTACAGATTTGATTTTTCCGATTTTAAGCTTATGAAGCAACGTACTGTTCATAAAAGCCGAACCGAATGCAGATAGTGCCGCAACCGCCATCGGTGCACCCGTTAATCCAAGCATTGCTGTAAGAGCCATGGAACTCAGTGGCGCAGTTCCGACCACAGTAATGATACCGCCCAGCATCAGCCCCATTATCAATGGATTTGCATCCATGGCAACTTCGATAATTGCACCAATTCTGAGCAATGAACCATCTACCAATGGAGTAATCAGTAAACCAAACCATCTTGCCAATGGGACAGCGATCAAAATAACGAGTATGAAGTCCAGTCCGAGTCCGACTTTGTTTTGGAGAAATTTAATTAAAAATGCTACAAGATATGCTGCAAACATTGCAGGAATTAAACCGATCTCACCAAATGCAACAGCCAGTATTGCAGAGTTTTGCGGGTTGACACCCATTTTTAAACCAACTAACATCGCTACAATGACACCCGCAAGTGTACCCGCAACCGTTCCGGCTTCCTTAAAGAAGTCCAGAGCAAAAATATCACCAATTACATATCCCTGTAAAGCTTCTACAAGAAAAGTTGCAATAGCCGCTGCAGCAAGCGCACTCATCACCTCACTACCGTAAGGCGCATAGTATGTAAATAAACTGAAAAATACAAGAATTAACAACAATAGACCGACACCAATTAACTGATCGATTTTAGGTCCCTCCAATATATTTATTCCTATAAATAGGCTTCAATATTCTCATTATAGTAACTTGTTCTAAAAATCACAAATGAAAATATGACATTTATCTTAAGAATATGATGGAACATTGCACATTTTAGTGAAAATCGATACTTTGAACATAATATTATTATAAACATGTAAAAAATATCCCGCTTTAGTCCTGTCTGATTTTTTTAATTATAAGATCAGCCATACTTTCAATCCCTTCCGGTAAAAGGTGTACTCCGTCTGCTGAAAAATACTCAGTTTTACCTTCGGAATGTGAATGCCAGTCAATAGTCGTGACATTATTATGATGGTTCTCCGCTTCTTCCAGATTTTCATTCACTGATGTTTCCCAGGGCCTGGGGACCCGTGTATTGACAAAGTATATTTCCGCTTCTTCGAAGACGCTTATGAGCGCATTCAGCTCCTCTTCAGTAAAAGTACCGTTAGTTCCAAGCTGAATCACTATGATGTCGTCAGTCCCGCCATATTCATCGTAATTATCCTCAACCAGCTCGAGCGTATCCCCGACCTGTCTTCCGACCTCACCATCAATGACTGCATTCGGAATTCGTCTTTGCAGTTCTTCGCCGACATTGACCATGATTGAATCTCCGATGAAAAGCGGGGAGGCTTCGTGTAAATCGGGTGTTTCATCCGATTCTTCCTCATCTTCTGTATGTCCATCCTGTTCCGACAGGAAGTTCGTCTGCCGATTCTCATTCACATCCACGTGCAGGGAGTCGAACAGCCCTGTCATTACAAGCAGACTGACAACAGCCACCAGCGTCGTTGTAATGAGCCGGAATCTTTGTTTGGCCGCAGGCCATATCGCCTTGAATCCATGCTGCCTGAAAGGTGTCTCAATCCATCTGAACGATATTTCAGCACAGAGGCCGGTCAATAAGATCTGGAACAGTGTTATATAAAATGGAATCTGCCCCTGTACAAAATTCATATTAATCAATATGATGATCGGATAATGCCATAAATAAAGACTGTATGATCTCGTGCCAATCCACAAAAACAGAGGATTCCCCAAGATTTTAGGCAATACAGTTGAAGGATGCACACTGCTTGCAATCAACAGCAGTGTAACAAATGTGATTAAATAAAGCCCCCCGTAATAGATCCAGTGACTGGAATCATCTACAGTGATGAAGAAAATGATCAGTATCAGCAGAGCACCGATCCCGATACCGTCTATCCATACTTTTATTTTATGCCCGATATCTCTTTTCAATCTGAAAGGCGGCCAGATATAGGCGAGCAGTACACCCAGCAGAAGTGTCTGCAGCCGTGTATCAGTACCAAAATACACTCTCGAATTATCTTCATAAGGCAATGCAAGAACCATCATCCATACTAACGAGATGAGCGTCATTAAAAATACAACCAGCATAATATTCTTATAATTTTTAAATTTCAGCACCATCACCAATAAGATTACAGGCCATATGATATAAAACTGCTCTTCAATTGCAAGACTCCATAAATGCATGAGCGGTCTCGGTTCGGACGCTTCAAAATAACTGACATCTTCTATGATGTACCACCAGTTGGACATGTATATGAAAGCCGCAATACCATCCTCTTTCAAAGTTCGGATGATTCCGGATTCGAATATCAGTACATATGTAATCACCACACCGGTCATAAAGAACACAGCAGGTATCAGCCTTCTGAACCTTCTTATCCAGAAATTTTTCAAATCAATTGTCCGGGTGTTATGATATTCCCTGAGGAGGAGACTGGTGATCAAGTAACCCGAGATCACAAAAAAAGTATCCACCCCTAAAAAACCTCCGGACAGCCAGCGGGGATTCAGATGGTAAATTATTATCGCGATGACTGCAACAGCCCTCAAGCCATCCAGACCAGGCATGTATCTCGAGTTTTGTAATTTCAATTGATTGGAGTAATCGCTCATAATTTTGACCTTACCTTCAGATTGATAATAAGTAATTTCGATTATATCATGCTATTATAAATTATCATGTGAAATCTTGGGTATATATTATCAAGATCAATAAATTAGGAGGGTTTAATATGTTACGTCATTTAGTCAACTTTTATGTAGGTAAGAACATGTTTGAAGGCGGACTTCAAAAAGTTCAAAACGACGGTGAACTCGGCTCCGGTTTCGAAGAGAAATTCAACGTCGACAGCAACCAGATGAAACTTGCAGGTTATTTCGAAGCCATCGGCGGTGCGCTGATGTTTTTTACCCTGTTCAGTAAGACGCTTGTAAGAATAGGCATCATAATGATGAACCTTGTTCTGGGGACAGCGATATTCAAGCATTACAAATCAGGTGATGGTTTTGAAGAAACAAAAGGCGCACTTAAATTCTTTGGATTGAATACATTGAGCTTCTTTGAAACATTCCGTAAATAATTATTTGAAACCATTGCGATAAAATGACGCAATGGTTTTTATTTTGCATTAACATTGAATATTTCAGGTTCCATTTTCAAATGGATTTATATATGAAACAAACGAAGCTTACTTGCTGTCCTTAATGGTTTATCTGTGTTACTAATGGGATAAATTAAATATATCATGACTATGAGGAGATTTGATAATGAATAATTACACAAAGCAATACATCAATGGAGAATGGGTGGACAGCACGAGCGGTGAATATATCGATGTTATCAATCCGGCAACAGAAGAAGTATTTGGAAGGATAGCAAAAGGAAACAAGGAAGATGTGGATAAAGCAGTCAAGGCGGCAGATTCCGTTTACCTCAAATTCAGAAATATGCCGGTAGAAGACAAAAAGAGTATGCTCGACAGAATTGTCGTTGAATATGAAAAAAGGAAAGATGATATTATCGAAGCAATTACATCCGAACTCGGTTCTCCAAAGAGCAAGTCGGATAAAATGCACTATGAAATGGGATTGACACACTTTAAAGCTGCCAGAGACGCTTTGGATAATTTCCAGTTTGAAGAAAGACGTGGAGACGCTCTTGTAGTAAAGGAATCCATCGGCGTTGCCGGATTGATTACACCATGGAATTTCCCGACCAATCAGACATCATTAAAATTATCCGCAGCTATGGCAGCCGGATCACCTGTAGTATTGAAGCCATCCGAGGAAACGCCGTTTGCAGCAATTATTCTGGCTGAAATATTCGATGCGGCAGAAGTACCTAAAGGTGTGTTCAATCTTGTTAACGGTGATGGAGAAGGCGTAGGCACACCTTTATCAGGCCATCCTAAAGTCCGTATGATGTCATTCACAGGTTCCGGAGCGACCGGGACAAAAATTATGGAGAAGGCGAGCCAGGATTTCAAACGAGTTGCACTCGAGTTGGGCGGTAAATCTCCATACATCATTTTGGACGATGTGGATATAGAAGAGGCAGCCAGGTCGGCAGTCTGGAAAGTGGTCAACAATACAGGTCAGGTGTGTACTGCAGGAACAAGAACTCTCGTACCGGAATCCATAAAAGATGAATTTATAAAAAAAGCGCAGCAGTATATGGCTGAAGTAGTCGTGGGCGACCCCAATGATGAAAATACAACTATGGGGCCGATTATCAGCAAAAAGCAATTTGATCAGGTTCAGAACTATATCGAGATCGGTACAAAAGAGGGCGCGAAATTGTACCATGGCGGCACAGGGAAGCCTGACAGCCTGGACCAAGGCTATTTTGCCAAACCGACCATGTTTACGGAAGTCGATAATAAAATGCAGATTGCCCAGGAGGAAATCTTCGGACCCGTCATGTCTGTGATTACTTATAAAGACCTCGATGAAGCCATCGAAATTGCCAATGACACTAAATACGGCCTTGCCGGTTATGTTATGGGCAACGACAAAGAATCATTGAAGAAAATTGCTCGTTCAATAGAAGCCGGTACAGTGGGTATCAATGATGTACCAGGGCAGTCCGATCTGCCATTCGGCGGTTATAAGCAGTCCGGCCTCGGCCGTGAATGGGGCGATTTCGGCATTGAAGAGTTTTTAGAAGTCAAAACCATCAAAGGTTATTTCGCATAATCCTATCATCTGTCATAGATTTTATTTGATGACTTTTCCGTTGAATTAAAGTACAGTGTTATGAACGAGGTGATAATATGGTCAAAGAATATTTGGAAGATAAAAAATTGATGAAATCAATCATTATAAAATATGCATGTGATTTGGGAAAAATCTGGGAAAACAGTCATATGGAAAATTTTAAACTGACTATCATCGATAAAAATAATAAACGATCCATTGATTTTAATAAACTTAAAAAAGAATTTAAAAGCACGTATGACTTACAGTTCATGCACGACTTAAAAGGTATATATATGCTGTTCAAAGACGGCGATCTGTTTATCGTCGGAAACAGCAGGGAGAATATATTCAAGCGGTTGAAAAACGATTTCAAAAAGGATGAGGGATTTAAACAGCTGCTGGAATCCTCAAATGTTAAATTAACCGTAATCCGTATGCATGACATGGACAATATTCATAATGCCCGTCTTGAAGCGGTCGTTACAGATATTTATACTAAGCTGTTCAAAGCCAAACTTGCCCAGGAATATGAATTAAAGATATAAAAAAGTGGAATGTTCATATGAACATTCCACTTTTTTATTATTCTCCCTGTTCAAATGCAGGCTCGAGGTGGCCTTCTTCCTCAAGTCCGGATAAAAATTCATAAACCTCATCCGATGTAAATGCTTCCTGCAATGCCTGTATTGCTTCTGAATCCTGATTATCTTCCCGTGCAACCAATGTAATTGCAAATGTATTATCTTCATCTTCTTCCAGGAATACCGCATCATCCGGGGTCAATCCGATGCTGTCGATGTATGTAGGGTAGTTGAACACCAATTCTACACCATCTTCATAGGAAGACGTTAAATTTAACAGATCGACATGAGTGAAGGTGAAATCATGTGGATTTTCTTCAATATCATCAACTGTTGCATCATAAGTCACACCATCAGACAGTGTGATCAGATCATGCTGTTCCAGAATCATTAACGCACGCGCTTCATTTGTTGAGTCACTTGGAATCGCCACTTCAGCATCATCTTCAATATCTTCTATTGAATCATAAACCGGAGAGTAGAATCCCACAATTGCATTATAAATCGGCTGTATCGCTACGAGATTACCGTCTCTTTCAGCGTTGAACATTTCCATGAACGGTTCATGCTGTGCAAAGTTTGCATCCACTTCTTCGTTCAACAAAGCTTCATTATACTGGATATTATCAGCAACTTCGACCATTTCAACTGTGTACGGCTCTTCAATTGTATCAGCTGCCAATTCAACGACATCAGTCATTGGAATTGTCTGGGAAGCCACCTGTAATTCAGTATTCTCTTTCTCAGCCGCATCTTCAGCACCGGTCTCCTCTGTTTCAGCATTCTCTGAAGTTTCTTCAGTACTTTCTTCTTCTCCGTTGCCACATGCCGCCATAACAAAGACCATAACCCCCAGCAATACAAACAACAAATTACGTTTGAACATTACTTTCACTCCTAATAATCTATAAATTTTTTATCATTACCTTTTATCCATTTTTTTAGCAAGCTTTAATCCCAGCCACTGAATAATCTGCACAATGATGATGATGACAATGATTGCCGTATACATTATATCTGTTTCATATCTTTGATAACCATAACGTATGGCAAAGTCACCGATACCGCCGCCGCCTACAACTCCCATGATCGTAGAGTAGGATATGAAGCTGACAAATGCAGTGGTAAAACCGATGACCAATGAACTTCTGGATTCCACAAACAGAAACTTCCAGACAAGCTGGGGTGTCGAGGCACCCATCGAGTGAGCAGTTTCTGTAACGCCTCGCGGTACATCCAATAACGACTGTTGAACAAAGCGTGCATAGAGTGCGACAGCTATGAGCATCATCGGAAATGATGCTGCCACAGGGTCACCGGTCGCTCTTCCGTAAACTGCTCTTATAAACGGCTGCATGGCTACGACGAGCAACAGAAATGGGAATGACCGGACGATATTTACGAAGAAGTTTGAAAGCTGATATATATAAATATTCTCCATTGGTTTACCTTTAGCGGTCAAATATAGAAGTGTACCCAGAGGCAGTCCCAACAGAATCGCTGCTATCATCGCAAAGCCCATCATGATGCCTGTTTCCCAAAGGCTTTCAAATAACGTCGGCCAAAATTCTATAACACGAACAATATACTCCCTGACAGCATCAAACATTTTTCAGCACCTTCAGAACACGGTCGTGATATGATTTATAGCTTTGTTTTCGGTTTTCCGGAGCAATATCGATAATATCGATCAGACGGCCTTTTTCCAGCACAGCACATCTCCTGCACATACTTTTAATGACATTCAGCTCATGGGTGACGACAAGAATTGTCATATCGAATGCCTTATGTGCACGCTTTAAAACATCGACAATCTCTTCGGTAGTACTTTCATCCAGAGCAGAAGTCGGTTCATCACAGAGCAGAATTTTTGGACGTGTAATCAGTGCACGTGCAATACCCACCCGCTGTTTTTCACCGCCGGATAACTGGCTGGGATAATTATCAGCCTTATCAGGCAGACCGACAAATGCCAACACTTCTTCTACAGTCAATGGATTTTCATACTTATGTAACTCCAGGGGAAGATGGATGTTTTCTCTGACAGACTTGTTATTCAACAGGTTGAATTGCTGAAATATCATGCCTATACCTTTTTGGTGCTGCCGCAACTGCTTCCTTGAAAGATGGAAGACATCTGTATCATCTACAGTCACATGACCTTCAGTCGGGGACTCAAGAGCATTGATAAAACGGAGTAATGTGGATTTCCCCGCACCACTTTCGCCTATCAGACCGAATATTTCATTTTCTTCAACTTTTAACGAAACATTGTCCACAGCATTGAATGGACCATTTTTTCCTTGATATGTCTTTGTTACACTGTTCATGTTTATCAACCTGAATACCCCCGGTCCTTCTGTCATCCCTCATAAATATACCAAAGTACCTTCTGGAAATAAAGAGGTTCTCTGTTTAGATGCATTAAAAAAAGACTGATTTTCCAATCAGCCTTTTAAATATCAATCATCGTTCCAGTCATCGTCATCCCAATCGTCATCGTCATACTCTATATAGTAATGCTGGTTCTGTGCATTATATGACGCGACCTGGCGCATAAATGACTCAAGGTCACCAATCTCATCAAATTCAATATCCAGGAAAATCACTTTGTTGACAGTGCCGTTCACGGCATTGACTGAAACAATCGCTCCTTCATCATCACCATCGATCAGATTGGCAATCAAATATTCGCTGGGACTGACCTCTTCATTCAAGGCCGAATGCAGAAATAATCCGCCCACTTCATTCATTGCTATATCACGAGCCTCTCCCATCGAAATGAACTCAGATTCATTTGATGAGGATTCATTATCTCCAGGCTCAGGTGCAGTTTTATCAGAAGTTCCTTCTTCCTGCTTCTTCTCGTCGGCAGGTTCCTCTTTCTGCTCTGTTCCTTTTGACGCTGACTCCTCAGGTTCTGACTCTTTTTCAGAGCCCGTCTCTTCAGTACCTTTCTCTGCCACATAATCCGGGTTCTCTGATGATTTTATATCTTTTACATTACCTTCCGATCT
>Ga0209487_1003266_pt1 | contig 12775 bp, 10 predicted proteins | sample Poulit2012_FD_187524 | JGI IMG/M metagenome (GOLD analysis project Ga0209487, IMG submission 187524) | Agricultural soil microbial communities from Georgia to study Nitrogen management - Poultry litter 2012 (SPAdes) (version 2) | ecosystem: Environmental > Terrestrial > Soil > Agricultural land... | reverse complement strand
ATCCCGAGCCGGGTGGCCACGGCCCGGTTGGTGCAACCGTCGGCGACCAGGCGCAGCACCTCCACCTCGCGCCGGCTGAGCTCGGCGCGTGGATCGGCGCCGGTCAGCGCAGCCAGGGCGGCCGGCGCGAGCACGGCGCGACCTCCCGCCAGGTCGTGGACGGCGCGGATCACGTCGTCGCGGCGGGTGTCCTTGAGCAGGAACCCGTCGGCCCCGGCCTCGAGCGCCGAGCGGATGTCACGGTCGGTGTCGTAGGTGGTCAGCACCAGGATCCGGGGGCGGGTGCGGTCGTGTTCGCGCAGGGCCCGGATCGACTCGGCTCCCCCACCGCCGGGCATGCGCAGGTCCATCAGCACCACGTCGGGGTCGGTGTCGGCGATAACGGCCAGTGCCTGCCGACCGTCTGCGGCGACGCCGACGACCTCGATCTCGGGGTCGGAGCCGAGCATCGCCACCAGGCCGTCGCGCACGACCGGATGATCGTCGACCACCACGGCCCGCAGGGGTGCGGCCGGGTCAGCGCCCGCAGGGACGCCCGGATCGATGGGGCGCAGATCAGCGGCATCCCGGTCAGTACCGTGCAGATCAGCGGCACCCCGGTCCGTGCCGTCCAGATCAGCGGCATCGCGGTCAGGGCGGTGGGGATCAGCGGCATCCCGGTCAGCGCGGTGCCTCTCGGCGGCGCCGGGCTCAGCCGGTCGCACCGCGGCCTCTGATCGGAGGGCGCCCGGTCCGCTGCGGCCGGCGCCGCGCGTCCGGCTCATCCCGGGACCGTCGCGATCACGCTGGCGCCCCTGCGCTCATGGGACGAGAGGTGCAGGCGCCCACCCACCTCCTCGACCCGCTGGGCCATGTTGGCCAGGCCGTGACCACGGGTGATGGTCTCGACATCGAAGCCGCGACCGTCATCGGTGACCTGCAGGCTCTGTTCCTCCTCGGAGCCGGAGAGGGTGACGGTCACGGTCTGGGCCCCGGAGTGGCGGGCGACGTTGGCCAGCGCTTCCTGGGCGATGCGGACCAGGACTGCGGCGTGGGGGCCATGGCTGGGGGCGTCGTCAGCGTCGAAGGTGGCCACGATCCGGTGGGTGCGCGCCCAGCGGGCCACCAGCTCACCGAGCCCGTGGGCCGTGCCGGCCTCGGTGAGCTGGTACGGGGCGAGAGCCTCGACAGCACGGCGGGCCTCGACCAGGCAGTCGCGGGCGGCCTCCTCGGCGAGCGCGATGCGGCGGCGGACGTCGCCCCCGTCGGCTCCGCCATCCGCTCCGCCGGTCTCCTGCGCGCCGGCCTCGGCCTCGAGCTCCCCGCCGACGGTCTCCAGCTGGCGGATCACCCCGACCAGGCCCTGGGCGACGGTGTCGTGAATCTCCCGGGACAGGCGCGCACGCTCCTCGTCGACGCCGGCCTCCCGTGCGCGTCGCAGCAGTTCTTCCTGCAGGGCGTCGTTCTCCTGCGTCGCCTGCTGGAGGGCGCTCAGGGTCCGTTCGCGTTCGGCGACCTCCTTCTCGCGGACCATCGACATGTAGAGCATCAGGGTCGCCAGGAACAGGTTCACCGCAGCGATGCCGGCGAAGAGGAGAGGCTCTTCGAGGATCACGCCGATCCCGCCGGTCTGGCCGACCGCGCACAGCATCGCGGTGGTGATCACCAGCACGTACAGCTGCTGGTCGCTGAAGAATCGGTAGGAGTCGAGATAGCCGACGAAGGCGTAGATGCAGGCCAGCGGGTTCAGGACCACGGATGCCGCCACCAGCACCACATGGACGGCGTAGATCCCCAGCATCGGCCGGCTGCCGGCACCGAAGCGCGGAAGGGCGCGCTCGAGCAGCAGACGCAGCCCCATGGTCACCACGACCACCGCGGTGGCCCACCACATCTGGGGGCCGCTGGTGAGCACATCGACCATCACCCAGCCCAGGGCCGTGGAGATCGCCGCCAGGAACGGCGGGACCAGCCGCCCGATCACCCCGGGTGCGCTGGGACCGGGGGCATCGTCGGGGGTGTCATCGCGGAGGCGGTCGTGGTCGACGGCCCCGTCGGGACCATCAACCGGTCGCGGCTCGGTCGCGCGCGCCGGGCTGTGCTGGTCACGGGGTGAGGCCGGGCTGTGCTGGTCACGGGGTGAGACAGGGGCGAGCAGACCGGAGGAGCTCCCGGGCCCGCCTGGTGGGGTGGGCTGGTGGCGGCCCGTCCTCGGGGCGGGCCGGGGCGTCGTCGAGGGGGACGAGACGTCGGTGGCCATAGCTATCAGTGTCCCCTCGTCGACCTCGAGATACCAGGGACGGGCATCCATCGGTCAGTGGATACCGGAGGGGGACGATCGGGCGATCTGCGAGCGTGAGCCGGTTTCTACGGTCAGGGGATGCGCTCTGCAAACCTTCCAGACTCCCCGTCCGTCACCTCATCCTCCCCTGCCGAACGCTCGCACGGCAGCAACGACACCGCACGTGCCACGCCGTCGTCGCAGCGGCTGCATCACCTCGATGCGGTACGCGCCGGTGCGCTGCTGCTGGGCATCGTGCTCCATTCCCTGCTGCCCTTCGAGCCCGGAGGGATGTGGCTGTTCACGGACTCCCGGTCAGCTGAGTGGACCTCGGAGACCGTCTTCACCATCCACCTGTTCCGGATGGTGCTGTTCATGACGCTGGCCGGCTATTTCGCGCGCATGGTCCTGCATCGCCGCGGCGCAGGGGCATTCCTGCGTGACCGCGCCAAGCGGATCCTGCTGCCGGTGGTGGTGTTCGCGCCGATCATGGTGGTCATGGTCATCGCGACCGTGATCGCCGGGGTCGCACTGGGGCTGATCCCCGAACCGGCGGGGGCCGCCCCCGAGCAGGCCACCGGGCAGGATCCGGGGCTGCTGGCGGTGCTGAACCCCTCCCACCTGTGGTTCCTGCTGGTCCTGATGGAGGCGATCGTGATCACGGTGGCCGTGCGCGCCGTGCTGCTGCGCGTGCTCGGCATCGACCGCACGGACGCGTGGGCGGAGGGGATCGGTGCGGCCCTGGCGAGCCCCGCCGGCCTGCTGCTCGCAGCCGTCCCCTATGCACTGGGCCTTCTCGTGCAGGGCGTGGCGATGTTCGGGATCATCCAGCCGGAGACGATCCGGCCCGAACTCGCTCCCACTCTCACCTATCTCGGCGCGTTCCTGGTGGGCTGGTTCCTCCACGCCCCGGAGGGGGGCATGCGCCGGGCCACCTCCGGGTGGGCATGGATGCTCCCGGCCGCGATCGTACTGACCATCGCGGCATTCCTGACCGGCTGGTTCGCCCTCGACGCTGGGTCCGGGATGCTGGTCATCGCCGCCGCAGTCCAGGGTTTGGCCTCGTGGGCCTGGGTGTTCGCTCTGATCGGGCTGGCCGGGAAGCTCTTCTCGGGCGGTTCACCGGCGGTGCGTTATACCGCCGACAGCTCCTACTGGATCTACATCCTGCACCTGCCGCTGGTGATGGCGGTCGGGATCGCCCTGGCCCCCACCGGGCTGCCGATTCTGGTGAAGCTGCTGATCACGTGGACTGTGAGCATGGTGATCCTGGTGCTGAGCTATGACCTGATGGTGCGCTCGACCTGGGTCGGGGCCTGGCTGAACGGGCGCCGCCGCCCCCGGGCGATCTTCCGTGCCGCCGCTCCCGCCGAGGCGGGCAGGTGAGCCCAGGGCCCGGTCGATGATCCGCCGCACCGCAGCCCCACTCATCCCGATCCATCGTTGCCGGGGACCGCCGACGCAGACCGCCGACGGGGGCCGATGATCTCGACCCTCCACCGCATCCGCTCCTCGACGACCCCCTGGCCGGAGGTGAGGCCCTGACCCGACGTGGATGATTCGACACCCGTGTGCGCTGTGCGGCCGACCTCGGACGCACAGCGCACACAGCGGTCACGGGGCCTCGGGTGCCTGCGCAATGGTCCAGCGCAGGACGGCCGATCGCCTGCGGACAGCAGGGCCAGCGGGCCAGCACGGCCAGCAGCACGCGCCGATTCTCTTGACCCCATGCCCAGTGGCTCGCGGTAACCTTCAGGGACGCTCATGGGGAGACGCTCACGCACGGCGCGGCCCCGGCCGGGGCCGGGACCAGACCGGGAGTCAGACCCGGCCCGGACGAGGACGCCGACGCCGACGCCGACGAGCCCCTCCTCTCCACCTCCGAGAGATCAGCGAGTGCCGGTGACAGACGGGAACGAATCGTCGGCCCACCAGCCGACCACCGGGGACGGCACGTCCCCCGATCCCGTCGCGCCCGATAACTCCCACGCACCCCAACCCCCCGTCGCACCCGGCCACCGCGATCTGCCCTGGAAGGCGACCGCCGAACGGCGGGACCTGTGGGGACCCACCCAGCGGCCCCTCGGGGGGAAGGTGCACTCGCCCGCGAACACCGCCTCCATCGGCCGCCCCCGGCGCCGCCCGCTGGTGACCTTCGGGGTGCCGGTGCTGGTCGGCGGTCTCATCGGCATCGGAGCGCTCGTGTTGGGACTGGGTGCCGCGCTGGCCGCCCCGCTGCTCGTGGCCGGCGGCGCCCTCGGGGCGGGAGTGCTGGCGGCCGGAGGCAGCGGACTGCTCCTGCGCGCCACCCGACCCGCCCCCTCCTCACTGCTCGAGGCGGACGTGGACATCGCCGAGCCCACCCAGCAGACCCTCGAGAAGATCCTGCAGGCCACCGCCACGGTCCGCACCCGCACCTCGAGGCTGCGCACCGCGGTCTCGGAGCCGACAGCAGGGCTCGCACTGGAGCATGTGGACTCCTTGTTGCGCCGCATCGATGCCCTGGTCGGTTCAGAGACGATCCAGACGCTGCGCCCCTACGCGGGCGAGCTGACGATGCTCGACGGGATGGCCACCCGCTACCTGCCGGAGCTGGTCGATGCCGCCGAGGACACGGTCGGCTTCCTCGCGACCTTCAAGGGCAGCGCCCGCCAGGAGGCGCTGGACAATCTCACCAGCATCGATGACCAGCTCACCGTGCTCGGTGAAGGTCTGGAGCGCATCGAGCACGACGTGGTCGCCGGGGTCTCCCACTCCCTCGAGGTCCACTCCGAGTTCCTGCGCACCCGTTTCGCCGACCAGCGCCTCAGCCCGCTCATCGACATCTGACCCTCACGAACCCACCGCACCGCCCGCCGAGGAGGCCCTGATGGATGACAAGCTCCAACCGCCCGCACCCGCTGCCGAGATCACCCCTGCCGAGCCGGTCGAGGAGGTGAGCGAGGACAAGGCCGTCTCCATGCTGTCGGACCTGCCGGACGAGCAGCGACGGGAGCTCGAGAGCCGCGCCGATGCGTGGCTGGACGAGGTCTCGGCCCTCAACCCGCATTCACAGGAGTTCACCGCGCAGGTCAATGCGCTGGGGGCCGTGGCACGTCGGACCTTCGAGCGCACCTCGGGCACCTCGTCACGGTTCATGGAGCAGTCCCTGCGGGAGGCCCAGAACAGCGGCAGCGCTCAGGAGGAGGTCTCCAAGAGCCTGTCCGAGCTGCGCACCACCATGGAAGACCTCGCCCCCCAGGACGAGACGTTCGCCGACAAGGCGCTGTCGTTCCTGCCCGGCCGCAACCGCGTCAAGCGGTACTTCCGCGGCTTCGAGTCCAACCAGAAGCAGCTCGACGAGGTGCTCGCGGCGCTGGGCCGCGGCCAGGAGATGCTGCAGCGCGACAATGCCGAGCTGGCGGTGGAGCGCCGGTCTCTCTGGGAGGATCTCGGCTCTCTGCAGAAGGCCTCCTATCTGCTGCAGCTGCTGGATGAGCAGGCGGTGCGGCGCGCCGAGCAGGCCCGCGCCGAGGGGCGGACCGACGCGGCCGACGCGCTCGAGCGCGACGTCCTGTTCGCCGTGCGCCAGCGCCGTCAGGATGTGGCCACGCAGATCGCCGTCACCGTACAGGCGTACATGGCGATGGGCCTGATCGAGGACAACAACACCCAGCTCGCCCAGGGTGTGGAGCGGGCCCAGACCACCACGGTCACCGCGCTGCGTACCGCCGTGATCACCGCGCAGGCGCTCGAGAACCAGAAGATCGTGCTCGACCAGATCGACGCGATCAACCGCACCACCGACTCCCTGATCGACCGCACCTCGCAGATGCTGGCCGACAACACCCAGAAGATCCAGGAGCAGGCCTCCAGCTCAGGCGTCTCCCCCGAGACCCTGCAGCGCGCCTTCGACAACCTGTTCACCACCATGGACGGGATCGACACCTTCCGCAGCCAGGCCAATGAGAACTTCCTGACCACCGTGAATGCTCTCGAGCAGCAGGTCCAGCGGGCCCAGCCCTACCTGGATCGGATGAATCAGGACCCCGACGAGGGGATGAAGCTGGAGAAGAGCGCCCAGGACCTGTTGGAGATCGAGGACTGACGCCGGACCGTCCCGACGGGATGGCTGACCCTGATCGGGACGTGAGCCCAACTGCTCGGGCCGTGCGCCCGAACAGCCTGACCGTGCACCCGATCGGTCTGGCCCGGGGCCTGAACGGTTTCGTGCGGATGAGAACCGCGCCTGGCTCTCACGCGCACAGAGCCGTTCAGCACCCTGGGCGGCGGGGGCTGCGCTCGGCCCGGCCCGCTTGCACCACGGGGGCTGCTCGGTCCGGCCCGCCCTCACCGACCAGGTTCACCATGCCGAATTCCACCTGCCGGAACACGAACCTGCAGGTCCGAGGCGTAATCACGAGGACGACAGACCTCCGATGTCACGTAGTATCGGCCCCACCCGATCTCATGGAGGAGACCTCTTTTGTCCACGACGCCCCCGCAGCCCCTGGAGTTCGACGGCATCCGTGCCCTGGTCACCGGCGGAGGAGCCGGCATTGGCGCCGCCACCGCACGTGCCCTGATGGCGCGCGGCGCGAGCGTGGCAATCCTGGACCTCTCCCCTGACACCGCCCCTGAGGGCACCATCGCCCTGCGCTGCGACGTCTCGGACTCCGCGGCCGTGGACCAGGCCGTGGAGCAGGTCGCCGAGCAGCTGGGCGGGCTGGACGTGGTCATCAACAACGCCGGTATCGGCGCCCAGGGCGATGTGACCGCCAACGACGATGCCGAGTGGGCGCGCGTGCTGGACATCAACGTCATGTCGGTGGCCCGCGTGACCCGCGCGGCCCTGCCCCATCTGCGCGGCTCCGAGAACGCGGTGGTCGTCAACACCTCGTCGATCGCCTCGCAGACCGGTCTGCCGCAGCGCGTGCTGTACTCCGCCTCCAAGGGCGCGATCCACTCGATGACCCTGGCCATGGCCGCCGACTGGGCCCGCGAGGGCATCCGCGTCAACGCCGTGGTGCCGGGCACCGCGAACACCCCCTGGGTGGGACGGCTGCTGGAGGCGGCCGACGATCCGGTCGCCGAGCGCAAGGCCCTCGAGGCCCGCCAGGCGCATGGCCGGCTGGTCGAGCCCGAGGAGGTCGCCGAGGCGCACTGCTACCTCGCCTCCCCCCGCAACCGTTCCACCACCGGGGTGCTGCTGACCGTCGACGGCGGGACCACCAGCCTGCGTGTGCGTTCCTGAGTCACGGGGCCACGGAGCCGATGGTTTTGTGCACGTCAGAACCGGACTTGGCTGTGACGTGCACAAAAGCGTCGCCGTGACCCGCGCCTCTGCGCGCTGGCCGCGGGCAGTCGTCGCAAGGACCCGCTCCCCGGCCCACGCCTCTCGCCGCTCCGCTCAGGAGTCGACCAGGGTGACCTCGAAGGAGTATCGCGAGGCGCGGTAGACGTGGTACCCGTACTCGACGACGCTGCCGTCGTTGGCGAAGGACTTGCGTTCCATGGTCAGCAGCGCGGCGCCGACCTCCTCGCCGAGCAGCTCGGCATGCTCCGCGTCGGCGACCGTCGCCCCGATCCGCTCATGGGCGAGCACCGTGGTGATCCCCTGCTCCCGCAGGCACGCGTACAGCCCGGAGGCCGCCAGGGCCTCCCGGGAGGGGGCGATGCGCTCGGGGATGGCGTTGCGCATGACCGCCAGGGGCTCCCCATCGGCGTAGCGCACACGGATCAGGTCCAGCACCTGCTCCCCGGGACGCAGCTGGAGACGGTCGACGGCCTCGGGAGAGGGTCGGCCGATCCGGTACTCGATGATCTCGGTGCGCGGCGATTTCCCGGCGGTGCGAAGGTCGTCGTACAGCGAGGTCAGGGCCACCTGGCGGTTGACCGGTGCCTGCACCACCTGGGTGCCGACCCCGCGCTTGCGCACCAGCATCCCCTTGTCGACCAGCTCCTGGATGCCCTGCCGGACCGTCGGCCGTGACAGACCCAGCCGCTTGGACAGGGCCAGCTCGTTCTCCAGCCGGCTGCCCGGGGGAAGCGTGCCCGCGCGCATGGCCTCCTCGATCCCGCCTGCCAGCTGCAGGTACAGCGGGGTGGCGCTGTCCCGGTCGACGCTGAGATCCAGCGTGATGGCACCGTTGTCCGAGGTCGCGGCACTGTCCACGGCTGCCTCCTTGGGTCGATGTTCCGGTCCGCCATGCTGCGGGCCGGTGTCCGTGTCGACGATGACCGGGGCCCGGCCGGGCAGGCCCGCTCCCGAGGATACGGGCCTGCCCGGCCGATTGTCCGGCATGCCGTCGGTTTGGTCCGGTCAAAGCCGGGCCGGTCGGGGACGGTCCGGTCAAAGCCAGGCCGGTCGGGGACGGTCCCTCAGAGCCCAGCCGGCTAGAGCCGACCGGTCGGAGCGAACCGGCCGACGCCGGCCTGGTCACACGGGACGCTCCTGCAGCGTCACCTCCACCGCGCCGTCGACCGACAGCGCCTGCTCGGCAGCCTCGCAGACCGCGGCGGCGGCGTAGCCGTCCCAGGCGGTGGCCGAACGGGGCGCGACGTTGCTGCCGTCGGCCACCGCGGTGACCCAGGCCTGGACCTGCGCGTCATAGGCGTCGATGAAGCGGGGCCGGAAGTCGGGCGCCACCGAACCGCCCCAGCGGCCCCCGGCCAGCTGGGTGGTCACGCGGCCGACCTCCAGGCCCACCGTGGCACTGCCCAGGGAGCCCACCAGCTCGGTGCGCACCTCGTAGCCGGACTTGGTGTTGACGTACAGCTCGTCGGTGACGAGGGTGCCGGAAGCGGTCCGGAACAGCAGCAGCATCGGGTCGCTGAGGCCCTCGGGGGCGTTCTCGGTGCTGCGCGCGGCGATCGTCTGGACCGAGACCACCGGCTCCTGGAGGAAATAGGAGATCGCGTCGATCTCGTGGACGGCCGAGTCGTAGACCATCATCGTGTTGTCGAAGCCCGGGGGCGCCTCGGCATTGCGGTGCTTGCAGTTCAGCAGCAGCGGGGTGCCGAGCTCGCCCGACTCGAGGGCGTCCTTCAGCTCGACGTAGCCGGCATCGAAGCGGCGCATGAAGCCGAGCGAGACGAAGGCCCGGCCGCTGGCGTGCTCGGCGCGGACCACGTCGTAGGCGTCCTGCGGGTTCATGGCCAGCGGCTTCTCGCACAGCACGGGCTTGCCTGCCTCGATCGCGGCCAGCACCTGCTCGCGGTGGAACTGCCCGGGGCTGGCGATCAGCACGGCGTCGACGTCGTCGGCGGCGATGACCTCCTCGGGAGTGGCGACCACTCGTGAGCCGGGCGCGGTGGCGGAGGCCTTCTCGGCGGTCTCGCGCAGGTAGTCGCTGATCACGCTGACGCGGGCGCCCTTCGTGCGGCGGGAGATGCGCTCGACGTGGTCGGCGCCCATCTTGCCCACGCCGATCACGCCGATGCGGACGTCCTCGGGGGGCGCGGTCTGCGGGGGTGCGGTCGGGGTGTCGGTCATCGCGTCTCTCCCTCGAGTCGGGGGTCGATCCCGGCCTCGTCCCAGGTGCCGCGCACCCAGGTCTGCTCGGGGTGGTCGGTGATGTTCCAGGCGCGCTCCGCCTCGGGGCCGGCCATCACGTTGAGGTAGTACATGTCGTGCCCGGGTGCCGCCGCGCAGGGGCCGTGCCAGCCGTGCGGGACCAGGACGGTGTCCCCGCCCCGGACCTCGGTGAGGACATCGATCGGCTTGTCCTCCCCGCTCGAGGTGGTCTGATGGAAGCCGAAGCCGGGGCCGCCGTCGGGCGCGTCCTGGATCTCGTAGTAGTAGATCTCCTCGAGCTCGGATTCGGTCTCGGTGGTCTCGTCGTGCTTGTGGGCGGGGTAGCTGGACCAGTTGCCGCCGGGGGTGATGACCTCGCAGGCGATCAGGCTGTCGCAGTCGTCGAAGGAGCCGACGGTTCCGAAATTGCGCACCTTGCGGGTCATGTTGCCGCCGCCGCGGATCTCGACCGGGATGTCCTCGGCGCGGATCAGCGCGACCGGGTGCGTGGAGGCGGCCACCGCCGTGGCCAGCGCGAAGCGTCCGCCGTCTACGGAGGTGATGGTCAGCTCGGAGCCGACGGGCGCGTAGAGCACATCGGTGGCGGAGGCGAACACGTCGCGGCGGCCACGCAGGGTGTAGCTGTGGCCGTCGACCGTGATGTCGCAGCCGCCGCTGAGCGGCACGACCATCACCTCGACCCCGTTGGCGGTGCTGGACTCGGTCTGCCCCGGCTCGAGGGCCAGGACGCGCAGGCCCGTGTGGACCCAGCCCTCGCGACGGCCGGGGTCCACGACGGTCTCGTAGCGGCCCTGGCCGGTGGAGCCGGCGGGCAGGTGGAGCTCGGAACTGGTGGTCATGGTGCTCTCCCTTCGAACGGGGCGGGTACGGCTCCCGGTCGGCGCCGACCGGGGGCGGGGTCAGCGGATCATGTCGACCGAGGCGCGCACGGCTGCGGTCACGTCGTCACCCGCCGGGTACAGCAGGGTGCGGCCGACGACCAGCCCGCGCACGTTGGGGCGGTCCAGCGCCCGCTTCCACGAGGCGCGCAGCGCGACCGGATCGTCATCGACGGGATCACCGCCCAGGATCAGGGTCGGCATGGTGGTGGCGTCCATGACGCGCTCCATGTCGTCGACCGCGGGCAGCTTCAGCCAGGTGTAGGCGCTGGTGGCGCCGAGCCCCTGGGCGATGTGGATGGACTTGATGACGGCCTCGGGTGAGAGGTCGTTGACGACTTTCGTGCCCGGCCCGCCGGGGCGGGAGGACATGAACGGCTCGACCATCGCGATCAGCTCGTGGCGGGCGAGGTCGGTGACGGCGTTCGCGCTGGCCTCGAGGATGAAGGGGGTGCGATCATCCTCGAGATCGATGCGGGTGAGCATCTTGCCGCCATCGAAGCCGGAGGCCTGTATGGAGGCGGCGTCGTAGGCGGTGAAGCGGTCCTCGATCTCCCAGCTGCTGCCCTGGAGGCCGCCGCGGTTCATCGAGGCGAACACGACCTTGTCCTCGAGCGCCCCGAGCACCAGCAGGTCCTCGAGGATGTCGGCGGTGCCCAGCACCCCGTCCACCCCCGGCACGGCCAGTGCCTCACGCATGCGGTCCAGCAACTCGGTGCGGCTGGCCATGGCCTGGGCCCGGGAACCGACCCCGAGGGCGCCGCGGGCGGGATGGTCAGCGGCGATGATCATCATGGTGCCGTCGGTATCGGCGACGGTGCGGCGCTTGCGGGCCGCGGCGAGGCGGGCGAAGCGGCCCGGATCCTCGATCCGCACCCGTGTGACCTCCTCGTAGGTGGACACGAAGCTGGTGGACGCGGCGGTCTTGGTGATGGCGCTCATGCCTGCTCCGCTCCGACGACGCCGCGGTTGCGCAGCGCCGACAACATCTGATCGACGGTCTGGCCGTGATTGGGGTCCCCGCCCTCGATCAGCAGATCGATCTCCTCGCTGGTGGGCATCGCGGTCGAGCACTCCAGGCGGGAGGTCACGATCGCGCCGGCGGCGTTGCAGCGGGTCAGGATCGTCTCCAGGTCCTGCCCGGCCAGCAGGCCATGGCACAGGGAGCCGCCGAAGCTGTCCCCGGCGCCGAGCCCGTTGATGACCTGGATCAGGTTGGGGGCGACCACCACGTGCTCGTCGGCGGTCTTGCCGAGCACACCCTTGGGGCCCTGCTTGACGATCGCGATCTGGACGCCGGCCTCGAGCAGGGCATCGGCCGCGCGCTCAGGCTCGGTCTCGCCGACGGCGACCTCGCACTCCTCCTTGTTGCCCACCGCCACGGTGGTGTGCTTCAGCGCCTCGCGATACTGCTCGCGGGCCTCGTCGATGCCGGACCAGAACATGGGCCGGTAGTCGAGGTCGAAGACGGTGTGGGCGGTACGGCCGCGCGCCTCGAGTGCCGCGAAGTGCGCCGAGCGGCTGGGCTCCTCGGACAAGCCGGTGCCGGAGAACCAGAACAGCGGGACCTCGCGGATGGCCTCGAGGTCGAGGTGCTCGGGAGCGACCTGCAGGTCAGGGGCGCTGGGCTGGCGGTAGAAGTACAGCGGGAAGTCATCCGGCGGGAAGATCTCGCACAGCGTGATGGGCGTGTTCAGCTCGCCGTTCTTGACGACGAACCGGCTCTCGACACCCAGCCGCTCCATCTCCTTGACCACGTACCGTCCGAGAGGGTCATCCCCCACCCCGGTGATCACGCCGGGTCTGTGACCCAGCCGCGCCGCCGCGACGGCGACGTTCATGGGGCTGCCTCCGAGGAACTTGCCGAAGCTGTAGATGTCCTCGAGCCCCTTCTCGATCTCCAAGGGGTAGATGTCGACGCCACTGCGTCCGAAGGTGATGATGTCGAGGTCTGTTGCCATGGTCTCCATGCCTCCTGTATCGGAACCTGGATCGGGTGCCGCGTGCTGCTCTGCGATACGGCCCTCCTGATGCACTAATGCTCCCACTGGTTCGCTTATTTGTCTAGACAAAGAATGGTCATGTCGGCCCGAGGCGAGACTGCTGGTCCGCGCCGCCCCC
>Ga0209487_1003265_pt1 | contig 12775 bp, 12 predicted proteins | sample Poulit2012_FD_187524 | JGI IMG/M metagenome (GOLD analysis project Ga0209487, IMG submission 187524) | Agricultural soil microbial communities from Georgia to study Nitrogen management - Poultry litter 2012 (SPAdes) (version 2) | ecosystem: Environmental > Terrestrial > Soil > Agricultural land... | reverse complement strand
TGCGGATCACGTTGATGCCCACGGTGTCCGCGGCTTTGGGGTGCTCCCCCACCGACCGCACGCGCAGTCCCCATCTGCTGCGGAACAAGAAGATCTGCAACAGGATGATCGCCGCGTACATCAGGTAGACCAGGATGTTCTGGTTGAACAACACCGGCCCGATGATGGGCAGGTCGGACAGGAACGGGACCGGTAACGCGGGCAACCGGAATCGCTGGTTCAAGTCCGGGTTCTCGGTGAGCACGGTGGAGAAGAAGAACGTGGTCAGCCCCAGCACCAACACGTTCAGTACCACGCCCACGATGATCTGGTCCACCCAGTACTTGACGCTGAAGAACACCAGCAGCAGCCCTACCAGGGCCCCGGCGACCGGCGCTGCGAGCACCCCGACATACGGGTTGCCCACGATCGATGCCACCACCGCTGCCATGAAGGCCCCGCCGAGCAGTTGTCCCTCGATGGCAATGTTGATCACGCCGGTGCGTTCACACATCACCCCGGACAGGGCTCCGAAAATCAGGGGCACAGACAGCGCCAGGCCGCCCACCAGCAGCGAGGTCAGCGAGATCGTGGCACCGGCACCGACCCAGGTGAGGAAGGCGATGATGAACGCTGCCCCGAAGATTGACGGTGGCCACCAACCCACAGGTTCCCGGCGCACGGCGCGCATCGTGGCATATCCGGTGAGTACCGCCATGATGACGGTGAGCACCCACAAAGCGGGCACCGTGGGCACGGCGGTATTGGGAATCTCGGCGACCTCTCCGCCGGTGGCGGTGCGGAACGTGGTCACGGTCCCGCTCTGGGTGAACAGCGCGAACCCGAAAAGCGCCACCAGCGTGAAGATCGCCATCGCCGCCGGAGCGCGCCACTTGATCGGAGGCAGAACCTCCGGTTCGGCCTCGGCGCGGGCCGTTGTCGTTGCCTCGGTCATGCCGCGGCCACCTCCTGAGCCTCAAGAGCCGAACGCTGACGCCGCCCGGGCCGGGGCGCCGGGAGCCGGAAGATCGCCCGCACCAGCGGGGGTGCGGCGATCAACAACACGATGATGGACTGCATCACCAAGATGATGTCGATGGGCGTTTGGGTGGTGGATTGCATGAGGAATCCCCCGGCCTTCAACGCCCCGAAGAGCAATCCCGCAGCCAGCGTCCCCCAGGCCCGGGCCCTGCCGAGCAATGCCACGGTGATCGCATCGAAACCGTAACTGGCGGCTACCCCGGCGGTGAGCAGCCCTTCGGTGCCAAGGACTTGCGCGGAGCCCCCCAGCCCGGAGAGCGCGCCGGCTACCAGCATCGCCACGATGATGACCTTGCTCACCGAGACGCCGGCGGTGCGGGCTGCTTCGGGGTTGGCGCCGACTGCTCGTAACTCGAATCCGAACGTGGAGCGTTCTATCAACCACCAGATCACCGCGGTGACGGCGATCATGAGCAGGAAGCCCAGGTGCAGCCGGAACGGCGGGCCCAACAGCGTCGGATACAACGCCGTGGATTCCACGTATGGCGACCTCGGCAGGTTGGAATCGGGCTGCTGGAAGGCCGACTGGGTCAACAGCCAGGCGATCAGATAGACCGCGATGTTATTGAGCATGATCGTGACGATCACCTCGTTGGCACCGGTGCGGGCCTTCAGCACACCGGCGATTCCGCCGTAGATCGCCCCACCGAGCATCGCACCGAGCACGGCGACGATCAGGTGCAGCACCACGGGAAGATCCATTCCGAAGCCGACGTACCCGCCCACGATGGCACCGGCGATGATCTGCCCCTGCCCGCCGATGTTGAACATTCCGGCACGGAAGGCGAGCGCGATGCCCAGCCCGGTGAACACCAGCGGCACCGAGAACACCATCGTCTCGGTCAACGGTCGGATGGCACGGGCGAACGAGTCCGCCCGGTAGTCGAAGATCGAACCACGGAACAAGGCGGTGTAGGAGGTACTCACCGCATCCCAGGCCGCACCGAGCATGTCGGTCGGACGAGCAAAGAAGTAGGCCGCGGTGTCCTGCACCCTGGCGTCGGCGCCGGCGATCAGTACCCCGCTGAGGACCAGGGCGACGAAGATCGCCAGCAACGTCACCAACCAGTTACCGGACAGCAGGTCGCGCACGAACTGACCAGTGCGGCTGGGCCCGGAGCTCCCTGGGCGCTGCCGATTCACGGACTCCCCCGCCTGCGACGGTGTGGCGGGCGCTGCGCCGGCGCTGCCCCGGGTTTCATCCTCGCTCACGGCGCCTCCTCACTCTGGTCATCGGCCGACGCCAGGGCGGTGCGGTGCACGGCTGCCTGCTCCTGCGCCTCTTCCAGCGGCACACCGGCCATCATCAGACCGAGCACGTCCCGATCGGTATCCCCGGGCACGATGCCGACGATGGTGCCGCGATACATCACGGCGATCCGGTCACCCAGGTTCATCGCCTCATCCAGTTCGGAGGAGACCAGCAGCACCGGGGTGCCGTTGTCCCGTTCGGCCACGATCTGTTCATGGATGAACTCCACCGAACCCACGTCCACTCCGCGGGTGGGTTGGGAGGCGACCAGCACGCGCAGCGGCCGGGACATCTCCCGCGCCACTACCACCTTCTGTTGGTTTCCACCCGACAACGTGGAGATCGGGTCGTTCACGTCTCGCAGCCGCACGTCGTATTGCTCCGCGCGGTGGCGGGCGTTGCGTTCGATCACCTGCGGGCGCAGCGTGCCGGCGGCGGCGAACGGCTCGGTGTCATACAGGTCGAGGATGAAGTTCTCCGCCACGGTGAACGTAGAGATCACACCGCTGGTTGAGCGGTCCTCCGGGATGAATCCCACCCCGGCCCGGAGTCGGCTCTTCACGCTACGGCCGGTCAGTTCCTCGCCGTCCAGGGTGATCGATCCTTGCAGCGGCTCGGCAAGCCCGAGGATGGCCTCGGTCAACTCGGTCTGGCCGTTACCCTGCACTCCGGCCACCGCGAGGATCTCCCCCCGGCGCACGGTCAGGTCGATGTGGTCCAGCACCACGTTGTTCTGGGCATCCAGGACCGTCAGTTCAGAAACCGACAATCCTTCTTCGCCGGGCTCGGCGGGGGATTTATCCACCGCCATGCTGACGCTGCGCCCCACCATGAGGGAGGCCAGTTCGGTCTCCGAGGTTTCCGGCGTCGCCTCCCCGACGACCTGGCCGCGCCGGATCACCGTGATGGAGTCCGCGATCGCGCGCACTTCGCGCAGCTTGTGCGTGATGAACACGATCGAAGTGCCGTTCGCCTTGAGTTGGCGCATGATGTCGATCAACTCGTCGGTTTCCTGGGGCGTGAGCACGGCGGTGGGCTCATCCAGGATGAGGATCTCGGCGTCCCGGGAGAGCGCTTTGATGATCTCCACCCGCTGTTGCACACCCACCGGCAGGTCCTCGATGACCGCGTCGGGATCGACGTCGAACCCGAAACGATCGGAGATCTCCACGACCCGCTTGCGCGCCTTGCGCCGGTCGATGATGCCAAGGAGCCGCCCCAGGAGGCTCCCGGTAGGTTCATAACCCAATGCCACCGACTCGGCGACGGTGAAGATGGGCACCAGCATGAAGTGTTGGTGCACCATGCCGATACCTGCGGCCACCGCATCACCGGGCCCGTCGAACGTCACCGGATGGTCGTTCAGCAGGATTTGACCGTCGTCGGGCTCGTATAGCCCGTAGAGCACGTTCATCAGGGTGCTCTTGCCCGCTCCGTTCTCACCGAGCAGGGCATGGATCTCCCCCGGCTCAACGACGAGGTCGATGCTGTCGTTGGCAACGAGGGACCCGAAGCGTTTGGTGATACCTCGAAGCTCGAGTCTCACAAATCGGCTCCATCGGTCGGGCCACCGGCGGTGGCGGCTGGGGCGGGACTAACCGGCGCATCCGGCACAGGTAGTCCCGCACGGACGTTTCCCGCACGGACGCGGGCACCAAGGCGACGGCCCGGCCCGCTACGGACCGGGCCGTCGTCCTCGTTCACCCGTGGGTCAGGGTGCGTTGGGGGTTTCGACCTCGAGTTCGCCGGAGGCAATCTGCTCCTGCAACGCGGAGATCTCGTCCTGCAACTCCTGCGGCACATCGGCGGTGCCGTAGGCCAGGCTCACACCCTCGTTGGCCAGGTCCCCGATGTAGGGCTCACTGGAGAAGTTGTCCTGCAGGCTCAACTCGATGGCCTCGAACACACCGGCCCCGATCTCCTTGACCACCGATCCGAGCACGATGTCGGCGTAGTCGGTGGACTGGGTCCAGTCGGAGTCGACCCCCACGATCCACACGTCCTCACCGGCGTTCTCCGCGGCAGCGGCGGCCCCCAGGCCCACCGGGCCGGCAACAGGCATGACGATGTCCGCGCCCTGGGCGATGAACTCGTTGGTCAGCGCTTGGCCCTGGCCCTGGTCCTCGAAGTCACCGGAGAAGGTGCCGTCCTGGGCTTCCTTGTCCCAGCCCAACGCCGTCACGTCGGCGCCGTTCTCGGTGTTGTAGTGCTCGACGCCGTCCACGAAGCCGTCCATGAAGATGCTCACCGACGGGATGGGCAGGCCTCCGAAGGTCGCGACCGTGCCGGTCTCGGTCATCCCTGCGGCGAGGTAGCCGGCCAGGAAGGCCGCTTCCGCGGTGTTGAAGATGATCGGCTTGGCGTTGTCGAGTTCTTCGGCGAATGCCGCGTCAACGAGCCCGAAGTCCAGGTCCGGGTTGGCCTGGGCGGCTTCAGCGATGTGGTCCTCGAGCAGGAAGCCGACGCCGATGGTGATGTTGCAGCCCTGTTGGACCATGGAGTCCACGTTGGGGCCGAAGTCGGCGTCGCTCTGAGATTCGGCAGAACCCAAGTCGATGCCCAGTTCGGCCTCGGCCATCTGGGCGCCTTCCATCGCGGACTGGTTGAAGGACTGGTCCTCCCATCCGCCCTGGTCGGAGATGAGGCAGGCACGGAAGTCCACCTCTTCGGCGGCGCCGGTGTCGCCGTTCTCCTCGGTTTCCTCCGTGGCCGTGTCGTCGGCGGGCTCGGTCGATTCATCCGGCGCGTCGCCGCATGCGGCAAGGGTCAGCGCGGTGACGGCCGCAAGTGCGGTCACATAGATAGTCTTCTTCACGCTTGTCTCTCCTGGTCCTGTATGGCCGATGGCCGGCGGAATGGGTTCTACCATCGTCGGGCCGTTGACGGCGGTGTAGGGGTGACTTTAGTCCTGCGAGAGGACTGGGACGTTCAGGTCGGCAAATCTTGTTGCACACCGTTACTGAAACGTTGTCACCGCAACGAATCTTACCTCCGGCAGGGTGGATGACGTAGCAGCGTGGCTGCCAGCTTCCCAGCGCACGCTACCCAGGCAATTCACACGCGGGCTGGCACACCAACCACAGTCCCGCTATTGACATTAGCGGCTAGGCTAATCACCATAGCCACATGCAGCGCGACATGGCGGACATAACACCGTCGACCCAGTTCCTCTCCGTGCCCGGGGGCAGCATCGCCTACGACGTTCGTGGCGAGGGGCCCTTGGTGGTGATGCTGCCCGGCATGGGTGACCTGCGGGCGACCTACCGGTTCCTTGCCCCGCGGGTGGCGGCCGCTGGGTACCGGGTCGCAACGGCGGATCTGCGGGGGCATGGTGAGAGTTCGGCGAGTTTCGCCTCCTACGGTGACGTGGAGACGGCCTCGGACCTGACGGCGCTGCTCGATCATCTGGATTCACCGGCGATCGTGGTAGGGAACTCCATGGCAGCCGGGGCGGGTGTGATCGCGGCGGCCGAGCGCCCGGAGTTGATCACTGCGCTGGTGCTCGTCGGGCCGTTCGTGCGCAAACCGCAGGCCTCCGCCGGCCAGCGCGTACTGCTCCGGGTACTGATGGGCGGGCCGTGGGCAACAGCGATGTGGAACGCCTACTTGCCGACGTTATATCGCGGCCGCAAGCCCGAGGACTTCCAGGAGTACCGCGGCCGCATCAAAGCCGCGATGCGCCGTCCCGGTCATGCCAAGGCATTTCGTCGCACCACTCGCACCGATCACGAACCGGCCGAACGGGTACTTGGCTCCGTCCGGGCACCAGCGCTGGTGGTGATGGGCCGCGAAGACCCGGACTTCAAGGATCCTGAGGCCGAAGCCGGGTGGATCGGGACCACGCTTGGCGGGGAGGTCGCGATGATCGACGACGCCGGTCACTACCCACAGGCGCAGCAGCCCGTGACCACAGGGAAAGCCGTGCTCGATTTCCTCCGGCGGGTGCACCCCGTTGGCTAGGGCAAGGCTCAGTGCGGCGGTGGTGATCGAAACGGCCGCGGCGATGCTTGATGAGCAGCCCGGTCAGGACCTTTCCGTTGCGGCGGTGGCAGCGCGCCTGGGCGTGCGACCCCCGTCGCTGTATAAGCACGTCGCCGGTGCCGCCGGTCTGCGGCGGGGGGTAATGCTCCGGGCCAAGAGAGACCTCGCTGACGTGCTGGGCCGGGCTGCGATGGGTAAGTCCCGCGAGGAGGGCATGGCCGCCATCGCACAGGCCTACCGGCGGTGGGCGAAGGACCACCCGGGCCAATATCCCCTCACGGTACGGGCGCCCGAACCCGACGACCATGCCGATGAGGAGGTTTCTACCGCGTTGGTCAACGTGCTGTACGCCGTGCTGTCCGGTTATGGATTGGACGGTGACGACCTCACCGACGCCGCACGGTTCCTGCGTTCGGCGCTGCACGGGTTCGTGGACCTGGAGACGTCGGCCGCTTTCCGGTTGCCTCGCGACCTGGATCGCAGTTTCGCCCGGGTGGTGCGCAGTCTCGGAACCGCATTGAAGGACTGGACGCGAACGTCGAACGGCGGTGGCGCCGCGGTCGGCAACTGAACCGCGAGCAGCAGGAGCGCGCTCGGGTCTACCCAGTGCCCGTCCGGCGCGCGTCACGCCACTTCTCCCCGGTAAGGCGATCGGGAGGGAACTCGATCGAATGGTGGAGCTAGGGGGATTCGAACCCCCGACCTCTTCCATGCCATGGAAGCGCGCTACCAACTGCGCCATAGCCCCGGGTGGTCTGTGCGACCGATGAACACTCTAGACGATTCTGGCCCCTTGAGGAAAATCGACCAAACTGCCGCCGGCGTTATGGGCGGTCAACCGCCACGGCGGTGTGGCCGAGTCGTTCGGCCGCAACACCGACCAGTGGCAGTTTCCGACGCCGGTCACACCGTGCCAACTCTCCGGGTCCTGGCCCAGCAAAGCCACTATTCCTGCGGAAATCGCCGCCCCGTGGGCCACCAGCACCACCACCTCGCCGCGGGCGTGCGCGGCGGCGAACTCCTCCGCGGCCTGTGCGACGCGTCGCCCCACGGCCGTTCTGGTCTCCGCACCGATCCCCTCAGGGTGACCACCATCACGCCACAGGGCGAACTTCTCCGGCCACTCGGAGTGGATCTCGTGATGGTTCAGCCCCTCCCACGCCCCGAAACTGCGTTCCCGCAGCCGTTCGTCGGTGCGCACCGGAACCCCGGTGTGCTCGGACAGATGCGCCGCGGTGTCGCGGGCGCGACTCAGGTCCGAGGAGATGATCGCCGCCGGCTCAACCTGCGCCAGGACTGGTGCCGCCGCCCGCGCCTGGGCGTGCCCGTCGTCGTTCAGGGGGATGTCCACCTGCCCCTGCAGCCGGAACTGGGCGTTGTAGTCGGTCTGGCCGTGGCGCCAGAACAGCAGGGTGGCGCTCACGCGTCTGCGGTAGCGGCGTCGTCGTCGCTGGAATTCTCCGAGGACTCGGTGACCTCGGCGGGTAGGTCGATCACCGGGCAGTCCTTCCACAATCGTTCCAGGGCGTAGTACACCCGGTCCTCGGCGTGTTGGATGTGCACCACGATGTCGTTGAAGTCCAGCAGTACCCACCGGGCCTCATCGGCGCCCTCACGCCGCAGCGCCTTGACGCCGTGCTCGGCCATCCGCTTCTCCACCGCGTCCACGATCGAGCGCACTTGCCGCTCACTGTTGCCCGAAGCGACCAGGAAGACGTCGGTGAGGACCAGGCGTTCGGAGACGTCCAGGGCGATGATCTCTTCGGCCTTGACCTCGGCGGCGGCTTTGGCCGCGACGTGGGTCAGTTCGATCGCTCGTTCCTCAGCGGGCACGGTTCTCCTTGGGTAGACGCCCTGGTCGTGTCATCCAGTCTAGGCTCAGCAACGGTCACGGACCGGTGGGACTGGCCACCCAGATGGGGGCGATCGCCGTCGCCGCCGATCCGGCGTCCTCTCCGAATAGGTCGCCGGTGGCGAACAGGTAGACGAGCACACCCAGCACCGCGACCACCAGGACCAGCACGATCATCTGCAACGCGAACAGCCACCCCGGGGTCTTCCTGGCCTCCTCATCGAGGAGTTCGGCTTCCTCATCGGTATCCGGGCGGACGACGTCGGGTGGGGGCGTGGCCGGGGAGGTGCTCCGGGCCGAGACCCGGTTGGGCGGAATGGACTGCGGGCGGACCGGGGCCTGCTCGGCGGTCTCGGCGACGGCCTGCAGCGATTCCCATCGCGGCCGCATCACGAACGCACCATCGTCATCGTCGGCGCTCGGAGAACTGCCGGTCGACGGCGACGAAGCCGGCGTAGGGCCGCTGACCTGTTGCTGGGGTGCTTGGGGGGAAGCGGCCGACGGCGAGGGGGTGGAGAAGCGGTCCCTGCTCGGGGATGATGGGCCATCCGTCGACGTGCGGTGGTCGCCGTTCGGCTGGGCCGGCTGCGGTCGGGACCACGGCGGTGCCTGTGCGGGTTGGCCGAATGGAGCGGCCTGCCGGTTGGGCGGGGCAGCGTGCTGCTGAGAAGGAGCAGCCTGACCGGGAGGGGCTGTGTGATGGGGCGGGGGTGTTTGCCCAGCAGGGGTTGCTTGCTCGGGCGCGGCGGTCTGGTCGTCCACGGGCGCGTGACTCGAAGGCGCCTCTTGCGTGGAGTTCGTCGCGGGAGCGGCGCGCTGGCCGCGTCCAGCATCCCTATCGGCGGCGGGGCCCTGCCGGGACGCCGGCGGGGTGGAGTGCTGCCCGGCGGTCTCCACGGTGATCGGGATGTCTACCGCGGACCCCCAGGAGGTCGGTGAGGAGGCCTCGCCGACCTCTCCTAGCGGAATGCCTTCGGCAGACGTGTTCGCCTCCCGTACAGCCCGTTGGATGTCGGTGAGTTGGCCGGACTGATTCACGCCGCGGACGGCGCGAACCGAAGCGGGCGGTCGCACTACGGGCCGGCGGCTGGTGCCGGTTCGCTCCGCGGGGCTCTGGATCGAGGGCAACGGTGGAGCGGCCGCCCGCTTGTCGCGTAAGGACCTACGGGAGACCGGCACCATCAGCGCGGTGTCCTCGGCCGCAGCGCCGGCGGCCGAGTTCGAACTGGTCGCGGCCGAGGGGGCACTCCTCGCCGAGGGGGCGCTCCTTGCCGGGGGGACACCGGCCGGCTGCTGGGAATCAGTGGGCGATGTTCTGTCGGACTCCGAACTTCTGTCCCACGGAGTGCTTTGCGCCGGGGCGGACGGCGTCTGCCTGCCGGCGGCCGGGCTCGGGCCAGACGGCGTCTGCCTACCGGCAGCCGAGGGTGGGCCCGACGGCGTCTGCCTGCCGGCAGCCGGGCTCGGGGCGCTCGGTGCCGAGGCACTCGAACCCGATGAGGTGGCCGATGTGGCCGACTCGTTCTCCCCCAGCGCGGCGGCTCGCAGCGCCGCTCGGCGCGCGCGGCGGGTGCCCGGTAGTGGTTCGTCGGCTGAGGCGGCGGTCACGGGCTCGGCGGCCGAAGCCGCGGAGAGGCTCTCGGCCTCAATCCGTTCGAACTCGGAGGTGGGGACCAAGCCGTCGGGTCCGTAGGTGAGCGCACCGCTGGCCAACGCCTCGTCGCGGGCTCGCAGTTCGCGCCGCGTCAGGGGTGCTTCAGCAGCCCGGCCGGCGGCGCGTTGCCTTGCCCGCTCAGCCTCCCGCCGTCGGCGTCGCTCCCCCAGTCCGGAGGTGCTGGTGTCCTCGGGCGGCCGGTTCACGCCTGCGTCACCGCCACCGCACCGCTGTCCCTCCCGTCGTGGGTCGAGCCGTCCTCGGCTTGCTCGGCGTGCCGGAACGTAGCCGGGTCGCGGTAGAGCCCGTGCTTGGCGATGTACTGCACCACACCGTCGGGAACCAGGTACCACACGGGCTTGTTCTGGGTGACCCGCTGGCGGCAGTCGGTGGAAGAGATCGCCATCGCGGGGATCTCCTGCAACGAGTATTCCCCTTCGGGCAGGTCCTTGCCGCTCAGTTCGTGCCCGGGCCGGGTGACACCGACGAAGTGGGCAAGGCGCCACAACTCGGCGGCGTCCTTCCATTGCAGGATTTGCCCGAGGGCGTCCGCGCCGGTAATGAAGAACAACTCGGCGTCGGGGTAGGCCTTTCGGAGATCTCGCAGGGTGTCGATCGTATAGGTCACCCCGCCGCGGTCGATGTCCACTCGCGACACAGTGAACCGCGGGTTGGACGCGGTGGCGATCACCGCCATGAGGTAACGGTGCTCGGCGAGCGTGACGGTGCGATCTGCCTTGAAGGGTTGCGTGCCGGTCGGCACGAACACGACCTCATCGAGTTTGAACTCGTCGGCTACTTCACTCGCCGCTACCAGGTGTCCGTGGTGGATCGGATCGAAGGTGCCACCCATGATGCCGATCCGGGTACGCGCGCGCGGGTATGCGTTCACGTGGACTCCAGACTGGACGTGTGCTCCGGCTGCCTCACTTGTCCCGGACGCGGGTGCCGTAGGAGCGGAAAGCCATCGTCACCAGCAACAGGAAAATCAGGATCGAGATCGAGACAACCCCGTACCCCACCGTGGGCATCGGCAGGTTCGAAGCCTCGGCAGCCATGGCGGTGTGGGTCAGCAGCGAACTGCTCATCGACGTCAGGTCCTCTCTGTGTGACTGGTCCGTTACCAGTCTCGCACGTTCATCGTCGGGTTCCTAGTTCATCGTGACGCGTGCCACCCCCGTCAAGCACCTGCCCGACCCCACCATCCTACCGGCGGCAGCCGAGTAGCACAGCGTGGTGTTCGGAGGGCGTGCGGAGTGGGCCGCAACGCCTGGAACGTCAGGTGCGGATGTGCCCGTCCCCTTCGACGATCCAGGTGGTGGTGGTCAGTTCGGCCAGGCCCATCGGGCCGCGGGCGTGCAGTTTCTGGGTAGAGATGCCGATCTCGGCACCCAGACCCAGTTGACCGCCGTCGGTGAAGCGGGTGGAGGCGTTGATCATGACGGCGGCGGAGTCCACTTCGGCGGTGAACCGCTGCACGCTACGGGTGTCGGTGGTGCAGATGGCATCGGTGTGCCCGGAGGAGTAGGTGCGGATGTGCTCCAGCGCCTGGTCCATGTCGGCCACGACCCGGACCGCCAGGTCCATGCTCAGGTACTCCGCGTGCCAATCCTCGTCGGTGGCCTCACTTACGGTCGCATCCGCGGGTGCGAGCTCGCGGGTGCGTTCGTCCCCGTGGATCCGCACCCCCGCGTCGGCGAGGGCCTGCAGCGCCGCGGGCAGGAACTCCTCGGCGATGTCGCTGTGCACCAGCAGCGTCTCGGCCGCGTTGCACACGCCGACTCGTTGGGTCTTGGAGTTCAGCAACAACGACAGTGCCTGCTCGACCTCCGCGGCGGCGTCGATGTACAGATGGCAGTTGCCCACGCCGGTCTCGATCACCGGCACGGTGGACTGGGCGAGCACCGTCTGGATCAATCCCGCCCCGCCCCGGGGAATGAGCACGTCCACCAGCCCGCGGGCCTGCATGAGGGCCTGCGCACCGGGGCGCCCGTAGGCGTCGATGGACTGCACCAGATCGGCCGGCAGACCCACCTCCTGCAGCGCCTGGCCGAGCACGCTGACGATCGCCTGGTTGGACTCCGCGGCCGCCGAGCCCCCGCGCAGCACCACCGCGTTCCCGCTCTTCAGGGCGAGTCCGGCGGCGTCCACGGTCACGTTCGGGCGGGCCTCGTAGATCATCCCGACCACCCCCATGGGAACCCGGACCTGGCGCACGCGTAGACCGTTGGGCAAGGTCGACCCGTGCAGCACCTCGCCGACCGGGTCGGGCAGGGCGGCCAACTCTCGTAGCGCCTCAGCGATCTGCTCGATCCTGGCCGGATCCAGCGTGAGACGGTCCACCAGCCCCGGGCTCATCCCGTCCGCCCGGGCACGGGCCACATCGCCTGCGTTGGCGGTCACGATCCGCTCGGTGGCTGCCACCAGCGCGTCGGCCATCCGGTGCAGGGCGCCGTCCTTGGTGGCACGTGTGGCGCGGGCCAGGGAGCGAGCCGCTACTTTCGCCCGGCTGGCCACCTCGATTACTGCTGCGGTCACGTCCTGGGCGGGTTGCGCCGTCGTCTCGGTCATACCAGTTACCTTAAGCTCCCGCCGCTGCCGTGAGGACGCCTGCCGGGTTCCTTGCTCGGTCCCGGCGAGCTCACTTGGCCGGCGCGTGCGCGCGTTCGGACTTTCGCACGCGCCTGGCCGGTGTTGCCGCGGCGGACTCCGGCGAACGCAGGCCGAGTGCGGTGAGCGCGGGCACCACGACGCTGGCGACGGCGGCCACGTCGGTGGGCACCGAGGCGGGCACCACGGTGAAGCCGTCGGCGCCACCGCCCTCGACCCAAGCGGTCCATAGTGTGGCCAGGTCCTCCCCGGTGCCGATCAGGCGTAGCGCGGGCAACCCCTCGGGCAGTTCCAGGGAGGAGAGCAGGTCCCAACGAGCCTGGGCGCTGGGACGGTCGGCGGACAGCACGGCGTGCACGTCGACCAGCACCTTCACATCATCCGGCCGCCGCCCCCACTCGGCGGC
>Ga0209487_1003264_pt1 | contig 12775 bp, 6 predicted proteins | sample Poulit2012_FD_187524 | JGI IMG/M metagenome (GOLD analysis project Ga0209487, IMG submission 187524) | Agricultural soil microbial communities from Georgia to study Nitrogen management - Poultry litter 2012 (SPAdes) (version 2) | ecosystem: Environmental > Terrestrial > Soil > Agricultural land... | reverse complement strand
AACAGATAAAGGAGTGCTCATTTTCTATGATTTGGGGAGTGCGAAGTTAAACAGCGAACTAGCTATCGAGTTTATCGGTAAGGAGGATGTCGCTATTGTTGAAGCTCCTATTGTAGAGGGTGCTTATGTAGCTGCTGTTGAAGCAAACGCGAAGAAACCCTTGGAGGAAATTGCTGCTAAAGTAGAGGAATCTTTCTAATAAATATATGTGAAAATAATTTTTTAAATGATTGCATTGAATTCTTATCTTCTGAATTTAATGCTACTTTTATTATATATATATTCTTAAAAATAGATTTTTTTAATTGCTAAGTAACCTTACAAGTATATTATTAATACAGAATCATACAGCAAATATGCGGATATATTATAGTTTTTCATGTAAAAGAGTAAAATTTTAACGAAAACAATAAAAAAGAAGTATAATTTGGTATTTTATTCAAGTCTACATTGCCTAATATAACTATCTTTTTTCTCTTAATAAATAATTATACTTAGAAAAAGATGAAAATTTATAGGTTTATAATAATTGATTCAATATACAAAAAACTCACAATCTTAAAATGAATTTGACAAGTTTATTACTATTGCATAGAATAAGCTTAATCAAAATTTAATAAAAACGAGGAGATTAGGAGAATTCCAAGGGAAATTGTACATACAATTAAGTTTGTATGCTCCCTTTGAGTTCTCTTTTTTTAATTTTTAGAAGAAAGGAGGAACTATTTATTAGGGAGGGATGATATACAGAAGTTAGAAGTTGTCATATGTTAAATTTCTAAGGTTTATTTTTAGCGAGTTAAAATATAAAACAATAAAGGGTGTTTATATGAGAAAAAAACTTTTTCTACTTTTTTTGCAACCCTAGTCTTGCTTTTTTTTAGTCATCACATGAAAGGGCTTACAAATAAAGAGGTAAGAGCTTCGAATTCTTCTTTGGCAGATAACACATTAATAGAAGAAAACTTTGACAACATTAAAGATGGTGATCTCCCGGAGGGTTGGTCTGTTTCAGGAGATGGTTATTTTGAAGTTCAAGATGGGCAATTGATCGGACAAGGAAGCTCTTATTCAGGAGCTCGTGTTGTTTTTGGAGATGAAGAATTAAGAAATTACTTTTTTGAAGCGGATGCAACTTTTTTAAGCGTAGAGAATGATTCCCGATGGATCTCTTTAATGTTTCGTGCCAATCCGGATGGAGAAGCACCCTATTATCAATATGCTAAAAGACTTGGTAATCATAATGAAATAGCTTATCGAACTCCGGAAAATACATGGGATATTAAAAGTAACGTAAATGCTGATCCAGCAATGGAGATGGGAGAACCACAAACGTTAAAAGTAGCCATCTATGGAGACGTAGTACGAAAATATTATGCGGGTGAGTTAATTTATGAAGAGAAAATAGCTCATGAATTAGAACAAGGAAAGTTAGGTTTTCAAGTAGATGGTGGAAAAGTAGCCTTTGATAACGTGAAAGTGACAAAATTTGAAGCAGAAAGTTTTAGTTTAGATGGAATATCAACAACACTTTTACAGTATGAAAAAAACCCTTTGATGTAATTGCAAATATGAATGATGGAACGACAATTGATGTTACTGATCAAGCAACAGTTACCTCATCAGACACACCAATTTTAGCCATAGAAGATGGAGAAGTTGTGACATATGGCTATGGGGAGGTAGATGTAACTGTCTCTTATGAAGATACAGAAACAGTTCATACGATTACAGTAAAAGAATCTACTGAACCAGTTACTATAGAGGAAATTTCGCCTAGTGAAAGTGCCGTTGCATTGAGTGCGGGTAATGAAAAACACCTTCAAGCAAAAGCCCATTTAAGTGATTTTAGTGAAGATGATATTACTCAAGAGGCAGATTGGACAAGCGATGATGAGTCGATCGCTACAGTTGAAGAAGGAACCGTAACAGGTGTCTCTGAAGGCGAAACGACAATTACTATTCAAAAAGACGGTGTTGAAGCAACAGTACTTGTCCGAATTTGGAATGAACAAGATTTTGATAATGTTTGGATATATGAAGATTTTGAGAATGTAGAAAATGGCAGTATCCCGGAGGGTTGGACAACTGTTTTCAATGGTAAATGGGAAGTAGAAGACGGAAGGCTAAAAGGAAGTTCAGAAACGAATGTTCCATACGATGAAACAGCAATTATCACATTTCCTCTAGAGGTTAACACAAATAATTTTGAGTTTGAGGCAGATATTAGTTTTGAATCTGTCGTCAATACTCAAAGATATGCATCATTAATGTTCTATGTGGCGGAAGATGCGGATTCATATTATAACTTTGCTATGCGGCAAGGTGGAACAGTAGCACATCCAGGTGATATCTCGTATCGGACACCTTCTCCAAATTCGCAATGGGAAAAGTTAAATGAAGCAATATTTCCAAGCGAGTTGGAGATAGGAAAGACCTATCGATTTAAGTTAACTGTCTCTGAAAATCGTGTTTTGGGTTTTATAGAGGATAAACTTGTTATTGATACAGACGATGTAAATGCAGTTATAAAAAATGGAAATCTAGGATTACAAACATCAGGTTCTGTTGCATATTTTGATAATGTTAAAGTTTCACTTCATGATGGGGAACTTCCAGACATTGAGGATTATAAACCTTTCATGCCTGTGTTACCAGATACGGGTGTTATTTTACCGCCTACAGTTATGGGTACAGGAATGGATAGTTTAAGTATGGCTAGCGATTGGGCACATACCGGTGTATCATCGCTTGAAGTAACGGTCCAAAGCAAGGACGGCCAATTAAAAGCCATAAGTGATAACCAAGAAATAGGTTCTTTATCAGAATACCTTGATTTTACTGAGGACACATTCATTTCTATTTTACGCATTGATGATATGGAGACTGCGAAACAAACTCTTGACTTATTAGATACGTTAAAGCTGAATGATGTTCGGATATTGTCTGAAGACCCAGAAATTATGAATGTTGTTCGAAAAGAAAATCCGCTACATCCTGGTGGGATAGTTTATTCTACTAGTAGTGCTGTAGACGCAAAACAAATTGCTAATGAAACTTTAAGCAATGATATTCATCTTGCGGTTTTAGATAAGCAATTAGCCACAAAGGATACAATCAGATATTTGCAAGCTCGTGGTATAACTGTTTGGGGCATGGATGTAGATGGTATTAAAGATATTCATGCGATGATTCACAATGGAGTTAATGGAATAATTTCTACTAATCCATTACAAGTCGTTAATGGTTTAGAAGTCTATGAAAAAAATACAATTTCACACCACCAATTATATGTAGCACATCGTGGTAATGTCACTTATATGTATGAGAATACATTAGAAGCTTTTGAAGAATCAGCAAGTTTAGGTGCAGATTTATTAGAGTTTGATGTATATAAGAGTAGAGACGATGTACTATTTATTTATCATGATGCTGTATTCAAGGAGGAACACGGTGGTGAGCCGACTGACTCTAGAGACTACTATGGAGATATAGAGAATATTGATTTAGATGGAAATGGTGCTAAAGTACCTACATTTAAAGAATTTTTACAAACATTAAAAAAGACGAATGATTATACTCTCGATCTCCTACACGTCCAAGCTCGAGGAATGATGGATGAATTGAATGAGTTAATAGTTCAAGAAGATATGGAAGATAGAATGCTTATTCAAAGTTTCTTTTTAGAAGATTTAATAGACATTCATGAAATTAACCCAAAGTTAGGAACACTACTTTTAGGTGGTTCCAGTTCAATAGGAAATTCATTCGATGCTAAAACCCAATATGACTTCTTAACATCTATAAACAGTATTATAGGACCAAATTTAAATGATATTAATCCATATTTAAGAGACTATGGATTTGTAAGAGGTATGCAATTGTGGCCTTGGACTTTTGTAGATGAAGATACAACTGCCAAACACTTACGGTTAGGATCTCATGCACCACATACGGATATCTTTGATTATGTTGCTGATGATCCACTAAGAATTGAAAGTACTGAAAAATACAGTTTAGAAGTTGGCGAAACGATAGATGTTTTAGCGGAAAAAATCTACAGAGAGTCAGATAGTAAAGAGTTTAAACCAGAAGATCTAGTCATTATTGGAGATGGAGATATTGTATCCGTAGATGGTAACAAAGTTAATGCAGAACAAGAAGGAACTACTTTAGTATTAGCTCGGGAAGAAGTTACTGTATCAGGAGATACTTTTAATATGTATACAAATCCAATTGAGATAAGTGTTAAACCTGTTGAAGAAGATCCTGAAAAAGAAGACCCTGAAAAAGAAGATCCGGACGAAGAGGAGCCGGAAAAAGAAGAACGTTCCCAAGATGAAAATGGCGGAACATCTGAGAATGAAGAAAACAATGATGGGCAGGGAACGCCAACAGATGATGATGGTAAAGGCTTAGCAAAAACAGCAACAAATTACTACACTTTATTAGCTGTTGGAGGTCTATTACTATTACTTGGAATGGTGGTATATTTTTACCTTCGTTTACGTTCAATCAGTAAAGTTTCATAGATTTTATATTTAAAAAGAGAAACCACTTAACTCTATGGTTTAAATCGAATGACATGAGGACCCCCCTTTTTTTATCCTTATGTCATTCGATAAGTATAAATTTAAGGAGGGCTGTTTTATGAGATATATACGTGTATTTAGTAGTAAGTTATTTATTATGCTAATTGGTTCATTACTTATTATTGATTTATTCACACCATTGTTTGCGCAAATTGATACTAATAAAGTTTCTCGGGCCGAATTAAAAGATCGTATTATTATTAAAGAAGACTTTGAGGATGTAGAGGAAGGTGAAATTCCTGAAGGGTGGCTAACTGCAGGAAAGGGCACCTTTGAGGTCGTTGATGGAAAATTAAGGGGAACGACTGAAAAAGGAGAAAGTGCTCGTATTGTTTTTGGTGATGAGAATTTACGTAACTTTTCATTTGAAGCAGATGTTACGTTTTTAGATACAGAAAATAGTGGTAGATTTATTGGTTTAATGTTTCGGGCTAACCCTGATGGTAATGAGCCTTATTATCAATATGCAAAACGGTTAAATGGAGAATATGAAATGGCTTATCGTACACCTGAAGCGAAATGGGATATTAAGAAAAGAGTAAGTGATATGCCATCTCTAGAGTATGGGGATACGCACCATTATAAAGTAGAAGTTTATGGGGACATTGTAAGGTACTATTTAGATGGAGAGTTGCTATTTGAAGAGGCGCTCGCTGACGATTTAGAAAAAGGAAAGTTAGGTTTTCAAGTAAATAGAGGAACGATGGAATTTGATAATGTAAAAGTAACAACTTTTGAAGCTGAGCATTTAGAGCTTGAAGGTTTACCAAGTACATTAGAACAATATGAAAGATATCCTTATACAATTATGGCAGAAATGAATAATGGTGTAACGATAGATGTTACAGAGCAGGCAAATATAATTTCTAATAATCCATCAATAGCTGACTTTGAAAATGGTGATTTGTTAATCTATGATGAGGGTGAAGTATCCTTTACGTTATCTCATGAGGGTACAGAAACGATTACTCAAACCTATGAAGCCTATAAAACAGATAAAGAAATCGTATTAGAGAAAATAACTATTGAAGATGAAGCAATGGGAATAGCAATCAATGAACCGGAAAACATTCAGGCAATCGGGCATTATAGTGACTTTACGTCAAGAGAAATTAAAGAAGATGCTAATTGGACAAGCGAAGATCCTACCGTTGCTACGGTAAATGAAGGAGTAGTAACCGGGGTTCAAGAAGGTGAAACAACTATAGAGGTAGAAAAGGATGGAAAAGTTGCTTCAATTCGAATAAGAGTATGGGAAGATCCTGATTTTAAAGATGTTTGGTTTTATGAAGATTTTAATGATATACCTGATGGCGAAATACCAGAGGGATGGGAAACTCATTTTAATGGGACATGGGAGGTTGAAGATGGACAACTTAAGGGGACATCGACTACACATAGTCCTTATGAGAATTTAGCGATGATCACATTGCCTTATGACTTAGAAACAGATGATTATATTTTTGAGGCTGATGTTTCCTTTGAATCCGTAACTAACCAAAATCGTTATGCTTCATTAATGTTTAGAGTTCAAGATGATATAAAATCATATTTACATTTTGCTGGACGAATCGGATTTGCAGATAATCAAATGGAATTGGCGAAACGTAATTCGAATGATTCCTGGGATGTTAGGGAGACAAAGCCTTATAAAAAAGACTTTGATTATGGAGATACTTTTCGTATGAAAATGATAGCATCAGGTGATCGCTTTCAAGCTTTTATTGATGATGAGATGGTTATTAATTCTGATCAGATTACCGATATGGCTGGTGGTTTGTTAGGGTTGCAATCTTCCGGGGCGGTCATTTATTTTGATAATGTAAAGGTAACATTAAATCCCGATAAATTGCCACCATTAGAAGTACATGAGCCTTTCACACCAGAGTTACCAGACACTGGTATTGTCCTAGCGCCAGTTGTTATCGGAAAAAATTTAACAGATCCAGATGAATTAACCGAATGGTCAGGCACTGGTGTTACTTCCACTATGGTAAATGTCGATTTAATTGACGATGAACTAATCGTTACTAATGATAATTCAGAAGTAATAAATTTAACGGATTTTCTATCTGCAGTAGATAAAAACCTAATTTCAATTTTACAAGTAGACAATAAAAAAGCAGGTATAAAACTTGCGAATTATCTACAATCTAGGGACATTGATGATATACACATTGTATCTACTAATGCCAAAGTCATTCGGGAAATTAGAGAAGCAAATCCTTCTTTACGTGGAGGGATTATTAATAGTTTAACGGATTTAGATAACAATAAGTTACGTCAGTTGGAAATAGAGGCCCATAGTAGTAAGTCAAATGTTGTCATTTTAGATGAAGAAGAGGCATCAATTAAGGTTGTAAAATATTTACAAGCACGCGGCTTAATTGTTTGGGTCAATTGGAATTCAGATAGGAAGGCGCTCCATACAATAATTCATAATGGGGTAAATGGTATAATCACGAATCATCTAATGAATGTCCTTGAAGCTTTATCTATTTATAAAGAAGATACAATTTCTCACCATCAGTTATTAGTAGCCCATCGCGGTAATACATCCTATACTACCGAAAACACGAAGGAAACAATACGTGAGGCGACTAGAATTGGTTCGGATGTTTTAGAATTTGATTTGCATCGTAGTAAAGATGGTGTTTTGTTTGTTTATCATGATGGAACATTCAAAGATGAACATGGCGGAGGTGCAACAGATTCTCGAAATTACTATGGTGATATTGATCAAATAGATCTAGATGGCAAGGGCTCAAGAATCCCTACCTTTAAAGAAGTATTAGAAGTAATTAAGGAAACAAGTGACACGGCAGTTGCTTTTCCGGAAACGAAAAAGCGTGGGCTTGTAGATCAGGTCAATGAAATTATATTAGAAGTAGGGATGGAGGATAGAGTAGTATTACAAAGTTTCAATGCTGGTGATCTTTTGAGAATGCAAGAAATAAACCCTACAATAAATACGCTTTATTTAAAGAGTGGAACGAAAGCTTCTGGAACATTATTAGAAGCGAAAGAAGAAATGGATTTCCTGATCTATACAAGTAGCATTTTTGGTCCTAATTACAAACGAATTTATCCTACTTTAAGGGACTACGGATCGCCTCGAGGTATAGTGTTTTGGCCATGGACACTTAAGAATCCAGAAGATACAGCAGAACAAATGAGGTTAGGAACACACGCAATTATGACTGACTACGTTGATCATATATCAGATGACCCAATTCGATTAGAAGCAACACAAAATGAAGTTAGTATAGAAGTCGGTGAGTCAGTAGAATTAACTGGTCAAAAGCTTTTCCGTGTAAATGAACCAGAAGAAATTGAGTTAGATTTAAAAGTTATTGAAGGTGAATCTCTTGTAGAAATAGAAGGAAATAAAGTGACAGCAAAACAAGAAGGTAAAGTATTATTACATGGAAGTACAGAAGTTGTGTTTTCAGAAGAGAAATTCCATATGTATACAGAGCCAATTGAACTAACGATTAAAGGAGAAGAAGAGATTCCAAAGGTTATCGAACTAGAGCTCGACCAGCCACCTGTACTAATATTTGCGGGAGCACTTGTAACGGTTAAAGGAACAAATACAAAAATACAATTGCCACATAATTTACCTGAGGGAACAAAACTTTCTGTTCATACAATAGAGGATTTACTTATTAACAAAGGATTAGTACAATCTGGAGAAGCTTATGAGTTTAATCTTTCATATCCAGAAGGAATAGAGGATTATATTGGCGAATTTGAATTGTCATTAGGGATAAATGATACAAACAGTGATATATCTATGTATATGTATAATGAAGCAGACAAGCACTGGACAAAGATAGGTGGAACTGTCCAAGAAGGTCGGATTACTACAATCGTTAATAACTTTTCCAAGTACGGGGTATTTGCACAAGAAGATAAGAAGAAAGGAAAAAAGCAAGAAGATAAAACAGAAAATGACGATGATGATAGAGGAGGATCCATCCTTCCAAAAACAGCAACGAATTTCTTTAATATTATGTTTTTGGGCCTAATTATTATGTTAATTGGTATAACTTTTGTATGGCTCAATGGAAGAAGACGTACACAATAAATAATTGCAATTCCCTTAAGATAGGGAGGTTCGAAACAAAAACTTGTTTATCTTAAGGGGAGTTTATCAGCATACAAACTACATGATTAAAAATTACGCTGGTTTAGAAAACATCAATAATCATTATTCATTATTTATGTGTAACAATTAATGTATATATAAATGACAAGATTTTATTGAAAGTATAAGGCATCTTTTAGTTTCAAAATAACTTTTTAAGAAGTCTGAAAAATATTCTTAATGACAGTTGACAATTACAAAATTAAAACTTATAATTGTTGTAAGCGCATGCAAATGTGGTTTTAAAATAACAAAACAATTCTTAATCTAGGGTAGAGACCTTGAGAACACCCAGATTTTAATTAAAGTATTTATGTGTGATTTATCATGTGAAATTACTAATACTTTAATTAAAATCTGGTTTTTTACTTTAAAATAGTGAAAGGGGGAAAGTTTATAAATATCTATCTAAAAGCAAAGCCATATAATTATAGTAAGAAGCTGGATTTATTAAAGGGAGGTTAAAGAATGAACAAGAACAGGATTCTTATTTTACTTTTAACTATATTACTTGCTTTATCTGCTTGTGGAGGAACAAGTGATTCACAGGAAGAGGTAGAAATAGATTTTTATTTCCCAGTTGCCGTTGGTGGAGAAGTAGCAAATATCGTTGAAGGTTTAGCAGAAGAATTTGAAGAAGAAAATCCGGGTATAAAAGTAAATGCAAACTTTGGAGGAAGCTACGCTGAAACGATGACACAAGTAATGGCTTCTGTTCAATCAGGAAATGCGCCTGAATTAGCTGTTTTATTCTCTATTGATTTATTTACACTTTTAGAAAATGATGTTATTGAAGAATTGACCCCATTGTTTGATAATGAATTACTAGATGATTTTTACGATGGATTTATGGCAAATTCATCCATAGATGATAAAGTTTACAGCCTACCTTTCCAAAGAAGTACAATTGTCCTTTACTATAACAAAGATGCTTTTGAGGAAGCGGGTCTAGATCCAGATTCACCACCAGAAACTTGGGAAGAACTCATTGAGTATGGGGAGAAGTTAACTATTGATGATGGCTCTACTCAGTGGGGATTAACAGTTCCAAGTACCGATTATCAGTACTGGATGTTACAGTCCTTTGCTTTACAAACAGATTCAAATATTATGTCCTATGATGGAAAAGAGACGTATTTTGATTCACCACATACTATTGAAGCTATGCAATTTTACAGAGATTTAGGACAGGAATATAAGATTATGCCGGAGGGTGTCGTTGAATGGTCTACTGTACCATCTGACTTCTTAAGTGAAAATACAGCAATGATGTACCATACAACAGGGAACTTAACAAACGTAAAGGATAATGCTGATTTTGATTTCGGTGTATCTTTTTTACCAGCGAATAACCAATACGGTTCACCAACTGGTGGAGGAAATATTTATTTGTTTAAGGATATACCTGAAGAAAATAAAGAAGCAGCTATTAAATTTATGGAGTTCTTAACAGAGCCAGAAAGAGTGGCTCAATGGTCAATAGATACAGGTTATGTCGCTACAAGAGAGTCAGCTTATGAGACAGACTTATTGAAAGAATATGTAGAGGATTTTCCAGAAGCGGTTGTAGCGAGAGAACAATTAGAATATGCAGATAGTGAAATGGCAACTTATCAAAACGGGGAAGTACAAAAAATTCTTAATGATTATATTCAATCTATTTTAAATGATGACATTTCCGTAGAAGAAGGGCTAAAAAGAGCACAAGAAGAAGCAGAAGAAGTTTTAGAGCCCTTTCAAGATGAATAAATGAGTTAGGACTTTATGATTGAGTACTTGTGGGGCTCAATTACAAAATTGAGTCTCACTTTATTTTCTAATATGGAGGTAAAGAGGTTCCTATGAAAGCATTTTTTAACAATCATTTTAGCAAAAGAACAAGGAACAATTTGTTTGCATATTCTTTGTTATTGCCATCTTTTATTTTTTTAGGGTTATTTACGTTTTATCCAGTAATCAAATCGATCCATTTAAGTTTTTATAGTGGACCTGTTACTCGTTTACAATTTGCTGGATTGGAACAATATAAAAGAGTATTTACCGATGAACTATTCTGGAAGGTTCTTACTAATAACATTTATTTTTTAATAGGAACAGTTCCGGCTAGCATATTTTTAGCCATGTATTTGGCAATTATGTTAAACAAAAGAATGAAAGGTAGCTCTTTATTAAGAACCTCATTCTTTTATCCAACAGTTATCCCACTTATTGCGATTGCAAATATTTGGTTATTTATTTACACACCAAAATATGGATTGGCCGATCGATTTATATCTTTAATTGGCCTTGAAAGTCCTTATTTATTAGGAAATTCGAGCACTGTTATGATTGCGTTAATTATTATGATTATTTGGAAAGACGCTGGTTTTTTTATGATTTTCTTTTTAGCGGGATTGCAAAACTTGCCAGATGATGTTTATGAAGCAGCTATTTTAGAAGGGGCAAAACCTTTTCAAGTATTTAGGAAAATAACATTTCCATTATTAATGCCAACAACTTTATTCGTAATGATAGTAGCTATTACAAACTCATTTAAAAACGTTGATCATTTATATATTATGACTAAAGGTGGTCCTGATAATGCAAGTAATTTATTGCTTTATTATATCTATGAGGTAGCCTTTACTAACTGGGATTTAGGAAAAGCGGCTGTGTTAACTCTTGTGCTAATAGGTATATTATTGGCGGTAACTGCATTCAATTTCTTCTACTTAGATAAAAGGACACATTATTAGAAGGAGGACTTACCTTGGGAAAATTATTAAATCGATTGATTATTATTATATTAGGGATCGTATTTTTTATCCCACTTCTATGGGTTTTTATCACATCATTTTCACCTTCAAGTGAAGTAATTAGTGACTCCAATAATCCGTTTTGGATTTCTAATTTTACTGTTGATAACTATATAAATGCATGGAAAGCAGCACCATTTTTAAGATACTATATTAATACGTTTATTATTGTAATTGGAGTATTAAGTGTCCAGTTATTGTTAATTACTTTAGCAGCATATGCATTCGCACGTATCGAATTTACAGGAAAAAATGTACTGTTCATTCTTTTTCTTATTCAATTAATGATACAACCAGAGATATTACTATTCCCAAATTATCAAGTAATGAGTGAATTAGGATTAGTGGATACAAAATTAGCAGTCATGATGCCATACTGGGCCTCAGCTTTCGGTGTATTTTTATTAAGGCAGACATTTAAACAAGTTCCTTATGAATTAGAAGAAGCTTCAAAAATGGACGGAAGTAAATGGTATCAAACAATAAGACATGTATATTTACCAGCTGCGATGCCAACTTATGTAGCATTTAGCCTAGTTTCAGTAAGTACACATTGGAGTAATTTCATGTGGCCACTTATTATAACAGATTCCGTCTCAAATAGACCATTAACAGTTGGTTTAGCATTATTTGCTCAATCATTTGAAACGGGAGCACAATGGGGCATAATTACTGCGGGTACAGTAATGGTTATACTTCCGTTATTAATTGCATTCTTTATCTTTCAAAAGCAATTTGTATCAAGTTTTATGCATTCAGGAATTAAATAAAATAAACTATTTTATATATGGGAAGAGAATTGGAGACTAAGACCCTTTCATTTAAGTAAAGATATAATACTCTTTACTTTTTATGTTAGGGTTTTTAAGTTTGAAATACTTATTGATTGTCATAGAAAGGTGTAATCAAATGATAGATAAATTAATTAAAGCAGCTATTTTTGATTTAGATGGAACAATATATCTTGGAGAAAAAGTTATTCCTGGGGCACCAGAAGCTATAAAATGGGTGCGTAAACACAACATTGATGTTCGTTTTGTGACAAACAATCCAAGATTCAGTAAAAGGTTTTACGCAGATAAGTTAAATCATTTAGGTGTTCATGCAAAGCAGGAAGAAGTAGTAACGTCAGCAAATTTAACCGCCGACTATCTTAGCGAAAATGAGAAGTATGGTAATGTTTTCGTAATTGGTGAGAAACAACTCATTCAAGAATTGTTAATGAAGGATATACCAAT
>Ga0209487_1003263_pt1 | contig 12776 bp, 14 predicted proteins | sample Poulit2012_FD_187524 | JGI IMG/M metagenome (GOLD analysis project Ga0209487, IMG submission 187524) | Agricultural soil microbial communities from Georgia to study Nitrogen management - Poultry litter 2012 (SPAdes) (version 2) | ecosystem: Environmental > Terrestrial > Soil > Agricultural land... | reverse complement strand
GTCAGCCTGATTGTCATCGCACTGATCCTGTCGTTCATTCCGTGGCCTAAGAATTCAGCGCTATATACCGAGTACTCGGAAAATGAATACCCGCTGGATGAGACTGATCCACCACAAGGCAAACACGCTTCGACCAACGATGCAGGACAGGAGGTCACACCATGAGCGGCATCGCCATAGTCATGATGGTCATCGCATGCGTCACTGTATTTGGTGGCGTCATCGCAGCCATGATTCACGTGCAACGTAACCCGGATGAACTCTCGGGTGAATTCGGCGACGAGGAACGTCTCGGCGCTTAACTCCGCAAGACAAAGCCTCGGCTCCCACCAGTTTTTGATGGGAGCCGAGGCTTTGATCTGTTTGCGTTAGCCGCGTGTGTTAGCCGCGCATCCCGGTCAGGATTTCATCCATCACGGCCGGATCAGCCAGCGTTGCCAAGGCAGTCGGATCGGATTCCGTTTGTCCTTCGGCAGCATCCTTGAGTAGCCGACGCATAATTTTCCCCGAACGGGTTTTCGGCAGATCGGTGGTCACGAGAATGCGCTTGGGCTTGGCAATGGGCCCAATATGTGAGCCAACATGATCTCGCAGAATCGTCTCGGCCTCGGCTGGCGAAATATCTTCGGAGTCCTCGGTGAGAATCACAAACGCGTAGATTGCCTGACCGGTGGTCGCATCCGCGGCACCGACGACGGCGGCCTCAGCCACCAGCGGGTTTGCTACGAGCGCCGATTCAATTTCGGTAGTGGACAGACGGTGTCCCGAAACGTTCATCACGTCGTCGACGCGACCCAACAGCCAGATATCGCCGTCTTCATCGAAACGGGCGCCGTCACCGGCAAAATACATCCCCTCAAAGTGGGACCAGTAGGTATTGACGAACCGCTGATCATCGCCCCAAATGGTGCGAGCCATGGCCGGCCACGGTTCCCGGATGACCAAGAACCCCTGGGTCGTGTCCTGCATGGTGTTGCCGTTGTCATCCACCACATCCACGGCCACCCCGGGGACGGCTCGTTGGGCGGAACCGGGTTTGAGTTCCTCGGCCGTCAGTGCTGGCAGCGGGGTCAGGATATGCGCCCCGGTTTCGGTCTGCCACCAGGTGTCCGCAATGGCAACCAGCTCGGACTTGCGCGGCCCGGGTGTCACAGTGCCGTCGTCCTGCACCGTACCGGCTCCATCATTTTGGCCAATGACTTCCCGGTACCAGTCCCAAGCTTCCGGGTTAATGGCTTCCCCCACAGAGCCCAGCAGTCGAATGGACGACAGGTCGTACCGGTCGGCGATGTCACGTCCCCATTTCATCGCGCTCCGGATCGCCGTGGGCGCCGTATAAAGGATAGTGACCCCGTATTCGGCGACGATTTCCCACCAACGGCCACGGTGCGGAGTATCCGGCGTACCCTCATAAATGACCTGGGTGGCACCATTGGACATTGGACCGTACACAATATAGGAGTGCCCCGTGACCCAGCCGACGTCGGCGGTACACCAGAACACATCGGTTTCGGGTTGCAAATCAAAGGTGTCTCGAGCCGTAGCCGTGACCTGCGTCAAATACCCGCCCGTGGTGTGCAAAATACCTTTGGGCTGACCGGTGGTCCCCGACGTGTAGAGGATAAACAGTGGGTGCTCGGCCTCGTGCCACACCAATTCATGGGTGGTTGGTTGGGCGTCGAGGACCTCGTGGAACCAGCGATCGCGGCCCTGAACCCAGTTGATGTCTTCCTTATTGCGTTGCACTACAAGCACGTGTTCAACCGTGTGGCCCGGTGCTTCCAGAGCGTTGTCCACAATAGGTTTGAGCATATTGGGTTTCCCCCGACGGTATGAACCATCCGCGGTGATAACCACCTTGGCTTCGGCATCGTCGACTCGGGAGCGCAGAGCTTCAGCTGAAAAGCCGCCAAAGACCACCGAGTGGACAGCACCGATCCGAGCACAGGCCAGAATGGCAACCACCGATTCGACCAGCATGGGCAAATAAATGGCCACTCGATCGCCCTTGGTCACACCCAGGGATTCTAACGCGTTGGCCGCCTGCGAGACGCGAGCCTGCATCTGGGCGTATGTGATGGCCTGGGAGTCACCGGGTTCACCTTCAAAGTAGATAGCCACCCGATCGCCGTTACCGGCCTCGACGTGCCGGTCCACCGCGTTATAGCACGCGTTGGTGGTCCCGTCGGCAAACCACCGAGCAAACGGTGGGTTCGACCAATCCAACACCTCGGTAAACGGGGTGTCCCAGTGCACTTCGGCACGGGAGCGATCCGCCCAATACTGCAGGGGGTTTTGGTCCGCTTGTTCATACAAGGTACGGGCGCGCTCTTGAGTTTCGTGTTCATGTGTGGTGACCATGCGGCTCCTTAGAATATCGTGATCGTAGTCACATCTGATGGGTCATGTTAGAACGTTTGGTCCACCTGATCAAACCAAGACTGCGCTGAACGGTCCCCAGTGCAACGACGAACGGTCAAGACCCTTGTAACCTGTCCAATTGTGTCGGATACTCCACCGGCGGCCTAGGATAAGACCGTGGACCGTGACGAAAGGGAAACAGTGAATAGCGAGACACCGTTGGCCAAAAAGCGCCGGGCACGAAAAATGTATCGGGTGCTGGGGGAGGTCTTTCCCTACGCGCATGCCGAACTGGACTACACCAACCCGTTTGAACTATTGGTGGCAACCGTGTTGAGTGCCCAAACCACTGATATTCGGGTCAATGCGGTTACCCCGGCACTGTTTGCTCGCTACCCGGATGCCGAAGCCATGGCACAGGCCTCCGAAGTTGAACTCCAAGGACTCATCCGCTCCACCGGGTTCTATAAAAATAAAACTCGAGCACTGTTGGGGCTATCCCAGGAGCTCGTAGAAAACTATGACGGCGATGTCCCGAATACGCTGGAAGAACTCGTCAAATTGCCCGGTGTGGGACGTAAAACAGCGTTCGTGGTGCTGGGTAATGTGTTCGGCGTCCCCGGTATTACCACTGACACCCACGTCATCCGGTTGGCTAACCGCTTTGGGTGGACCGACAGTACAAACGCCAATGTGGTCGAACGAGACATTGCCGCATTATTTGAACCCAAAGATTACACCGAGGTCTCCAACCGGGTTATTTTCTTGGGACGTCGAATCTGTCACGCAAAACGTCCGGCGTGCGGTGCCTGTCCGGTGGCAAAATGGTGCCCGTCGGCAGGGATGGGGGAGATCAACCCCGAGGCCGCCAAACAGTTACTGTCCTATGAGCTAGCCCCCGGACGTGAACACATTCATCGGGCCCTGCTCGCCGGAGCCACCCGCGCCGAACTGCGGGCTGACGGTTATGAATGGCAGGTCTAATGCAACTTGAAGGCGCACTAGCTGACCTGCTGGCCCTGGTCCATACCCACGGGACCGTGCACCCCGACATTGTGCACCGCGTGACGGTTTCACCCGCGGCAACCTTGCCTGAACACGACCAAGCCTGGCCCTACGACTTCGACGCTCTGGTGGACCCCCGCCCGGCATCAGTGTTGCTGCTGTTTGGTTCCATGGATGACCGCCCGGCAACCTTCCGGCGCACCATCGTGCCAACAGAACTCGATCTGCTGTTGACTCAGCGTGCCATGGTGCTGCGCAACCATCCGGGTCAAGTTTCCTTTCCCGGCGGTGGAGTCGAACCCGAAGATGCTCATGCTGTTGCCTGTGCCATCCGAGAAACCCACGAAGAAACCGGGGTAGACCCGCAGGGCATTATCCCGTTGGGCCATCTACCAGACGTGCCACTGCCGGTGACTAACTTCCAAGTCACCCCGGTCATTGGCTGGTGGCAGTACCCCAACGAAATGGTCACTACTGAGGAAGCCACCCGAGTCTTTCGGGTACCGGTGGGGGACCTGGTTGACCCGAAACTCCGGGTCACCGCGGTGGCAACCGACGATGCCAACCAGCTACGATTCAGCACCCCGGCATTTACCGTGGGCGGCACCCTGGTCTGGGGATTCACCGCCATGATCCTGGACCGGGTCCTGGATCTGTTGGGCTGGTCAGAACCCTGGGACCCGCGCTACACAATCGACATCACCGGTTGGGACGCAACCCAACCGGTCCCGGCGGCCTACTTCAATCCCGACCATGTTGAGGTTCATCCTATCGGGCGGAACTAGCCCGCCATCGTGTCATCCACAACTCGCAGTGTCTTGGATGCGTTATCCACAATCCCCGCTGCCGGCCCCTGCGACCCCACGAGCCTGGTTGATGCTTGATGCATGACAACCACACAACGAAAACGCGCATGGGGTAAGAAAGCAGCACCGGTCACCCTGATGACCGTGCTGGTCGATACCCAAGACGCCACCGAGCAGGCCGCCGACTTCGTGTACGCGGTCGTGGCCGCCTTGGGCATGGACATTGTGGAACTTACAGAAGCCGACGACACTCCCAAAGCCGCCAGCATCCAAGTATCCGGCAACACCCTCTACGCCAACAACCAGCAGTGGTACTACCCGGACCATGAAGCAGCCTTTGAACACTGGCTGGTGTCGTCGTGCTTCCCCCACGCCGAGGCCCCAACCGTGTGGGCCGTAGCCCAAACCAGCACCGACACATTCCCCATGCTGGGAGCCGCCATGGCCTACGCGCACACCAACGACGGCGCACTGCTCATTGATGCTGATGCCTCCGGGACGCTGACTGAAACAATCCTGGAAGACACCGACCACGCCATCGACATTCTGGACTTTGATTTCGAGCTGCCGTCACCGCATATTTATTTACTCAACGCACCCCGCTGGGCCGGGGTAACGATGATGTTGCAGGTCAATCGGAAAAATCCGTTGAATTCGGTCCTGCTGGCTGATACCTTGCGCGCCGCCAAACAACACTTCGCTCATACCGTTGTCGACTGCGGCGCGGACCTGTTCCTCGCACAACGCCTGGCAGCCGAAGGCGTGCGAGTGATCCACGTCGATGATTCGTCACGCCCGCTCTATGTAAACTTTGCGCCGCATAAGAAACTGAACTACTTTTCCCACCGGATCCCCGAATACGCCACACGCCGAGACTTTGAATACATCGCAGTCAATACTCGACGGCGCAGAACCATGCGCCGCTGGATGCAACGGGGTGACAAACCATGACACGCGGATGGGTACCTGAACCACCGCCAAAAACCGGCGGACTGGCTGCCGCAAAGCAGTGGTTAGCCTCCCGTATTAAGCCGCCTGTCAGCCGCCCGCGCCACGCCGCCGATCATGCGACGGTCAAACCAGCGCTGGTTGCCCAAGCGGTAGCCAAACATGTGCCGGTCGCCTCGGTAACCCAAGCCAAAAACACCATGGAACACCTGGTCGATGAACTGCTGGGCATGGGACCGCTGGCGCCCTTTGCCCGCAATCCCGACGTCACCGACATCATCGTGGACGGGCACGGACGCATCTGGACCGATACCGGCACCGGCCTGGATCGCACCGACACCATTCTCGAAGCCAAAACCACCCGGGACCTGGCAGTACGACTCTTGGGCCAGGGCGGTAAACGCCTCGATGAAGGCATGCCATTCGGTGATGTCCAACTTGGCAACGCTCGCATCCACGCGGTACTACCACCCATTGCCACCGCCGGTCCGCAACTATCCATCCGGCTACCTTCCCGAGCTCAGCCGACCTTGGAAACACTCAGTGGCGACTGGCCCGGTGCTGCCAGCTGGCTGCATGTCATCAACCACCTGATGTGCCACCGCAGTAACATGCTCATCTCCGGTGCCACGGGGTCGGGCAAAACCACCCTGCTTGCGGCCCTGCTGGCCACCGTCGACCCAACCCAACGCATCCTGACCATTGAAGACACCCCGGAATTAGAAATTCGCCACCCCCACGTGGTGGGACTAGCCACGCGCGACCCGAACGTGGAAGGCCACGGCGGCATTGGACTCCCCGTGCTCATCCGTCAAGCGCTGCGCATGCGACCCGACAGACTCATCGTCGGAGAGTGCCGCGGAGCTGAAGTCGCCGAGTTCCTGACCGCCATGAACACCGGTCATCGCGGAGCCATCGGAACGATTCACGCAAACTCGGCCGCCGACGTCCCAGCACGACTCCATGCAATGGCCGCCCTGGCAGGACTCGCCCCCACCACCGCGGCCTTACAAATTCGATCAGCCATAGATGTCGTCCTCCATCTGCATCGCAACGAACACGGTCAGCGCTACCCGGCAGAGGTAGCACTGCTATCCCACACCGGTGACGACGCTCAACTGCATCTGATCACGGTCCTGCGCACAGTTGGAACCCAGATCATAGAAGGACCAGGGCTGGCCATGCTGGATCGGCTGGCCGGCGGTGAGGAGCATGCAGCATGAACCCCATCACAGCACTCATCAATCTGATCACTGCTAAACGCCGTGCCGCCCAAGAACACGCCGAATTCATTACGCTGATCCGCCAGGCGGCGGCACTCCTTGCCGCCGGCCGACCACTGGGCCACCTGTGGTCGGAAGTCGCCCAGGTTCACCAGCCCTGCCAAGACTCACCGGAACCCCATAACCCTGATCCAAAGTGCTGCATGCACCATGTATTAGTAGCCCAACGGGCCGCAGCACTGGTCAATGCGCCGTATTTTGCTGATGTCACCGGGCCAAGCCCCGCCGAAGGATGGCAGCAACTCTCAGCAACACTGACCTTGGCTCAAGACACCGGGATGTCGCTGGCCGCGATTCTCTACCGGCTGGCCGATGCACTGGAAGCTGGTGAAGACGCCCAGCAGGCTCGTGCAGCCGCGTCAGCCGGCCCCAAGGCCACCGCCAGCCTACTGGCCTGGTTACCGGTGGCCGGTCTCGGTTTGGCCCACCTGCTCGGCGCGTCGCTGGGTGAATTGCTCACCACCGTCACCGGTTGGAGCCTACTGCTTGCAGGAAGCGCGCTCGCCGTCGTCGGCCGGTTTTGGACAGCGCGCATGATCAGAACGGCACAAGAACCATGAAACACACTCAACCTGCCACTGATCCAGCACTGGTCCTAGATATTATGGCCCAACTTTTTGCTTCCGGTAGCTCACTAGCCGCCGGCCTGGCAGCCGTTGGAAAACACTTACCGGGCTGCCAGCCGCTCACCAAAGTCGCCCGGCTGTTACTGCTGGGACTGGACTGGGATACCGCCTGGACACACGCCGATGATATTCCGCAGCTCAACCAACTGGCCGAAGAACTCCGTTTTGTTCACACATCGGCGGTCCCATCGGCACATATGCTCACCACGGCGGCAACCGCGCTGCGTGCCAACCGCAAACGCCTCGCCGAACAACTCGCCCAAGAACTGGCCATCCGCCTGGTATTACCCACCGGCGTATGCCTGCTCCCCAGTTTCATTCTGCTGGGCATCATCCCGCTGGTGCTGGCACTGCTGCCCGGCTGAGCGTCCCAAAACCATAACTAAATATGGCAACCAAAGTCCCAAACATAAAGGAGAACACCATGATCACGTCTCAACCCTTCGAACTCGACCTCACCGATGAAACCGGCGCGAACACCGCGGAATACTCGATTGTGACCTTAGCTGCGGTAGCCTTCGCCGGCGTACTTGCCGTAGTGCTGTCGTCGGGCACCGTACAAGGCCTGTTGGAAGGTCTGATCGAACGCGCGCTGAGTTTCTAGTCACCCACCACCGGCCGGGGCTGATGCCCCGGCCACCCTGGGAGCCACCATGCCACCACCCACAAAATCGACGGCCGGTTCCGTCACCGCAGAATTTGCGGTCATCCTCCCGACCATTGTCCTGGTCATCGCCATGCTCATCAACGTCATCGTCGTGGGCATGCACCAATCCAAACTGCACCAAGCCGCCGGTGTCGCTGCACGCCAATTAGCCCGCGGCGAAGCCCCCGGCACGATCAACACGTCGGTCACCAACATGACCTCGGCCGCCACCCAAGTCTCAACCTCGGTGTCAGATCAATGGGCCGTAGTGGATCTGACCAGTCCGATCCCCGGACCCCTAGGCCTGATCCCCAGCATTGAACTCACCGCACAAGCGAAAGCACCGAACCAATGGACCGCCACACCATAACCAACGACGACGGTGCCTCAACGGCGATGATGCTCACCGTATTTGCATCACTCATGCTGTTGCTCGCCGCCGCACTGACCCTACTCCAAGTGCATGTGGCCGCCTCCCGCGCTGCTGTGGCAGCCGATCTGGCCGCACTCTCGGCAGCCGATGTCGCTCGGGGCCTGATGGTAGGGGAGCCGTGTGCGCTCGCAGACCAAACCAGCACCGCTCACGGCGCCGTCATGACCTCGTGTGACATTACTGCGCCTGGAGTCGCCCACGTGCAAGTTCGGCTCACCAGCCCGATCGGTCTGGAAGCTACTGCGGAGTCTCGGGCGGGACCGAAACTGCCCTAGTCAGAGCTTCCGAAACATACCGCAGCACCGTGACGGCACCGGCCTTATCTAATGGTGAGTTGCGGTTGCCGCACTTCGGTGACTGCACACAGGATGGGCAGCCATCGGGACAATCACAGTTTTCGATGGCGGCTTTCGTCGCAGAAATCCAGGTTTGGGCGTGACTAAAGCCCCGGGTAGCAAAGCCGACGCCGCCGGGGTGCCCATCGTAAACAAAGACCGTGGGAGCCTCCGTATCCGGGTGTAACACCAGAGACACGCCGCCAATATCCCACCGGTCATTGGACGCAACCAGCGGCATCATCCCAATCATGGCATGTTCGGCCGCGTGTAAGGCACCCGGTAGTCGATCGGTCGTCAATCCCGCGGTAATAAAATCCTCCGACGGTGCAGTAAACCAGACCGCCTGGGTAAATAACTCCCGAGCGTTAAGATCCAACGGCTCCTCGTCAATAACCTTGCCGCTGGAAATTTCCTTGCGTTGATATGACACCACCTGGTTGGTCACTTTGACCGGACCGTGGACCCAAGCCAGACGATCCTGACTCGAATACACGCGAGCATCCTCGGCCAGGATTTCCACATCCGTAACATCACGGGCCTGGGTAAAATATTCGGGCTCGGCACGCACCACAACCACGGCCGCATGATCCTCATCCAAATCTTCGACCACCCAGGTGCGTCCCTGATGCACATAGACGGCGCCGGGGTGGGTTTGCGAGTGCGCCTGCTCCCCACCAATAGAACCAAGAATCGCACCGGTCTCGCCATCAATAATCTGCATCACCCCGGTCCCGGAATCTCGCAGACTGATCATCCCGGCGGCATGCTGCTCATGCGTCCAATACCAGCCCGCCGGACGACGTCGTAAATACCCCGTCTCGGTGAGTTCTTCCACAATGTGCCGCACATGATCCGCATCCCCAAAATCACTCAAATCTTCGGGGCGTAACGGGATTTCAGCGGCGGCAGCGCACAGATGCGCCGACAGAATGTGCGGGTTTTGTGCATCGATGACATTGTCTTCAACCGCCAGGTCAAACACGGCCTGCGGATGGTGCACCAGGTAGGTGTCCATCGGGTCGTCACCGGCCACATACAGGGCCACCGAGCGCTGTCCGGAACGACCGGCACGTCCCAATTGCTGAAAAAACGATGCGCGGGTACCAGGCCAACCGGCAACCACCACACCGTCCAACCCCGCAATGTCGATCCCCAATTCCAGGGCCGGGGTGGTGGATACCGCCAAAAGCTTCCCGTTATTGAGCTGCTCTTCTACTTGGCGACGTTCCTCGGGCAACAATCCTGCCCGATATGCGGCGGCGCGACCGGGCAGTGCCGGGTCGATTTCAGCCAGGTTGCGTTTGACCATTTGTGCCATGGCTTCGGCACCGCGCCGCGACCGAATAAAAGCCACGGATCGCACTGCGTTGACGGCCAAATCAGACAGCATATCGGCGCCTGTGGCCACCAGGGAACGACGCAGCGGGGCCTGATGCTCACCCGTGGTGCCAGAAAATTCTGCTTCCCAGAATCCCACGATCACCTCGCCGTGCCCTGACGCGTCATCCTCGACACTGACCGCGGGCGCGGAAATGAGTTTGGCGAAACTTTCGGCCGGCGCCGACGACGTTGCCGACGCCCCGATAAAGACCACCGCAGTGTTGCCCAGGCTGGCGCAAATTCTTCGCAACCGGGTCACCACCACCGCCACGTGGGAGCCAAACACGCCACGGTAGGTGTGGGCTTCATCGATGATCACGTATTTCAGGTTGCGGAAAAACTTTGCCCACCCGCCGTGGTTGGGCAAAATACCCACGTGTAACATGTCGGGGTTGGTGACCAGCACGTTGGCGTGTTCACGTGCCCAGGCGCGGGATTGTTGGTCGGTGTCCCCGTCGTAGGCTCCGGGCCGCAACCAGCTGACGCCGTGTTTCGCCAGATACTGCCAAGAGGCGAACTGGTCAGCACCCAGGGCCTTGGTCGGGGCCAGATATAGGGCGGTTGAGCTGCCATCGGTCAGCTGGGTGGCCACTGGCATTTGGTAGCCCAACGATTTGCCGGATGCCGTGCCCGTGGCCAACACGACGTGGCGGCCGGCCATGGCGGTTTCGGCGGCGGTCACCTGGTGCGTAAATGGTTCGTGAACGCCGGTCGAGCCGACCGCAGCGATAAATTCCTGGGGCAGAGTTTTTGGCCAGCTAGCAAACCTGGCGGTGCGTTCGGGCAGCACTCGGGTGTGGACCAACTGGTCCGGCACGCCCGAGTAGCCGAGAAGCTCCGCCAGGTAGGCTGCAGCGTCGGTATTGCCGGTGTTTACGGTTCGAACGTCTGGGTCGCCCACTGATCTTTCGGTTCAATATCCGGGTGGCCCAGCACAACGACGTCGCCAATAGCGGTCCAACCCAGGTAGGTGTACAATGCCTGGCCTTCCAGCCCGGCAATGAGCAACCCGATTTCGACGTCGTGTTCCAACGCCAATGCACTCAGGTACCGCATGGTCAAGGAGCCAAGACCTTGACGACGGAAATCCGGTGAGGTCCAGATCTGGTCGAATACCGCATAGGTGCCATCGACGACGGCTACGCGGCCACGAGCCGCCAGCTTATTCGGGCCGGCTTCGGCCGCATCCGTGGTGCTGAAGGCCACCAGATACCAGCCATCGTTGCGGGTCACCTCGGCGGTGAACTGTTCTGGGATGAGCGGCTCTTCAACGTCATGCTGGCTCATATCGGAGACCATCACCAGTTCGTCGACACCGATCGGGCGCAAACCGGTTTTCTCCGCAAAGTGTTTGGCGGTAGCACCGGCTGGGTGCGGCTCTTTGGGGATATCGGCTCCTACAATAAGCTGGCGTGTAGGATGTTTGATAATCTCGTTCGCGATAGCTTTTAGCACGTCGTGGTCGGCGTTGGTAACAACATATTCCCAGAGATCCTCGCCAGCCTCAGCTGACTCCGGGGTGCGCAGGGCAGCATGAATATTGCCCTGGGTTGTCAGGTGATAATTTCGAATTCGGGCACGTCCAGTCAACCATGCTGCGGCAAGTTCGTCTGTCAGTGAAGTAGTGATAGCCATGCCCCTAGAATAGCTTCCGTAACGCGCTAAGCCCAGCAACGGTCTATACATTGCGCAAGCGTCACCAACTTGTAACCCTTAAGTAAGTCCATATCAAAGCTTGCCCACCCAAGAATTTGCGAAAAAAGAAACCCGACCATGACATCTCAAACCAAAATCGCCCTGTACTATCACTTCGCCCCGATCGACGATCCGCAAGCAGTTGCACTTTGGCAAAAAGAACTGTGCAAACGCCTTGGTCTGACCGGTCGTATCATCATCGCCGAACACGGTATTAACGGCACGGTCGGCGGCAATATTCAAGCGGTCAAAGAGTACGTCAAATCCACCCGCGGCTACACCGGATTCAAAGACTTGGATGTCAAATGGTCCGAGGGGTCTGCCGACGATTTCCCACGGCTCAGTGTTAAGGTAAAACCCGAACTCGTCGCATTCGACCGGCCCGAAGAAATTAAGGTGGCTGACGGCAACCGAGTACTGGGTACCGCACCGCACCTGAGCCCGCAAGAGGTCAATGAGCTGGTGGCCCAACGCGAAGCGGAAGGTCAACCGGTCACCTTTTTTGACGGTCGGAACGCGTTCGAAGCCGAAATCGGCAAATTCAAAGATGCCGTGGTCCCTGATACGACCACCACACGAGACTTTCTGGCCGAATTGGAATCCGGTAAATATGATCATCTCAAAGACCAGCCCGTGATCACTTACTGCACCGGTGGTATCCGCTGCGAGGTGCTCACCGTGCTGATGGCCAACCGTGGCTTCCAAGAGCTGTACCAGATTGACGGGGGCATCGTCCGCTACGGTGAAACCTACGGTGACAACGGGTTATGGGAAGGGTCGTTGTACGTATTTGATGAACGGATGGCCATGAACTTCTCCGACGACGCTAAAGTCATCGGGTCGTGCCAGCTATGCCAAACTCCCAGTGCAGCCCTGCGTAACTGCACGGATCCGGGCTGCAAAACCCTGGCCGTGATCTGCGATACCTGCCACCAGAAGGATCCCGAACGCGTCTGCGAGACGTGCACTACCGGCGCCAAGGTGGGCAACTAATGTATCCGGCACCCGTGGCAGACCTGGATGCGATCGCAGCGCTGGCCCAAGATTTTCAGTCCGCCGGGTACACCTCCGACAAGATCGCCGAGCTGCTGGGCTCCACCGCCATCGCCGCCCTGAGCCGCGAACAACACCTGCCCGCACGCCGGGTGCTGGCCGAACCGCTTGCGGCTGGCCACCGGCTAGCCGGGCTGATCAGCTGTTTCATGTTGGCGGACCCCATCAGCCGCCCGCTTGCCGAGCAGGTCTTCGCCACGCT
>Ga0209487_1003262_pt1 | contig 12776 bp, 10 predicted proteins | sample Poulit2012_FD_187524 | JGI IMG/M metagenome (GOLD analysis project Ga0209487, IMG submission 187524) | Agricultural soil microbial communities from Georgia to study Nitrogen management - Poultry litter 2012 (SPAdes) (version 2) | ecosystem: Environmental > Terrestrial > Soil > Agricultural land... | reverse complement strand
TTGAATGCGCGTTGCCCGAACCGCTTGTGAGAGCACCCCAGTATTCCCGGTGGCCTCCACGACAGCGTGGGCACCACCGCCGGTGAGCTCTTGTATGGAGGCCACGACGTCATCCACCGATTGCGGGTTGATGCTCGCAGTGGCACCCAGTTGCATGGCCAGTTCGAGCCGTTCCTCGACCAAATCCACCGCGATAATCTCGGTGGCAGGGGTCAGCGCAGCGGCCATAATTGCGGCAAGTCCCACGGTGCCGACACCAAAGACCACTACGGTGGATCCCGCAGCTAGACGCAAGGCATTCCAGATCGCGCCAGCACCGGTTTGCACGCCACAGGCCAACGGCGCCAGTAGAGAAAAGTCCAGGTCAGTTTCGACCGGCACAACGCTGCGGGCATCGGCGATCGCCAACCGAGCGAAAGAGGACTGGCCAAAGAAATGTCCACCAATGTCATCACCGTTGTGTTGCAGCGGTGAGCTCCCATCGGCTCGCCGTCCGGCTAGCAGGTTATCGGGCAACCAGCGCACACAATAGGCGGGATGCCCAGAGCGACACCCCTCGCAGGCACCACATGAGGTGAAGGATAAGACAACCTTGTCGCCGACGGCCACATTTTGGACTCCAGCCCCGACTTCTTTCACAATGCCAGCGCCCTCATGGCCGAGGACACCGGGCAAGGGGAAAGGCAAACCGCCAGAGGCAACCGTCAGGTCCGTGTGGCATAAGCCTGCGGCTTTGACCTCGACGAGTACTTCGTGGTCTTGGAGGTCGCTGAGTTCAATTTCGGTCAGGGTAAACGCGGTGCCGGCCTCGACTATGGCCGCTTGTGTGGTGGTCATGCTTGATCCTGTTCTGCGGGTTTGAGGGCAATAATGACGGATTTGGTGCGGGTGTATTCGTGGAGTTGTTCCGGACCGTTTTCGCGGCCCCACCCGGAAGATTTCACGCCACCAAATGGCATGGACGGATCCAGCATTGCCCAGCTGTTGACCCATACGATGCCGGCTTCAAGCGCATCCGCTACACGGTGGGCACGCGACATGTTCTCGGTTTGGATACCCGCGGCTAGACCGTAATCGGTGCTATTGGCCAGCTCGATGGCCTCTTGTTCGGTATCGAAGGGTTGGACCGTCAAGACGGGGCCGAAGATTTCTTCTTGCACGGCGTCGGAGGTGTTTTCAACGTCGGCTAAGACCGTGGGACGGTAAAAGAACCCACCATTGATCTCGGCGGGCTCGCCTCCGGTCAGCACGCGTGCACCGCACGCTTTGGCCTCCTCGATGGCGGCAACGACCTTGTCGTATTGGGCTTGGGTGGCCAGGGGTCCGATGACCGTTTCGGGCTGGCGCGGATCCCCGAAGGGTACGTGCGGCACCCCGGCCGCGAGCGCTTCGATCACCCGTTCATACACGCCGCGTTGCACGAGCAGTCGTGGACCGCCCATACAAAACTGACCGGTATTGAAAACAAAGGCCGAGATGCTCGTTTGGATTGCCTGGTCGAGGTCGGCGTCATCGAAGATAATATTTGGGGCATTGCCACCGAGTTCGGCGGTGATGGGCCGCAGTGCTTGTCCGGCCTTCCCCGCGACGTGGGCTCCGACGGTTGAAGAGCCGGTGAAGGCGACTTTGTGCACGTTGGGGTGGGTGATGAGGTGATCACCTAGGTCTGAGCCGTAGCCGGTGACGACGTTATACACGCCGTCGGGCACCCCTGCTTCTTGCAGCAGCCGCGCCATGTATAAGGCCGACAGCGGGGTGTCCTCGGCGGGTTTGTGGACCACTGAGTTGCCGGCCGCCAGTGCCACAGCGATCTTTGAAGACGACAGGATCAGCGGGAAGTTGAACGGGGTGATGGCCGCGACCACGCCGAGGGGCTCCCGCTGAGTGAAAGCGTGGGCCGGCAGTGGGGTGCGTCGCACGGCGCCGTCGAGATGTTGGGCTAGCGAGGCCGCGTATTCATAGGTGTCGGCCGCATTATTGACGTCAACGGCGTTGGCCAGACTGATGGGTTTGCCCACGTCGTAGCTTTCGACCTCGGCTAATTCTGTGGTGCGTTCACGCATGAGTTCCGAGACGCGGTAGAGCACTCGGGAACGTTCCCGCCCGGATAGTCGGGACCATACCCCGGAGCGGAAGGTTTGGTGTGCCGCTTGGACTGCGGCGTCGATATCGTCGGTCGTGCCGCGTGGGGTGGTGGTCAGCACCTGTGCGGTAGCGGGGTCGATGACTTGAATTTCGCCGGTGCCGGCGACGGCTTGGCCATTGATGAAGTGATGCGGCGTATGCAAGTAGCCGGGGAGGATTTGTGTAGCCATGAAATGCTTCTCCTAAGGTGAGTGTGTCAGATCGTTATCGCGGGAGTTGGTGGCCGGCGTTGCGGTAGCGTGCACCCCAGATGCCGGATTTTCCAGGGGCCATGATCGAGTTTGGATCCAGTGCGTCTTTGATGCGTTCGTGGAAACGAAGTAGGGCGTTGTCGTTGAAATCGAAGGTCTCCATGACCTGATCCATGAGGTGCAAGTGGGTGCGGTATTCGCCGTAGCCGTGTTCGGCACCTTCGGCAACGAGTTTGCGTCCCAGGGCGATCGTGCGGTTCCGGTCATCTTCATCGGCCGAGTTGTAGAGGAACAGGCAGATGTGGTGCATTTCGCGCAGGCCTACCGCGAATTGGGCCGCATAGTCTGGGCCGTATTCATAGGATCGGTTGCGCACCATTTCGAATTGCTTCATCGCCTCGGCACCATCAGGTTCTGAGATCGGGGAGAAGCCAATATGCCCGCCGTTGGGCACCCATTCCATGATCTGTTGTTCGTCGGTCGATGGGATACCCTGGTTGATCTTGTGCCGGTCATGCAGGATGTGGGACCCAGCAGTGTCGATCGGACGATCTTGGGTGGTGAAGAATCGGGCGCCTGGAATCTGGGTGAAGGCGTCTTTGATCATGCCCAAGAACAATTCGATTTGCTCTGGGGGCCCATAGACCGAGCCGTACATATTCCAATAGCCCAAATTGAGTTCGTGTTTCATTCGGTCGATGACTTCCGGGGTGAGCGGTCCACCCTCTGGTAGCCAGTGCGCGCGCTGAGTTTGGGCGGCCGCATCCAGAATAATGTTGCGCACCACGGGCACGCTTTGCAGTGGCGCCATACCGATGCGCAACGGCAACATGATGTCAACGATCTGTTCCAAATCCGCTTCATTTTCAAACGTGATCAGAAACGTTTCGGTGGCCGGTGGGGCTGGCATGAGCGCAATGCCCATCTTCGTCACGATCCCAAAGTTTGACTGCGTAAAGAGTCCGTCGGGGTAGGGGCCGAAGCCATAGCCGAACAGTTGCCAGGTTTTGGCATTACTCATGGCACCCATCCCGGTACGAAGTAGATCACCGTCGGGCAGGACGACTTCCAATCCGGTCTGCCAGGACCAGTGGTCGCCGTAGGGCGTGTAGCCTACCCCGCGGTCTAAGGCGTTGCCGACGACCGAGCCCCACCCCAGATCTGGGACATCGACCCACAGGTTATAGCCTTTTTCTTGGATGTGGTTGTACAGATCGAAGTAGGTCACCCCGGGTTCAATCAGGGCATAGGCGTATTTTTCGCTGACTTCGATGATCTTATTCATCCGGCGAGCGGTCTGTACGACGACGGCCCCCGATAGTCGTGGGGCGGCGCCACCGTAGCCCAGATTCTTTCCCGTGGCGGTGGGGGAGAGCGGAATGCAGAATTCGTTGGCGATTTCGACGAGCCGTTGGACTTCTTCGGTGGTTTCGGGAAAGACCACTGCCCCCGGCAGGAACTCGGGCTCCGAGGTCGTGGGATAAGGGTCTTGGAAGGCTTTGAGCTCTTCTGCGGTGGCTAACACGTGTTCGGCGCCAAGCACTTCGCGGAATTTTTCCAGTGCGGCGTCGAAGGTTGTTTCGGATACATCGGGTGGAAGAATGCGGGACATGTAAATCTCCTTAGCTCGGTGCCGGGCACCACGAGAATGTGACATGGCCCATAGTCGTGCACTGTGTTATCCACGACAAGACCGGTCTGCGTTTTTTGTCCAGCTAGGCGGTGCCGCTTTCCGGTCCTCGGCGGTTTGTGCGACGTCGGGCCAGCGTCTCGGAAGGGGACTCGTCAAAGGTCTGCGCATAGTGGACAGCAAAACGTCCTGGGTGATGAAATCCCCAACGGGCCGCAACGTCGGTGACGGTGTCTGTCGGGACGGCGGTGAGCAGGTCCCGGCGAGCTCGGTGCAGACGAATGTCCCGCAGCGCTTGGGCCGGGGTGCGCTGTCGATATTTGCGAAAACCCGCCTGCAACGACCGCACGCTGACATTGACCGCCGCGGCGACATCGTTGACGGTAATGGGCAGATGGCTGTGTTCGTGCATGTATTCCAGGGCCTCGTCAAGGTAGCTGGGCCCGGTAGGTGCGACTTCACCGTGCAACAGGTGACTGAAATTGTGCCGAGTCAGCAGCAAGAAACCCCGAACGACGGCTTGGGTTAAGGGTGTGCTGATCATGGAGTGGTCGAGCAGTGGGGTGGGCGCGTTCAGGCTGCGCGCCAGGTGTGCGACCAGATTTTTCCATTCTTGACCCGCCGGGGAAGTTAACTTCACGCCGGGATCACATCGTAATTCTTGGGTCAGCTCTGCGCCGATCAATGCGGTGAGTTCATCGTGGACGCGTTGCCGCGGGATCTTGAGACCGACCACCCGAGCCGGGTGTTGCCAACCTTGCAACGCGGGTTTGTCGGTCCAGTCATGAATCGCGGCATATTCGGGGGAAGCCGTGACGGTCGTGTTTGACTGCGCCATAGTGACGGAACCGAAGGCCGTGAAGTTGATTTGATAGGAGTCAGGCGCAGGTTCACTGACCAGATGTGTCGTTGAACGGTACTCTAAAAAGCCAAGCGTCAGGCCTGCCAACTGTCGGGCTCGCAGCGACATTTGGAAGTGCTGGTGTTGCGGACAGTAGGTGATTTCATGCGGGTGGTAGACCGCACCTCCGACCGATTGGGCGTGATCAATGCTGTCGGTTTGGACATTGAAAATGGTTCCGGAATTGGACAGGCTGTTAGGACTCAACCCTGGGAGATTCGCCATATCGGGAAGTCTACTACCAGGTGATGTGGGTCACAAGGAAAATCCTTCCCGCTCAACCTGTGGTGAGAGGGTCGTGGCGATTAGGCGTGGGCCGCGTGTTCGATGGCCACGGCGACGGAGTGTAGGTGTTCATGCATCGCGGCAGCGGCAGCATCCGGGTCGCGCTGGCAGATCGCCTCAATGATGGCCAGGTGCTGGGGGAGCGAGATCTGCGGCCGATCCGGCTGAGTGGAGAGCTGAAAGTGGTATCGAATGGCTTGGCCGCGCAAACGTGAGATGGTCTGAGCAGCGGTGTGCTGATCGGCGATCTCGATGATTCGCGAGTGGAGTTTTCGATTCAGACTGGAGTATTCATCCCGAGCGCCACGCGCAACTGCGACCTGCATGGCGGTACCAATGTTACGCAATTCATCGGCTTGTTCTTCGGTGAGCTTCTCGGCGGCCTTTCGGGCGCATAAGGATTCCACCGCCCCGCGTACTTCGGTAATTTCAATGGCCTCATCCAGCGAGACCTTGCGTACTCGTGCGCCCCGATTTGGAATCCGCTCGACCAATCCTTCGGTAATCAACTCATTGAGTGCCAGGCGCACGTCGCCCCGCGATGCGCCGTGCTCGGCTGCGACATCGGCCTCGATGAGCCGCTGATGAGGTACTAAATTGCCCGCAATAATGTCCTGGCGCAGTCGATCCGTGAGAGACAGCTCCTGGGTGGTATCGGGTGCGGGGGTCGGAACGGCCATGGTGGGTGCTCTCCAAAATGAGGGTCGGGGCGGGTGGTTGGTTGTACTCATGGTAGCCACGGAACGTCGAACTGTCATCGAACGTGAACAAGATTGTAAACAATCTTGTTAGCAGCTATTGTGGTGTGAGGATCCGCACAATAGAGGATGATCATGACCACTACCACCGCACGTCGAGTCGGGGATCAAACCGCCATCCCGATGGCTTTGATGCGAGGAGGCACCTCGCGTGGCCCGATGTTTCTCGCCTCCGATCTACCATCTGACGTACAGCAACGCGATCAGGTGCTGTTGGCCGTCATGGGCAGTCCACACCCGCTCCAAGTTGATGGTGTCGGTGGCGGGCATTCTTTGACCTCCAAGGCCGGCATCGTGGCGCCCTCCGAACGAGACGACATCGATCTCGACTTCACCTTCGTGCAGCTCCAACCCGAGGCGACCACGGTCCAAACCACACAAAATTGCGGCAACATGCTGGCCGCCGTGGTTCCCTTCGCTGTGGAACGCGGGTTGATTCAACCGACCCAGGATGTCACCGACGTCGTGGTGCGCACAACCAACACCGGACTCATTTCGCGCATCGGCGTTCACACGCCAGCGGCTCACGGGCAACGATATGTGCAATATTCCGGGGACGCGGAAATTGCGGGTGTGCCCGGAACCGCCTCTCCGGTTAATATCCGGTTTCTCAACACAGCCGGTTCCATCGCCCCCGCCCTCCTGCCCACCGGAAATCAGACCGATGTCGTGCATGCCGACGGCACGGACTATACGGTTACCCTGATCGATAATGGGCAACCCCTGGTGATCATCAACGCCCAAGATCTCGACGTCACCGGATACGAGACCGTCGCTGAACTGACCGAAAACACCGAACTGAAGTCCCGCGTGGAGGCATTACGTCTGGCCGCAGCACAAGCGATGGGTTTAGGGGATGTCACCGATGAGTCATATCCGAAGATGACTCTGGTGGCGCCGCCCAAGCACGGTGGCGCGATTACCACCCGCAGCTTTATTCCGCATCGCGTGCACGAATCCATTGGCGTCTTGGCTGCCGTCACGGTGGCAACCGCCCTGCTCATGGATGGCACAGTGGCAGCCCACGTTGGCGTGCCCGGCACCGGTACAAGCCAAACGGTCGGGATTGAACATCCCTCGGGCATTTTTGAGGCACTCGTGGATTTGGACGACGACGGCGCAGTCGTCGCGTCGGGCAATACCCGTACAGCTCGGCTCATTAGTCGCGGAGAAGTCTACGTGCCCACCAATATCTGGGATCCAGGTGCGGCCTAACAGGTTTTTGATCAGCAGCTACTCACCACAATTGGAAGGACACTTACCTTGATTATTGATATTCATGGGCATTACACCACGGCTCCGGCGCCGCTGGGAGAATGGCGCGATGCTCAACTGGCCGCACTGGACGGTGGGCAACCACCCGCGGCGTCAGGACCGGTCATCACGGATGACCAAATCCGCGAATCCATCGAGACCAACCAGCTGCGGTTGATGAATGAACGTGGTATTGACGTGCAGATCTTTTCTCCACGCGCCTCATTCATGGCCCACCACGCCGGCGACTTTGAGACCTCGGCTGCCTGGTCACGCCACTGTAATGACTTGATCGGGCGGGTAGCGCAGTTGTATCCGGAACGGTTCTTCCCGTCGGCCATGTTGCCGCAGTCCCCGGGCGTTGACCCCGCCACCGTGATCGAGGAGCTTGAACGGTGCGTGAATGAACATGACATCGTGGCGGTCAACCTCAACCCGGATCCTTCGGGCGGACACTGGACCGCTCCACCATTGACCGATGAGCATTGGTTCCCGGTCTATGAAAAACTCATCGAACACGAACTGCCCGTCATGGTGCACGTATCAACCTCAATTAACCCGGCCTTCCACACCACCGGCGCCCACTACCTCAACGCTGACACAACCGCCGTCATGCAACTCCTCCAGGGCGATCTGTTTGCGACCTTCCCCGAACTCAAGATGATCATCCCCCACGGCGGCGGAGCCGCACCGTATCACTGGGGCCGGTTCCGGGGCCTGGCCATGATGTTAGACAAACCACCGGTCGAAGAACACCTGCTGAACAACATCTACTTCGACACGTGCGTGTATCACCAGCCCGGTATCGACACGCTGCTAGAAGTCATCCCGCACAAAAACATCATGTTCGCCTCCGAGATGATCGGCGCGGTGCGCACCGAAGACCCGAACACCGGTCACTACTTCGACGACACCGTGCGCTACATCCAGGCCGCCGACCTGACCGACGATTCCAAGCAGTGCATCTTCGAGGATACTGCGCGCGCCGTGCACCCGCGCCTGGATCGCCAACTCAAAGCTCAGGGCCGCTAGGAAGGAACCGACATGACAGAACTTGGTGTGGTGTATACCTCGATCCAACGTCCCGACGCCGACGACGTCGCAGCACTCAGCCGCTACGGCAGTGCCACTATCCACGAGGCAATGGGCCGCATCGGCCTGATGCAACCCTACATGCGACCGGCCTATGACGGCGCAAAACTGTGCGGACCGGCCGTCACCGTGTTGCTCCAGCCCGGTGATAACTGGATGATGCACGTCGTGGCCGAACAGCTTACGCACGGCGATGTGGTCGTCGCTGCTTGCACGACCGAATCCGATGCCGGATTCTTTGGTGACCTCTTGGCCACCTCGTTCCGCGCTCGCGGTGGGGTTGGCCTGGTCATTGACGGCGGCGTCCGCGATACCCAAGAACTCGCAGCCATGGATTTCCCAGTGTTTGCCAAAGCGGTGCATGCGCGCGGGACCGTTAAAGAAACCCTGGGTTCAGTCAACATCCCGGTCACCTGTGCCGGGGCGGTCGTCAATCCCGGTGACGTGGTGGTGGCAGATGCCGACGGTGTGGTCGTCGTTCCTCGACAGAAAGTTGCCGAAGTGGCAGAGGCTTCTAAGGCACGTGAGGCCAAGGAGGCCGGTGTGCGTGAGCGCTTAGCCGCCGGAGAACTCGGCCTCGACGTCTACGGAATGCGCGACAAATTGGCAGCCAAGGGCCTACAGTACCGATAAGTTAGGAAAACACAATGGCAGAACTCGAAAACTTTGATCTGGCACATATCAGTGCCGTCGAAATCCTCACCCCAACCTTCGATGAGAGCCTGTGGTTCTTCAAAGACCTGTTGGCCATGCGGGAAGTCGACCGCATTGGCAATTCGGTGTATTTGCGATGCTGGGACGAATATGAAAACTATTCGATTAAACTCACTGCTGCTGATACCAACGGCGTCGGGCGCACCATGCTCCGGGCCACCAGCCCAGAAGCCTTAGCGCGTCGCGTCGCAGCAATCGAGCAGACCGGTCTGGGGAAGGGCTGGCGCGATCCGGAAGTGGGGATCGGTACATACTACGAATTCGAAGATCCAGACGGTCACGAATTTGGGCTGTACTACGACACCACCCTCTACCAACCTGATGACCTGGATCGTCCAGCATTGAAAAACCAGGCATCCCGGTACCCAGGCCGTGGCGTCAACGCCCGCCGCCTGGACCACATCAACTACCTGGCCTCCGATGTCAATGCGACCGGGGACTTCTGGGAGCAGACCATGAAAGCCCGGGAAACCGAACAGGTCGAACTCGATGCCGGTGGTTATGCAGCGCGTTGGTTCCGGTTTGCCCAAAAATCCTATGACGTCGTGTACTCCGATGACTGGACCGGTGAACGTGGACGCTTCCACCACCTGGCCTTTGCAACCGATACGCGCGAAGACATCCTGAAGGCCGCCGACTTTTTTCTCGAAGAGGGCGTCTATATCGAATACGGGCCGTATAAGCACGCCATTAACCAGACCTTCTTCCTTTATGTCTGGGAACCCGGTGGTAACCGCATTGAGTTTGCAAACGCTGGTGCGCGGTTGATTCTGAACCCAGATCAACCGGTCGTGAACTGGTCGGAAGCCGAACGTGCTAAGGGTCAGGCCTGGGGGATGAAGACCGTGCCAACCTTCCACACTCATGGCACGCCCTACGTTGAAAATCAAGAAGAAATCGACCGCGCTGCGCTTGCGGGCAAACGACTGTAATTTCTTCACGCCCCGATCCGCTCACAAGCTGGCCCTGACTCACGTTGATATGAGTCAGGGCCAACTTTTAGCGGTTCAGCAATGTGTCACTAGGAGTTCTTGCGGTAGGACTCACGAGCAAAACGTGAGTACGGGGCCGGTTGTACGGTCGCACGAATGGTGACCTGTCGGTGCGGCTCGACAGCGGGCTTGGTCGAGTTTGGCGACTCGCCCCAGACGACTTCCACTTCAGTGCCGGGCTCGGCGAGGTCTGCATCGATGGTAGCCAGTGAAACGAAGGCCTGTTCATTGGTCAGATACCCACAGTCATGAGAGATACCGACCAGTTTGCCATCGCGCTCCACCCGGTCAACCTGGTACAGACCGTAGCGGGCCTTCGGGAAATCGAAGTATTTTGCCGGAGTGCCTTCTTCATACAGAGAGCGCTGTGCTGCGGCCAGATCCTGCGCATTCCATTCCAACGAAACCTTCTGACGATGCTGCTGGTCGGCCATCGCTTTGAGCGCATCCTTGCCAATGAAGTCGTGATCCCAGTCGATCAGCTTGCCGTAACCGATTTCGAAGGGGGTCGTGTAGTAGTCTGCGATGTTGTCTGACGTGAAGCTACCGGCAACCGAACCCATGCGCGATGCGGGTAGCCATTGCAGATACTCTGCAGTTTCCTGACCGGTGAAGATGGCGGGCGTTGGAGAAGGGACCCATGCCGATTCGAGGTTGGCTGTGGAATACGCGAGTGAACCAGCAAGCTTCAGATCGAATTCTTCGCCAGCTTCAATCAGCGTATTCCGGATCAGGTCGTAGTCTTCCCATGGACCCCAGAATTCGAAACCGGGCTGACCGGCCATGCCATGGCGAATTCCTCGGATGCGCCGTCCTGCAATTTCGAATTCCAGCATGCCAAAGAACCTGGTCTTTTCGACCGGAATGGAACTGACCTTCTCCATGAGCAATTCGGCTTTTGGTCCTTGGACCTCGAAGCGGTACTGGAGCGGATCCCCCTCACGCGCAGCCGAATTGGCATCTCGTTCAAAGGTCACATCATAGTCGCCCTTTTCTCCGTGGTACTGCACCCAATCGGGCACCATATGCCATCCGACGAGATCGAAGAGTCCTTCTTCGAGATACACCAAAATCGCATCGCCAATGAGGTAGCCCTCGTGGTTCACCGCAACGAATTGCTTTGCCATATTCGGTTTGAAATTAGAGAACTTATTGATCCCAAGATCGCTGAGCAGCTTCAATGCATCCGGGCCTTTGATAAACAGATCAGTCATGTGGTGCGACTGGTCTAAGAGGGCCACCGATTCACGCCAGGCACGTTGTTCAGACCGCCAGTTGGTAAATTCCGGTTGAACGGGGAAGATAGTGGGTGCTGCTTGAGCATTTCGAAGCGCAGAAACGGTATCTCCTGCCGCAGCGATGGCCTCTGCAGCTGAGGGTCCTGCCGTCGTTGACGCGGTGGCTTCTACAGTGGTTTGGGACATGAAATACTCCTGATACATAAGAACTCTGGTCAAGCCCACAGCTAACGCAGGGCTCGTTGCAATGATCGTAAGTTATTACTGCCGGTCGTATGATTAGTATCACTAATAGGAGGCTTCTTGATTGCTTATACAGGTGCACCGTGGATCTAAACCTGGTGAAGATCTTCGTCGCGATCTATGAGATGAAGAGTCTCACTGCGGCAGCTGAAAGACTCTACGTCACCCAGTCTGCGGTCAGCCAGTCCTTAGCGAAGCTGCGGGCCGCTCTTCAGGATGAGTTGTTTATTCGTCGAGGCGGCGTGATGGCTCCGACATCGTTCGCCACAACCGCCTACCCACAGTTCCGCGAGGCGCTCAACGCAATCGAGCGGGTGACCCGCCGAGTCGAACCATTTGATCCGCAGACCACAACACGAACTTTCCGAATCGCGCTCTCTGAGCTCGGTGAAGTCGGCTGGTTGGCAAATATTGTCTTCGAAGTGCGTCGTCTCGCTCCAGACGCTCACATTGAAGTGGTGCGGTTAGTAACAGAGAACATCGCCGAGCAGCTCCGACAAGGTGAAGTCGATATTGCGATTGCGCCAATAGGGATTCCCGGTGACCTGGAACGGACCCTGGTCAAGAAACAGGCTTATCAACTCATCATGTCGCGCGAGCACCCACTGGTTTCCGAGGAGATCACCACAGCGCGCCTCATGACACTTCCAAGGATCGCGGTGCCATCGGATTCTGGCTCCGATCAGCTGGAATCCATACAACGCGGTTCGGCAGCTTATCGAGAGCCAGCAGTGGTGGCCCAGCATTTCGCCAGTATCCCACCAATACTTCGAGCCCAACCTGATCTGGTGGCGATCGTTTCGGAATCCATTGGTGCAGCCTGGGAAAAGACTTGGCCCTTGGTCGTTCAACCCTTGCCGTATGTGATGGCACCGTTGGAATTATCCGTTTACCGGCGCTCCACGACACATGACCAAGAAATTCTCGATTGGCTAGAGCAAGTTGTTCTTCGAGCCATTGTCGCGCTCCCAGAACATTTTGAAACCATCACCGGCGGAAAGTAGTTCTAGAGCAAGGCGAAATGAAAGGGCCCTATAGTCAGCGAGTTCGTAAGTTCCTCGTCATAGAGCCATTGAGAGATTCGTGAATTCCCCGTGCGCTCCAGCTGTGGGTGCGAACACACCTGAGGTCCGGACTGAGTTATATGGGTAACTTTTACAATCGTTGCGAATGCCAATCATTTCAGGCAGAATGTAATCAGTATGATTAGGCTCACAAATGTTTTCACACAAGGAGTGCGATGACAAATCATGGCATTGGCGATTGGATCGAACGTCGCCAGATTAAATCGGCAGGTCAGCTTGCGGTTACCGCAGGGGATCGTGAACTGACG
>Ga0209487_1003261_pt1 | contig 12781 bp, 13 predicted proteins | sample Poulit2012_FD_187524 | JGI IMG/M metagenome (GOLD analysis project Ga0209487, IMG submission 187524) | Agricultural soil microbial communities from Georgia to study Nitrogen management - Poultry litter 2012 (SPAdes) (version 2) | ecosystem: Environmental > Terrestrial > Soil > Agricultural land... | reverse complement strand
GCCGGAGACGCCGCAGCGGCAGAGACACCCTGTGCCGCACGGGCGGCGATGAGCACCCAGCCTTCCGTCGCGAGACCTCCGATGAGGCTCGCCAGGGTGAAGGCCGCCACGCTCCAGGCGAGCAGCCTCGCGGTGCCCACGACATCGGCCAACCTCGCGCCGACCAGGAGCAATCCAGCGAAGCCAAGACTGTAGGCCAATGCCACCCACGACGCGGCAACCTCGGAGAGTCCGAGGTCGGCCTGGATCGAAGGCAAGGCGACATTCACCACCGAGACATCCAGCACGACGATCAGCTGAGCTAGACAGGACGTCCAGAGCCCGAGCCGTTGCAACCATGTAGACATACCCCTCCTTGATACGCTTGTACCATTTGGTACGAGCGTATCATCGGCGGAGATGGTGAGGAGTCTTGATGACGGAGTCGACGCGCAGAACCGAGATCATGGAGGCCGTTGAGCGCCTCCTGGCCCGTGGCGGGCTTAACGCCGTCACCATGAGAGCCGTCGCCGCCGAAGCAGACGTGTCCCTCCGACTCGTTCAGTATTACGGCAGCACCAAGGACGAACTCCTCAGCGCCACGCTCGACCGCCTTGCCGACAAGAGTGTCGAACGATGGCGGGCTCGTACCCGACGGCAGGGAGACGAGTCGCCGCTCGAGGTCATCAAAGGCTTCTACGACGAGGCACTACCAACAGATCGGGCGAGCCAAGATTTCCACCGGGTCGGCGTCTGCATGGAGGGTCTGGCGCTTACCGGCACCGACATGGCAGGGCAGGCATATCAGCGACATCTGGGCGGCGTTGAAGACCACCTTTCCGGCGTCCTGGAGTCCGGTGGTCTTAGCGCGACAGCCGCACGCCGCCTGGCCCTGGAAGTGATGGCATTGGCCCACGGAGTCGGGACACTGGTGATGACAGGACAGCTTTCCGAGACCGACGCCCAGACGCTGATCAAGAACTACCTTGAACGGCTCGGACCACAACTATCCCCATGACCGCGCGGACGTCCTTTGCAACCGTCACGAACGTCCTGCCCCGCAACATCTAGGCTAGGCACTGAGCGCGAGTGGCGTAACTGGTAGCCGCGCAGGATTTAGGTTCCTGTGCCTTCGGGCGTGTGGGTTCGAGTCCCACCTCGCGCACGGGTGTGATGTCTCAGGACATCGTGAACGGCTGAACCTTCACCTGGTGGCGGCTCAGCCGTTTTTCACTCGGTAGATGCGGGTGGCATCGAGAGCGTCTTCGGCAGAGATCTCCGAGAGCGGTCCGTGCGCGTAGGTGAGCTCGGTGGTCACGCTGGCTGTCCGGTATCAGCGGTGACGACCGGTACCAAGTACCCGGTACGCAGGATCGTGTCCATGTGTCGGGCGTAGGTAGCCGGATCCTCCTCCACGCTGACTCGACGCAGGCCACCTCCAGGTGTGGCCACCAGTACCGGCACGTCAGTGGGAATGAGCCCCTCCGGATCCCAGGTGGTCAGCTGACCATCATCGGCGACGGTCAGGCGCGCCACCGGGACATACTCCTTCTCACCCTGCGGCACAGCTCGTAGCTCGACCTCAATCACGCCAGTTCCTCTCTTCGGGGCTCGGTCGCACATGTAGCGATCCATTCTTCAGGGCGACTCCACATCTGTCAGTTGCTGCCGGGGCAGGATTGTCTTGAGCTCGCGCATCAACGTTGCTCGCGATCTGAGCACATCGACACGATCGGGCTCAAGAACGCCAGCGAGGCCGAGGTCGGGCCCATCACGTCGGTCCCTGTGCTGCCTGCTTCCGAACCATCGTCGGTCGCCTCGTTCGTCACACCGCGCGCAGCGCCAGCGTGGGTGAGAGCCGCGCGGCCCGAAGTGCCGGAGCGAGGCCCGCGAGCGCCCCGACGAGCACCGCGATACCGGGACTCACCGCGGCGACCTCGGCCGGGATGACGACCGGCTGTCGGCTGACGGCGGCAACGATGGTCGCTGCGGTGGCTCCGAGCGCTAGTCCCGCGACCCCGCCGATGAGAGCAAGGGTAGCCGCCTCGGTGAGGAACTGCACTGCGATATGAACCGACCGTGCGCCCAGGGAGCGCCGCAGCCCGATCTCACCACGGCGTTCCAGCACGGTGACCACCATGGTGTTGGCGATGCCGACTGCGCCCACGAGCAGTGCGATCCCGGCCAGGGCGAAGCCGAGGGTGTTCAGTGAGTCGTCGGCGGTGGTCCGGGCATCGGCGAGCTCGGTCAGTGTGTTCACGGTGACGAACGGCGACCCTGGGCTCGCGGCCGACGGGAGCGTGTCGGCGATCTGGTCGATGCGCCCGGGCTCGGCGCGCACATAGATGGCGGAGAGGTCCCCGACATCGGTGGCGTCGAAGCTGTTTCGCACCCAGCGGTCACCGAGGATGGCAGCGGTGTCGATCTCTGTGGCGAGACCGGCGGAGTCGAGGATGCCGATCACCCCGTACCAGTGCCCGCCGATCCATACCCGGTCACCGGGTGTGGTGATGCCGAGCCGGTCCGCTGCAGTGCGGCCCAGCACGGTGACTGGCAGGGCCCGCGTAGCATCGTCGAACCAGCGTCCCGAAGCGAGCGTTGCTTCGATCGCACGGAGCACGTCCGGTCGAGCCACGGCCACCTGCAGACCGTTGGTCTCGGTCGCAGGAACGAGATCCGTACGGTACACGTGGACGTCCTCTGGTGCGGTCTCGAAGACACCGACATCTGCGACGCCGTCCACTCGCTGGATCCTCTCTGGCGCAGTGTGCGGGAGAGGAACGGGAACGTCATCGGGGCCGGGTGTGGCAGTCACGATGGCGAGGTTTGCACCCATGCGGTCGAGATCTGCCAGCAGCTGAGCCTGATTGGACGCTGCCGCACCGGTCAGGGCCGTGAGCGAAGCAATACCGAGGGCCACGCCGAGCGATGCGAGAGCTGTGCGCTGGGGGCGGCTGGCGACTCCTAGCCAGGCGGTGCGCAGCAGGTCGCTGAACCGGAGCTTGCTCGTGGCTGCGGGTGCTCGTGTCACTGCGCGTCTTCCGCTCTGGTGCTGGGAGGCAGCGGCTGCTGCCGGTCCAGGTCAGGTTCTGTCGGGTGGCGGCCGATGATGCGACCGTCGCTGAGGTGGAGCCGACGTGTGAATCGTCCGGCCAGCTCGGCATCATGGGTCACCATCACGACGGCGGTCCCGGCCGCGGCGATCTCGGTCAGCAGCGTGACGATGGACTCGCCCGTCGTGGAGTCGAGTGCCCCAGTGGGTTCGTCCGCGAACAGCACCGCAGGTTCTCGGACCAAGGAACGGGCGATCGCGACCCGTTGCTGCTCACCGCCGGAAAGCTCGCCCGGGCGGTGTCGGAGCCGGTGTCCGAGGCTGACGGCCTCAAGGGCCTGCACTGCGCGTTCGTAGCGTTCCTTCCGGGGGACGCCGGTGTAGAGCAGCCCGGTGGCCACGTTCTCCGCTGCTGAGATCGTCGGCAGGAGGTGGAACTGCTGGAACACGAAGCCGATCGTGGCGGCCCGGATCGCAGAGCGGTGCGTGTCGCTGAGAGCACTCAGGTCCTGGCCGTTCACCTGCACGGTGCCCGCGCTCGGGTCGTCAAGAGTGCCGAGGATCGCGAGCAGGGTGCTCTTGCCGGATCCGGAGGCGCCGACGATTGCGAGCTGATCGCCTGTGTGGATCCGCACCCAGGTCGGATGCAGTGCAGTGACCAGCGGCGGGCCGGGGTACACCTTCGTGATCGCCTGCACGTCGATCACCGGGAAGGATATGTCGGGCTCGGGAGCTGCACGGGTGATCATCGGGAGACCACCACTTCGTCTCCTTCGGCGAGGCTGGGATCGTCAACGCGCGCACCAGCCACGTCGCTACCTGAGGCGAGGATCTGGACGCGGGCTTCGGCCACGAGCCCGATCTCCACCGGCACACGCACGATCCCGTCCTCGGTCTGCATCTCGACGGCATACCTCTCTCGTGCGGTGGCGATCAGGGCGGTGGCCGGGACGATGAGAGTCTCCGTCCTTTCCTCGCTGTCCTGCACGGTCACCCGAACAGCAGCCGGGCCGGCACGGGCCACCTGGTCCTGGTCGGAGAACTCGATCTCCGCGTTGGGCGGACTCGTCTCGCCCTCGTCGCCGGTGGGTTGCCCGCCTGGGTCCACCACGTCGAGGGTCTCCTCCAGCTCTGTCCCGTCGGGGAGCACCACGAGGACCGGGGTCCCGGCTTCCAGGTCGCGCGCTTGGGCACCGGTGAGCTTGACGTGCGCCCGCAGACTCGTTGCCGTGTAGGTCAGTGGGCTGACGTCGGACTCCCCGAGGGCCGCTGTGACCTGCGAGATCCGGATGGACGCAGCATCGGCAACCACGACATCGGCTACGGCGATGGTGCCCGTGACCGGTTGCTCGGAGTCCTTCTGCCACCGGCGCACCGCGTCGGCGGTCCACCAGTCGAACCGGGTGTCGGGTTCCCGGTGGAAAAACCCCATCCGGGCGAGGTTCTGCTCCAGCTGCAGGATGTCCGGCCCGTCGGCCACCCCGCGGGACAGGTCCCGCCAGAGCGGGCGCTCTCCTTCCATGAGGATCACCGGAGCCCCGTCGGACTCATAGACCGGCGCCCCGACCTCGATCACCTCTCCCGGGACGGGCAGTGCGGTGACGGTGCCAGCTGCTGGTGGGAGCTCGACCGGGTCCCCGTACCCCAGGGTGCCGTTCAGGTGCAGCTGGCTGGTGAGGGTTCCTCGCTCCACCGGCACAGTCACGACGTTGTCCCCACTGCTGGCTGCAGAGCGTTCAGAAGTACCGTTCCAGGGCTTGCCGGTCCAGACGAGCGCAGCACCGACTGCGAGCGCGACAACCAGACCCCATGCGGCGGTTCTGCGGACCAGCTTGCCTGGGTAAGGACGGGCGCTCATGAGACCGGTGCATCCTCGAGCTCCTCGAGGATGGCCCAAGGGTCGAACCCGAGGTCTTCGTTGCTCGTTCCGACGGCGAAGCTGCTCCCCGGCTCGTAGCAGGCCTGGGCCAGAGCACGGAATTCTGACTCGCTGAAGTCATCCGGAATCATGATCGCCCCGCCCATGTCACCCTCCGGGTCAGCGATCTGCGGAAACCCGTTCTCGCGCGCGCACCGGGCGAACGCCAGAGCCGCCTCCTGCTGATCGGCTCTCAGGTCCTGATGCTCAGGATCGTTGCTCGGATCAGGGTGTGGCTGGGTGAACTCCGGATGCTCCTGCTCACATGTGGCATACGCGTCCTGGAGCTCCGGTGTGTCGGCGAAGTAGGAGGAGTCGGCGGCCACCGCCCACAGGTCTCCCTCCTCGTCCAGCTCCATGCCGAGGAGGCCGTCATCGTCGGCGCCGCTGGAGATCTCAGCACCGTCTGACACCTCCGCGGGCATCTTGACCAGCACCTGGTCATGGGCGTTGATGTCCGCTTCTACATCGGCGGAGGTGAGACAGGCCACGAACGCCGCGGTGGCATCTGACCCAGGCCCCTCCGGATCTGGCTCGGTTGCGGTGTTCGGGTCATCGCTGCAGCCGGCGAACGCGAGCACGCCGACCACCATGATGCAGGCAGCTGCGCCAGGAAGAGTACGAGTCTTCATGAATACCTCCGGGATCAGTGGCGGTGACGATCACCAGCCGTATGGTCTGTTCTACGGAGGTAGGGGTTAGGTACAGGTCTGGGTCGACCTAACCGCAACCTAACCTCACCGGTGTGAGAGTGGTGGGCACGAGATCAGGGCGGCGGACACGCCGTATGCGGCGGGAGGTGACCAGGGGTGCGAATCTTGATCGCGGAAGATGAAGTCGACCTCGCCGACTCCCTGGCCTCAGGCTTGCGGAACGAGGGGTACCTGGTCGACGTGGCGCACGACGGGGCAGAAGCACTGGTCAAGATCGGACAAGCCGATGTGGACATCCTGATTCTTGATCGCGATCTTCCCGTGCTGCACGGCGACTTCGTCTGCCGCACGCTGCGTGAGCAGCAGCATCCGATGCGGATCCTCATGCTCACCGCCGCAGGAACTCTGGATGACCGGGTCGCCGGTCTCGATCTGGGCGCTGATGACTATCTGGCGAAGCCGTTCGCCTATGTCGAGCTGCTCGCGCGGCTCCGCGCGCTCGCACGCCGTGCGACTGAGGGAGTCCAGGTGGTGCTGTCCGCTGCCGGCGTCCGGATCGACACGCTGCGGCGAGTCGCCGAACGCGACGGCCGTCCGCTCGCGCTCACCCCGAAGGAGATCGGCGTCCTCGAGGCACTGCTGTGTGCAGACGGCGGACACGTCACCGCTGACGAGCTGCTGGCAGATGTGTGGGAGACCGGTAGCGATCGCACCCGTTCAGTCGTGAAGCTCACGATCCACACGCTGCGCCGCAAGCTCGGCCACCCCGACGTCATCCACACCAGTCCCGGGCTGGGCTACCGCATCGGAGCACCGACGTGACCCGCACGCGACGCTCGTGGAGCTTCCGCGCGCGGCTCACTGCCCTCATCGCTGCAGTGTTCGTCGCCGGAGGGACTGCTCTGCTGGTGGTCCAGTACCTGTTGGTGCACGGACTGTTCGAGGACGCCATCGGCAGCATCACCAGCTGCGTCGACGATCGTGGGGTCACAGTGGTGGCCGGGGCGGACAGCGAGCTCGACTGTCAGACCATCAGCCACGGGTGGGGCACCGATCCGGACACAGCTACTGCCTCTGATGACGACTACGCGGTGATCGTCGAGCAGACCACCCTGATCTCCGAGGATGTGCTCTCCGGGCTGCTGCTGTGGTCGATCGTCACTCTGCTGGTGTTCACCGGCGTCGCGGTCGCGGTCGCCTCCTGGCTGTCCCGGCGGTCATTCGCCCGGATCGGGCAGATCACCACCACCACGCAACAGATCACCCGCAACGACCTGCACCAGCGGCTCGACCTCCCGGGCCCTGCCGACGAGATCAAGGAGCTCGGCGACACGATCGACACCATGCTCGACCGGCTCCAGACCTCCTTCACTCAGCAGGAGCGCTTCATCACCAACGCGTCCCACGAGCTGCGCACACCACTGACGACCACGCGCACCTCCCTCGAGATCCCGCTGGAACAGGGTGAGGTCCCTCAGCATCTTGAGCCAGCGGTGCGGCGCGCACTGGAAGCAAACCGGCGCAGTGAGAACCTCATCGCGGCGCTGCTGCAGCTCGCGCGGGCTGCGAGGGCCGAGCTCACCAGCCCGGTCGAACGCGGGACTGCGCTGCGGCCGCTCATCGAGGAGAGCCTCACGGAACGCCAACAGGACATCGAGGATCGGCATCTCACAGTCACTACTGAGCTCGGTCGAACCAGCACCACTACCGCCGACGAGGCTCTGCTGAGGCTCGCGATCGAGAACCTCATCGACAACGCCATCCAGCACAACGATGACCACGGCACTGTGCACATCGTCATGGGAGAGAGCGACGGACAGGTATGGATCGAGGTCGCCAACGACGGTCCATCATTGAGCAACGAGGAAGCCGCTCAGCTGGTCGAACCCTTCAACCGCGGCCCCCACACCCGGACCGCCGCTGGCGGACGCAGCCTGGGCCTGGGGCTCACCCTGGTCCAGAACATCGCTGAATCGATCGGCGCCACGCTGACCTTGACGCCCGGCCCGGACGGCGGCCTCGTGGCCCGACTCAGCTGTCCACAGGCGACCTGACCCTCGCACGGCCACCCAGCCGCGAACCAGTGCGCGACCTCCACGGCGGCGCCGCGAGCTCAGCTACCACCGCACCGCGAGTACTGATACGATACGTATCGTGTCTATATCTGGAGAGGGGGCTCGTCCACCAGGGCGCCCCCGCGATCCTGAACGAGAGAGAGCCATCCTCGCGACCGTGACCGAGCTACTGACCGAGGTCGGGTACGACGGCGTGACGTTCGAGCTCGTCGCGCGGCGTGCCGGCGCCTCGAAGCCGACCCTGTACCGCCGGTGGCGCACCAAACAGGACATGGTGGTCGCAGCCATCCGTGCCATGCCGGCAACTGGCGGCGGCCGCACGATCGACACGGGATCGCTGCGCGGCGACCTGCTGGAGCTGCTCGGTGTCCTCGCGGAGACACTCACCGCCAGCGACACCACCTTGGTGGCGACGCTGCTGCAGGCCGGCCTGGCCGACCCCGAGCTCTGCGACTACCTGGAGACGACCACCGGCCCCACCGGCGCCCGGTTGCCGGCCGTCGTGCTCGAGCGCGCGGTCGAACGCGGCGAAGTTCCTGATGGCTCGCACACCTTCGCCTACGACGAGGTCGCGGGCGCGGCCCTGATCACCCGCGCGCTCAACGGCCTGCCGTACGACGAGGCCTACCGGGCCCAGCTGGTGGACGCCGTGCTCCTGCCGGCACTCGGCGCCATCACCCCCGTACACCACGCCGGAATCTTCTCCGGCCGCAACCACTGAGGAGTCCCTGTGCCACTGACCATCCCCCGCTTTCGCTACGAGCAGGTCCCCGGCCAGGACGGGGTGCGGCTGCATACCGCCATCGGCGGATCCGGTTCCCCGGTCGTGCTGCTGCACGGCTTCCCGCAGACCCACCTGATGTGGCGGCACGTCGCCGGTGAGCTTGCGACCACGAACACGGTCATCGTCCCTGACCTGCGCGGTTACGGCGCCAGCGACAAGCCCGACGCCACCAGCCCAGGGACCTACGCCAAGCGCACCATGGCAGCCGATGTCGTCACCCTGGCGCGCACGCTCGGGCACGAGAGGTTCGCACTGGTCGGGCACGATCGCGGCGCGCTCGTGGGCGTGCGGGCCGGGCTGGACCACCCCGAGGCCATCACCCACCTGGGCATCCTCGACGTGCTGCCCACCCTGGACACCTGGGACGTGCTGCACGGCGTGGACGCGGCGGTCGCCTGGCACCTGTACCTGATGGCCCAGCCGCCCGGTCTGCCGGAGCGGATGATCGCGGCCACCGCGGACGAGTTCTTCGGCTCGTTCCTGGATGCCTGGGGCGGCGACGACAGGACGATCCCGGCGGAGGTCCGGGACCACTACCTGGCCGCCTCACGCGCGGCGGTTCCCTCGATCGTGGCCGACTACCGCGCCTCGGCAGGTATCGACCTGGAGCACGATCGCACCGACCGGGCGGCTGGCCGGAGGCTCACCATGCCGGTCGCCTCCCTCACCCAGGACTGGGGCGGCCAGCTCGGCTTCGACCCGGAGGCGCTGTGGCGGGCCTGGGCCCCGGACTTCGAGCTCCAGCCCACCACGGCCGGACACTTCATGGCCGAGTCCCGCCCCGAGGAGGTCGCAGCATTCGTCCGCGCCCTCCTGGCGCGCTGAGCTCCGTGGGACCACCGCGCTGAGTATCGCGGGAGCACGGTGAGCCCGCCCGACCACGCCGAGCTCCGCCGTCGAGCGCCTACCGCACCCTGTCCAGGAACGCCCGGGTGCGGGTGTGCCGGGGGTTGTCGAACACCTGCACCGGGTCCCCCTCCTCGACGATCACCCCGCCGTCCATGAAGATCACCCGGTCGCCCACCTCGCGGGCGAAGCCCATCTCGTGGGTGACCACCACCATGGTCATGCCCTCCAGAGCGAGCTGCTTCATCACCGCCAGCACCTCCCCCACCAGCTCGGGGTCCAGAGCAGAGGTGGGCTCGTCGAAGAGCATGATCTTCGGTTCCATCGCCAGCGCGCGGGCGATCGCCACCCGCTGCTGCTGGCCGCCAGAGAGGCGGGACGGGTACTCGTTCTCCTTCTCCGCCAGCCCCACCTTGGCCAGCAGCGCCCGCCCGCGTTCCCGGGCCTGCTCCTTGCCGAGCTGACGCACCATCATCGGGGCGAGCATGATGTTCTCGATCACCGACTTGTGCGGGAACAGGTTGAACTGCTGGAAGACCATGCCGATCTCGGCGCGCACGTCGTCGATACGGATGTTCCGGTCGGACAGCCGGTGCCCGTCGACCACCACGTCCCCGCCGGTGATGTCCTCCAACCGGTTCAGGCAGCGCAGCAGCGTGGACTTGCCGGACCCGGACGGCCCGATCACGCACACCACCTCACCATCGGACACGGACAGGTCGATGCCGGTGAGCACCTCGTTCTCGCCGAACGACTTGTGCAGGTCGCTGACCTCGATGATCATGCCCGGAGCTCCAGACGCTTCTCGGTGCTGCGCAGCACGAAGGACAGGGTCAAGGTGATGGCCAGGTAGAACACCGCCACCGTCGTGTAGATCTCCACCGAGTTGAAGTGGTTGGAGGCGATGGTCCGGCTTCGGAAGACCAGCTCGGGCACGAGGATCACCGACAGCAGCGAGGTGTCCTTGATGCTGATGATGAACTGGTTGCCCAGCGGCGGGATCATCCGTTTGAACGCCTGCGGCCAGATCACCTTGAGCATGGTGATGTGGTGACTCATGCCCAGGGACCGGCCCGCCTCCATCTGCCCCTTGTCGATCGACTGCACCGCACCGCGGACGATCTCGGCGATGTAGGCGCCGGAGTTGATCCCGATCACGATGATGCCTGCCAGCACCGAGGGCAGCGTGTACTTGATGATCAACGGCAGGGCGTAGAACAGCCAGATCGCCTGCACCAGCAGCGGCGTGCCGCGGACCACCTCGATGTACACGCTCGCGATCGCGTACACCACCTTGAACCGGCTCAGCCGGGCCAGGCCGATGATCGCGCCGAGCACGAAGCCGATCAGCAAGCCGACCACTGAGACCAGCAGCGTGTACAGCAGTGCCACGCCCAGCTCGGGCAGGAAGTCCACCACACCGGCCCAGTTGAAGTCCCACAGGGATCTCATCGCCCGTGCACCTTCCACTCCGGGGCAGGGGTGCGCCCGCCCAGGTCATCGTTCATCGGATGGGCGTCAGCTGACCTGCAGCTCGGCCAGCTCCTCCAGCCACTCCGGCTCGCTACCGAACCACTCGCTGTAGATCTCGGCGTAGGTGCCGTCGTCGATCATCTCCGCGAGCGCAGTGTTCATCGCGTCCACCAGCTCCTCGTTGCCCTGGGAGACGGCGATACCGTAGTTCTGCGCCTCGAGCAGCTCACCGACGGTCTTCAGGGTGTCCTCGCCAGCGGTGAGGATGTAGTACTCCACGTTCGGCGCGTCGTAGAGCACGGCGTCCGAACCGCCGCCCTCCACGGACAGGTAAGCCTGGTCGAGCTGCTCGTAGGTGTTCGCGGTGGCGCCCTCGATGTTCTCATCGATGTAGTCAGCGCTGGTGGACCCGAGCCTCGTGGCGATGGTCAGCCCCTCGAGGTCGTCCACACTTTCGATGGTGGTGTTGTCCGCCGGCACGCCGATGCGCAGACCGGACTTGTAGTACGGGCTGGTGAAGTCCACCGCCTCGCCGCGCTCGTCGGTGATGGTGATGCCGGCGATCGCGATGTCGAAGGTGCCGGTCTGCAGACCGGGGATGATGCCGTCGAAGTTGGTGGTCTCCAGCTCGATGTCGAAACCGACGCGGTCGGCGATCTCGTTGATGATGTCGATGTCGAAACCGACGTACTCGCCGTCCTCCTCGAACTCGAACGGCACGAAGGAGGTGTCCGAAGCCACGGTGTAGCTGTCTTCGAGGCCTTCGCCCTCGCCGCCCTCGTCGCCGCCGCAGCCGGCCAGGCCCGCGGTGATCATGACGGTCGCAGCCACCGCTGCCGTGGTCGAGAATTGCTTGTTGTATTTCACGAAGGGCCTTTCCTTCAGCACCGGTTTCGTCGAGTCGTCAGTCAGATCGCGTGGTTTCCACGTCCATCGCCCGAAACTATAGAGGGGGTGGGGTGGTGTCAAACGCTAGGAAGGGGCCCGGATCGCGATATTCTGCCCCGGCGCACTGGCGCGTACCAGTGGCCGGCCAGTGTCGCACCGCGGTGATGCGGTCGCCGCGGCCGGTGGGACCGAACCGCGGCACCGGCCATCCGCACCACCAGGAATCGTTGCCATACCGTTATCCCCGCCGCCATTCTTGGTACCGGAAATCTGATCACACGGTGACATTTTCTGCAGCTGAGAATGCGGAATTGTGAACAGTTGCTCAGGCTGTTCTCCGGCAGCAGTTTCACGCTGATTCGCAGCCGGGCCCGCCGCATTCCGGGCATGATCTGCTGTCATGGAGACACACGTGCGGATATCCCGCATCCTGGCTGTGGCAACCCTGGTATGGGTGCTGGTGGACGTGGTGCGGGTCTGGGCGCCGTCCCTGATCACCCTCGTCGGGCAGGCTGCCTCGACCCCCGCGGAGCTGATGGGCGCCTATGCGCTCGGCTGCGTGGTCGTGGCCGTGCTCCCGCTGCTGCTGGTGCGCCGGGGTGTGCTCTCCGTGCCGACGGCGGTGCTCGCCCTGGTCGTGCTCGCTGCGGTGTGTCGTGCGGTGCTGCAGGCGACCGACGGCGGTCTGCCGCAGGTGGCGGCATCGTCTCTCGGGGTGGCCGCCGCGGTCGCGGCGCTCTGTCTGGTGGCGGCGGTGCTGGCCGAGGCGGTGGTGCCCGGGCTGCTGGGGGGCATCACCGTGGCGGCGGTCAGCCACGCGTTCCTGGGCACCTACGGCGCCATCTGGCGCGAGGACGTCTGGGGGATCGTGTGGTTGGTGGCCCAGCTCGCCGCGCTCGCCGTCGGGCTGCGCAGCAGCCTGCTGGCGGCCCGCGAACGCAGGGCGCCGCGGGCAGTGCTTCCCAACGCGCTGGGAGTGGCGGTCCTGCCAGCGTTGCTGCTGGCCGGGGTGACGGTCGGGAACCCGGCGCGGGCCCTGGTGGCCGGTGAGCTGCTCGGCCCGCCGCTGCTGGGGCTGGCCGGGGTGGGTGCGGTGCTGTGCGCGCTGCTGGT
>Ga0209487_1003260_pt1 | contig 12785 bp, 11 predicted proteins | sample Poulit2012_FD_187524 | JGI IMG/M metagenome (GOLD analysis project Ga0209487, IMG submission 187524) | Agricultural soil microbial communities from Georgia to study Nitrogen management - Poultry litter 2012 (SPAdes) (version 2) | ecosystem: Environmental > Terrestrial > Soil > Agricultural land... | reverse complement strand
CAAAAACATTGCACGCGGCCGACCAAACCCTCGTCGCATGCTCCTTTGGGGTCGGGTCACCATGATCATAGCCACCATGATGGGGGTGGTCTTTGCCAGCTTGCGCCTAGATATCCTGGTCATGCTGGTCTTTGTCGGAGCCTTGTGGGGCGCCATTGTTTTCCCTGTCATTTCCAGCTTTTACTGGGAGCGGGTCACTAACCGTGCCTTTACCACCGCCGTTATTTGTGCCGTAGCGCTCTTTACCTTGGTGCGCTTTGAGCTTATCCCCATGACTGGCGCCATTGCTGTCTTTTTTGAAATTATTGCTGCCATTGGGGGTGCGGTAGTCATCGGTCTCATGACCTTTGCGTTCTTCCCGCGCAATGTGGCCATTGCTGTAGCCGTGTTGGTATTTGCGTTACTAGCGCCTTATTTTGTGGGCTTTTTGCGCAACTACACCGTTCTGTTGGGCTCGCTGACCTCTTATGGGGTAAGCACCACCGTATGCATCGTTATGAGCCTGTTTAGCGCACAGCGGTTTGATTTCAAAGTATTGGCCAAGCGGGTTACCGCCTTTCAGGAAGACCAGCAAAAGGGTGCCGTTGCTACCCCCTGAACTGCCAACAAAAACAATTTGGTAAATTATTAATCACAATAGGCACGTCGCCCATCTGGCTGCGACGTGCCCCATGAGAAAGGAATTAAGATGAGTGTCAATGCAATTGTGGCCTACATTTTGGTCTGGCCGGCCATCTCAGCAGGTATATTGGTGTTGCTGCTCGCCTCTTTGGCCAATGATATCCGTACCGCACGCAAAGAAGGCAAAGAGCTGCTCTAAGCCATACCGAGCTGGATAAAAGCACTTCAACCCACCTAACTTGGCGGGCAATAAAAAAGCAAGCCAAATTTGGCTTGCTTTTTTTGTTGTTGCGCCCAAGGCTGCAATTCAGTTTTAAAGCGCACAGGTGCGCGATACCAAGGGCATGGCCATTACTTGTTGGTCGGCACCAAGCGCGGGGTGATCATGTTTTCAGGGCGCAAAATTTCCAGCAATACCTTTTCATCAAGCAGCTGTTCTTCGCGCACCAGCTCTAATACTGAGCGCCCGGTTGCCAAGGCTTTTTTGGCAATACGGGTGGAATTCTGATAGCCGATATAAGGATTTAAGGCTGTCACCAGGCCGATGGAGTTTTGCACCAGCTCTTTGCAATGCTCTTCATTGGCCGTCACCCCTTCGATACAAAGCTCGCACAACATATCGATGGCGCGCTGCAACAAACGCGTCGAATCGAAAAGCTTGTAGGCGATAAGTGGCTCCATCACATTAAGCTGCAGCTGGCCTGCCTCAGCCGCCAGGGTCACAGCCAAATCATTGCCAATGACCTCAAAGGACACCTGATTGACAGCTTCGGGGATAACCGGATTAACCTTGCCGGGCATAATCGAGCTGCCGGGTTGGCGTGGCGGGAGGTTAAGCTCGTTGATGCCAGTACGCGGACCGCTGGATAACAAACGCAGGTCATTGCAGACCTTGGAAAGTTTAGCTGCCGTGCGTTTGAGCATGCCAGAAAAAAGGACAAAGTCACCCATATCAGAGGTGGCCTCAATGAGATCTTCGGCAGCGCGCACCGGATGCCCACTGAGCTCGGCCAAACGCTTAACCGCAATAGCCTGATAACCCGGGTCGGCATTAATGCCTGTACCAATGGCAGTGCCCCCTAAATTAACATCTAATAGTAATTCAGGTGCCCAGTGCTCGAAGCGGTTAAGGTCTTCGGTGAGCGTGGTGGCAAATGCATTGAATTCTTGCCCTAAGGTCATGGGCACCGCATCCTGAAGTTGTGTACGGCCCATTTTCAGGACATGTTCAAAGGCTTTGCTTTTTTGCTCTAAGGCATGAATGATGCGCCTAAGGCTATGCAGCAAACGTTCATGACCCAACAACAGCCCTAGCCTAATGGCCGTTGGGTAGGCGTCGTTGGTAGATTGGGCCATGTTAACGTCGTTATTAGGGTCCAGATAATGGTATTCCCCTTTTTTGCAGCCTAAGTATTCAAGACCGAGGTTGGCAATTACCTCGTTGGCATTCATGTTGGTCGACGTACCTGCGCCGCCTTGTATCATGTCGACGACAAATTGCTCGTGATGAGCCCCACCCATGATTTGTTTACAGGCATAGGTAATGGCTTCGTGTTTGCGCTGGCTAAGATAGCCAAGCTCAAAGTTGGCATCAGCAGCGGCATGTTTGACAATAGCCAAGGCACAAACGAAATTGGGGAAATGGGAAATTCTAACCCCAGACAAATCAAAGTTTTGCACCGCTCTTAGGGTTTGAACCCCATAGTACGCCTTGGCGGGCACTTCGAGCGGGCCGAGTAAATCTTCTTCGATACGGTAAGCTTCTGAATCTGGCACGATAGTATCTTCTAAAATGACGGATATTTAAAAATTATAAAGTTTTCGGAACCGTTAAGGGATTATTTTTCCCACTGGCCCCCCTGTTCTGCACATTTTTGTATCAACGCAGCCACTTTCCATACCTCGGCCCCAGGGGTTCCTTGGGCCCCATAATGTTTGAGGCAGGCTACCATGTCGGCCAAGCCCTGTTCCTGGGCATAATGCATGGGCCCACCAATAAAGCGGCCCAACCCAAAACCCAAGACGCACGCCATATCGAGATCAGAGGCACGTACGGCAGCATTTTGTTCAAGTAATTTTGCCCCCTGATTAGCCATTGCGGCCATGCAAGCCTTGATAATGTCTTGATCCTTGAGGGCAGGGTCGGCCTTGAAGGCATCAGGCCCTATGGCCTGAAGCCCAAGCCCCAATTGTTTGGCTGCTGCCAGGGGGCCTCGCTTAAAGCCAAATTGAAGCAAACTATTGTCTATTTGCAGCGCAGGCACCCCTAGTCGTACAAGCTCTTGGGCAGCTTGAACCAAGCTTTGAAACACGAGTTGCCCCAAAGTGTGCTGACTGTCGAAGCCTACCACAGGTTTTTTACCTGCCTTGCGTGCCAGACCCAACACAGTCGCCAGGGCCTCTGGGTGGCTGTGCTCTACGCGGCGTATCTCCCATAAGGGGCCATCAAATAACTCTGGCCCCGGGACCAGACCGAGTACCGCATCCTCGGTTGCAATCTTAGCACTTAGTGTATCAAGCGGGATGGCTGCGCTGGTTAGATAAAGGGTGGCGCCGGCTTGCCCCTGAGCGCGCGCCGCGCGCATGGCCTCGAAGGCCTGCAGACGCTCGTTGTTCGTGCCCGTCGAGGCCTCAACCAATAACGAACAACTTGAAAAAACGGAAAGATCGGCGCTGCGGTTAGGCACCCAATGCACTGTTAGGCCAGCAGCTGCGAAGTCTTGTGCCAACCGGCCAGCAGCAGGCCCGGTGCCCAGCAACCCAACCTGCGTGATGGGCCAAACCGCGGTATCGCGCTCTACCCCCGGGGTGCGTGCAGCAGCGCGCTCGGCACCGAAAACATAACGCAGGGCGACAGACTGTGCGGACTCCAGCAGTTCAAGGAAATAGGCCCGCTCGGCCTTGAGCCCCTCATCAAAGCCCTGCTCTACCCCTTTTTGGACAGCACGCACACATTGTGCTTGGGCAGGCAAATGGGGGAATTCTTGTTTTACCTGTTGCAACCGCTGCTGTAGCAAGGGCAATGTTTGCTCGGGCGCCAGTACCACCTCGCTAAGGCGTTGAATTTTGGGCTGCTCTTCTATGACTTTATGGGCAAAATCAATAGCTGCAGGTAGCAAGTCGTCAGATACTACTTCGGCAAATAGGGAAGTATCGGCCAAGGTCTGGGCCTGTACCATTTGACCGCTAAGCAAAAAGTCTAGGGCGCGTTCAACCCCAATAGCACGCGGCAAGCGCTGGGTGCCGCCCGCCCCGGGAATAATGCCCAAGTTAACTTCGGGTAGCCCTACGCGCGCTGTCGCGCGAGCCACACGAAAATGGGCGCCTAGCGCCAACTCAAAACCACCGCCCAAGCACACGCCATCGACTGCTGCAATCACAGGCTTGGGGCTTTCTTCTACGGCCGCAATGACAGAACGCAAAATAGGCTCTTGAAAGGCCAAAGGGGTGCCAAACTCGCGTACATCAGCCCCGCCTGAAAAAGCACGCTCTGAACCCGTCAAGATAATTGCTTGTACATTAGCATCGGCATTCGCCTGCTGCAGATAATGCACAATTGCCTGGCGCAAGGCAAAGCTTAACCCGTTGACCGGCGGGTTATTAAAAACAATCACAGCAACCTTGCCATGCAATTGATAGTCTGCGGCGTCCATTACAACTCCTTGAATAACAATTTGTCAGATGCAGAACATTATACCTGTCTCTGCAGACGGGTTTAAGGCTTGTCCGCCAAGCCAACCAGCGCGCCCCCCCCTGTCAGCTGCCGCGCTCAGCGTCGCTCTATGCGCATGGCAAGATGCAGCGCCAAATGCAGTGCTAAATGCAGTGATGGATACAGCGATGGATGTAGTGATGGATTCAATGCTAGACGCAATACGAAGCGCACTGCTGAGGCAATGCTGGAGGCAATACTGTTCGCAAGCCTAAAGGCATTGGAAATAAGACAGTCTGTGTTGCTATTAATATATATTAATATATAATATAGAAACGTTAATTAAAGCCTCCACAGGCCAGGCATCCGATAAGAAGTCTTTAGCCTTGGCCTGAGTGCTTTGTGGGCACTGCCTTGTGCCATGGCTTATCTTGTCAGAGGACAAAAAATGTTGAGATTTGATGTTCCACCCGTGTGGTCCAATGTAACGCGTCTCGAAGCCTTCATTAGCTTTGTGATTGCAGTATTGGCTTATTTATTTAGTCCGTGGTTAATGATTATCCTGGCGATCCAGGGGTTGATTCGCGGTTTCTGGGGGCACTACCGCTGTCCACTTCATCGCGGATGGGCTTATCTTTTCGAGCAACGGGGATGGGGCGGCCAAAAAGAAAATGCCGGGGCCAAGATGTTTGCTAACAAAATCCTTTTTATTGCCTCAACCGTTGCACTCATCGCTTATGCTTTGGGTAGCCCCTTGTGGAAAGTACCAGTCAGCGCCCTTATCATCTTTACCACCTTGGAATGGGCTTTTTCTTTCTGTGCAGCCTGCTGGGCCTACGGGCTGTGGTACCGTTTCTTTCCCCCCAAAAGTGTGTAATAACTACACCGGTGGGTGGTCTTTAAAGCCGGGCTTGGCAAAACAAAAAATAGTGCTATAATTCTTTTTTCTATGGCTCATTAGCTCAGTTGGTTAGAGCGACGGAATCATAATCCGCAGGTCCGGGGTTCGAGTCCCTGATGAGCCACCACAGATTTCAGCCCCTTGTTTTCAAAGAGCAAGGGGCTTTTTAGTGCCTATCTTGGTGTGGATTTAACGCTGGTAGTCCGAAACCCCCTGACGCCAATAAGCAGAAATATACATATGCGTTGCAGGAATGTCTTTGGACTTCAAAATTTCCCGTATTTTTGCGGCTTGATGGTACTCGCAAGCGCCCCAACAAAACCCAGCGCCGCTAGGCAAGTGCAAATCTGAAGGTATTCGAAAGCCTGCATCTGCTATTACATCTTTTTAGACGTGAGGTGCGACAAAAGATTGAGCACTCAGAAAGCAAGCTAACTTTTGGTGAGTTTAGGGTACTTTCTTTTATCGGACGCTACCCTGATTGCACCCCATCTACGCTGGTGGAATTTAGCCGCACCGATAAGGCCCAAATAGCAAGGACCATTAGCGAATTACAAAATTTAGGTCTGATCGAAAGGCGCCAATGTGAAACAGATCGTCGTAAACACCGCCTCAATCTAAGTCAAAAGGGGCATAAAATGTATCAAGAACTGGGGGGTTATCGCAAAGAGATAGCAACACGGCTGCTGCAGCATTGTAATGAGCAAGAGCTTGAAGACTTACTAGAATTGCTGCATACAGCCTGTGCTAGCGCCCAAGAATCTATTCCTTGATTCCAGCCTGAATCTCTTTGGCTAACGCTTGGTAGCGATGCAGGTCTGTACGAACAATGCGCTCAAATTCTGCTGTAGTTTCTGTTGCAAGCTCATAGCCCAAAGCCTTCAAATCAGCTTGTATTTCTGGTTTGGTTAATACACGCTGCAATTGCTTACGTAAATAAGCGAGCACCGCCTCTGGGGTGTGGGCTGGGGCAAAAATTGCATGCCACTGTGAAACATCAAAATTTTTTCCAATTTGTTCGGCAACAGTGGGTAATTTCTCGAGTACGTTACTGCGCTCAGCGGAAGTTACGGCCAAAGCAAGCACGTCCCCCCGCTCTATATAAGGGGCGGCACTAGAAAGCGTTACAAAAGCCGTGCTTATATGACCGGCCAAAACGTCATTTAAGGCAGGCCCGCAACCGTTATAAGGTACATGCTCAAGTGTTACATCGACCTCTGAGCTTAACATTTCAGCTGCCAAATGCTGAGGAGTGCCTGGCCCGCATGAGCCATATTGCAATGCTGGCTGTCCAGATTGCGAAGAAATTGCCTCGGCAAAATCCTGCGGCCCCGATGCAGGGTGAGCAACCCACACCGAAGGTACCCAGGAAATATTAGCGACAGGAATTAAATCATGCTCGGGTTCAAAACCCAAATCAGTATAGAAACCTGGGTTAATTGCATAACTGCTATTAACCATTAAAAGAGTATGGCCATCTGCACGAGCCTGAGCTACCTGTCGAGCGCCAATATTGCCGCTTGCCCCGGGTCTATTTTCCACCACCATAGGCTCAGGCAAATAATCTGCTAACTGCTCTGCAAGTTTTCGTGCCAGTAAATCTGTGCCACCACCTGGTGGAAAAGTGACTTTCAAAATAATAGGTCGTTGGGGATAGGGGGTCGCCATCGAGGACGACATTCCCATCAATGAAAAAACCACCCCCAACATCAGGGCTCTTAGAAAAAACCACAAGGTATGTTTAGAGCTCTTTTGTGAACGCTTACCAAAGGGCGTAAAGAACATGGCACCCCTCTTACAGCACATCTAGACCCAAATCCAGGTTGCGTACACTATGAGTAAGCCAACCCACAGAAATATAATCGACACCCGTTGCTGCAATATCATGAACCCGATCGGGCGTTATTCCCCCACTTGCTTCTGTTACTGCTCGGCCAGCGCATTTTTTCACCGCCGCTGAAAGGGTTTCAAGATCCATGTTGTCTAACAAAATGATCTGCGCTCCATGCGACAAAGCCTCATCAAGCTGCTCTAACGTATCAACCTCTATTTCTATGGCCACCATGTGCCCCACCGCAGCACGCGCTTTTTCCAACGCAGCTTTAATGCCCCCTGCCAGGGCGACATGGTTATCCTTGATTAATACTGCATCATCAAGCGCAAGGCGGTGGTTATAGCCGCCCCCTACCCGTACAGCATATTTTTGCAGCGCTCGCAGGCCGGGCAGCGTCTTGCGGGTACACGTAATTTTGCTCGGATAAGGCTGGGCCCGCGCGCACAAATCAGCGGTTGCCGTTGCCACCCCACTTAGATGGCCCAAAAAGTTCAAGGCAGTACGCTCAGCCGCCAAAATGGAACGAGTCCGTCCCCGAATTGTGGCCACCAACTGGCCCGCCTGTAATGGTTGGCCATCTGCAATATCAAAATGCACATAAAGCTCGGGGTCCAATTGCTGAAAGACGGTTTCGGCCACGGCTTGCCCGGCCAATACCCCTGCCTCTCGGGCCACTATCACCAATTCGCTGAGATGATCTGCAGGAATGAGGGCCTGTGTCGTGATATCGCCGGCACGGGCAATATCCTCATCGAGTGCGCGCTGCACAATGGCGGTGAGTTGATGAGGATAAAGATCTGGCGCCAAACCTGCCGTATCCACTTGGGAAGGTGTCAAATTTGTCAAATTTGCTGTGCTGACCATAATGGGCTCCATTTATACTCTATTCGAGTATTAACAATGCCAAAAAATTTATAAAAACTGCTAAAGGGCGCTATATCACGGCCCTATTCCTGCCTGATATTGGCTCATCACCATGTCCAAGCAAGTGGTGGCAGGAATTATACATCTTTTGAGCATAAATGCGAAACAAAGGCTGCCCAGCCCTTTATAGAACCTGCAGCTCATTGAAAAACCGACAATCCGGTAAAAACCACTTGGCTATCTAACGAGGCTGACGCGCCAGCGGTAACTTGGAGCCGGCGATGGCGCGCTCAACAATGACATCGCCCCTAAATCGAAATAGCTTGGGCGGCCGACCAGCAGAAACGGTGGCGATGCCGCCAGTTTCCTCAACCAGATTTTGTTGCTCGACCAGACGGCGAAAATTTTGTTTGTGCAATACCCGTCCAGCCAATGCCTCAACCACTGTTTGTAGCTGCAACAGGGTAAAGTTAGGCGGCATCAGCTCGAAAACAACCGGCCGATATTTGATTTTGGCCCGCAGGCGTGCAATTCCGGTGGCTAAAATTCGCCGGTGATCAAAACGCATGGGGCGCCCCAAAGGATGGTGGGCATGACTCTCAAGCCAGTCTTCTTCATCAAGATTATGGAAATGTTCTTTTTCATACAGGATGCGATCGCGCTCGGCCTCGGGCACCAGGTCTGCCTCGTATAGCAGCTCGAAACGCTGTAAAACCAGGTCTTCGTTCCAGCTGAAACCGCCCTGACCATAGGCAAATTGCACGCGCTGCTCGCGTTGGGCTCGTAGCTGAGGGCAGCCGGTCTGCGCCAACCAAGCGGCCAAACGGGGCTCTATGTATTCTGTAAGCAATGCAGGTTTGCCGTTGCGCCAGTCTTCCCATGGGAAATAGCCATACCACTGATGCCAACCCACCTCGCTGCGTAAGGCTTGCTTGCTATCCAGAGTCAGCGCCAAATAGCTTACCGACAATACCCGGCCGCCCGTTAAATAGGCCCGGCCTTTGTCAGCAAAAGTGTAAAGCTGCTCGACATAACCCAGCGAATAGCCGGTGAGCTCCTCGACCCAAATACGCAAGCCATTTTGAAGCGAGCGATGATGTGTCTGCAGGGCCCCCGCCGGCAATGCGCGCGCGCAGTGTGTGGTTAACACACAGGGTTCGTCGTCTATCACCGTTACCAGCACCGCCACCAGTTCGGCGCTGAGCGACCATGAAGTAGCACTTGAGCTATTATGCAAATTAACCTCTGCCTGTTGATGCGCAAAACCCGATTATAACGTTTTCTACTTTGGACAAATTGGCTCGTATCAACCCTAGTTTCAACAGCAGGTTTTATTGTTTCCTGTCAGCAAGCCTGGGGCCAGCCCGATTAGGCGGCTTGCAAATACCGCAGACAAACTGCCACCGAGCCAGGTAAGTCGGGGCAAGGAAGGACCCGTGACAGGCTCTGCAAATGGCCAGGTCAAATAGCCTAAGTTCTACATAGCGCAGCAATAACCAGGCGCGCGAAAAGCTCAGCACGGGGCGCTCCTGCTTACCCTCTGGACGGCCTGCCGTAGCATATTCAAGATAGAGCTGATAACCATTCACCAGGGCCTGTCGGCGCTCGACCTTGCAACAAATGTTTAAAAACAAATAAGCGGTATAAAACACTGTGGCATGGATATTGGGTAACCAACCCAGGTACCACTCACTGGAAAAAGGCAGCATGCCTCCGGGTGGTTTTTTATTCATGAGCTCTCGGTATAGCCGGCTCAAACGCTGCTTATCTAGTGCCGTTTCCTTGACAATGATACCGAGCGGAGCCCCCAGCCTGATCATTTGACTGGCAAGCTCTATTTCTTGGCGCATCTTTTGCAAACCCAACCCTCTGCCACGTTGAGGTTTGGTTTTGCTCATGCTTTGCCACAACCCTCATGTTCTGCCGAAGCCATAGCCATACTTTGTTGCGTGGCCAAAATCGTCAAGTGCGCCTGCTGCAATACGCTGCCAAACTTATCCCGCTTAAGCACCTGTTGCAGCTGCTGCTCGGTCAAGGAGAAATGGGTAATCAGGCGCTTGGTATTAGCCAGCTTAAGTGTTTCCGCTGAACTTAGCTTAAGTAAGGCCTGTGCTGTGGTTTTGGCTATGCCCAAACGGTACTGGCCAAGCACAAAATCGGTTTGCAAAAGCCGTTGTGCCAATAACAAATAGGCAAGATTCACCTCAGCAATGCTCTTTAATGCAAAAGCATCTACATCCAGCATTCATGTCTCCTCTTATTTTATTATTGCATTCGATCCATTCGAGCCAAGATTTTTTCTGGCAAATGCCCGGCTTTAGCTACATTTGCTGCGCCATGGCCAACCAGAAATCAAAGTTCAAAGGCATTTTGATATTTTTAAAAAGGAATGAAAAAACATGTTGCACGCGCCTCAGTGCAATGCAACTTTCCCACCTTGGTGATACCTAACGTAATAAATAAACAAATAGACACGACACTAGGCTTTATTTAACAAATTTTCCGGCAACCTGCAAGAACTATTTGGTCACACTCCTAACAAAAGCATAAATTCTGATAATTTCTCCAGCATGAGGCTACATCTTTCAGCTGGTCGCAAAAGATGACAACCCGGTGTTGCACTTAGACATAATGGGCTTTGCCCGTGACCTTAAAGCAGATTGGCCCCGCTATATTGTTTTGTTTTAAGCAAAAATTCTTCTTCTTGGGGGGCGCTGATCCCCTCTTCTTTCAGGATGGCGGCAACCCTGTCTGCTGCCTGAGCGGCCTGTTGGGCATCAAGGAACAACCAGCGACTGCGCCGAGCCAGTACGTCTTCGACTGTGCGCGCATACTCAAAGCGGGCTGCAAAGCGCACCATGGCCTCACTCAGACCCGGCAAAATTTCCTTGTCGTGGCCCAACAAGCCCTGTACCCACTGCGCTTCAGTGCCATACTGCGCCAAGCTAGATGGCTGCGACATCAGGCGCTCGGGCAAATCCACACTGGCCCCTATCAGGGGGGTTCGCGCGGTCTTTGAAGGAAGCAAATTAGCTGGCAACAGCTGATGCTGTACGCAAGCCTTCAAGACCTCTTCTGCCATGACGCGATACGTTGTCCACTTGCCACCAGTTACAGTCAACAACCCCTCTTTATCCACATGAATAAGATGCTCTCTGCTCATGGATTTTGTAGCAACGCCCTGTTGGGGGGGGCGCACCAAAGGACGCAGCCCCACCCAAACACTGCGAATGTCTTCATGGGTTGGGGACTGCGCCAAATAACGCTTTGATTCCGCCAGGATCAAATCAATTTCATGACAGTAGGCGGTGGGCTCTAGCGGGCTATCCGTACGCACGGTATCGGTAGTGCCTAAAATCACCTTGCCCAACCAGGGCACGGCAAATAACACACGACCATCTTGTGTCTTAGGTATCAGCAGTGCTTGCTGCCCGCCCAGAAAATGCGAGTCAACAACCAAATGCACCCCCTGACTCGGGGTCACCAAGGCTTGAAATTGTTCTTTTTGTGCCTGTTGACTAGGCAAGCTGCGGCGCAAGTTATCTACCCAAACCCCCGTTGCATTCACCACGCAATGGGCTCGCAATTGATAGCTTTGTTGTGTTTCAGCATCGGTACATTGCACCCCGACCACCCGCTCATTTTCTACCAGCAGGCTGTTTACCGGGCAGTAATTAATCAATAATGCCGAATGCGCAGCAGCGGTACGTGCCAAGCTGATCGCATAGCGGGCATCGTTAAACTGGGCATCCCAATACATGACGCCCCCTTTCAGGCGTTGTTGATTCAAATTGGGAATAGCCATTTGGGTTTGGCCAGCACCTAACAAACGAGTGCGCCCAAGACTTTTGCTGCCCGTCAGCACATCATAGGCTTTCAGGCCGGCACCGTAAAAAGGAATTTCCCAGCATTTATAGGCTGGCATCACAAAGGGCAGCGCATGGGCCAGGTGTGGGGCAAGATTCAACAAGGTGGCGCGTTCATGCAGCGCCTCGCGCACAAGACTAATGTTGCCTTGGGCCAAATAACGAACCCCGCCATGAAAAAGCTTGGTCGCACGCGAAGAGGTGCCTTGGGCAAAGTCCTGGGCCTCGAGCAATACAACCGTCAGCCCTCGTAAAGCAGCGTCCAGGGCAATACCTAGCCCTGTTGCCCCCCCACCAATCACGATAATATCGACCTGTTCGTAGCGTTCCAGCGCCAAAAACAATTGCTTGCGCTCAGTGGGATGCGGAATATACCGGGGCATATAACAACCTATAAATAATGAAGATAATCAGTTGCGCCTTCACCAAAAAGCGCCGCATCCGAATTATATAGTTAGCAGCCGGCCTAGGGAAACCTAAAGTCAACGCAAGATAAGAAATGGTTTACACTGTGCATGTTTGTCTTGTCCCTGTTGTTTATCCCGCCCCTGGCTACTTTTGGGTGAACTATGGATTACCTACTTGCCATTGATCAAGGCACTACCAGCTCTAGAACCATTTTATTCGACGCCCAAGGCCAAATCGTAGACTTGGCCCAGCAAGAATTTCCGCAATACTACCCCCAATCAGGCTGGGTAGAGCACGACGCCATTGAAATCTGGGCTAGTCAAAAGCGCACCATAGAGGAAGTCCTTGGCCGACACCAAGGAAAAATAGCGCATATTGCCGCCATAGGCATCACCAACCAGCGTGAAACAACCGTATTATGGGATAAAAACACGGGGCAACCCGTACACCCAGCCATTGTTTGGCAGGATAGGCGCTCCGAGCCTCTGTGTGCGGCTTTGCGGGCGGCGGGCCTTGAAGACCCTGTTTGGGAAAAAACCGGGTTGCGACTTGACCCCTATTTCTCGGCAACCAAATTGCAGTGGATTTTCCAGCAGCACCCCCATTTACACCAACAAGCCCGCCAAGGCCAACTCGCTT
>Ga0209487_1003259_pt1 | contig 12786 bp, 12 predicted proteins | sample Poulit2012_FD_187524 | JGI IMG/M metagenome (GOLD analysis project Ga0209487, IMG submission 187524) | Agricultural soil microbial communities from Georgia to study Nitrogen management - Poultry litter 2012 (SPAdes) (version 2) | ecosystem: Environmental > Terrestrial > Soil > Agricultural land... | reverse complement strand
GATTCTTGTTATTTAGTTGAACTATATATGCTAGTATGGTATATTTACTGAGGCGCTTAAGGGTAGTCCTTATGCTCTATAAACGATGTTCCGCTATCAGACAGTAAGATAAGAGCATTGGTTTGGGAGGAGTGAAGTGAAATGCAGAAAATAATCGAATCAGTTACAAAAGATCAACTTCGTACAGATCACCCTGAATTCCGTGCAGGTGATACGGTAGAAGTTCATGCTAGAGTTGTTGAAGGTGAGCGTGAACGTATTCAGGTATTTGAAGGTGTTGTTATTAAAAGGCAAAACGGTGGAATTAGTGAAACATTTACAGTAAGAAAGCTATCTTACAACGTAGGTGTTGAGCGTACATTCCCATTGCATTCACCTCGGGTTGCAAAAATTGTAGTAACTAGACGCGGTATTGTTCGTCGTGCTAAACTATATTATCTACGCAATCTACGTGGTAGAAAAGCACGTATTCAAGAACGTCGCTAACGATCTGATCCTAACGATGTTAATTAGAAAGGAGCTTGGCATTGAATGCAAGCTTCTTTTTTATTGCTACTTTTATAATAATTGGTAATTAAAGCGATTAATAGTTGTCCAGTGGTATGAGAGTAGTTTAGAATAAGAATATATTTACCTTTTACTCGTATCGGAGGAAGATTGATGAAGAAACGACAAAGTGAGTTGTTTGATTGGATTAAAGTGATCCTCGTTGCATTTACAGTAGCTTTTTTAGTACGTACGTTCATATTTTCTCCGATTGTTGTAGATGGTCCTTCCATGTTACCAACATTAGAGGATCGGGATAAGATGATCGTCAACAAGTTCACGTATTGGTTTAATGAACCCGACCGTTTTGATATTGTTGTTTTTCATGCAACGATGAAAAATGATTTTATTAAACGGGTAATTGGATTACCTGGCGAGCATGTCGCGGTTGAAGACCAGCAATTATATATTGACGGTGAAAAAATAGCAGAACCCTATTTAAATGGCGATGATTTAGATGATGATGTTTCTTCGTTTTTAACGAGTGATTTTACGTTAGAAGACCTATCAGGAAGTCACAAAAAAATACCTGAAGGGCATGTGCTTGTGCTCGGAGATAATCGGAGTAATTCGACGGATAGTCGGTCATTAGGTGTGATTCCAATTGATCAAATTGTAGGTAAAGCAAGTATCATTTTCTTTCCTTTTGATCGCATGGAAATGATAAAAGAATAGGATGAAAAACATGAATATACAATGGTTTCCAGGACATATGGCAAAAGCAAGACGGGAAATAGAGGAAAAGTTAAAGCTCGTAGATCTTGTGTTGGAATTAGTGGATGCTAGAGCACCATTGTCTTCGCAAAATCCAATGTTACATCAAGTAATAAAAGATAAACCTAAATTGGTTCTTTTAATGAAAAAAGATTTGGCAGATCAACAAAGAACAGAACAATGGATTAGCTATTACGCTGAGCAAGGTATTCCGGCAATCGGAGTTGACGTGAATAATCAAGCAGATATTCAACAAACGATTCAATTAGCTAAAGGACTCGGGCAAAATAATCTAGACAAATTGAGAAGCAAAGGGGTAGCGCCCCGAGCAATTCGGGCCATGATTATCGGGATTCCAAACGTAGGAAAATCTACATTAATTAATCGATTTGCAAATAAAAAGGTGGCTAAAATAGGCGATCGTCCTGGGATTACACGTCATCAACTATGGATTAAGCTGAATAAAGACTTCGAATTGCTCGACACACCAGGGATATTATGGCCTAAATTTGAGGATAAACAAGTGGGGCTTCGGTTAGCTGCAATCGGTACAATAAAGGATGACATTTTAGCCTTACAAGATATTGCAGCTTATGTGCTCACTTATATGAAAGAACAGTACCCATCACTTCTACATGCACGTTATCCGATTGATTGGGAAATTGATGATATGTGGGACATATTTGTAGCTATTGGTAAACGACACGGTGCACTTGAGAGTGGTGGGCATGTTAACTTTGATCAAGTTGCTACGATTGTGCTAAATGACCTTCGTTCAGGACGTCTTGGGCGAGTAACATTAGAGTTTTCTTAGTGTGATCAAAAGGTCTATTTGCCGTAAATCTATTTATCGAGAGTTGGACGAATGGAGGGGACCCGATTAACATGAAACAAAAATCAATCGCATCCCTAAAAGAATGGTTTGCGTCAGGTAATTTGACAGAAGAAAACCTAAGAATATTAAAGCTTGATGAACGAAAAGGTGTGCAACAATTGATTGCCTCTTATGAAAAAAAACAACGTCAAGAAGCTAAACGAGCGACCGACTTTTATGAGATGTGTTCCTACGAACGGAAAGCCTTAGCGAATGGCTATAAATATATAGCTGGGATTGATGAAGCAGGTAGAGGGCCGCTTGCTGGCCCAGTTGTGGCAGCTGCTGTTATATTACCAGCTGACTTTATATTATTAGGCTTAACGGACTCAAAGAAATTGAATGAAAAAACAAGAGATGAATTTTATGAAGTGATTGTCGAAGAGGCGATAAGTTATGGAGTAGCGGTGATTAGTAATCAGGTGATTGATCAAATAAATATATTAGAAGCAACAAAGCAGGCAATGCGAACAAGCTTAGATGAACTAAATCCTGAACCTGACCATGTTCTAATCGACTCCGTGAAACTAGAAGGTTTACGATATTCTTCTGAATCGATTATTAAAGGGGATCAAAAAAGCATCACAATCGCAGCTGCGAGTGTTTTAGCTAAAGTGTCTCGTGACAGGCTCATGAAAGAAATCCATGATCAATATCCAATGTATGATTTTAAATCGCATCAAGGATATGGAACAAAACATCATTTAGAAATGTTAGCTGAATACGGTGTAACAGAGCATCATCGTACATCTTTTTCGCCTGTTTATGACACCATCCATCGATCACGTCGGGCATAATATAATAGACTAGGAAGAAAAGTATGATATGCTTTAGTTTGTAGAGATTAAGGAATTCAATTGATAACTTGGTTTTTAATCACCAGGAATCAATAAGAAATTCTCTTATTCTTGTTTAATCTGTCTGTTTTTAATACAATAGACATGCAGGCAATTTTGATTGGAGGATAAAAAATGAACATTCATGAGTATCAAGGGAAAGCGCTTTTGAGTAACTATGGTGTAAATGTTCCGAAAGGCCATGTTGCATATACAGTTGATGAAGCAGTAGAAGCAGCTGAAAAATTAGCTAGCCCAGTTACAGTAGTTAAGGCACAAATCCATGCAGGTGGTAGAGGTAATGCTGGTGGTGTTAAAATCGCCAAAAACCTTGAAGAAGTACGTACATATGCTAATGAAATTATGGGTAAAACATTGGTTACACCACAAACAGGACCTGAAGGGAAAGAAGTTAAAAGACTTCTTATCGAAGAGGGCTGTGATATTAATAAGGAATATTATGTGGGAATCGTAGTCGACACTTCTACATCACGTGTGGTGATGATGGCATCTAAAGAGGGCGGTACCGAAATTGAAGAAGTAGCGGCTGCAACTCCAGAGAAGATCTTTAAAGAGGTTATTGATCCAGGTATTGGTTTATCAGGATTCCAAGCTCGTAGATTGGCGTTTAAACTTAATATTCCAGATGAATTAATCGGGAAAGTTGTAAAATTCATGGGAGGACTTTATGAAGCATTTGTTGATAATGACTGCTCAATTGCAGAAATTAATCCATTGGTAACAACAAATGATGGTAATGTCTTAGCATTAGACGCAAAATTAAATTTTGATGATAATGCTTTATATCGTCAAAAAGAAGTTGGAGAATTACGCGACTTCGACGAAGAAGATCCAAAAGAAATCGAAGCATCTGAACATGATCTAAGCTATATTTCACTTGATGGTGATATTGGTTGTATGGTTAATGGTGCTGGACTTGCGATGGCGACGATGGACATCATTAAACATTATGGTGGAGATCCGGCTAACTTCCTTGATGTTGGAGGCGGTGCTACAGCTGAGAAAGTAACAGAAGCATTTAAAATCATTCTATCCGATCCAAATGTAAAAGGTATTTTTGTAAATATCTTCGGTGGAATTATGAAGTGTGATGTTATTGCAGAAGGTGTCGTTGCGGCAACAAAGCAAGTGGGTCTTGAGATTCCACTCGTTGTTCGGTTAGAAGGTACAAATGTCGATTTAGGTAAAAAGATATTGAAAGAATCAGGCCTGAACATTACGTCTGCTGATTCAATGGGTGACGGTGCTGAAAAAATCGTTTCATTAGTAAAATAACAAAAGCGATAAACTTGAATTAAACGAGCTTAAAGATCGTGCAGAAAGGGTGGAATAGAATGAGTATGTTAGTTAATAAAGATACAAAAGTAATTGTACAAGGAATTACTGGATCAACAGCAAAGTTTCATACAAAAGAAATGCTTGCTTATGGAACTAAAATCGTAGCAGGAGTTACACCGAAAAGAGGCGGAAGTGAAGTCGAGGGTGTACCTGTTTTTAATACGGTCGAAGAAGCAGTTGAACAAACAGGTGCTACTGTCTCCGTTATCTATGTTCCGGCGCCATTTGCAGCCGATGCAATTATTGAGGCTACTGATGCAGAGCTAGATCTTGCCATCTGTATCACGGAACATATCCCTGTATTAGATATGGTTAAAGTGAATCGTTATATGGAAGGTAAAAAGACTCGTTTAATTGGACCAAACTGTCCAGGAGTCATTGCTCCAGACGAATCTAAAATTGGTATTATGCCAGGCTATATTCATAAAAAAGGGCATATTGGTGTGGTATCACGTTCTGGAACATTAACATATGAAGCTGTACATCAGTTATCTGAAAAAGGCTATGGTCAATCAAGTGCGATTGGTATAGGTGGGGACCCTGTAAATGGGACAAGCTTCATTGATGTCTTAAAAGCATATAATGAAGATCCAAACACATATGCCGTTGTCATGATCGGAGAAATTGGTGGTACTGCTGAGGAAGAAGCAGCATTATGGGTAAAAGAAAACATGACAAAACCAGTAGTCGGATTTATCGGTGGTGTTACAGCACCTCCAGGGAAACGAATGGGACATGCTGGTGCGATTATTTCTGGTGGACAAGGAACAGCAGCAGAAAAAATCCGTGTTATGAATGAATGTGGTATTAAAGTTGCAGAAACGCCAGCTGTAATGGGCGAAATGATGATCCAAGTACTTGAGGAAAATAATTTAGAAGAAAAATGCAAAACTCACTAAGATAACAACGGGGACCTAAAAGACTAATTATCTTTTAGGTTCCTTTTTAATCTTCAATCAAATCATGAATAGGATGTGAAGCGTTGGAAGCAATACGTAAACGATTGATTCATATGCATTTATGTCGTGGGATTACACGGACAACGATTCATCGTTTCTTTCAACATGATTCTACACTCGAAACTATCTATAGATTATCCTCCAGCGAATTAAGAAAAAGTTTTTCCATCTCCTTAAGAAATGCTAAATTATTTTATATGGATCTCCATAGCCTATCCACTCAAGAACAGACAACATTAAATCTAACTAGATTTGCAGTGATCACGATTATAGACCGTAACTATCCGGACATCCTCAAGCGAATAAAAGATCCACCACTTGTCCTCTATGCACAAGGAGATCGATCCTTATTGCTTGATTCGCCCGCACTTAGCGTAATTGGAACGAGAAATCCCTCATATGAAGCTATGAGAAAGATGGAATTGATCGTTCGGCCGATTATCGAAAACAATTGGGTTATTGTGAGTGGCATGGCAAAAGGAATTGATCGGTATGCACATGAGTTATCATTAGCATATAGTGGCAAAACAATAGCTGTGTTAGGTGGTGGATTCCATCATATTTATCCAAAGCAAAATATAGGGATATTCCACGAAATAACGAAACGTGGACTAGTATTATCCGAGTATCCACCTAATATGCCACCAGCCCGTTATCACTTTCCAGAAAGAAATCGTATTATTAGTGGATTAAGTTTTGGTACGCTTGTGATTGAAGCTACCGAACGGAGTGGTACCATGATTACTGTTGATCAAGCGCTAGACCAAGGAAGAGAAGTTTATGCAGTACCTGGATCCCCATTACTGCCACAAACAAAAGGCTGTCATCAAATGATTCAAGATGGTGCTAAGCTTGTGTTTGAAGCAGAAGATATACTGGAAGATTGGCATCATATTGGTGAGAATTTATTCTATTCTTAACTGGTTAACATCGATTGAGGTAAACGAGTCATGTGAAGTAAATTTGACAAAAGGCTTTGTTGTATCTAACATTAGTATCGATTTCAAATATGATAATTCGTAACCTCATTATTGTGGGAGGAAATAAAATGGCAGAAAACCTTGTGATCGTTGAGTCGCCTGCAAAAGCGAAAACGATTGAACGTTATTTAGGAAAAAAATATACAGTAAAAGCATCAATGGGACATGTGCGCGATCTACCTAAAAGTCAAATGGGTGTTGATGTTGATGATAATTATAACCCGAAATATATTACAATTCGCGGTAAAGGCGATGTTTTAAAAGAATTGCGTAAGGAAGCAAAAAAAGCTGATAAAATTTATCTTGCGGCTGACCCCGATAGAGAAGGGGAAGCCATTGCTTGGCATTTAGCACACGCATTAAAGGTTGATCCTACGTCTGATTGTCGCGTTGTTTTTAATGAAATCACGGAAGAAGCAATTGTTGAATCCTTTAAAAACCCACGGTCAATTGATATGGACCTTGTTGATGCCCAGCAAGCGAGGCGAATATTAGACCGTCTCGTTGGATACAATATTAGTCCGTTATTATGGAAGAAGATTAGAAGAGGTTTAAGTGCTGGTCGAGTTCAATCTGTTGCGATGAAGATGATTATTGATCGTGAGAATGAGATCAAGAACTTTAAGCCCGAAGAATATTGGTCAATAGAAACAGAGTTTATGAAAGAGAAAGAATTATTCGATGGATTCTTTTATGGTGTTGAAGGTAAAAAAGTAGAAATTAAGAATGAAGAAGAAGTACAAGAAATACTAGGAACGATAAAAGGGAAGGACTTTCTGATCGATAAAGTAAATAAACGCGAACGAAAACGGAATCCAACTTTGCCCTTTACAACGTCATCTATCCAACAGGATGGTGCAAGGAAACTTAATTTCCGAGCAAAGAAAACGATGATGATTGCCCAGCAATTATATGAAGGTATTGATTTAGGTAAAAAAGCGGGTGGCATAACAGGTCTGATTACGTATATGCGAACGGATTCAACACGTGTCTCAGATACTGCGATCAATCAAAGTAAAGACTATATTATCGAACATTTTGGTAAGGAGTATTTAGGGAAGAAGAAGGCTGCTAAAAAGAAAGCTGATACACAGGACGCCCATGAAGCGATTAGACCGACATCAGTTACGCATGATCCGGAATCACTGAAGTCCAAGCTAACAAATGATCAGTATCGTCTATACAAACTGATCTATGAGCGATTTCTAGCAAGTCAAATGGCCCCAGCTATAATGGACACAATGACTGTTCATATGTTAAATAACAACGTAGAGTTTAGAGCGACAGGGTCAAAAGTTAAGTTTAGTGGTTTTATGAAAGTCTATGTGGAAGGAACCGATGAAAAGAAACAGGAAAAGGATAAATATTTACCGGATTTAGAGGAAGGCATGGTTGTTCAAGCAAAAGATATTATTCCAAATCAGCATTTTACACAACCACCTCCTCGTTATACGGAGGCAAGACTTGTTGGAACGATGGAGAAGGAAGGGATTGGACGTCCTTCAACATATGCACCGACAATTGATACTATTCAACGAAGAGACTATATCAGTGTTGAAGATAAACGTTTCTTCCCGACAGAAATTGGAACAATCGTTATTGAGATGTTACAAGAGTATTTTCCAGAAATTATCGACGTTGATTTCACGGTTACAATGGAAGAGAGTTTAGATGATATTGAAGAAGGTAAGACCAAGTGGGTGAAGGTGATCGATGATTTCTATCAAGATTTCCACAAGCGATTAGAAATCGCGGAAGATGAAATCGAAGAAATGGAAATTAAAGATGAACCTGCTGGGATTGATTGCGAAAAATGCGGGCATGAAATGGTTTATAAAATGGGGAGATACGGAAAGTTTCTCGCTTGTTCCAACTTCCCGGACTGCAGAAATACAAAACCAATCTTGAAAAAAGTTGGGGTAGATTGTCCGAAGTGCAAGGACGGGAATATTGTAGAGCGAAGATCGAAGAAACGCCGTCTCTTTTATGGGTGTGACAATTACCCTGAGTGTGACTTCGTGTCCTGGGACAAACCGTTAGAGAAACCTTGTCCGGACTGTAAGTCGTTATTGGTAGAAAAAAGAACTAAAAAAGAAACAACGGTTAAATGTACAAATTGTGATCACATCGAAAAGACAGCAAACTAATAAAAAGCTGCTTACATCATGAATGTAAGCAGCTTTTTCAATGCTCATAAACCTATTGGGTCAGATGCGATAGTTCCTTGTTTGAAAATAAAGGGATATGGGAAAGATATAAAAATATAAGCTATGACTTAAAACGAAGTCTAGATGATCGATAATAAATGAGATGAGATCGATCAGCATGCTTGAAGAATAGCAATTGGTTGTTTAAAAGGAATTGATTGACTATGTCTAAAAAAGGGGCTAATATTGTTTATTGTGCGTCAAGTCTCGGTTTCTGGGTTAACTATTCTTCCTAAACTAAAAATGTGAGAGATTCAGAATTTTGTTACAATTGTGTGAAGTCCATTGCGGATCCGATTGTAGTATGTTATGATTTAAATGTTATTTGGCGAGGTGAATAGTTGGATAATTATGAGAACAATTGCAGATTGTTTATTGAGTATTTACAAATTGAAAAGAATGCATCACCTTATACAATCCAGTTTTATAAGAAGGATCTTGAGAACTTTTCAGAGTTTCTAATCCAAGAAGATATTCACGATGCTAAAGAAATTGATCAATCTGTAGTCCGTTTATATTTAACTGAACTTTATAACAAAAACCTAAGTAGAAGAACCGTGTCAAGAATCATATCTTGCTTAAGGGGCTTTTATAAATTTCTTGAGCGAGAGAATATGGTTGCTTCAAATCCATTTATGCTGATAACACTTCCTAAAGTGAGCAAACCGTTACCTGGTTTTTTATATGAAGAAGAGCTCGTTAAATTATTTGAAATTAATGATTTATCTGATCCTTTGGGGCAAAGGGATCAGGCAATCATTGAAACCTTGTATGCAACAGGTGTTAGAGTGAGTGAATGTCAAGGGCTCCTAATCGATGATATTGATTTTACGGTCGGATCTATGTTTATTAGGGGAAAGGGAGGAAAAGAACGCTATGTTCTTTTTGGACAGTTTGCAGCAGATGCGCTACATACTTATTTAAATGATGGCAGAAAAGGCCTGCTAAAAAAAGGTGATCCAAATACGGATACTGTTTTTTTGAATGCCCGTGGAACACCATTAACAACAAGAGGTATTCGGCTCATCTTAAATAAAATGGTTGAAAAAGCAGCATTAACCATTCATGTCCATCCTCATAAGTTACGCCATACATTTGCTACACATATGTTAAACGAAGGAGCAGACCTACGAACTGTTCAAGAATTACTAGGTCATGATAATTTATCATCGACACAAATATATACGCATGTCACAAAAGATCGTTTACGAAACGTGTATATGAATAGTCATCCAAGAGCGAGAATTGATGACGAATAACATTAGATTGGCGAGGTGATCATCATTTCAAATGAAATGCATGCAACAACGATATTTGCAATTAGACATAACGGACAATGTGCGATGAGTGGTGATGGGCAGGTCACAATGGGAAATGCCGTCATTATGAAGCATAAAGCAAAAAAAGTCCGTACATTATATCATGGTAAGGTAATTGCTGGATTCGCTGGATCTGTTGCTGATGCTTTTACGTTGTTTGAGAAATTTGAAAGCAAGCTAGAAGCATTCGATGGGAACTTGATGAGGGCGTCTGTTGAGGTTGCGAAGGAATGGAGAAGTGATAAAGTTCTTCGCAAGTTAGAAGCGATGCTCATCGTCATGAATAAGGAGAATATGTTAATTGTATCGGGTACAGGGGAAGTAATTGAACCTGATGATGGCATATTAGCAATTGGTTCGGGTGGTAATTATGCGTTAAGTGCTGGGCGAGCGCTTGCGAGGCATTCGCCACATTTATCGGCTGAAGAAATGGCTCGTGCAGCATTGGAGATTGCTGGAGAAATATGTATCTATACAAATGATCAGATTACATTGGAAGTACTTGAATAGTAAGGAGGTTTCATAGAAGAATGGCAAATAATCTTACTCCAAGACAAATTGTTGATCAATTAGATCGATATATCATTGGTCAAGAGAGTGCAAAGAAATCAGTTGCAGTAGCATTAAGAAATCGATATCGTCGGATGCAACTTGATGCATCAATTAAAGATGAAATCGTTCCGAAAAACATTTTAATGATCGGGCCTACAGGTGTAGGTAAAACAGAAATCGCTAGAAGATTAGCGAAATTAGTTAAAGCTCCTTTTATTAAGGTTGAAGCAACAAAGTTTACTGAGGTAGGCTATGTAGGTCGCGATGTGGAATCGATGATTAGGGATTTAGTTGAAATGGCGGTAAGAATGGTTAAAGAAGATAAGATGGAAGAAGTAAAAGGAAAAGCCGAAGTTGAAGCAAATAAACAACTCGTAAAACTTCTCCTTCCACAAGAAAAGAAACAATCAAGTCCAAAGAACCCGTTTGAAATGTTGTTTCCAGGCCAAGATGATGCAAATGAGGATTCAGTGGATGAAGATCAAAAAGAAGAAATTAGAAATAAGCGCAAACGTGTGCAGAAACAACTTGCCTTGGGCGAACTAGAGGACCATATGGTTACGGTGGAAATTGAGGAATTACCTCCATCTATGTTTGACATGTTGCAAGGATCGGGTATGGAACAAATGGGAATGAACATGCAAGATGCATTGGGGAAATTCATGCCAACAAAAAGTAAAGAACGAAAGCTTCCGGTTTCTGAAGCGAGAAAAGTATTAACACAAAATGAAGCACAAAAACTTGTCGACATGGAAGAAGTCGCACAAGAAGCAGTCGCTCGAGCTGAAGAGTCTGGCATTGTCTTTATAGACGAAATCGATAAGGTGACTGGAAAACAGGAACAATCGGCTGGTGTTTCCAGGGAAGGTGTTCAGCGTGATGTCTTGCCGATTGTTGAAGGATCAACTGTTGTAACGAAGCATGGGCCTGTTCGTACAGACCATATGTTATTCATTGCAGCTGGTGCATTTCATATGTCGAAACCGTCCGATTTAATTCCAGAACTTCAAGGTCGTTTTCCGATCCGGGTTGAATTAGATAAATTATCTGTTGAGGATTTTAAACGGATACTAAATGAACCGTCGAATGCACTTTTAAAGCAATATAAAGCTTTGCTAAAGATCGAAGGTATAAATGTTGTTTTTACAGACGAAGCTATAAACAGACTAGCTGAGATTGCGTATCAAGTAAATCAGGATACGGACAACATCGGTGCAAGAAGACTTCATACTATTTTGGAAAAGTTATTAGAGGATTTATCATTCGAAGCTCCAGATATAAATATGAATGAGATTGAAATTACACCCGAATATGTTGATGATAAACTAGAGAACATTGTAAAAGATAAAGATCTAAGAGAGTTTATCTTATAAAAAAACCTGATCGTATCTGAGTTCCTGTCAAAAGGCTTAGAAAATAGCGCAAGAAATCTAATAAGGAATGTAGTTTTACTAATTGAATGGAGGATTATCATAATGGAACTTTTGAATCGTGCACGAAAAATTAATGCCATGCTGCAAAAATCTGCAGGTAATGCAGTCAATTTTAATGATATGTCAGCAACATTATCAGAGGTAATCAAGGGGAATGTATTTATTTTAAGCCGAAGAGGTAAATTATTAGGGTTTGCAATTAATGATGAAATTGAAAATGAGCGTATGAAATCGATGTTAGAAGAAAGACGTTTTCCTGATGAATATACACAAGGATTATTTAACGTTTTTGAAACAACGGCAAACCTAGATATTGATAGTATTTATTCTGTGTTTCCAATAGAGAACCGCGAGTTATTTCAAAGCGGCCTAACGACAATTGTACCGATCATTGGTGGTGGCGATCGTCTCGGAACATTAATTTTAGGTAGATTGACAGGGAGTTTTGAAGCCGATGATTTATTGTTAGCTGAATATGGTGCAACTGTTGTAGGTATGGAAATATTACAAGAAAAAACAGCAGAAGTTGAAAAAGAGGCTCGAAGTAAAGCCGTCGTACAAATGGCAATAAGCTCTCTCTCATATAGTGAGTTAGAAGCGATTGATCATATATTTGAAGAGCTTGATGGGCGTGAAGGACTACTTGTTGCCAGTAAAATTGCGGATCGCGTTGGAATAACAAGATCAGTCATCGTCAACGCATTAAGAAAGTTAGAAAGTGCGGGTGTTATCGAATCACGCTCTCTAGGTATGAAAGGAACATATATCAAGGTTTTAAATGATAAGTTCTTAATCGAACTTGATAAACTACGATCCAGATAATTGGTCGATAAAAAAAGCTAGGTTAACCTAGCTTTTTTTATGCCTACTCATCAAGCTTGTTATAATGTGGCTTGTAGAGGGGAATGTTATATCATAAGAGAAAAGCAACATCTATATAAGAGGATAATAAGTGCTAGAATAATAGTTATCGTGGCCCATGTTGATACAGATGAAAACTACAAAAC
>Ga0209487_1003258_pt1 | contig 12788 bp, 16 predicted proteins | sample Poulit2012_FD_187524 | JGI IMG/M metagenome (GOLD analysis project Ga0209487, IMG submission 187524) | Agricultural soil microbial communities from Georgia to study Nitrogen management - Poultry litter 2012 (SPAdes) (version 2) | ecosystem: Environmental > Terrestrial > Soil > Agricultural land... | reverse complement strand
TTTCAAAATCTAGTGTAAGATTAATTTGAGTCATCATTAAATCCTCCTAATATGTTTGGGCTAAAAACATTGTAACATGGATTTAATGGGGCTCTTTCTTTTTACACAATTATACGGCCTTAACCTAAATTTGCTCGCCGAACCCAAGAATTGCTCCATCTTCATTCGTTTTGCTCGCTGAGATGAAAAGTTGCTCCATCACACATGAATTTGCTCACTGGCTTGAGATGTTGCTCTATATCTAGTAAATTTGCTCGCCGAACTCTAGAATTGCTCCATCTCCAGTAAATTTGCTCACTGAACCCTATAATTGCTCCATCTCCATTCGTTTTGCTCGCTGAGATGAAAAGTTGCTCCATCACACATGAATTTGCTCACTGACTTGAGAAGTTACTCTATCTCCAGTAAATTTGCTCACTGAACCCAAGAATTGCTCCATCTCCATTCGTTTTGCTCGCTGAGACGAAAAGTTACTCCATCACACATGAGTTTGCTCCCTGGCTTGAGAAGTTGCTCCATCTCTAGTAAATTTGCTCACTGAATCCAAGAATTGCTCCATCACACATGAATTTGCTCACTGGCTTGAGAAGTTGCTCTATCTCTAGTAAATTTGCTCGCCGAACTCTAGAATTGCTCCATCTCCATTCGATTTGCTCGCCAAATTCTAGAATTTCTCCATCTCCATTCATTTTGCTCGCTGAGATGAAAAGTTGCAACCTATTTAATAAGTTGCAACTTGTGTATGACTTTATTCTATTTCAAGCCTAATGCATCACGTAACGGTAACGAGAATAGTTAATCCATCGCTAACATATTTGTTAGTACCTTTCGTCGGGCTTCTCGTGGAATAAATTGTCTTATTCCATGCTCATCAAAACCAACCTGTAATTTATTGTCACCTAAAATAATTGGTTGACGTAACAGGCGTGGATACTTGTAAATAAATTCATATAGTTCTTTTAATGGTAATGCATCCACGTCTAATTGTAACTCTTTATATGCTTTTGAACGGGTAGCGATTAATTCATCTGTACCTTCTTCAGTAAGATGAAGAATATGTCTAAATTCTTGTAAAGTTAATGGCTCTTTTTCAATGTTTTTATATTTAAAAGGAATCTTATGTGTTTGTAGCCATTGTCTTGTTTTTCTTGTTGATGTACATGGAGCACCAAATACTTGTAGTTCCATTATCAATCAACCCTTTCCATATTAGTTTATTTCGATAAACTTTCTTGTTGTTTCATCATTGGACGACGAATAAAAAATGTTTGTGCAACCATAAAAACATTTCCAACTACCCAATAAAGAGCAAGTGCTGCAGGGAAGAAGAATGCAAATACCGTAATCATAATTGGCATCATATATAGCATCATCTTCATTTGTGGATTATTACTAGCTGGGCTATCTGCCATCATAAGCTTTTGTTGAAAAAATGTTGCTGCTCCAGCGATAATAGGTAAGATAGGGTCTGTTGAACCTAATTCAAACCATAAAAAACTCCCAGTCTTAATAGCTTCTGTTCTCATGATTGCGTGATACAGTGCGATGAACACAGGCATTTGAATAAAAATTGGAAAACAACCTGCTAAAGGGTTTGCTCCATGTTTTTGGAATAATGCCATTGTTTCTTGTTGCAATTTCTGCTGTGTCGCCTGATCTTTAGAACTGTACTTTTCTTGTAATGCTTTGATTTCTGGTTGAAGTTTTTGCATTGCCATAGAGCTTTTTAATTGTTTAACGTTTAATGGTACTAATAATAGACGCACAATAATAGTAACGACTACGATGGCCCATCCATAACTACCACCAAAGTGACTAGCAAAAAATATGATGATACTAGATAATGGATAAACGAAATATTCATTCCAAAAGCCAGTACTTTCTGCGTTAATTGGCTCATTTACTTGTGTACAACCAGATAAAATGAACATGAGAACGATAATGGATATAATCAGTAATAGTTGTTTGTTATGCCTCATTCTACTTCCTCCTGCAATTTTAAAAATCCTCTTTTAAGAATCGTTAATTGGGTATCAAAGTTATTATAAGCTTCTTCATTGGATAAATTATGAGCAAACTTTAAGATGATATTTTGAAACATAATCGTTGTTGTCATTTGCAGAATATGAAACAAATCCTCTTCATCTTTAATATTCAATACATCGATAAGAACTAAATCTTTAATTTGCGTATATTTTTCAAGAAATTTATCATAATCCACATTTTGGTTGAATGTTTTTTCTGTTCGATAATTCATATTTAAAAAAACGTTACGATAAAAATTCCGTGCTTCTTCATCATCTATCATCCGTAAAATAGTATGAAATAGATCCAGAAGCGATTCGAAAAGGTCTCCTTGATGTTCCTTTAGGTTAGTAATCAACGTTTTCCAGAGCTCTTCACCTTGTTTATCAAGTAAATAAAAATATAAATCATCTTTATCTTCAAAATATTGATAAAAGCTACCGCGAGGGATATCAGCTTCTTTTACGATGTTAGCAATGGAAGCTTCATACAATGAAACACGTGAAAATTCATTTTTAGCAGCATGAATGAGCGTGTCACGTTTTTCCTCAGGTAAATTGAAAAATGTTTGTTTCGGCAATGCTGTATCCTCCCTATACACAGCTAACACTTGATGGCCGCATGGTTAACTTAGATATTTAAATATAGAGATAATTTGTGACAATGTGTCATTTAATCCAAAATAATTATATATGACATCATGTCATATGTCAATGCTAAATAATTATTGTCACACAATATTCATGTTCAAATTATTTAACACGTACACTTATTATGAAATATATTAGAACAATAATGTTTTTAAAAGATTCGTTATTTAAAGTAGTTAAAAGTTAGGTGTTATCTAAATGCTATCGGACAGTTGAATTTTCAGTTTAATTGTGTACAATCTAATAAGAAGCTGTAAGTGATAAGGGAAGTGATCAACATGAAGGATAATGATTTAACTCTAGAAAACCAATTAAGTTTCATTTTATATGTTTGTTCAAAAGAAACCATTCGTAGGTATCAAATATATTTAGAGGAATTGAACTTAACGTATACACAATACTTAGTATTACTCGTATTATGGAATGGCGATAATATTCCAGTAAATGAACTTGGTAAAAGGTTATATTTAGATTCAGGTACACTCACCCCTATGTTAAAAAAGCTAGAAACAAAGAACTTATTAAAAAGAGTACGGGATACTGTAGATGGCAGGAATGTGATGGTAACCTTAACAAAGGAAGGTAGAGAACTGAAAGAAAAAGTAAAAGATATTCCACAAACGATTTTTGATGAAACTGGTATTCCAAAAGAAGAAGCAAATGAAATGATAACTAAATTAAATGATATTTTAAAAAGAGTAAAATAACTTGAATAAAAAAGGCATTTACAACCGATGGACAGGTTGTAATTGCCTTTTTTATTTGTAAACCAATTGATTGAAATTTCATCACTTAACATGTAAAGTTATATATAGGAGGAGACGTAGATGAGAAAAAATACAAGAGGTTCACTTATTTGGCTTAGAATGATGCGTTTCACACATCAAAGTAATTTATTATCAAATGACTTTTTAAAACAATTCGACTTAACGACGGCACAATTTGATGTACTAAACCAAATCGATCACTTTGGTCCATTAACTCAAAGTGAACTAGCGAAGCATGTCACTGTAACAGAAGGTGGTATATCCCGTATGTTATCACGACTAGAAAAAGAACATCTAATCAAACGTGAACAAAGTTGGAAAACAAAAACAATCTCACTTACAGAAAAAGGAGAAGAAAAATTAAACGCTGCCTTTGATGCACAATTAGATTTTCAATCGTCTTTTTTTAATGACACATTATCTGAAGAAGAACAAAAACAATTATTAAAATTAATGAGTAAATTACAAAAATATAGTGAGGATAAAATGAGAAATATATAATTATTCATACGTAATCACTTGACTAATTAACTGAAAGGAAGACGATATATGTCTAACATTTTAGGACATCATCACACGTCCATGATGACGAAGGATATTAATACAAATAATTATTTTTACACGCATATTATGGGCTTACGTCGTGTCAAAATATCAGTAAATCAAGATGATCCATCAATGTATCATCTCTTTTATGGAGACCGAGTAGGCAGTCCAGGGACAGAATTAACTTTTTTTGAAATGCCTTATATTGGTAATACGTATCGTGGAACAAATGCTATTTCGAGAATTGGCTTACTTGTTCCATCTGAATCGAGTTTAACTTATTGGAAAAACCGTTTAGCAGCATATGATGTGTTACATGATGAAGAGGTTTCGACGTATGCTGGAAGAAAAGCATTGCATTTTGAAGATCCAGATGGGCTGCGTTTAGTATTGGTCGTTGCAAATGAAGAAAAGGTTCACTTTTGGCAGCCTTGGGAACAATCCAATGTACCAATAGAACATCAAATTCGCGGTATGGGTCCAATTGAAATTACAGTTCGTCGTTTAGAGAAATTAAAAAAGACTTTAACTGAATTACTTCATTATAAGGAGATAGAAAATAGGGAAAATGAAATAACTTTTCAAGCTGTCAAGGGCGAAGTTTATGGGGAGATTATTGCAAAAGAGCTGGATGGTAAGAAGGAAAAGCCTGGAAAAGGAAGTGTTCATCATATAGCGATTCGCGTAAAAGATAAAGAAGCATTAATGTCTTTAAATGAAAAAATAAAAGCGTGGGGCTTTGAAACAACTGGAGTTATTGACAGGTATTATTTTAGTAGTTTGTATTTTAGAGAATCAAATGGCATCATGTTTGAGATTGCAACAGATGGACCAGGTTTCACAATTGACAGAGAGGAAGCTTCATTGGGAGACTCATTAGATTTACCTCCTTTTTTAGAAGACAGAAGAGAAGAAATAGAAGCAAGATTACGACCAATTAAGGAGATTGACTGATGGAACAGTATCGTATTAATCAAAAAGCAGGAATGGAAATTGGTTTATATTCTTTAGGGGACCATATCGCAAATCCATTAACAGGGAAAAGGATTTCCGCACAACAACGATTAAATGAATTAATTGAAGCAGCCAAGTTAGCAGAACAAGCAGGAATTGATGTGTTTGGAGTCGGGGAAAGTCATCAAACACATTTTACAACACAAGCTCATACAGTTGTTTTAGGGGCATTAGCACAAGCTACGAATAAGATAAAGTTAGCTAGTACAGCAACCGTATTAAGCGTATCTGACCCTGTTCGTGTTTATGAAGACTTTGCAACAATTGATTTACTCTCAGATGGCAGAGCAGAAATTATAGCTGGACGAGGTTCGAGAGTCGGAGCATATCAATTACTTGGCGTTAACCTTCAAGATTATGAAGATATTTTTGAGGAAAAATTAGCCTTGTTACAACAAATAAACGATGAAGAAAGAGTCACTTGGCAAGGAGAGTACCGAGCACCATTAGATAACGCAGAGATCTTGCCACAACCTAAAGAGGGGAAGTTACCAATTTGGCGAGCTGTAGGTGGACCACCAGCAAGTGCTATTAAAGCAGGGTATATGGGAATTCCGATGATATTAACAACGTTAGGCGGACCAGCAATGAACTTCCGTCAATCCGTAAAAGCATATCATGTAGCATTAGAAAACAGTGGATTTGACCCAGCAACAATGCCAATTGGTACAACGAGTTTATTTTTTGTAGCAGATACGACAAAAGAAGCATTACAAGGGATGTATCCACATCTTGATTATGGGTTTAAAGCGATCCAAGGTCAAGGCTATCCAAGACAACAATTTGCTCAAGCGCCAGACTATCGTGACGCTTTAATGGTTGGTAGTACGGAACAAATTATCGAAAAACTTCTATATCAACATGAGTTATTTGGTATGCAACGATTTTTAGCCCAAATTGATTTTGGTGGAGTTCCATTTGATAAAATAATGAAGAATATCGAATTAATTGGTGAAAAAATTATTCCAGCCATTAAAAAGCATACTAAACAATAAGGAGGTGCATCGTAAATGAAAGTAGTAGTTTTATCAGGTTCCATTATAGGGAATAAAACAAAAACAGCGATGTTACAAATAGAAAAAATTATAGCTAAAATAAATAAAGATTATGATGTGACAACGATTGATTTAGCTGATTATAAGCTGCAGTTTAGTGATGGACGTAATTACCATGAATATGATGGTGATACAAAATATGTAACAGAAACAATTATGGAAGCAGATGCACTGATCATTGGTACTCCAATTTTTCAAGCATCCATTCCAGCAACATTAAAAAATATTTTTGATTTATTACCGGTAAATGCATTTCGCGACAAAGTAGTGAGCATGTATGTTACTGCAGGTTCCGCAAAGCATTATTTAGTCGTTGAACAACAATTAAAACCAATTTTGGCATATATGAAAGCTCATATTGTGCCTACTTATGTATATATAGAAGAACAAGATTTTTTAGGTAAAGAAATTGTAAATGATGATATACTTTTTCGCATGGAACGTTTAGTAGATGATACTGTTCAAACTATGGAAGCTTTTAAAAAGATTCGTGAAGAAAAAGCTGCTTTATATGACTTTTAGTAAATCGGCTTAAAAATGTGCGAGAGGGGAATATTAAATGCCAACATTACAATTCTTTATACGACACAATTCAAACTATTTGCGAGACAAATTCATACTTATATTTAAAAGTAATGAAGCACGTGACTATTTTAAAGAAGCATTGAAAGGCAGTTATTTTGAGCCAGTCACAAGGGATGAAGCACTACATGCCGCAAGAATTGGGATTAATGGTAAAATAGTATCATATGGTTATACGACACGTTTAACAGAAGAGGAAGTAAGTCAATTAAGTACGATGAACTGGGATGAAACTGCTGCTTTATTAGCGGAAGGAAATGAACGTTTGTATAAAGAAGCAATGGAAAAACGGAAAGGAACCAAGAACGAATGAAAAAAGTGATCATAGATGGCTTTGAGCTAACAGAAGATTATAAACAAAGATTATTAAAAGAGTTGAAAGAGGATGGGGTCAAAACAACCGCTGATTTGCAAGCATATTTCAATGATCATTGGTACACGAAAGACATGTCTTTAAAAAGTCATTTATTACTCTGTCGTCACCCTAAAAAAAGAAATTTTGCTTTACCGTTTGATGAGTAATATAATGTTTAACATTTTATAATAAGTGGTATAAAAAATATAATATAGGTAATAAATAAAATGAAAAATGGAATCTATTTTCAATTCTTACTTGAAAGGTATCAAATGCGAAAATGAAGTATTAATTGAGAATTGATTACAATGTGTTTCATTTTTGTGAGAAATATATTATATCATTATAAAAACAATTTATTTATTGTGAAAAACTGAACAATGGTAAAAAATAAGCTTAAAACTACTGCTGCACTAAAGCTTTTGAACATATTGTGACAATGAATGCTACTGCTTGACAAAAAACGCTAAATATATAATAATTAATATGAAATTAGAATTATTATAGTTAACAAATGGAGTCACAACTCAAGAAAATCGACTAAAAAAGTCAAGTTGATCCCATACTAACTATTAATAATTAAAATATACATTATTAGGAGGAATTTTTTTATGTCATTAATTGGAAAAGAAATTGAAGAATTCAAAGCAGATGCTTATGATAGTGGAAGTGGAGAGTTTATAGAAGTTACTGATGAGGATTTAAAAGGCAAGTGGAGTATTGTTGCTTTTTATCCAGCAGACTTTAGTTTCGTATGCCCAACAGAACTTGAAGATTTACAAAATCAATATGCACAATTAAAAGAACTTGGTGTTGAAGTTTACTCCGTATCAACTGATACACACTTCGTTCATAAAGCATGGCATGACCATTCAGATGCAATTAGTACATTAGAATATATTATGATTGGTGATCCATCTCAAAAAATTACTCGTAGCTTCGACGTGCTAGATGAAGAAGCAGGTCTTGCACAACGTGGAACATTCATTATTGATCCAGATGGTGTTGTACAAGCAGCAGAAATTAATGCTGACGGTATTGGCCGTGACGCAAGTACACTTATCGGTAAAGTAAAAGCAGCACAATATGTACGTCAAAATCCAGGTGAAGTTTGCCCAGCTAATTGGGAAGAAGGTTCAGAAACATTAAAACCAAGCCTAGACTTAGTAGGTAAAATTTAAGGAGTGCATTACATGGTACTAGATGCAGATATGAAAGCACAATTAGGACAATATCTTGAATTACTAGAAAACGATGTGCTATTAAAGGTTAGTGCGGGATCTGATGATGTATCCCGTGACATGCTAGCACTAGTAGATGAATTAACAGCACTTTCATCAAAAATTAAAGTAGAGAAAGTAGAACTTGAAAGAACACCAAGTTTTAGTGTTAACCGAGTAGATGAGGATACTGGCATTGTTTTTGCTGGTATTCCGCTCGGCCATGAGTTCACTTCATTAGTACTTGCGTTATTACAAGTGAGTGGCAGACCTCCAAAAGTAGAGGACGAAGTAAAAGATCAAATTAAAAATTTGGAAGGCGAATATCATTTTGAAACGTATATTAGCCTAAGCTGTCAAAACTGTCCTGAAGTAGTGCAAGCACTAAATCTGATGAGTGTGTTAAATCCAAATGTGACGCACACAATGATTGACGGTGCTGTCAATAAGGAAGAAGTAGAGAGTAAAAACATTATGGCAGTTCCAACAGCATATCTAAATGGAGAAGAATTTGGTGGCGGTCGTATGACTGTTGAGGAAATTCTAGCTAAATTAGGTAGCGGTGGATTAGATGCTACTGAATTAAATGAAAAAGATCCATTTGATGTTCTTGTAGTTGGTGGTGGTCCTGGTGGTGCAAGTGCAGCAATTTATGCAGCACGTAAAGGGATCCGCACAGGTATTGTTGCAGAGCGCTTTGGTGGCCAGATATTAGATACTGCTACAATTGAAAACTTTATTAGTGTGAACCGAACAGAAGGACCAAGACTAGCAGCAGACTTAGAAGAACATGTTAAAGATTATGACATTGATGTCATGAATTTACAACGTGCAACTGGTCTGAAAAAGAATGGCTATGTTGAAATCGAATTAGAAAACGGTGCAGTTCTAAAGAGTAAATCAGTTGTCCTTTCAACAGGTGCAAGATGGCGCAAAATCGGTGTACCTGGAGAAGATGAATTTAGAAATAAAGGGGTAGCCTATTGTCCACACTGTGACGGTCCATTATTTGAAGGTAAACGTGTTGCAGTTATCGGTGGAGGTAACTCAGGTATAGAAGCTGCTATAGACCTAGCAGGTATCGTTGAGGAAGTAACTGTACTGGAGTTTGGTTCTGAATTAAGAGCAGACTCTGTGCTTCAAGATCGTCTATCCAAATTATCTAATGTATCAGTTATCACAGATGCACAAACAACTGAAATTACTGGTGAAGATAATGTGAACGGATTAACTTATATAGACCGTACAACAGATGAAGAAAAGCATCTTGAGCTAGAAGGAGTGTTCGTTCAAATTGGTCTTGTACCAAATACAGACTGGTTGGGCGACTCGGTAGAGCGTAATAAATTCGGCGAAATTGTTGTCGATAGCCGTGGAGCTACAAATGTTCCTGGAGTATTCGCTGCAGGAGATTGTACAGATGCAGCTTATAAGCAAATTATTATCTCTATGGGTGCAGGAGCAACTGCCTCATTAAGTGCATTCGATTACTTAGTTCGACATGCAGATGAATTAGAAAAAGTAAAATCGTAAATCGTTTTGAACAAAATCACTTTTCTATCTTGGGTAGATAGAAAGGTGATTTTTTGTATGAACTGTTGTAAACGTTAAGCTTGATAAAATTGACCGATTTATGAACATATAGTATATGTATAATGTAACCATTTATATAACGCAGATGAATAGGAGAAGGAGAGGATAGAAAATTGAAAATCATATCAATGGAACCAACACCAAGCCCATATTCAATGAAAATTAACATTAACGAAACAATGGATGATGGACAGTATGAAAATTATAAAAGAGATGATAATTTAGACAAAGCTCCGACATATATACAAGATTTATTTGATATTCATGGTGTAAAAGGGATTTATCGAGTCGTCGATTTTATTACATTAGAACGTACCCCTCGCGTAGCATGGGAAGACATTTTACCAGAAGTGCGAAAAGTATTAGGTTCTGAAGAAGAAACAACAGATCTTTTTTCTGTTGCACCAAGTCAAACAGAAGATGCTTTTGGAGAAGTGAAAGTAAATATTCAAATGATCCGTGACATTCCGACACAAGTGAAATTGCAAGAGGGAGATAATGAGGAGCGTTTTGCTCTTCCTGACCGATTTATGAATGCTGCAATGGAAGCGGCAACAGCTTCGAATAACTATTTGCTAGAACGTAAATGGGTAGAGTTTAACCCAAGATATGGAAAAATGTCGGATATTGGACAAGAAGTTGTTGAAGAATTAGCTGCAACGTATTCTGAGCAAAGACTGACCGATTTGTTAAAGGTTGCTCTAAATCAAGAAGTACAACCAAAAGCATCAGAAGAAAATGTCACATTAGAAATGCTTGATCAAGAGGATTGGCGAGATCGGTACGCTGCACTTGATCGTTTACCTGATCCATCAGAAGCGGATTATCCTATATTAGATAGAGCATTGGACGATGAACATTCATCGATTCGAAGACTTGCTACAGCTTACTTAGGTATGATTGAAGAACCCGAAACGTTACCGTATTTATATAAAGCATTAAAAGACAAATCAGTTAACGTAAGAAGAACAGCTGGTGATTGTATCTCCGATCTTGGTTTTACAGATGCCATACCGGAGATGATAGAAACCTTATCAGATAAAAGTAGAATCGTTCGATGGCGTGCTGCGATGTTTTTATATGAAGTAGGGGATGAAACAGCAATCCCTGCTCTAAATAAAGCATTAGAAGACCCTGAATTTGAAGTACGTATGCAAGCTAAAATGGCGCTAGCTCGAATTGAATCTGGTCAAGAAGCAGAAGGCTCTATTTGGCAGCAAATGGCCCAAGCAGTAAAAGAAGACTAACATACCTGATATTCGTATCGAGATTAAAACAACAAATTTTGATTTAAATATACTGAGGATGGTAATGATGGACAAAAAGGTATTAATCAATGAGTATCCAATAGAAACGTATGATTTTCAAATGCTATCAACAAAACCTTTTAAAATATATTTTAGTTTTACAGTAACTCATGAAGATTATCATGATATCACGACATTATTGTATAAAAATGACTTTATGATCAATATTCCTGATGAAAGTATCACATTTAACGCAACCATTACAAATTATTCTACTTCGATTACGAATCTATATGAAGTTGATGCTGAAGGAGAATTTAAACTCGAATTAACCGAAAAAAGTTGAATATTGCCTAGGTCTATTTTAATATGCACGATAAACATAACAGCCTTTCGTTATTTAATTACGATAACGAAAGGCTGTTGTATTTGTGTGGGTAAATTAATTATTGGAAGTAATATCTTTTAGAATTTCATAGGATCGTTTTTGTATATCACGATCGTATATATAGGATACGGCCATGATTTCATCAACATCATAAGTTGCTTGGAAATGACTTAGTTGTTGTTTGACTGTATCTTGATCGCCTAATAATGTCACACTAGTTGTCGCACTTACTGCATGCTTTTCTTGTTCGCTCCATAGTTCGTCCATATTTTCTATAGGTGGAAGTAACATTTGTTCTGTACCACGAACGACATTTAAGAAAAATTGTTGTGTTGTTGTAAATTCCTTCTTCGCATCCTCTTCTTTATCTGTTGCAATAACGTTCAGACAAACAATCATATGTGGAGAGGATAAATATTTGGAAGGTTTAAATTCACGCTTATAAATAGCAATTGCTTCTTCCATATATTTTGGTGCGAAATGAGCCGCAAAAGCATAAGGTAGTCCTAATTCAGCTGCTAAATAGGCTGAGTTAGGAGATGATCCTAATATATATATAGGAACATTTGTATCGATTGCAATATTTGCTTTTACAAAACCTTGGATTTCTTTTGGACCAAAATACTGTAGTAATTCTTTAATATCATTTGGGAAGGAATGAACGGAGTCTGTGTTTTGTGACCTTCTAAGTGCATGAGCGGTTAACATATCTGTGCCAGGAGCTCGTCCTAAGCCTAAATCCAATCGATTTGGATAAATATGTGCCATTGTTCCAAATTGTTCAGCTACGACTAATGGTGAATGGTTTGGTAACATGACTCCGCCTGCTCCTACTCTAATTTTCTCCGTATGTTCTAGTACATGTTTGATTAACATAGTCGTGGCTGAACTAATGAGGGAGGATGTATTATGATGTTCAGCGATCCAATATCTTTCATAGCCCATTTTCTCGGTTGCTTGTGCAAGGTCGACCATCGCATCAATAGACTCTTTATATGTTTCACCTTTTCGAACAGGTCCTAGATTTAAAACAGATACTGGTATATGAATATTTCCCAATGAGTACAACTCCTTAATTGTAATTTTTGGTGTTTATCATTTATCAATTAGTTTAAAAATGGATATCACCATCTTTTTTTAACTCTATCATATTTAGCTTCATATTTTAAAAATTAGGATTGGAAAGCGATATATTAATGGAGCTGCAAAACAAAAAAGCCTTACACATTGTTGTGTAAGGCTTTGTAAGGTATGGGCTGTACTGGGATCGAACCAGTGACCTCTTCGATGTCAACGAAGCGTTCTCCCGCTGAACTAACAGCCTATCGTATATAGATTTAGCTTTG